>ENA-ORXT01005606-ORXT01005606.1-marine-metagenome-genome-assembly--contig:-NODE-5606-length-12227-cov-3.236872_pt1 | contig 12227 bp, 7 predicted proteins | sample MGYA00237868_ERZ511482 | MGnify/ENA metagenome assembly ERZ511482 | reverse complement strand
GCCAATCACTGGCCGTGCCAAACGCGCCATGATTGCTATCGGCGCCTCGACTCGGAGGCGAATCATTTGAGGCAAAAGCGCGTCTCAAACATTCAGATGCTACGACACGTTTGACAATTTCAGGACGTGAGAGATCAAGATGAGGCTGCGGAGGAACATCCCCAGTCATCCTTTCCGGATTGTTGAAATAGTAATCATCATGCGCCGCACCGCGTGAAATTGTAAGCGCATATGAAAACGCTTGTCCGGCTCGGCCCGCTCGACCGACGCGTTGCTGATAATTGAACCTTTGCGGCGGCATATTTGCCATCATGACAAGTTTCAGAGACCCAATATCAACCCCAACTTCCATTGTGGTCGTCACGGAAAGCGCATCTAACTCATGCGTCACATTCATCTCATCATCAATGAAGGCAGACCCTTTGAATAACCTCTGCCTGCGGCGCTGTTCCGACATCGGTTTAGTTTGCCCGGTCAATTCCGCAACGGCGAGGCTTTGAGCAGGTTCTTTTGCAACCCAGCTGTAAAAATCCTCTCCTTCCGCTTCCACCGGCGAAAATTTGCTCGAATTACAGCTTTGCGCTGTGCAGGTGTTCCCTCCGATATGGAGAGACTGGCGTGCGCAGAGGTCACATCGCATCACCGGTTTTCCCGGAGATCGTAAAATTATTTTTAAAGGCAACGTCAAAGACTGTTGCACCTTAAGCAGCCATTCGCCCGTCATGATATTTCGTGATAGTAAAACCTCCCGCACGCGCTCGGTAAGCGTTTCAATATCTATGTTGAGGTTGGCGCTTAGTTTTTCCAAATATACCTTGAGAACCTTGGGTGGATTTTGGCTTGAGCGAGACTTCACACCTTCAAATGATTTACTATGACCTAAAATTCTAACGGTGTTAGCCAGCACATCTCTGGAGATTTGGGGCTCCATTCCCATTTTTCGACTATGGTTCCCAACAACCTGAATAGAGCCAACGCCCATAGACTCCAGATCACGACCAGCTTTGTCGAATAATGACTCAGCAAGGTGCTGTGCAAACTTATTTAAAAATCTTGCTTGGCCTTCTTGCTGGGCATCTAAGCTTAAAGTTGCCCAAGGCGTATTTTGATGAAATTCGAAAAATCTAAACCAAGGGTCTCCCTTTCCGTTTGGCTTCGATGTCGTATAGCTCTTTCCGGTTCCAGCAGGGTTTTGACCTATGTCTACAAGTTGATTTCTGATTTTGGACATAAGCGAACCCCATTCCAAACCCGATTCGGTAACGCTTAAATCATGTTTTTCGATGAGTTCTATATCTGCCGGATCGGCCAAATCACCTGCTTTCAGACGCAAGGCCTTCCAAAGGCCCGGCGTTACCGTTTCAGCCTTATCCTTCATAGCAAGAGCGTCTGGATTTTCTGCTAGTATTTGGGATTTAAGCGCCCAGATATCCTCGCTGGATGGGAAATCAGCCGCCTCCAGCGTATGCCGCGTTAATTGCCGAATAAGGTCGCGGAAATGATTTAACTCAAGACCTGCCGCCAAGTCAGCCGCATCATCACGACTATCCGTAAATGCAATCATTTTTTCAGCTTTTATCCTGTCCCCTGTTGCGAGCATTGCCCGGTCGGCGATGAGTTGGGTGGTTATATTTAGACCAGTTCGGAGCGCTCGAATAGGTGAGTTCACTCTGGCTCGATAAAACTCTGCCGTCGTTTTTCCTTGCCAGTATTTGCTGAGGCAATGCGGACACTTCTCGGGAACACCAGCGATTTGATACTCTTCGGGCAGCTCCTTTGAGATCGAATATGTCAGTCCGTTGCTATCCTCTCCCCCTTCAGTCAGTTGTCCGGTAACGTGATCAAGTTTCGCGCGATTGAAATTCAAGGCTCCCTTACCTTTTCCTCCAGGAAAACTATGTGTCCATGAACCATTCCCGTTTGGAATGTTTCCGCCAGGCCAAAACCAGCGAAATTCACTGTAAGGTCGCTCATTCACGAGCCCTGTTATCCCGCCACTATCATCGGGCTTTGTAGCCTCTAAAAAGGTGAGGTCTTTTAACTGAGGTTCCGATGAAGGGACGACGAATCCACAGAGGTATTCCTCTCCACAATCATAGCAATAGAGCAGCTCTAATACTTGACCACCACAATCACACTTTAACGCGGGTGCCTTAAACAACTTGCCAATTTTACGATCATCGGATCTGTATTTCTCTTCAATTTCGGTGCAATTCGAATTTGAGCAAGCCCAGAATCCTTGAACCTGCCGCATAAACATATGCGATCTAAAGGTGGGTTTAGGGTTTTCCCAGTCGACGCCCTTGCCCTCATCTTCATGACGAGCCGCCACTAGAAGGGCATTCAGTTTATCTATGGTGTCTTCACCTTCTCCAAACAAAGTTTTGGCCAACTCGTCAAATTTCACCGGGCGAACGACGTCCCCAAATTTGCCGGAAATTTCACAAGCTTTTGCCAATGCTATTCTGGGGGAATATAGGTCGCAGATATCCCGCGAGATTTGCTTCTCGATAGCTTTTTCCTCGCTCAACAGGTCATCGACGAACGGGTCTATTTTTGCAGTAGGAATTGGTAAACTTATCTGGGTGTTTTCTTCGAACTTAATCGGATTACCGGGAAAGATTGAAAAACTTTCACGATCCACACCGAAAAACTCTTCTAAGTAGGCCTTGCCGTTTTCTCCCTCTAAGGACGCACTCGTCCCGATACACCGGAGCTGTGGGGAATCTGGATTGAGCCCTAGGCGGTCCAACATATTACGCACGACTAATGCTACCTCAGTACCCTGTGTTCCCCGATAGCTATGCAACTCATCCACGACGAGTGTGAAGGTATTTTTCGGATCCGCGGATAACCAGTCTCGCGTTTGCTGAAACATTTCGGCCTCAACATCGCGCATAAGCATAATGTTCAGCATACTTGTGTTCGTAATTAATATGTCCGGCGGGGCGCTAATCATATCCCAGCGCGTAAGCATTTCGCCGATTCTGGGGTCTTGAAACTGGCTGCAAGCTTCTAAAACTTGTGATGGCGTTTTGCCGTCTTTTTCGAGCTTGGCCCTCAACTTGCAAGCCTCGGACTCAATCTTCAATATGTCTGCTTTAACTTCATTTACCTTGCTTCTTGTTCTGGTGTCGAGGCCATTTTGAGGTTGATAGGTCCCTCCCAGAGTCGCTCCGGTGTATCGTCCAAAATAAAACAGAGGCTTGCCGAATATATCGATGGCTCGCATAGCGGCTTGCCTGAGCCGGGATATTTGGTCTTCGACGAGGGCATTTGTTGGATATAAAATCATCGCGCGCATAGCGGGTGCCGGTCCGCCCTGAATATTTGATCGCAGGTGATTCCACTCTACAGCATTTGAAGCAAATTTTTTGTGCCACCATTCGGAGAATGTCCCGTTACCCAAATTTGAATGCCGCTCTTCAAGGATGTCTGCGAGAAGAGGAAGTAAAAAACTCTCGGTTTTTCCGGAACCTGTGCCGGAAGTTACAACGACATTTCTGGCATTAGTTTCTGTCCCTTTGACGGCCGTCACCAAAGCTTGTTCTTGATGCTTCCGTAATTTGATAGAATCTAATCCAAAGACAATTTGGCCCAAATGCTCTGCCGTATTCGAGCTCAAGCCGGCCTCGAGGCAAGCTAGTTTTATGTCCTTAACAGAGGGATATTGAGGCACTGTCTCAAGCAGTGGAGTCTGCGCCATAACGCCGGCTGTTTGTAATAGACTCGCCCTCTCCTGGAGTAACTTCGTGTGCCGCATCCAAAATGCTGTGTCATAATATCTCTGATATCCATCGAGGATATGCTCAAGAACCCGAGAGGGCGTGGCATGCTTCATTATATTATTTCCCGGTGATAAAGATTATACAAAACAGCAGAAGCAATTCCGGCGTCTACGTTTTTAAAGATGGTTTGCTTGTCGATAATATGAGGCAATTCCCCGGTACTCAGGAGCAAGGCTCGGGTCATCAAACCCACAGGTTCAACACCAAGCGCTGCCCGAAACTCTTTAGTATCACCGTTATAGCTGTGTAGACGATGTCCCGCAGATTTGGCGGCCAAGGTTTTTATCCATTGGTACGGTCCAGACGCGCATGTTCCATCGTTACGTTTCAAAACATATGTAGGACCGGCATGAGTAAATCTGTAGGCTCCGGCCGCGACCGAGCAATCAACCTGACGCCACTTGCCCGAAGATGAATCGAACCTGCTTAAATCATCGTGCGTCCCAAGAGAAAAGGTTTGAAAAGACGCCTCAAGACCGGGTAAAGACACCAAGGCTTGCCCCAACTTTGAAACAGGGTCACCTACGATCTTTACCGGTCGACTGAGAGGATCAGTCACTTCGTTTAAGGCGTCTTTGACCTCCGAGACATTTAGCCCTTTAATCGACAGAATAGCCGGTTGATGTTCACGCTGTTCACAAATTAGTTTACCGCCTCTTTGAAAGATGCGTTCGGATATCTCAGTTATTAAACCTGACGACCTAAAACCGCTCAGAATAGCAGTCTGGGAGTCAGTAAAATGAATAGCGGCCGGCGGCACACTCCAATGTAAAAATCTACCGCTTCCTTTGCGCACCCTTAAATCTAAATGACCGAGAGCCGAGAGATTTTGTGCCAAATTACTAATGAACTTGGGGTCTTCAACAAAGCTAGATAAAAGCCTTTCAAATCGCGCTCGGTTACCCATACCCAAATAACAAAGCCCATCAAAGAAAACATCGAAGTCAATTTTTGAACCTGCGTCCGCACCATTAATCCACGTTTTAGTAGGGCTCGTGATTTGCAGCGTTTTCGCTGAAGTTTTACGACCTCTATTTCGCGTGAGCACCACCTCGCGACAATCCTTACACTCCATATTTAAAGGAGTGGAAGACTTTAATCCCGGTTCCAATGTCTCACACTTCCAAAAATGATGGCCTCGTCCTACACAACTTCTCGGTCCCGAAATCCCCACAAGTTCAGATTTAAAATCCGGAGTCCATTCTTCTTCAGCAGAATACGCAATGATGTTATCAGTTGAACCGACATCATTGCCTTGGCTTAGTGCGGCTTGCAATTGCAGTACTGAGATACCTTCCACACTTGGCGTATCGGGACCCGCCGAGGGGTTATCTACGCCCGTTATATCCCAGTAAGGGAAGGTCAGTTTCTTACGGCTTAATGGCCTTGGCTTATCCGCCGACCTAAAGTTAACAGCAATTTCTGCGGCCGGCTTTTTACCTATTTGACTTCGGATTCGGTATTCACCCATTCCCAAGTCCTCGAGATCTTGCCCCTCAATTTGGCAATATCTTTCACCGGTTTTACTCAGCAAGGGGGTAGTCGAAGCCTCATCAAATTTGTAAACTTCCAGTGTGAGTTCATCTGATTTTGACATCACTTGTAAAGTCGGCGGCTTCCGCGAATGCCAAATTCCGTTCCCTAAATTCATCCCATCTTTGAAAATCAACCCTGTGTTTGACTTCAAAGGCTTTAAAACCTCCAGATCACCGGTGACTTCATCATCGTGAGGCATAATAAAAACCTTACGATAAAGAACCCATCCTGTCGGAATTTTAGAAATTTCAGATTCTGTGGCCACTCTCGCCTGCTGATTAGAGTAGGCAACGAGGTATTTGTCTACTTTCTCCCTAAAGGACGCTCGGTCTCTCACAAGAACATCATGATCAGTCGCGACAGATACCCGGTTTACCTCAACGCTGAACGAGCCCTCCAAAGAGCGTTTAAACGGTATTATTAGTCTCGGACGCCAGCTAAATTGAACAGAGTTTTGCTGATCCAATATTTTTATTTCGTTTAGAAGAACATCATTTGAACGTCTTGTAACGTTCGGACTAAAAGATGCGAAACCACCGAACGTATCATTCGATAGGGCCAGAGGTGTCTCTGACGTTCCCAAGCTCAAATCAATTAAAGGCTCATCAATAATTGACTGCCGTCCCAACAAAAGCGTTAGCGATGGCTTTGGGAAATTTGGAGTAACCGACAAAGCTAGCGATAAGGACTGCGAAACGTCCTTCGCGCCCGAAGTAACCGAATTTTTTCCTGTAACCTCAGACCAACTCTCAAGTTCCGCAAGTACGACGCCACAAAAAATCTGCCGCAGTTCAGTCTTTGACCATGCGGATTTAAGCCTCGCGTTAGAAGCTGAACTATGAATCCAAGTAGAAAGATAAATTTCGATCTCTTCATTCGACAGTTTTTCATTTCCTGAAAAACCATATTTTTTAAACAGGTGGTGAAACAGATGCCTATCGCCATCGCGAACCACGGCTTGAGACTGAGCATAACTAATATATTTATTTGAGTTTATCTGCTGGGCCGTTGGCCGCCCAAATTCGTAATCATTTTCAGTAAGCCATTTGTTCAACCCAACCCAGAGCGCTCTGGTGGATCGTCCATGCAGGCTCAAACGCTCTCTTGGAAAATGTAAAATTTGACTGAGGCGTTCATAGTAATTGCCTGAGGAATAGTTTTCGCTGCTTGCCATCAAGCTCGCTGCAAAAGACAAAGCAAAAACAACGGCAGTAAATGGCGGCGGACCGGGTCGCCCCAATCTCTCCCAATTTTTAGCCAAGTTAGAGAACCTATAATACGGATCGCCCGTTTTGATTAACTGCCAACCAACGATTTGAGCAACGAAATATTCAACCTGCTCTTCTGTTTTTTTAAATTTTTCGGCGAGAGCTTTCTTCGCGTAGCTATCCAAACTCAAATATACGGGTCGGCCTTCATACCGTCCCGAAAACATGACCTCATTGAGTGAGCTGTTAGCAAGCTCATATAATTGCCGTGTATCCACCATCCCCCCTACGGAGTTTTCACGTAACCAGAGTCGAAGATGTGATGCAAGCGAAAGTAGACAGAAGACTAAAATACAATCTTCAGCGTAGGCGAATAACGCTCCCTAAGCCACCAGATCGTACTCTAACGGCGGTGGAAAGAGCAAGGGAAGGTCAGGTCCGGAAATCTTAAATAGAGGTCCTTTTTCCTGCGCCCCACCCGTCGGCGTGCGTTTTATCAAATGATCCATTGTAATCACACCTTGATCTAAGAGCGGGTCTAGTTGGGACAGCACAGGTTTGCGGGTGTGTAAAACCGTTTCAAGATGATACCATTCACGAGTTCCAATCATTTCAGGTCGCGCCGTTACCCAAAATGTCTCGGCATGTTTACTGGCAAGACGCTGTCTCAGTTTCTCAAGACTCCATACAGCAAATTTATCTATCGCCGCTTGGGTTGAGACTTCCCACAAATCTCCCGCTTCCGGCTGCACTTCAAAAGAGAGGCCTTGCGAATTCACATTCGCTGAATTTACCGTGCAATAGAGTTTAAAGTCGTCACCACGCGCATACCCAAAAGCATTCAGAATCTCGGCACTGCTTTTAAATTTACTGCGAGACCAATCCGGGACCTGCGCAAAAAGAGTTTTTCTAACACTCCGTTTAGATTTTCGGCGACGCGAGGCTTTGAGCTCAATACCTTTATAGTCCGGAGTTTTGCTTGAGTTCATGTCTATTCCGAGAGCCGTCTCCAGCGTCCGGCCAATCGCTGTATCGCTTCTTACGGCCATAACCGACTCAAGAGGACCCGTTGTTGCCAAATCCTGCAAGCGTTGCAAAAGCTCATCGGCGACGGATCCTGCGGGACGCGACATCGCGGTAAGGAGCGCGCCAAGCCGACCTTCTTTAATTCGGCGTGCGACGACTTGCGTTAGGTTGATAAGTAGGAGTGTTCCTGCATTTGGCACTATTGCTAAGATGTCGAAAGGGTTGGCCTGCCCCTTTAGTCCATAAAACCAAATTCGAGGGTCGCCTTGCTTGGTTTGCGGGCGGTAAAGAGATGCCTTAGCGTCGCGATCGCTTTCACCTGAAAACACGATCGCCGGTAAAACGACCTTGGATTCTGTTCCCTGAGCCTGACTTTCATAATCGTGAAGCTCATAATCGACCAATAATTTGCGAACGGCACGGGTGGCGTCCATGATCGACTTTTTTAGGCCTGTCTCGGTGACTTCAAGAAGAGCTGAATCGACACCGAAGGATGTGAGCGCCGCCAGACTCTCTCTCTCTCCTCCGGTAAGTCTCCTCACCTAACCGACTGCCTTTTTCTGTAAACCTGCCTGAGCTCTTTCTAAAACATCATAAACGACCTCCCCGACGGCTCGACCGAGCCGGGGTGGAACGGCATTTCCAACTTGCGTATATTGCGGAACTTCGAAACGGCGTCGATGGCTACCAGTGGTTTCCTTACTTCGAAAAACAAAAGAATCCGGGAATGACTGAAAACGCGCCATTTCTCTAACCGTTAATGTCCGAGCTTGCTCAGGATGAACGTAATCATCGGGCAGGCTGACGACCGTTGGACTGGGAGATGTCCATGAAAGTGAACGTTGACTATGCTTCTTCGTGCCCAAGGACATTATCACATCGACAAGGCTATCTAGATCTCTGGCAATAACGCGCTTGTCTCCTCCCTTCGCAGGAAGTTTGACGTTCAGCGTCTCTTTAATGAGCGTTCGCTTTCCAGCATCAGTTAAATTGTCGTCTTTCGGTATGCCGAGAACCTTTGCTGTGACGCCATTATCGCGAAAATACTGATAGAGACGAAAACGCGTTTCAATATGCTCTGCGTGCCTACGAAGCCTGTGGTTTAGAATCCCTTTTTGCTCCTCACTCTCGACCGGGACAGTTTCTGTGCGCATCTCCTCGGCATATTCAGGTAAATTTGAAAGACGTCGATAGCCTTTATCGCTCAGGTCAGAAATCGCATCTGCTACGGTTAGAATATCTTCGCCAAAATGTGTCGCTTGAGGCGCAAGATCTGGGCGTTCAGGAAAAAGCACACTGGAGACGTGATCATATTCCGACCTCCAAATATCATCTTGCGCCATGACACCCGCCCCGCGAGCGATATCTTCCCGAATACCAATCAGCATGACGCGTGGACGATTCTGTGGTACGCCAAAGTGCTTTGCATTCAGATGAACAGCTTGGACAATATAGCCGCCCCCAGTCCTAATTAGGGCCTCGCGCAATTCCATAAAGGGAGAAGGCTTGCCATGCTTCTTGAATGCCTGTGTCATGCCGGAAACATTTTCGATAATGACAGCCTTGGGATCCGTAGCTTCGACAAACTCTAAGAACTGCCAAGGCAGCAAGTTTCGAGCGTCATCAGGGTTGCGGCGACCGGCAAGTGAAAAGCCTTGGCAAGGTGGTCCGCCCGCAACAAGGTCTACATTCTGAAGGCGAAGCCGTTCCAGCAACTCTTTGTCTTTGAGCACGCCAGCCAGCTCCCCGACGACAATTTTTTTCTCAGCTTGCTCTGCTGGCGTCTTATGATTCGACAAAAACTTAGCCCAATCATCCTCACCCAGTCGCTTCACAAAATTATGAAAAAAGGTTTCAGCCGCCATTGGGGATTTCTCAATCCCGAGAAGGTTTTCAAAGCCTGCACGGTGCAAGCCGAGCGTGAGGCCGCCGCACCCGGAAAACAAATCTATACTCTTATACATACCCTCAGCTAAGCTGCATCGGGGAAAATCTCAAGAGTATTCCTGGGATATCTCCCCAGGAATTTAGACCTGCCGTAGCCTTTCAATGAAGTCTCGGGTCGAGAGAAGATCGAGCATAGAAACATTGATACAGGATGTCCAAAACTTAGTGCCATTGCGAGGATCAATTTCGTCCTTTTCCCAAACTCGTCCTCGTTCATCAAGACCAGCTTGATCAATCCCTCCAACAAGGCAAGCATGTGTGAATCTATCCGGGCTATTTTGATCAGCTTTCTTATCCCTCACCAACGAGACGAAAAAGAAATAGTCAGGCCTTTGATGGCCATGGTTATAAAGGGGTACAGAATTATCGTAATCCGCTCGAGGCAAAACAGTTCTATCTTTGGTCTACACATCAACCGAAAACCGCTCCTGCAGCCGGAAATCCAGATCCGTTCGATGTGTCAGATCCTCAACCAATATTCCGTGAGCAGACATACACGCTTCGAATACTATCTCACCGATAGCGCCAACGAGGTTAGCGGCATCTTTTCGATGGGACCCGTTAAGAACGCCAACATTAGCGGCTCTTTCAATAGCCAAAGCAATCATTTCAGAGCTCAGCCTAATTTTCAGAAACCCCATCGGTTATGAATACGAAAGAAGCATTGCCGGATCGTTACTTTTTGGCCTGAACTCACGCGGGTGTTCGACATTCTACCGTTACACCAAAATGGCCATTTTCAGCCAAAAATGAAGTTTTGCAGGTCTCAATATCTAGAATCATTTTCATTCTCCTTAAATCTTACCCCTCTCATTAGAGAGAATAATTTTTACTCTCGCCAATGCTTCAAATGCAAACGAGCAACTAAGCATTGCAATTTTATTAACTTTACTTTAAGAAACTTAGGGTGCGTGAATTATGAAAAGATAACTGAACTTCGCACATACTTGAAAGTGGGGACGGATGTGTTTGTAAACTCGGTAAGAACTTTCGAAAAAAGCTTTCAAAAGACCTGCGCGTTAACTTTCAGCCTTATGTTAATTGCGTTCGCCTCTAGCTCCGAAACTAAAGTGGCTGAGCTGGCAAAAAGTGGACAAGTCGCCACGTCGTCCCTAGCAGATACTTCCTACTTGCCGCCATTGGCCGGTCATATGAATTCCCTTACAGACACTTTTGACCAGTGTGAAGACCCTTCGACAATTTTTGAAATTCATACCCCTGATGGCGAGGATGCCAAACCTCAAGACTTGCGTATCGCATACTCTGACAAGCCTTTTTTGAGTTTCAAGGCTCTTGATGCTCTGAACAAAGCATACGCAGCGTTGGAGAATGATGTGCAAACTGACACCAGTAACGAAATGGTATCTGCGGTTCCCGAATTAGTTACTTCATATCGTAACTTTTCACGAGAATATATATAGGTAAATTCATGTCAAAAACAGCCTATAAAGAAACCGAGGACGAACCGAATGAGAGCTATATAACTCGTTTTGTAAACGCGATTAGCGGGAGAATAATGATGATTACTGTTTGGGTAATTGTTCTGCTCGTAGGTATAATGGCCATTCAGCTTTTTTGGTTTAATTCAGACCTGAACCTACAGGCAATAGACCACTTTAATACAATAGAAAAACAAATAGACGAAAAATGGAAGTGTACTTTAATGAAGAAATTAAGCCTAAGGTTCTAGATGAATTATCTAAAGCAAATAAAGAGATAGTTGCTGCTATTGCTTGGTTCAATGATAAAGAGATTTATGATACACTAATTTCGAAGGCAAAGAATGGGATTTTAATAGAGTTAATGATTAGCAATGATCCTAACAATTTTAATTCCCCTGATAGTCTTGATTTTGAGGAATTAATTAATGCTGGGGCGAAAGTTAATAGGTTGATTACTGATGAAAAACTAATGCACCACAAGTTTTGCGTAATAGATAATCATACAATTATTACGGGTTCATATAATTGGACCTATGGAGGAAGTACATCCAATTTAGAGAATATTGTAGTAATTGAAAATGATATTAAAAACTGTGAAAGATTCAAGGCTGAATATGAAAGGATGATAAAAACCTATTTCAAGCATCTTGACGAAGCTGTAGAAATACTTGAGAAAATGAAATCTGCAATTTCTGATTTACAAGATGAAATAATCAAACATAGATACTTACCTGATAAAATAATGGAGAATTTAAGGAAATATGGTAGTGGGAATTTTCTAATTGAAGCTCCAAGAAATAATGCAAGACAACATCTTTCCTTGCAAAATTCAATAGAATTAAATAAAGAAGATTGGTGGAATAATTTTCCATATTCAATACAAAAAATGCTAAATGATAAATTCTTAAAAATAGGTAAAGTTGATACCAAACCATCTGATGATGCCTTACAGTATCTTTTTGATTTAGAAGATATTGAGATAAGGGATTATTACGAAACAAAATGGAATAAAAGAACTGAAAGACAGGATTATATATACCTTTTTAACAATTGTGAAGGATTAAGATATTTCCCTAATTTAAGAACATTAGATATTTCTGGAAATAATTTGAATGACAAAGCAATTCAAGAAATATCCAAACTGTCACAATTAGAAAGACTAAACATTAGCAACAATAGGGTAAATACACTGCCTCTAACAGATTATCTTACAAATTTGGTAGAGTTAGATATATCCAATAATAAATTGGAAATTCTAGCGGAGGAAATTGGAGAATTAT
>ENA-ORXT01005605-ORXT01005605.1-marine-metagenome-genome-assembly--contig:-NODE-5605-length-12229-cov-4.940421_pt1 | contig 12229 bp, 10 predicted proteins | sample MGYA00237868_ERZ511482 | MGnify/ENA metagenome assembly ERZ511482 | reverse complement strand
GATCTCCCGCACCTCGAAGTGCAGGTGGGCCCCGAAACTGTGCCCCCGGTTGCCTACCCCACCGATCCGCTGCCCGCGCGTAACGGGGAAGGCCAGCGAATCGAACCGCAAATCCTGTTGAAATTCTTCCTGCGCGAACTGCCGCGCGCGGACGGTATCCAGCAGTTCCGCCGCCAGCGTTTCGAGGTGGCCGTAGACGCTGCGGCGGCCGTCCGGGTGATCGACGTAAATCGCCTGCCCGTAGCCGCCGGGAGAAACCTTGATGCGGCTCACGTACCCGTCGGCCACCGAATATACCGGCGTGCCCGTACGCGCCCGGAAGTCGAGCCCGGCGTGGAAGTGATCGCCGCGCAGCTCGCCGAAGGTGCCGGTCACGAGCAGGGGGCCGCGGAGGGGCGGGGCGTAAGCGATCGAGTCCTGGGCGAACAGGCTTAGCGGGAACAAAAGGAGGAAAAGGAGGCGCAAACGCGGGTGCAAGGGAATGTTTTTTAGGGAGGGGGGCGAAGATACGGGTGGGGCGTGTAAATACGTCGACGGCGTGCAAAACCAGATGACTTCCCAACCGGTTTTGCACCCGCGACCCCGCCCTGAAAGGCTTGACCATCGTAAGTTCCCTTACTTATATCATCGCGCCGGTCAATAAATCACGTTAAACGATCTTCCCTAATGTCGCCCGTCGTACCTTCGCGTACGTTTTCGCGGACACCCGCCGGGATCCTCCGGAGCGTCCGCATAAAGGCATCATATAATGGCCGTAGACGTACTACTAGGTCTCCAGTGGGGAGACGAAGGCAAAGGCAAGATCGTTGACGTTCTCGCCCCCCGATACGACATCATCGCCCGCTTTCAGGGCGGCCCGAACGCCGGGCACACCTTGATTTTCGATGGTAAAAAGTTCGTGCTGCATACGGTGCCGTCGGGCATCTTCCGCGCCGGACTGAAGAACATCATCGGTAACGGCGTGGTGATCGACCCCATCACGCTCAGCAGGGAGCTCGACCAGCTCGACGCGGCCGGGGTGGATTACGCCGGGCGGCTCTTCGTAGCCCGCAAGGCGCACCTCATCCTGCCCACCCACCGCCTGCTCGACGCGGCGCGGGAGAACGCGAAGGGCGACCGCAAGATCGGCTCCACGCTCAAGGGCATCGGCCCGACGTACATGGACAAGACGGGCCGCAACGGCCTGCGCGTCGGTAACATCGAAGCGCCGGATTTCCGCCAGCGGTACGACGAGCTGAAGCAGAAGCACAAAGAACTCGTCGGCCTCTACCCCTACGTGGAGTTCGACCTGACGGGCGAGGAGGAGAAGTGGTTCAAGGCCCTCGAACGCCTGCAGTCGCTGGAGATCGTCGACGGCGAATTCTGGATCAACGACGCCATCGAGGCGGGCGACAAGATCCTGGCCGAGGGCGCGCAGGGCTCGATGCTCGACATCGACTTCGGCACCTACCCCTTCGTTACCTCTTCCAACACGATCACGGCCGGCGTTTGTACCGGCCTGGGCATCGCCCCCCAGCAAATCGGGGAGGTGATCGGCATCACCAAGGCTTACTGTACCCGCGTGGGCGGCGGCCCTTTCCCGACCGAGTTACTCGGTGAGACGGGCGAGTTCCTCCGCCAGGAAGGTGGCGAGTTCGGCGCGACGACCGGGCGGCCGCGCCGCTGTGGTTGGATCGACCTCGTGCAACTCCGCTACACCATCATGCTGAGCGGCGTAACGCAGCTCGTCGTCACCAAGGTCGACGTGCTCAACAACTTCGAGACGCTGCAGGTCGCTGACGCCTACGACGTGGAAGGCACGATCACCAACAGCCTGCCCTTCGACCTCGTGCACGAGAACTACAAAGCGGTCTACACCCCGGTCAAGGGCTGGAACAGCAACCTGACCAGCGTGAAGGAGGAGGCAAACCTGCCGCAAGCCTGCATCGACTACGTACAGTTCCTGGAAGAAAAGCTGGGGACGCGGGTGAGCATGGTGTCTACGGGGCCGGACCGGGAGGAGCTGGTGGTTAGATAAGGGGAGTAAAGGGGGGAAATGGATTAAAGGAGGCATCGCTGGGAACGGCGGTGCCTCCTTTTGGTTGGGGTAGACATTTCCTCTCTGTGTGAGTCTTAAATCTTTAGAGCTCCGTTGCTGATCATTCGTTCTCGAAATTCTACTCTCGGCGTGAGATTAAAGTTCAACACTTCAGCAGTAGCTGTACCTGTGTCGGTAAGACCAATTATTTCGCCGGTGATTAGCAATCTGAAATGATCTACCCATTCTTGTTTTCGTGGATTGTAGAGTTCCACGATTTTTCCCGTATCATAATAGTAACGGACTACCGAGTACCCCTTATAGCAATTACAAGGCTTACAAGCCATCGCAAGATTCTCTAAAATGGTAGGACCATCTTGCTTTTCGGGTGTTATGTGATCAACCTGCAATTTGTAGAAAGCCAATTCAGCTGGCATCAGGCAATACTCACACCTGTTACCAGCCCTGTCAGCTACCATTTCTCTGAGCGCAACGGAGATTTTTTGCTTTTTCAATTGACCGTGTTATTAATCCGCCCGTACGCATTTGCCTTAGCGATTCCCATAATGTACTCCGCCAGAAGAGCATTGTATAATTCCTGGTCCTCTTCCGGGGAGATGGTTCCTTCGTTTTTCAGTGCTGACAATTGGTCTACCCGATCTTCCTCGGTATCATTAGCCTTCATTGATAGAATAGCCTCATCCGTAGGCTGGCTACTTAAAAAGTCGATTATCCGACCCAGTGCGGAAATTTGAGCTACCATCTGCTTTCGTTTAACTTGTGATCAAGATAACGTTTTTACTGCGAAGTTTGGTTCTAGTGGTCTGTCAAGCTTAAGATTGGTAGTAATCTGCGGTGCCTTTTTCCGCTTGGTTGCGTCGCTCAAATCCTCACTTAGCTACGGCTAAGTTCCGGTTTGAGCTCCTCACCAGTCGAAAAAATTCACCAGCACCTTACCACCAATTTAAACATTGACAGACCACTAGTGGCAATTACCTGCCTTTGAAAAACTTCAGCAACGCCTTCGTGTAGTCCTCCGTCGTCTCCACGCTCATCGAATCCGCGCCTGATTTTCGAAAGGCGGAATTATAGTATTCCAGGTTTTTCTCATACCACTTTGCGTAATGATCGCGCACGCGGCGGCTGTCGGTGTCGATCCATTGCAGGCTGCCGGTCTCGGCGTCCCGGGCGTGGATAAGGCCGACGGCGGGGAGTTCCCGTTCGCGCGGATCCCAGAGGTGCATCCCGATCAGGTCGTGGCGGCGGGCGGCGAGGCGCAGCGGCTTTTCGTAGCCGTCGGCCAGGAAGTCGGAGAGCAGGAAGCAGATGGACCGCTTCTTGACCATGTTGGTGAAATAGGTCAGCGCCATGCCGATGTCGGTGCCCTTACCCGTCGGTTTGGTGTCGATCAGCTCGCGGATGATGCGCAGGATGTGGCCGCGCCCCTTCTTCGGCGGCAGGAATTTCTCCACCTTATCGCTGAACAGCAGCAGGCCGACCTTATCGTTATTGTTGGTGGCCGAGAAGGCGAGCACCGCGCAAATTTCGGTGATCAGTTCATTCTTCAGCTGCTTGGTGGTGCCGAAAAAACTCGATTTGCTGATGTCGACCAGCAGCATCACCGTCAGTTCCCGCTCCTCTTCGAAGACTTTCACGTAGGGCTCATTGCTGCGCGCCGTCACGTTCCAGTCGATGTTGCGCACGTCGTCGCCGTACTGGTAGCCACGCACCTCGCTGAACGACATGCCGCGCCCCTTGAAGGCGCTCTGGTATTCGCCGCTGAAAATCTGGCGGCTCAGCCCCTTGGTCTTGATCTCGATGCGGCGGACGCGCTTGAGGAGTTCGGTGGTTTCCATTTTCGGTCTATTGGTCGTATTGTTCTGTTGGAGGGGCAAATTACAAACTAAGCAACAGACCAATAGTCCAACAGTCCAATAGACCAACGAACCAATACGTCCAATCAGGGCGGGGCCGCTGGATGCACTGGAAGCTCAGGTGCCTCGCGGCGCGCCGCAAACGTTAAATTGTTGACTACCGGCCTTTTATCAAAACCAAAACCGGTTTTCACCGCGTTGTACCCTTACAAATGTCGTTTATTCGGCAATTGACCAATCTTACCCACACCCAGCCTTACCCCGCATGAAATTCCTCGACTTCAATTCCCCCTACGCCCAGGTGGGCATGTTCTTTGCCCTGATGGCGTTGGCCGTTTCCACGCTGTACGATACGAACATCCGTTCGGCACCCACCGGGCCGCTTGCCGCCTATGAGGTGAGTGACGTGCGCGGCGCGCGACCGGCTTTTAAATGGAAAGACGTGGAGGATGTCGAGTTTATCGACCGGGTCGAAGCGGACGAGGAGGAATGGCAATGGGACGGCGGTAATGAGGATTACGCGAACTTCAAAAAGGTTATCAACCAGGAAGCGCAGTTGATGAAGCGACCCGTTGACTATGTACCGGCTCCGGACCTGACAAAGGAGCCTTGCTACTCCGTCCTCATCGACCCGACGGTGGAGGGTTACGACGAGACGCACCCCAACGTCTTCGGCCCCGACGTAATGTCCGGCACGGAAGATTTCCTGACGGAGCTGGAAACGCTGCTGATCGAGGAATTCACCAAAACCTCGTGGGACGGCAGCTGCTTCCAGGGCTCCTTCGTCGTCAGCTTCAACGTTACGGCGGAGGGCGGTCTGGGCCACACCATCATCGTCCACCACCTCGTTGACGGCGGCAAACAAGCGATGCCCGGCGTTTACCAGATGCTGCGCGATATGCACAACTCGGGCTTCCGCTGGCACGACGGGACGAAGGGGGAAGGGGAAATTCGGATTCCGGTTAGGTTTCGGATCGGGTAGGGGAGCACTTAAAGGCGGGAGGATAGTGCTAAGGGACGGAAAAAGGGGTAAGGATTGAGTGGGTGGCATGAAACAAGGAAGGCTAGTTGCCCTGAAAACTGTACATTTGAGCGATGCCACTACCAGTAAAAATAGATCCCTGCCCCATTGCTGATACGGGATTTGAGGTGCGGTTTACCCCCGCCATGCCACCAAGTGCGGTATTCGGCATTGTTTACATTGCCCTAAAGAATACACATCCTTCTGAAGTTGAGCAGCTCCCTATCCTTCAGCTTCCTGACAGTTTGCTCGACCAGGATCCTAATCTAATGTACCGGCCGCACCATCAGATAAGCAACGACCAGTTTACGGTCCAAATTGGGCCAAGAATTCTGGTTATTTCCAGTAAGTCACCTTATCCTGGCTGGGATGTTGTTCGAGAAGAAGTGACAAACTGCCTCAAGGCAATTGTTGACGCAGGCGTTATTAAGACCATTGAGCGAATGGGGATGAGGTACGTTAACTTGTTCGTCGGCGATGTCACAGAACAACTAACCATAAAGGTTTCTGCTCCAGATGATCTAAAGCTTGGCGCAAAGTCCATGCGTGTTGAAGTTAAGCATTTAGATTTATTAAGTAGTGTAGGCATTCATACGGAGTTTAGCAACGCTGGTGAAACCAAGGACCAGATCGGAACTGTTGTAGACATAGATACTTATATCCTGCTCCAATTAGATCCGGGTGCATGGGGTTACGCCGATCTTCTTGAACAGATGCATGCTTCAGAGAAGTCTCTTTTTTTCTCGCTATTAAAGCCAGAGCTACTTAACCAGTTAAACCCAATATACGATGAGCAGTAAGCCATACGACGGAACCTCCAGCCTGGCCTTAAATTTGGTTGTAGCTGCTACACTGACGGGCGGTACCATGCTAGCTAGTGACAATCGGCAATTGTACCGACCTTCGGTACAAGCCAGCTACACTTATGCAATGCCTGCGGCGGCTACCGTAGTTGGTTATCCAGCATCACCAAAACCGGTTATTAAACAGGCTGATGGTCTTGACCAGATGAGACAACTCGCGAAAAACTTAGTTGAAAATACAAAAGGCATAGATGCCGAGATTGGTGCTGCGGTAGAGGAGAATTTCTTTGATTGGCTATAATGGATAGAGAAGACATCGACCGTTTTTTACCTAAATTCTTATCTGCAAAAGATAGTAAGGAACTCCAGTACGCTGTAAATGAAATGTTAGCTGGTGGAACCAAATCTTATTACACGAGTAGGCTAATGAACGAACCTGTTTTATATCAAGGAGACGGCCTTAAATCGCTTCCTTATTTTGAACTGCCACGTACTGATGTGAAGACGGTTCCGGCTATGGTTATCTCCAATACATGTGATGTCGATCCTGATAACCCACGCGACTTTCCACCTCGGGTATTATACGCGCCAATCATGCCACTAAAGGTTTATCGAGCGGGCTTATTGAAGACTACGAGGAAGACCGAAGAGCAGGTTGAGGGCCATCTCCAGGCTGTCAGAAAGCAGCACGTAACTCAGGTTTTTTATCTTCCAAAGTACCAGGGGGTTATGGAAGAATCTTTGGTTTATCTGGATAGAATAGTCAACGTGAATAATGCTACAATAGATCGGGTAACTCTTCCAGATAATAGAATCTTTACCCTTAGTGACTTTGGGGCTTGGTTTATGGCTTTGAAATTGAGCATACATTTTAGCCGAATTCAAGATCAGGTAGAACGAGGTAGTGGCTGAATATACTTTACTTTTTGAATGCCTTCCCATAGGCTACTGCCTCAGCCTTTTTTATTTTTTCAACGATTTGGTTTGCGCCCCTTCGAGGTAAAAGTAGATCATTCCCCTATCCCTCCCGCGTTCCCACTAGATCCCAAAAAGTCTCTAATTCAGCCGCCAGAAATAAGGCGTAAACAACACCAGCACCGTATACACCTCCAGCCGCCCGATGATCATCACGAAGCTGAGGAAGACCTTGACGTGCGCCGGCAGCCACGCGAAATTGTCCGTTGGCCCGACGCCGCCGATGCCCGGCCCGACGTTGCCCAGGCTGGTCGCCATCGCCCCGATCGCCGTCATGAAATCGAGCCCCATCATCGCCAGCAGAATGGAGCCAAAGACGAACAGCAGCAGGTAAAGCAGCAGAAAATTGAAGACGTGGGTGATGATCTTGCCCGGCACCACCTCGCCGTTGAGCCGCAGGGGGATGATGGCCGACGGGTGTACGATGCGCTTGAACTCCAGGTAGCTGTTCTTCATGAACACCAGGTGCCGGATCAGCTTGATGCCGCCGGAGGTCGAGCCCGCGCAAGCCCCCAGAAACAGCAGCACGAAAAACAACAGCGTCAGGCTGGTGGACCAACTCGTGTAGTCCGCCGACACAAAACCCGTTGTCGTGATCAGGCTCACGATCTGGAAAAGGCTGTCACGGAAAGACTGCTCGAAATTGCCGCCGCCGCCTTCCGACAGGTAAACGCCGGTGGTGCACATGATGGTCAGCAGGGCCACCAGGCCGATGTACGCCTTTAGTTCGTCGCTGCGCCAAACGTCCGCCCAGCGCCGTTTCCAGCTCAGGTACAGCACGGTGTAGTTAACGCCGGCGATGAACATGAACACGATCAGCAGGTACTGGATGTGCGGGGCGAAGGCCGCCGCGCTGGCGTTGCGCGTGCTGAAACCGCCGGTCGCCATGGTGGTCAGCGCGTGATTGATCGCCTCGTAAGGCGTCAGGCCGAAGATGGTCAGCAGCACGGCCAGCGTCGCCGTCAGGCCGACGTAGAGGAACCACAGCCGCTTGGCCGTCTCGCTGATGCGCGGGTGGAGCTTATCGGAGGTCGGTCCCGGTGCCTCGGCCGCGAACAGCTCGATGCCGCCGATGCCCAGCAGCGGGAAGATCGCCACCGTCAGCACGATGATGCCCATGCCGCCGATCCACTGCGTCAGGCTGCGCCAGTAGAGCAGGCCGCGCGGCTGAATTTCTATATCGGTCAGCACCGAAGCCCCCGTCGTCGTCATGCCCGATACCGTCTCGAACAGCGCGTCGGCTACCGAGGGGATCATGCCGCTGAAGAGATAGGGCAGCATTCCGGCCGTAACCATCGCCACCCAGCTCAGGACCACGATCAGGTAACCCTCCCGCTTGCGGATCGGGACGCCCTTCGGGTTTTGCACCGCGAAAAAAACGCCACCGGCGGCCATGGACGCTACCCCGGCCAGGAACAGCGGCCAGCCGTCCTCGTCGAAGTACCAGCAAAAGGGCAGCGCCGTCCACTCCATCAGGCCGATGATGCCGAGCAGGATGCCGAGAACGCGAGCGATGGGGCGGAAGTGGATCATTTGTGGTCTATTGGTCTATTGGTCTATTGGTCTGTTGGTCTGTTGGACTATTGGTCTATTGGAACCGTTGGTGTATTGGGCTGCCGCACCTTGGAGGCGTGACGGGTTTGACGGGTGTGACAGGCGTGACAGGCGTGATAAAGATCGACCCATTTGTGGCTAATGAATCGCAAAACTACCAGATTATCCTGAAGGGGCATAGGGGTGATACTTTTGCTCTTTTATGCTGTTACGATCGTGCTTCCAAAACCTCCGAAGTGCGTTATCACCAACAGCACCAACAGCACCAACAGACCAACAGACCAATAACACTACCGAAACAGCTCCTCCAGCCGCTTGATCGCCGCCGGCAGCGCGAACACGATCACCTTGTCTCCGAATTGTAGCTGCGTATCGCCGCTCGGGATGAGCGTCTCTTCGCCGCGGATGACGCCGCCGATCAGGGCCGTTTCCGGGAAGCGCAGGTCTTTTACCTTCTTCTTCGTCAGCTGGTTGGATTTGGTGATGACGTACTCGATCACCTCCGCGTCGACGCCGTGCAGGCTGGTGATGGCCTCGATGTTTCCTTTGCGTACGTAGCGAAAAATCTTATTGGCGGCCAGCAGTTTCTTGTTGATCAGCGTATCGACGCCGATGTTCTGGCTGATGTGAATGTATTCCTTGTTCTCCACCTGCGCGATCGTTTTGTACACGCCGTGGTTGCGCGCCGTCAGGCAGCTGATGATGTTGGTTTCGCTGTTGCCGGTCAGGGCGATGAAAGCGTCCATATTGTCGAGGCCTTCTTCCTGTAGCAGGTCGATGTTGGTGAAGTCGCCTTTGATCACGAGTACGTTATCCAGTTCCTCGTTAATCTGCTGGCAGCGGCGTTTGCTCTTCTCCACGATCGTAACGTTGTAGTCGTCCTGCAGTAATCGGGCGGTGGAAATCGCCAGATTGGTGCCGCCCAGAATCATGATGCTCTTGACCGTCCGCCGCTTTTTACCCACGAATTCCTCCACCAGCTTCAACTTCTCGTTGGTGGAGATGAAGTAGATGTGATCGCCGCGTTGCAGTTGGGTAAAGCCGCGCGGAATGATCGTTTTGTGGCCGCGCAGAATGGCGATGGGCTGTAGCTTGACCTTGCTCTCCAGGTTTTCGATGTCGCTCAGGCGTACACCGACCAGCGGTGAATCATCGTCGAGCGTAATACCGAGCAGGGAGAGCTTGCCGTTCTCGAACTCAAAAATATCGGTGAAAGAACACTGCTTGATCAACTGCGCGATCTCTTCGGCGGCCAGTTGGCGGGGACTGATGATCTGGTCGATGCCCAGATCGCAGATGGTCGTCATGTGCTCCCGGCACATGTATTCCTCTTTGTCGACGCGGGCGATCACGCGCCGGCAACCGAGCTTTTTGGCCAGGATGGTAGCGATCATGTTGACCTGCTCCGAGGTGGTGACCGCCAGGAACAGATCGGCGGCGGGCACGCGGGCTTGTTGCAGGATGGCGATGCTGGTCGCGTCGCCCCGTACGGTCAGCACGTCGAGGTGAGAGCCGGCGTAATCGAGCACGTCCTGGTCGGAGTCGATCAGGATGATGTCCTGGTTTTCGGTAGCGAGCAGGGTGGCGAGGTGAAAACCTACGTCCCCCGCCCCGGCGATGACAATATTCATGCGTTTGGCGGCTTGATGTTACAAGACGGGGCAAAGGTCGGGAATAAAGGAGTAAGGGAGTGAGGGGCGGAAGGGGAAAGGGAATAAAGGTAGGTCTGCTCCCCGCTATCCTTTATTCCTTTCACCCCTTATTTTCCATGGGCGGGGTCGCGGGTGCAATGGAATGAGGAAGGGCGTGGGGAACCAATCCTTAAAACCGTAGTTTTACCACCATACCCCACGTCAACCCGCCCATGGAAAAATCCCACAAGATCCTCAACGACCCCGTCTACGGCTTCGTCAGCATTCCGTACGGCATCCTGTTCGATCTGGTGGAGCACCCCTACTTCCAGCGGCTGCGGAGCATCAAGCAGGTGAGCCTGACGCACTACGTGTACCCCGGCGCGTTGCACACCCGCTTCCACCACGCACTCGGGGCGTTGCACCTGATGGGTAAGGCCGTCGACAGCCTCAAGCGCAAGGGCGTCAAGATCAACAAGCGGGAAGCCGAGGCCGTCAAGATCGCCATCCTGCTACACGACATCGGCCACGGGCCGTTCAGCCATACGCTGGAGAATACCCTGATCGAAGTCCACCACGAAGACGTCTCGCTGTACTTCATGGAGCGGCTCAACGACGCGTTCGAGGGAAAGCTCGACCTGGCGATCCGGATTTTTAAGGGTGAATACAAGAAACACTTCCTGCACCAGCTGGTCACCGGCCAGCTGGACATGGACCGGATGGACTACCTCAACCGCGACAGCTACTTCACCGGCGTCAGCGAAGGGGTGATTGGCTACGACCGCATTATCGAAATGCTCAACGTAGCCGACGACCGGCTGGTGGTGGAACAAAAGGGCATCTACTCCGTCGAGCGTTTCCTGACCAGCCGCCGCATCATGTACTGGCAGGTCTACCTGCACAAAACGGTGGTAGCGGCCGAGCGGATGCTCCTCCTTGTCCTCCAGCGGGCGCGGGACCTGAGCCGGGCGGGCCAACCCGTCTGGGCACCCCCCAGCCTGGAATACTTCCTGCAAAACCGCATCACCGCCAAAGACTTTGTGGAGCGGCGCAATGAGCTGCTCGACTGCTTCGCCGCGCTGGACGATACGGACATCACCTCGGCCGTCAAGGCCTGGCAAAAGCACCCCGACCGGTTGCTGGCCTACCTCAGTTACGGGCTGATCAACCGGCGGCTCTTCCGGCTGGAGTTCTCCAACGAGCCCTTCACGAAAAAATACGTCGCCGGCATCCGGAAAGCCCTGGCCGGCCACCGCGACCTGCCGCGCGGCGCGGAAGACCTGCTCATCACGGGCGAGGAAAGCAACAGCGCCTATACCCTGAATAAGGAGGAGATCATGGTGCTTTCCAAATCCGGTGAAGTGGTGCCGATGAGCCGGATCAGCGACTTCGGCATTGCGCCGCGAACGTTCCGGAAGTACTTCCTGTGCTATCCGAAGGAGGTGGCGGAGAAGGAATAATGGTCTTTTGGATGGTGGTATCTTCGCGCCTCCAAAAGAACAACGGACCACAAGACCAAAAGACCACGCATGCTCGCCACCCCCGTCCTCGCCTCCGGCATCACCCACCTGACCGACGCCCGCTACTTCGCCGCCTGGGAGGTGGATTACCTTGCCTTCCCGATCGGCAACGACGTGCCCGAGGCCATCAGCTGGGATTACCTCAACGCCCTCAAGGAATGGGTGGAAGGCCCGGAGATTGTCGCCGAGATCGGCGCGGCGGAAGACGGGACGGCCTGGGCGGAAGAGCTCCGGGCCAACGGGATCACCACGGCCCTTTTAACGTCCTCGGCACCCGCGTCCGCGCCCGAAAAACTGAAAGCGTCCGGTGTTAAGGTCATTGTCAGCGTCCCCGTCGCCGGTTACCAAAGCGCGGACGACGTGGCCGAAGAACTGGCCGCCCACCCCGCCGCCGACCTCTTCATTCTGGACTTCGAACAGGGCGGCATTACCTGGGCCGATCTGGCCGCCGGCGCGCCCTTTTCGCTCGCGGAGCTGGACGAAATACTGACGTCCCGCCCCTGCCTGATCCAGATCGGCCTGGCCGGAAGTGATCCGAAGGACCTGAAGGCCGCCCACCCGCTGACCGGTTTCGCCGTGCGGGGAAGCAGCGAGGAAAAGGTGGGCTATAAGAGTTTTGATGACCTGGATGAGGTGTTCGAGGGCTTGGAGGTGTTTGAATAGTGCTATTGGTCCGTTAGTACTATTGGTCTATTGGACGTATTGGTGCTATTGGACTATTGAGTTTGCCACATTTATGACATGCGGCAGCCCCAACAGACCAATAACGCGAATCAAGAGCTAAATCTAAGGCAGCCAGAACGGACGCTTGGAGGTAGCGTGTCCGATATTTTA
>ENA-ORXT01005604-ORXT01005604.1-marine-metagenome-genome-assembly--contig:-NODE-5604-length-12232-cov-5.037927_pt1 | contig 12232 bp, 7 predicted proteins | sample MGYA00237868_ERZ511482 | MGnify/ENA metagenome assembly ERZ511482 | reverse complement strand
GCACCGTCTCCCCCGTCTCCCGGCTGCGCACCAGGTCGATCGGCGTACTGGGCCGCCCGCCGCCGCCCGTGACCTTGGCGTTGACCGTAAAGCGGTGCCGCTTGTCTTTACCGAACGGCAGCTCGTACCCGCCCAGCAGGTTACCGACGTAGCTATTGTTGAAGGCGGTGTTGCGCGAAACGCCGTCGCTACCCGCGTAGGTGCTCTCGAAGACCGAGCCGGTCAGCAGCAGGTACCAGTTGTCGGCGAAGTAGTGCTCCAGCGTCACCTCCACGCCGTAGTTCTCGCCCGTGCCGTCGCTGACCAGATTACCCCGCTCGGGGAAAACGAAATCCGCCCCGGCGTTGAGGATGGAGAAGCTGGACGGGAAGTTATCCACCGGGATCCCGAACAGCGACTGGTAGTATACCTCCGTCTTCAGCCGCCAGTTGGGCGCGAAGGCCAGGTCGCCACCCACCACGAAATGGTGCGCCCGCTGGAAGCCGAGGCCCTGGTTCGCGTCCGGGCTACCCGTCGTCACGTCGCGGAAGAAGAAGACCGGCAGGGCGGGCGTCTGGCTGTGCAGGCCGTAGCCGGCCGTCAGGGCGAATTTGTCGGTAGTTTGCACGCGCAGGCCCAGGCGCGGCTCCAGCGCGAAGGCTTCCGCGAGGCTGAAGTACTGGGCGTGCAGCCCGGCGTTCAACGTGGTCCTGGTGCCCAGCCGCAGCCTGGCCTGGCCGAAGAGTTGGTAGATGCCGAAATTGCCGTCGAAATCCCGCAAGCGGTCGACCTCCGGCAAGCCGTCACCGTCCGCGTCGGGGTCCACGTCTTCGGCGATGGTCGTTAGCCCGATCGATTCCACCTGCAGGCCGGTGCGCACCGTCAGCCGTTTGCCGAGCTTACTGTTGAGGTAGGTTTTGAGGCTCAGGCGCACGGTTTCGTCGTCGATGCGAAACCGCAGATCGCCGTCCTCCCCGTTTTCATCCACCTCGTATTCGGAGTAAGGATTGGACTGAAGGGAACCACTGACGACCGTCCGCAGGTATGTCCGGTCACCCGTGATCAGGTTGTGCCGCAGACCGAGTACGCCGAAGCGGCTACGTGGGTAGCTGTTCTCCCCACCGTCGAAAAACAGGTCGGTGCTGTCGATCTCGTTGGCCAAAAAATCGATCGTACTCGTTCCGCCGATGCCGAAGAGGGAGAATTTGCCGGCCTTGGAGTTACCGAAATCCACGTTGAACGTCAGATCGCGGTAATCCGGCGTGGCGTTGGTGCCGATCGGGATGCCTAGCGCGTCGGCCAGCCCCACGAAGCTGTTGCGGAAGGCGACGACGAAGCTGCCCCCCTTATCGTTCAGCGGCCCCTCAGCCATGAACTCGAGGCCGGAAAAGGTACCCATCTGCGCCATGAATTCGTAGCGGTCGCGGTTGCCCTTGCGCAGCGTCAGGTCGAACACGCCGCCCAGCGCGTTGCCGTATTCGGCGGCGAAGGCGGAGGTGCTGAAGTCGGAATTACCCAGCATGTTGGGGTTGAGGGCGGAGACCGGCCCGCCGGTCGTCCCCAGCGTTGAAAAGTGGTTGGGATTAGGAATTGGAATACCTTCTAGCTGCCACAGCAGGCCGGTGGGGGAGTTGCCGCGGATCACGATGTCGTTGCGGCTGTCGTTGCTCGTCGCCACGCCCGCCAGGTTGGAGGCCATGCGGCTCACGTCGGCCCGCCCGCCGGCGAAGCGGTTGACGCTTTCGGCGGTGAACGTCCGGCTGCTGACGGTCGCCATCTCGTTGGCCGGTTTGCCGGGCTCGGTTTTGGCGGTGACGGTTACGGCGGCGAGTTGATTGACGCTCTCCTCCAGACCGGCGTTGAGGATGACCTCCTTGCCGGTGGTGACCAGCAGGTTGGGCAGCGTCTTCGGTTCGTAGCCCAGGTAGCTGACGCGCAGGGCGTGGCGGCCGGGCGGCACGTCGGTAAAGGTGAAGAAGCCGTCGACGTCGGTGGTGACACCGCGCGCCGGCTCGACGGTGATCAGCTCGACGGTGGCACCGATCAGCGGCATTTCGGACTGCGCGTCCGTCAGGTAGCCCTTGACGGTTTGGGCGGAGAGGCTGATAGCGAGGGCGGTCAGCAGGATGAGCGTCAGGATGATTTTGCTGACCAGTTTGGCGTGGTGTTGAGTGTAAGCGTGCGGCATTTTGCTGGGTTTGTTTACCACAAATAAGGGTGGGCGGGGTCGCGGGTGCAAGGGAGGTTGGGGTGAAACGTCGTTTGCGCCGTATGAGCGGTTGCGGCGAAACCTCCCGCGGAGCCCGCCCTCCTCCACCCCGTCCCGCACAATTGTAGCGGGATTATCCGAACGCGACCCCGGTGGAGATAACAAACTGGCCCATAGAGACTAAGCCCGGCAAACGTTAAAACGCGATGAAAGTGAAATAATCTTACTTGAAAGCAAACCTATCACGTTCGATAGTAGTTCTTATCAACAAATACCCGGCCATGAAAAACCAATGCCTTCTTCTCCTGCTTGCGGCTACTTTTCTGTTGCCGTTTCACCTCGGTGCTCAACTGACCAAGCGCCCGATGCTTCCGGCTACCGGGATCAAAAGCTACGGCAACCTGCCGGTGGGTGAACTGAACCGCGCGCACCGTGAACAGCTGGCCGGCCAGTTCGAGATTGCGCTACTCACTTACAACAGCGCGCTGGCCTGGCAGCCGGACTGGGTACCCGCGCTCGCCGCCCGCTCCGAACTGCTCTACCGTATGGGGCGGCCGATGGAGGCACGTAAAGACCGTAACCAGGCCGAACGACAGAACCCGAACGCCACCGCTTTCTACCTGGCCAAGGGCCGCAACGGCCTGATGCCCTTCCTGGCGCTCTACCCCAAAACCTGGTACCAGGAAAACTACGGCATCCAGCAGGCCGAGGAAACGCCCGAGGAATCTTCTTTCCGCCAGTTCTTCCACGAGCAGTACCTGGCCGTCACCAGCGCGCCGGATACCGCGCTCGCCGTACGGGTGGTGCGGCAGAAGCTGGATTTTGATATCCGGTCCGCCTACCAAAGCCTCGATGAGTTGCCCCGCGCTTATAATGAAGGCGTTCGTCAGATGCTGCTCGGTAACCTGTCGATGCTCAACCACAATTACCGGGAGGCCGTCAACCTCTACACCGAAGCGGAAACGAAGGGCAACGTCGACTGGCCCGAGTTGCGCTACAACCGGGGTCTCGGCTACATCCTGCTGCACAACTACATGGGCGGTTGCGACGACCTGTTCTCCGCCTCCCAGGAGGGTTTTCGCCCGGCGGCGGTCATGTACGACAGCCTCTGCAATTTCTAGGCGGTCAGGGCAAAATACGTAACGACTCGATTAGTCATGCACTCCCGCCCGCCCCCTTTTTTCACCTTTATAATTCAAATGCCATGAAAAGCCTGTTTAATGTTCTGGTCCTCTCCGTAGCAGCCACTTTCTTCTTCTCCAGCTGCACCGTCGTCCGTGAGGGCCAGGTGGGCGTAAAACGTACCCTCGGTAAGTACCAGGAGAAATCCATCGACCGGGGCGTCGCTTTCTACAATCCGTTGATCACCTCCATCCAGAAGATCAGCACCCGGACGGAAAACCTGGAAGTAAAACTCGACCTGCCGTCAAAGGAGGGACTCAACATTCGCGCCGAGATCTCCATTCTGTACAGCCTCAACGGCAACCAGGCGGCGGAAGTACTGCGCCAACTCGGCATCAACTACGAACGCTCCGTCATTCTCCCGATATTCCGTAGCGCGGTGGCGGACGTTTCGGCCCGTTACTTCGCCAAAGACATGCACACCGGCCAGCGCGCCGTGATCGAGGAAGCGATACGTCAGCAAATGATGACCAATCTGGAAGGCCGCGGCATCACCATCGAAACCGTACTCGTCAAATCCATTCAATTGCCGACCAACCTCGCCCGCTCCATCGAAGAGAAACTGGAAGCCGAGCAGCAGGCCCTCCGCATGGAATTCGTCTTGCAGCAGGCCAAACAGGAAGCCGAGCAGCAGCGCATCCAGGCCGAGGCTACCCGCGACGCGCAACTGATCATCGCCGAAGGGTTGACGCCCCAGATCCTCCGCTTCAAGTCTCTGGAAGCCTTCCTGGAGCTCGCCAAATCTCCTAACTCCAAAGTCATCGTTACCGGCAGCGAACTCCCCCTCATGATGAATGAAGAGGGTGTCGTTCCCCTATCCGGGAAACGAAAGTAAAACCGAGTAGTATCCCTTTATTAAGTGTGAATTATACGCACCGTGCTTTGTTGGCGCGGTGCGTTTCTTTTGCCCTCCACCAACGACCCAAAACCTTCCTTTGCACCCGCGACCCCGCCCAAACAAGTCGGAAGTCCCATAGTCGGGAGTCTACAGTCCAACCTGCTCCTGACTCCTGACTAACCAACTCCTGACTCCCCGGGCATTCATCGTCTTTGCATCCCGCCCCGTCGAGCAAAAGTCAGTTATTTGCCCCCATTTTCTATCTTGAGCGCATCAATTATAATCCCCTACTTAACCATGAATCTTGCTAATCTTTCCTTTCAGTACCCCTGGCGCGCCTACCAGGCCCGCGTGCTCGAAAACCTATCGCTGTACCGGGAGGATCAACGCGTTCACATTGTCGCGCCACCGGGCGCGGGCAAGACGGTGCTGGGGCTGGAGATCGTCCGCCGGCTGAATAAGAAGGCCCTGATCTTGTCGCCCAGCCTGACCATCCGCGGTCAGTGGGGGCAGCGGTTCCGCGATGACTTTTGCGCCGACGGCGACCTGATCTCCCACGACCTCAAAAAGCCCGCCGCGCTGACCATCGTCACCTACCAGGCCGTCTTCGAGCACTTCAAGCGCAACGGTACCGAAGGCCTGGAATGGGTCGAGCTGCTGGTAGTCGACGAGTGCCACCACCTGCGCAACGAGTGGTGGAAAGTGCTCGACGCGCTGATGACGGAGGTGAGCCCCGAGCTCGTCGCCCTCACCGCCACCCCACCCTACGACGTGAGCGGCATCGAGTGGCGCCGCTACCACGAGTTTTGCGGCGAGATCGACGAGGAGATCAGCATCCCCGAGCTGGTGAACTCCGGCGACCTTTGCCCGCACCAGGATTACCTTTACCCCGTGCTGCCGCCCCCCGGCGAGGCCACCATCGTCCTGGAATGGCAAGCCAGGAAAATGGAGTTGCTCACCGAGATGCACGAGCGTTCCGGCCTCGCCCTCTACCTGCGCGACCACCCCTGGCTCGCCAATCCGGACGCGCACTACACCGACATCTTCGAGCGGCCGGAATACTTCACCGCCCTGCTCAGCATGCTCAAGGCGCAGGGCAGCGAACCGCCCGCCGCCGCCCTCGGCGTGCTGCACGGCGAAGCAACGCTCGCCCCCGACCTGAACGACCACTGGGCCGCCATCTTCCTGCAGCGGGCACTGCGTGACGACCCCTACTTCGAGGACGAAGAGGGCAAGGCTTTCCTGCGCCCCTACCGCCGCATCCTCACCACGATGGGCGCGTGGAGTCAGGGCAAGCTCTACCTCGACCATGACCTGCCGCCCGGCTCCGGTAAGACGGCCGCCGAGCTGGAAAGCCCCAAGGCCAAGCTCGACGCCCTGGTGGAAATCGCCAAGTTCGAGAGCGAGGACCTCGGCAAAAACCTGCGCATGGTGATGCTCACCGACCACATCTACCCCGAGCTGCTGCCCACCACGGCTTACGACCGGACGGAGCTGACCAAGGTCGGTACCGTTCCCGTTTTCGAGACGCTGCGGCGGCAGACCGGCACGCTTTACGAAGGCGACCTGGCCGTGCTGACCGGCAGCCTCGTCATCATCCCCAAAACCGCCGAAAGCCGCTTGCTGGAAATCGCTTACGATGAGTTGCCGACCGAGCGCGTGATCAAGACCCGACCGCTGTTCCCCGACAGCCGCTACGTGGTGGTCAACACCGGCGGGCTGGCCAATAAGTATTCCGTGGGCTGGATCACCCAGATCTTTACCGAGGGGCTGGTCCGCATCATCGTCGGTACCAAATCGCTGCTAGGTGAGGGGTGGGACGCGCCGGTGATCAACAGCCTCGTGCTGGCCAACACCGTCGGTAGTTTCGTGCTCAGCAACCAGATGCGGGGCCGGGCCATCCGAACGGTGCGCGGGCAGCCGGATAAAACGGCCAACATCTGGCATCCCGTCGTCGTCCACCCCGGCACCCGTTCGGGCGGGCCGGACGTGGCGCGCCTCCGCCGCCGCATGAAGGCTTTCGCCGGGCCGCGCCTCGACGGCAAGCCGGTCATTCAGAACGGCATGGCGCGCTTCGGCATCGACTGGAAACAGACAACCGGGCAGGCGATGGAGTTCGTCCGCGCCCAGACGCTGCGCTCCGCCGTCAAGCGGGAAGATCTGATCGCCGGCTGGAAGAAGGCCCTGGCCACCGGCACCCAACTGGTGGAAGCCATCAAGCCGCCCACGGAGCGTTACTACGAGCAGCGTGACCCGCTGACGCTGCATTATAAAGAGAGCATCGACCGCTACTTCGAGCAGGATTACCGCCTCTTCCTGCTGGAGATCAAACGGGCGACGCTGGTGGCCTTCGCGGCCGGGGCGGTGACGACGCTGCTGCCGGCACCCGTCGCCATGGTCGGCGGCATGGTTGCGCTGGTGCTGACCGCCGTTTGTCTGTTCTTCGTCTACTCCCGCTTCCGGGCCATGTACGTGCGGGCGGAGGAACTACAGCTGGCCGAGCGGCAGGACGCCATTTACGCCAAGGAACTGAAGGTGACGCCCTACCTGATCTACCCCGCCCTGCTGTCGTTACCCGCAGCCGTCTTTTCGCTCTGGACGATTCCCGTCTTCTGGGGGGTCGGCCTGGCGTGGCTGGCCGCTTACCTCCAGGCCAATCCCGGCCGCGCGATGACCGAGGCGACCCGCAAGTTCGAACTGCTGGCCGATACGAAGCACCGCCTGGAAACCTACGGTCGCGCGCTGGCCGAAAGTATCAGTGCCGCCGGGCTTTTCCACAAAGCAACGGCCGATCAGCTGCGGCTGGAAGAAGACGGCGAAGAGATGTTTCTTTACCTCAGCGACGCCGAGCACCACGACACCCACCTGTTCGCCGGGGCGCTGGCCGAGCTCATGAGCCCGGTCGATAACCCGCGCTACCTGCTGCGCCTCGACACGCCGGGCGACTGGACGAAGGGAGAATACTACCTCGCCGTCCCCGCCGCCCTGGGCAACAAGAAGATGACCGCCGACCTCGCCGGTCGCCTCGGCCAGGTGGTCGAGCACGACTTCGAGCCCGTTTACACCCGCGAGCCCACCGGCCGCCTCAAGCTGCTGACCGCGCGCCTCCAGGCCAGCGGCAAGGGGGAAACGGCGGTGGCGGAGCGGGACATGCTTTGGCGGTAGTTTAGGAGTTAGTGGCGTACACCTCTCCTAGCTTCCAGCCCGTCCTGACTCCTAGCTCCTGACTCCTAATTCCTCTCAACCCCTAACCCTATGTTAATCTTATTCCTCGCCATCGGTCTTTTCTTCCTCACCGCCCACCGCTTCCGCAAGCGGTTCGACGCGGAGTCCGCACTGCTTTATTTCACCCTGCGCCCCGTGCACAAGGGATCAGAATTGCTACGCTGATGGAATGGGCTTACCTCCTATATGCGCTCGGTGCCGTCGGCCTGATCGTGGCGGTTCGCTACGTTTGGCACCGTTTCGAGGCGGAGCGGAAGCGGCAGGTGCTGATCACCCAACCGCGTCGGGTGGTGCGCATCGAGTACTCCCGGATGCAACCTGCCGAAGCGGAGAACGAAGACGACGGCGGCGGTTACCTGCCCGAGTTCCAGCTGCCGTATTACTACTATCAGGGTGGCGATCATCCTCTGGGTCGGCGCGCTGCTTGGCCGGGCCTTCGGCAACGTTGCGCTCTTTGTGGGCCTGATCGCCTGGCACCCCGACCTGATCCGTTCCAGTTTCAGCGCCTATTTGCCCAATGGGCTGGTGCCGTGGCTGCCGCCCGCCCTCAGGGAAACGCGGGATGATTTGGCGGGCCCGCGGGATGCGGAGGTAGGGGTAGGGGCGAATGGGCTGGAGCTACGAACGCTGGTGCCAAAGCAGCAACCGTTGCGCCGTTAAGCCGTACCACGTCTTACCTTCGCGCCCATGAAGCTTCCCGCGTTTACTGACCGCAATTGCCGCCTCCTTCTCCTGCTCGCCGTACTGCTGGGTGGCTTGTTTCACGTTGGGAAACTCACCCTGCCCGTTCAGGGCATCCACGCCATGCGGCAGTCGATGACGATGCTCAACGTGCGGGGCTTCGTGCACGTCGACAACACCATTTTCAACCCGCGTACGGCCTCGCTGGCCGGCGAGAAAGGCGGGCCGAAAGAACCCCGAATCGTCCGGCTGGAGTTTCCGCTGTACCAGTGGGTAACGGCTCAGGCGCAGCGGGCTTTCGGCGAGCGGCTGATCGTGGCGCGGCTGGTGATGTACCTGATGGCGGCGGCGGGCTTCTTCGGGCTTTACGCGCTGCTGCGGGCGGCGGCTTTTGAACCGATCGTTGCGCTGACCACCACCCTGCTCTTTCAGTTCTCCGCCCTGATCTACTACTATTCCATCAATCCGTTTTCCGACGTGCTGGCGCTGAGTTTTGGACTATGGTATTTGGCCTTCACTATGCGCTACGCCGCCCGACCGACGATGGCGTCGCTAATCGGCGCGGCGGTCTGCCTTGCGCTGGCCACGCTCTGCAAACTACCTTTTCTGATGTTGTCGGTGGCGGGCATCGCGTGCTTCGCCCGCCTGCTCTTCCGGGAGAAGAATTACGTACGGGCGACGGTTTTCGCGGGCGTACAGTTGCCGGCTTTACTACCCGCTTTTGCCTGGTACGCCTGGGTGATGCCGGGCTGGGAAGGTGATGCGATCACCTCCGGTGTTTTCGCGGGAGGTATGACGGCCGCCGACTTCTGGAGTTACCTCTGGTACAACTTCTCCTACGTGTTCCCCGAGCAACTGCTGTCGTGGGCAACGTTGCCCTTTCTGTTTGCCGGCCTTTATACATTAACGAGGTCCGGCGACGAACGAAACGTTTATACCTGGAGCTTACTGGGCGTTTCCTTCCTCTACTTCTTTCTGCAGATCAACAACATCGAGCGGGTACACGATTACTACCTGCTCCCCCTGATGCCGGGGCTCTACTTAGTGCTGGCTACCGGGCTGGCGTTCCTCCTCCGCCGGTTTCCGAAGCGCGGGCCGTGGGTAGCCGGCACGCTGGTAGCGATCGCCGTCGTTTCCGGCGTCAGCACCGCCTCCCCAAAGTGGGATTTGCGCTTCACTTACTTCGACCATGACGTCATTCAGTACCAGGAAGCACTCGCCGCCGCGGTACCGGACGACGAGCCGGTCGCCATGCTCAATGACCCGACGGTCGGCATGTTTGCTTACGCCATCCGCAAAAACGGATACATCTACTGGGGCGATGGGCTAAAAGTGATATGGCTCAAGGATCAGATCGCACACTACAACGTCCGCTATCTCTACTCCAACAGCCGGGCGTACGACGAGCGGCCGGAGGTTCGGGCCCTGATCGACAGTACGGTGCTGGTGGCGGGGTCGGTGCGGGTCCATCGACTGGTGGCGGGAGAATAAAGGGGAAAGGGAAAAGCAATAAAGGCCCTTCCGCCCCTTCCGCCGCATCCCGCGACCCCGCCCCGGGAATAAAGGGGAGAAGGCTAAAGGAGAAATTTCGTCACCCCGTCGTCACCTCCCTCTATTCCCTTAATCCTTTTCCCTTTATTCGGCGTTACCTAATAAAACCTCGATCATGGGCGCCGATTTCCAAATGAACACTCAATTTTCCGCCGGTATTCAGGCGATGCTTCCGTTGCTTTACGCCGCCTGGGCGGACCGGCACCTGAACCTGAAGGAAATTCACGCCCTGCGCAAACGGGCCAACGATCTGCCCTTCCTGACCGACCACGATAAAAAAGTGTTGCTAAGCTGGACGGACCCCGCCCGGCCGCCGGAGCGCGAGATGTTCCAGCAGTGGCAAACGATGGGCCGCAACGCCGCCGAGCAACTGCCCGAAGACCGCGCCGCCAGCCTCGCCGAGCTCGGTGCCATCCTCGGCCACGCCGCTGAGGGAAAACCGGCCGACCGCGCTGATTTCTGGGCCGGCCAGATCGACGCCATCAAGGAACTGGAACTCGGCCTCGGCGGCGTGGCCGAGACGACCTATCGCGGATTGTTCCCACAGTATGACCAGCGCAAAAAACTGCAGGAAGCCATCACCGAAGCCAGCGTCGACCCCGCCGCCATCCAGGCCGTGCTCGACGGTGACCAGGCCGAGATGATCGCCCGCGTCAAGGAGATCGTCACCCGCCCGAGCTTTGAGCGCAAAACGCTGCGCATCAAGGAAGACTACCGCAACCAGGTGCTCAGCTGGTGCAAAGAACTGGGTGAAGAAGGCATCGGCGCGCTCGCCTTCCCGGAGGAATACGGCGGCCGAGACGATATGGCCGCCTACTCGGCCGCCTTCGAGACCATGGCTTACCACGACCTGAGCCTGACGATCAAATTCGGCGTGCAGTTCGGCCTCTGGGGCGGCGCGATCGCCAACCTCGGCACCAAACGCCACCACGATAAATACCTGCGCGCCACCGGCACGATGGAGCTGCCCGGCTGTTTTGCGATGACGGAGACCGGCCACGGATCCAACGTGCGCGGGCTGGAGACAACCGCCGTTTATGACCACGAGACGCGCGAGCTGATCGTCCACAGCCCCAGCGTCGGTGCCGGCAAGGAGTACATCGGCAACGCGATGCACTCGAAGATGGCCGCCGTTTTTTGCCAACTGATCGTGGGTGGCGAGAGTAAGGGCGTCCACGCCGTGGTGGTGCCCATCCGTGACGAGGCGCACAACACCCTGCCCGGCATCCGGGTAGAGGACAACGGCTACAAACTCGGCCTGAACGGCGTGGACAACGGGCGGCTGTGGTTCACCCGCGTTCGCGTGCCGGTGGATAACCTGCTGGACAAGTTCGGCGGCATCAACGAAGCGGGCGACTACGACTCGGCGATCGAGAACCCGAGCCGCCGCTTCTTCACCATGCTCGGCACCCTGGTGGGCGGGCGCGTCTGCGTACCGCGGGCGGGCATGAGCGCGGCCAAGTCGGCCATCGCCATCGCCGTGCGTTACGGGCTGCGCCGCCGGCAATTCGCCGCCGACCCGCTGAAGGCCGAAACCATCATCATGGATTACCCCAACCAGCAACGGCGGCTGTTGCCGCTGGTTGCCAAGGCCTACGCCGTGCAGTTCGGCCTCGACTACCTGCTGGAACGCTATTGCAACCGTAGCGAGGAGGACATGCGGGAGATCGAAGCCATGGCCGCCGGCCTGAAGAGTTACGCGACCTGGTTCGCCACCGCCGCCATCCAGGAATGCCGCGAGGCGACCGGCGGCAAGGGCTACCTGGCCGAAAATCGGTTTGCCGACCTGAAGGCGGACACCGACATCTTCACCACCTTCGAGGGCGACAACAACGTGCTGATGCAACTGGTGGCCAAGTCGCTGCTGACCGAGTTCAGCAAGTCCTTCAAGGAGGACGGTAACTTCGCCATGCTGAAGTTCATCAGCCGCCGGGCCACCACGATCGTCACCGAGCAAAATCCCTACACCATCCGCCAGACGGACCGGGGCCACCTGACGGCGCGGTCGTTCTACCAATCGGCTTTCGATTTCCGCGCGCGACGGCTGACGAGCACCCTGGCGCAGCGGCTGCGGGCTTACGTGAAAGGCGGTAAGTCTTCCCACGAGGCGAGCCTGCTTTGCCAGACGCACATGATCGCGGCGGCGGAAGCCTACGTGGAAGCCCTTTGCCTGGAGCACGCCCTGATCCGCGTCGACAATCTGGCCGACGATAACCCCGCCAAAGCGGTGCTCAGGAAAACCATCCAGCTTTACGCGTTGCACACCATCGAGGGGCACGCGGGCTGGTACCTGGAGAGCGACTACATCGCGGGCGTCAAATCCAAGGCCATCCGCAAGGCCGTCGACGTGCTCTGCGCGGAGCTGCGAATGGAGGCGGGCGCGCTGGTGAACGGGTTCGGCATACCGGATAAGTTGTTGGGTGCACCGATTGCGCTGTAGTGACGGGTGACGGGTGTATGGCGGTAGCCCGGAGCCCGGAGCCCGGAGAAACTCCTCCGGAGTACCTCCGGGCTAAGCTGTTTGCCCCCTTGTACGTTTGTAAAAGGATCGTTATTCGCCTTTAGCT
>ENA-ORXT01005602-ORXT01005602.1-marine-metagenome-genome-assembly--contig:-NODE-5602-length-12234-cov-3.218722_pt1 | contig 12234 bp, 11 predicted proteins | sample MGYA00237868_ERZ511482 | MGnify/ENA metagenome assembly ERZ511482 | reverse complement strand
AGCTTATAGATCGAGTAGCTTCCTGGGATAATAGTCTTTTAGACAGAGTTGGAAATTCTTTTTCTGCTCGTATAGATGTTTGGCTGGTTAATCACCCTTTTCTCTTCTGGTTGGTTAATCATCCTATAATCAGCTTGGTCATAGGTTTAATTTCTACTGTTTTGATTATTCGCCTGTTGGTAACGATCTATCATGGCGTGGCATCAACGATAGATCGTATGTGGCTATGGATATTGCGATCGCCTTTTTTACTGCTAAAGCTACTTTTTGGCTGGGAAGTGAAGTCTCAAGAGAATTCTGCTAATACTACCATCACTAATTACGAGATAACTAATAGTCCTGAACAGTTGGCAGAAATTTTGAACCGTCTCGAACATATCCAGCAACAGCAACAGCAAATTGTGCGAGATATTGCTCTATTAAAACAGAGTACTCTAAATGTTAAATCAAACTCTGTTGGCTTGGAGGTTATACCAAAAGAATTACCATCAATTGTTGATAGATAATTAGTAACTAATCATTTCATTACTTTTTTACTTTTTTTAGATACTTATTGTAGAGTAAACAATAGTAATCTCCTCCCAACAACTACTGCTAAATATTTTCTGTTGATTTAATACATACTTGCTCGACTATTTCGCTAGTTGCAGCAATATTTAGATTAACAATTTTGCCCTCTTTAGTTTTAATTGAGGCTCGATCGCGAGAATCACCATGATAGACAAAATTGTGACCATTATTGATAGCATATTCATTGACTGTAGCAGTGGACTTGCCCAGTAAGCCTTGCCAATCATTAAAGTTGGGATCTAAAACAGAATCATCTTTGACACAAACTAGCGGATATTTGCTGTTTTCTTCATTTTGGGGAATATCTTGGATCGAACTAGCATTGGTAGAGTTGTGCAGACTGTTCAACCTTACTCCGCCCAAGAAAAAACTAACTCCACTATCAACAATGTCTTGAGAAAAAGTAATCGGAGTGGGAATTAATTCTGGCTCTAAAACTATTTCATTATCATTTAACATTACTGACGAATAGTAGCGATCGCTATTTTTACCAATAAAGTAAATTTCCTTGCCGCTAGTCGCTTTAAAAATATCACCACCAAATACTGGTTGAGCTGGAACTAATAGATTGTCTTCAGCATTTGATTTGGATTGACGATAATAGTAAAAATCGTTTTCTACCCGACAAATATTAATATAGTAGTTCTCTGTTTTAAATTTATAAACTTCTTGATAGGTAAGATTAATCTCCGGACAGCTTAATCCTGCTGAAGATGTTAAACCTTGCTTTTGCGAGTAGTCTATGTGTAAATGGTTGTAATCATTATTAATGCTTGCTGATTTCGTCTTTTCTGCAGGAGAAGCAAAGGCTTTACCTCCATAACAACAAGTGATAGTTATTAATAAAATTGCTTGCTTACACCAACTGATTTTGGTAAAACTCATCTTGGTTGCAAAATATGTTTATATGGTTTACGTGGATAAATTTACTTAATAATTGACTGCATACTTTGGAAAGATAGAAGCTTTAAAAAGTATTAAGCCTTTGTTTTTGTATATAACTCAATTCTAAACTTAAAGAGTAAAGAGTTGGACAATGTTAATCGTAATTTTAATTTAATTTAAAAAGTCAGACTATCTTAATAAGTGTTGGGAGCTAAAAATAGTTGATTTTTATATATTAAGAGCCATTATTTATTTACTATTTTAGAACTCTACATTTTTTTACAATTAAAATAATCAAAAGTTATTACATTGATAACCTTTATCCTGATAAATTAGAAAACATTGAGATATTTAACAGGTAAAATAGAAGAGAGTTTATTGTCTCAAATCTATATTAATGGCTTTTCTACCGCACCATAAACCGAAAAAGATGTCTCTTGGTCCTTTAGAAACTGAAATTCTAGAAATAGTTTGGCAGCTAAAAGTAGCGACAGTCAAAAGTGTTCACGACTGCATCTTACAAGACCCCAATCGAGAACTAGCTTATACTTCAGTCACAACAGTGTTGAGGCGTTTGACAGCAAAAGGCTGGCTTGAATGCAGTAAAAAAGACCGCGCATTTTCTTGGCAAGCATTAGTATCTCAAGAACAGGCACAAGCTTTGCAATCTTATGAAAAATTAAATCGTTTTTTGGCAGTTAGCAATCCTGACGTGGTTGCTTCTTTTGCCGATAGTTTAGACACTGCTAGTATAGAACAAATCAACGCGATCGCTACCCGGCTCAAAGCCATACGTAACAAGAGAGAGGAGGAAGTATAATGCACTTTTGGGCTATTGTAGCTGTAATTTTTACAGCTTGGTTAGTACGTCATAAACCCCTTGCTTTTGATGGAAGCTGGTCTGAGCGGTGGTATAAAAGCTTGTTTTTGTTGCTATTTCCTGGGTTGTCAATTTTAACGACAGCGATCGCTATACTTTACATGGGATGTCATGGTGCAATGCTGGGCATTAAAGCTGGTTCATGGGGTTGTGGGGTAGCAATCAGCTTGGTTTTATTGTCTTTCTATTGTTTGGTCAAGCTGACATACCAAAGTCATTGCTCGATCGCGAATCTAATTGCTTACAAGAAAAAAGTAATCGGCGACAAAACCGTTAGATTAATTGATACCGATTTACCATACAGCGCGCAAATTGGCTTTTGGCATCCTGAATTAATAATTAGTCGTGGTTTACTCCAAAATCTAGATGAAGAACATTTAGCAGCGGTTCTAGCTCATGAGCAAGCTCACTTATATTACCGCGATACCTTTTGGTTTTTTTGGTTGGGTTGGATGCGCTCTTTTACCTCGTGGTTACCTAATACAGAAGCTTTATGGCAAGAGCTTCTACTATTGCGCGAATTAAGAGCAGATAGCAAAGCTGCAAATGAAGTAGATTTTTTGCTTTTGGCAGAATCTTTATTAACAGTAGCGAAAGCTCCTCTAGAGCCTGCTGTATTGTCCGCTAATTTCAATGATTATAACCTTGGCGATCGCTTAAATGAAAGAATAAACTTTCTGCTAGGAGAAGAAACACAAGTTTCCTCCAATCAATGGCATAAGTGGAGTTGGCTATGTTTATTGTTTATTCCCCTACTAACAATTCCCCTGCATTACTAATTAGCACCCTTATTCCTTATTCCTTATCCCTTGTTCCTTAAACGCTTTCTCCTGCGTGATAAGAGCTACGTACTAAAGGAGCGGAACGAACATGTTCAAAGCCTAATTCTGCAGCAATTTGACCGAGATGGGTAAATTCTTCGGGAGTCCAATATTTTTGGACAGGTAAGTGAGCTTGAGAAGGACGCATATATTGACCAACGGTAAGGCGATCGCAATTTATGGCTCTTAAATCCTTCATCGTTTGAATAATTTCAGCTTCGGTTTCGCCTAAACCCAACATTAAGCCTGACTTAGTAGGAATGATCGGGTCTAACTCTTTGACAAAACGTAAAACGTTTAAAGAGCGATCGTATTTCGCGCCTCTTCTAACGGGTGCTTGCAGGCGTTCAATGGTTTCTATGTTGTGGTTATAGCAGGCTGGTTTAGCTGCTACGACAGCAGCAACTCTCTGTCTTTGGCTAGTTGCGGCATCTTTACCACTCCAAAAATCGGGAGTTAGCACTTCAATCTGAGTTTGAGGATTTGTCAAACGAATGGCTCTCATTACTTTAACAAACCATGCTGCACCACCATCGTTCAAATCATCTCTGGCTACAGAGGTCAAAACTACATAACGTAAGCTGAGTAGAGCAACAGCATCAGCAACTTTTTGAGGTTCATCTGGGTCTAACGTCATTGGCTGATGACCTTTTTCTACTTGGCAAAAAGCACAGGCGCGGGTGCAAGTCTGTCCCATTAGTAAAAAAGTTGCCGTTTGATTGGCGTAGCATTCTCCTCGGTTGGGACATCTCCCTTCTTCACAGATGGTATGAATATTTCTCTGCTTAATAATTTGCTGTACGGTAGATAGCTCACTTGCCTTGCCAATTGGTCGTTTGAGCCAAGATGGTAACGAGATTACTTCATCGCGCCAGCTATTTTTTGTCAAATGAGACTGTTGAAATTTCTTCATCATGCTCTAATATCAGCAACACTACTTACTACTACTTACCATTAGAATACAAAAATAATTGTTATTTAGATAATTTTTCCTGTTATTTTGGTACTTTAAAAGGGAACTCTAAACTTGTAAACAAAACTAACTGCCGACACCGCGATTAGAGATAGCGAGGTTTCTCTCCCTCTCTCGCGATAAACATCAGTTTAGTAAGTCTCAGGCATGAGGAGTTAGTCGCTCAGGAGTAAATCGTGTCAACTCACAAAATTTTGGTTATTGATGATAGTAAGGTCATCAGAATGCGAGTCAAAGATATGCTACCAGAAGGTAACTTTGATGTCATAGAAGCCAAAGATGGCTTGGAAGGGTTCAATTTAATTAGAACAGAATTGCCTAATTTAATTATGCTAGACTTCCTCTTGCCAAAAATGAGTGGATGGGAAGTCTATCAAGAAATTCAAAAACAACAGAGGTTTCGCTCAATTCCTTTGGTATTGATGTCTGGTCGTAAGGAAGAAGTTACAGACAAGCTGACTGAACCTTTTGAGTATTTTTCTTTTGTAGAGAAGCCTTTCGATCGCGAACAGTTGGTTGATGCGATTCGAGACGCGATGATGAAGGCGAAAAAACAGCCCCAGACTAGTAGTCAGAATGGTTTGATCAAAACATCTGCTGGTTCTCCTCCTGGCGATATTACTGCTTTAACTTCTGAAATCGAGATGTTGAGATCAAAAGTTACCAAACTCGAACAAGAGTCCGAAAGCATGAAAAAACAATTTAACCAGTTAGTCAGCTTTATTAAGCAAAAGATCAAGTAACTAAGGGTTCACGAAGTATCTCAAGCAGCTAATTTTTTTGACTAAAAAGAAGCGTTAATTAATAGAAATTTGGGCATTCATGCTAGATGTAATATTTTGACCGTACTTGACGGGGACAACAACGCCAGAAATGGGGGCAGCATATTCAGGAACGGCACTAGCAACTAAGGGGATATGGCGATCGCTAATTACTAAGCCCAAGGTAGGATCGTAACCTCGCCAACCCCCGCCAGGTAAATATACTTCTACCCAAGCATGTAAATCTCGATTAGACATAGTGCGATCGCCTTCTTGATAGCCACTGACAAACCTAGCAGCAATGCCTACAGCGCGACAGACATCCATAAATAGCACTGCATAATCTCGACAAGAACCTTTTTTCTCTCGCCAAGTGACACCTGGGGGAAGAGGCGTTCCTGTTTCTCTGGTGATATATTTACAGCTTTGGTAGATACGTTGATTGAGAGTAAATAAAAAATCTAGAGTGTTGTTCTGAGTAGCCATAAGAATTTCTTGAGCTAATTCTAAAGCGACTGAATCTCGAACAAAGCTGTAAGGCTTTAAATATGGCTCTAACTGTCTTAGTAGAGACTGGGGATAGTCAAAAGGTAATGTGGTTGCCCAAGGCTCTAAGAGATAGTCAAAAGGATTGCTGGAAGTGGTTTCTACCTCAGACATTATCTGAATGCTTAATTGTTCGGTTGGTTGGCCAAACCACAGTTTAATTAAATTATTGCCGTCCAAATCGACAAAATCAGATCTGCCTTGGGGTTGGGGTTGCACAGAAAGGGTAAAATTGCGGAGGCGCATAGAGCGATCGCAACGAGGACATAGTCTAATTAAATGAGGCTTAAGAAAAACTGCTTGACTGTAGCTGTATGTTGTTTGATGGCAGATTTGGTATTGCACTAGATGAATTACTTAAATCAATAAAGGTTGTATAAATTTCATTTCCAGCCTGATGGATCGAATCCTGCATTTCCGTCAAAAATTCGTGTAATCCAGACTGAATAATTTCTTCAATAGTTAAATAACCCAATTGAGAACATAATTTACCCAAGGCTCTTTCTGCACCATTGCACCAAGTATTACTTGGAGTTTGAGTAATTTCATGCAAGCACTGTTGTGCTTGCCACAGGCAAAAGTAGATCGAGCGAGGAAAACAACTATCTAAAATCAAAAATCCTGCCACGCTACTGGGGGTGATGTGATGCTGGGACTTGCGATACATTTCATAGGCACTAGCAGACTTGAGCAAAGCAATCCATTGAATCCGATCTAATGGCGTACCTACCCATTCAGCAGAAGGTAAAAGCAAGAAATATTTTACATCTAAAATACGAGTGGTTTTATCGGCTCTTTCTAATAATCTGCCTAACTGTCCAAAGTGCCATCCTTCATTATGAGACATGGTTGCATCCATAACTCCTGCAAAGCGATGACTAGCCATCTTTACCTGGCTAAATATTTTGGGTAAAGCACTCAACGATTGAATACTAGAAGCTTCTTTAAGCATTAAATAAAAAGAATTGACTTCTTCCCACATCTCAGAAGAAATAACTTCACGAATCGAACGGGCATTCTCTCTGGCTATGCTTAAGCAAGAAATAATTGAATTTGGATTCTGTTCGTCAAACATTAAAAATTGAATAACATTCTCAATATTTGCTTCGCTGTAGCGGGAGTTAAATAATTCTAGATCTCCCGTTACGGTAACTAAAGGCTTCCACTGTTGAGGCATTCCTGCGGGCAAATCTAACATCAAATTTAGATTGACATCAACAAAGCGGGCAACATTCTCCGCACGTTCGATGTAACGGTTTAACCAGTAAATTGAATCGGCTACTCTACTTAACATAAGGAATTAATAAAAAAATTATTTTTAATGGAAAATCAAGGAGCTTTTTTAAAAGAAGGATAATACTTTATGTGAAAATAGAACTCTTCTAACGTTTTCCCCAACCAATTACTGCAATCGTATGGCTGTTGACTATCAAGTAATAATATATTTCTCCTATCCTGTTTTCTGAAACAAACTAATTTCTCTAATTGCTTTTCCAAAAAATTAGGTAACTCAGATGACAAAGATATATGCTCATCATGAATTTTAGAATTAGTAATGGCTGATAATTTCCAAGTATCAACGTCTTGCATAATATCTGAAGAATCGCCAACCTGAATTTGCTTGACTTCAGTAATCATATGAGAAGGAATTTCTATTTTTAGATTGATATCTAACGCCTGTTTAATAACAGTTAGTGACTCTTCAGATACGATAAAATCAGTATCCATCAATCCATATAAAAAAGAATATGCAGCACCAGCAAAAAATTTAATAAATAGCGATAAAAATATATAGTTTAAAACGGTAACAATAATAGTATCATTCCAATTTATAACTGTTCCCGAATATATATCTTGAAGAATATCGAAAAAATAATTTAATCCTATTAGAATATTTGCCACCATAACACAACACCATAAACCAACCATAATGGTCGCTGAGATACTGGTTTGAGAACGATATTTAATTCGCAGTGTAGGTGTTGTAGAAAGAATCCTGAATCCTTTGGGCGCAGTATTAATACTCAGCATAAGTACTACATTAAAAAATACATTTAATTTGTTTGTGTAGCATAAACTTTACAGCACACTCAGATTGAAAAACAAATATTGTCAATTTAATTTATTAGATGATTCAACCAACCTATTGATTTAAAACCCAGGTGTCTTTACTTCCTCCTCCTTGAGAAGAGTTGACAACTAAAGAACCTTTTTTCAACGCCACTCTGGTTAATCCTCCTGGGTGGACGTATATTTCATCGCCACGATGAAGAATATAAGGGCGGAGATCGACGTGTCTACCTTCGACTTTGCCATCAATGAGAGTAGGTACTCTTGATAAACTTAGGGTTGGTTGAGCGATATAGTTACGGGGTTGGGCAATAATTTTTTTAGCGAACTCTTCTCTTTCTGCTGCGGTAGAAGTTATGCCGATGAGCATTCCATAGCCTCCCGCTTCATTGGCAGCTTTTACTACTAATTTATCCAAATTTTCTAATACATATTTGCGATCGCTTTCTCGCCAACACAAATAGGTAGGAACGCTCGCTAGGGTTGGTTCTTCGCCTAAATAGTAGCGAATCATTTCAGGAACATAGGCATATACTACTTTATCATCTGCGACTCCTGTTCCTGGAGCATTGGCTAGGGCAACTTTTCCCTGCTGATATACTTCCATCAACCCTGGTACACCTAGTAAAGAAGTGGGGTTAAAGGTAAGAGGATCGAGAAAATTATCATCAATGCGCCGATATACCACATCGACTCGTCGTAAACCTTTGGTAGTTCGCATTTGTAGATAGCCATCTGCCACTACCAAGTCTCTGCCTTCAACTAGCTCAACTCCCATTTGTTGCGCCAAAAAGGAATGCTCATAATAGGCTGAGTTATAAATTCCTGGAGTCAGAACAACTACGTTGGGATTAGGTAGCTGGGCTGGTGCTAAATTTAACAGAGTTTCTAGCAACTGACTAGGATAGTCATCTACTGGGGCAACTGCCATCGTCTGAAAGATTTCAGGAAAGGTAGTTTTCATTACCCGTCGGTTTTCTAGCACATAAGAAACCCCAGAAGGCGATCGCAAATTATCTTCTAGGACATACCATTCTCCATCTTTATCCCTAACTAAATCTGTCCCTGTAATGTGACACCAAATGTCTTTCTGGGGTTTATTGGATAGGCAAGGTTTGAGAAATCCTGAGGCAGTATAAATTATTTCTTGAGGGATTTTGCCATCTTTGATGATTTTTTGCTCACCATAAATATCAGCTAGAAATAGATTTAGAGCCTGAATTCTCTGTTTTAAGCCTTGTTCTAAACCCGACCATTCTTGTGCAGAAATTATGCGAGGAATAATATCAAAAGGAAATATTTTTTCGACACCGCGATCGTCATTGTAGACATTGAAAGTGACTCCTAACTTAAATAAAGCAATTTCTGCTGTTGAGCGTTGCTGTATCAGTTGCTCTATGCCCAAAGCGGTCATATGTCCGATTAAAGAGACAGAGTGCGATCTTGGTTTTCCTATTTCGGTAAATAGTTCATCATAAAATTCTTCGGGATTATATAGATCAAAGGGCATTTTTTAAAGGATGAAGGATAAAGAAATAAGATTGACTACCAGGCTCTCTTGTAGTCTAAGAAGTAACTTTATCTGTGGCAAGAAAGTGTAGCAGAATATACATTTAAAATATCTCTTAATATTAAAAGGTTCTAGATTATATAGATATAGATCGCTCAACTGTCCTCTCTTTCTAAATTAAATTTTTATGGAAATTAATCAGATACCTGTCGGCAATATTTCTCTTCCTAATCTGGGCATCGGTACTTGGTCTTGGGGCGATAGTCTATTCTGGGGTTATGGCTCAAACTATGGCGAAAAAGAAGTACAAGAAGCTTTTGAAGCAGCGATCGCTAATGGCGCAACCTTTTTTGATACTGCCGAGGTATATGGTTTGGGCGAATCCGAAAAGCTTTTAGGTAGGTTTATCAAGCAAACTAGCGAACCAATACAGGTTGCAACAAAATATTTTCCTCTACCCTGGAGATTTAGCAAACAGGCAGTAAGTGATGCTTTGACTGATAGTCTCAAACGATTACAGGTAGAACAGGTTGCTTTGTATCAAGTCCACATGCCTTTTGACTTTTTTATGGGTCAGGCTACTTTAATGGAAGCATTGGCATTAGAAGTTAAGCAAGGCAGAATTCTTACTGTGGGAGTAAGCAACTATTCAGCACAGCAGATGGAACAGGCTCACGATCTGCTGGCAAAATATGATGTGCCTTTGGCAGTTAACCAAGTCCGTTATTCACTGTTAACCAGAAAAATAGAACAAAACGGCATTTTGGAAACGGCTAAAAAGCTAGGCGTTACGATTTTAGCCTATAGTCCTCTAGATCAAGGCTTATTAACGGGTAAATATACCCCTGATACCGCTAAAGAAGTAACAGGTGCCAGAAAACTAGATCCCAAGTTTTCGGCTCAAGGATTGAGCAAAATTGAACCGATAATAAACGAGCTAAAAGAGTTGGGGGAAAAGTATCAAAAGACTCCCGTACAGGTTGCTTTAAATTGGCTAATAGCCCAAGAAAATGTTATTCCTATCCCTGGGGCAAAAACTCCTAGACAAGCGGCAGAAAACGCAGGAGGATCGGGTTGGCAGCTTAGTTCTGAAGATGTGCAACAGCTTAGTTTATTGAGTTTGAATTATTAAACATAAATTACCAACAAAGCGATCGCCTTTCATGAAAAGCGATCGCTTTGTATTATTGTCTCTATAACTGGTAAAGTCTGTGAGTTCTACAGTTCAAAAACATGGAATGCTGCATTGCCATTATTTTCCATCGAGAAATTAGGTAGGTTTGCCTCAATATGACTAATTTCGTTAGTGTCGCTAGAAAACAAATGTGCGCCTGAAGACGTATTTAGCATTCTATACACGGGGATAGTATCTATGTTTTCTGGCTCAGATTCAAAAGCATAATACTGAATTCCCTCAAAACTATAGTTACTTAAATTTGCCTGTACATAGCTTTTTTCGGTTTCATTCATTGTATATAGATGCGCCCCTGTATCAGTATTAAAGAAGCGATATATAGGTTCTACTCCCTCAATTGTTTCTCCAGTGACAATATCTTTGTCCTGGGCTAAAACTTTATATTGTTCAGATTCGTAATTATAGGACAGTTCACCCGTGCTGCTTTTTTCTATAATATGATTGATTTCATTTTGATCGGAAGTATAGAGATGATAGCCTCTTTCGTATTGATAGAAACGGTGAACATCTGAATAAAGCATTCGAGGTTCATCATTATCTGAAATAGTTACTCTAGCTGTTTTTTCTACGCCTAATACACCATCATTATCGACCCCAGTAAGAGTAATATTGACCTGTTCGAGAACTTCTTCGTGTCCATCATCTATTGGTGCGACTACGAGATCTACATAATATCTATCTTCAGGAATTGTGACTGAACCAGATAACTCAGCATAATCCACTCCATTTCTAGCTTGTTGATTTCCTGTGTCTATCGAGTAGTTAACAGTTTGAGCTTGGCTAGTATTACCTTGACGACGAATTCTCAAGACTCCTGTGTCGTTGTCGTTTTCTGAGGCTTCAGCATCTAGAGTTTCTAGTGTAATAATTGAATCAATAGAATTGCCTACAAATTTTAAATTGAGATTGTAATTAGTGTTGGTAGTATCAGATTCTTGAACAACTCGAACGAAGTAATCAGCTACGCCTAAAGCAGAATTGAACTGTGCCGAACCATAATAGCTTTTATTATAAATTGCCTCTCCATCATCAATTTGACCATTTTTGTTGTTATCAATATATAGATAAGCACCCAGAGAATAAGAACCGTCATGATCACTAACTTTTAAGCTAAGGTTAGTATTTTGTAACAATGAAAATTTATAAATATCCAGCAAGACCAGAATGGGGAGCATTGACTAAACGACCAGTTTTGACTAAAAAAGATTTGGAGGATGTTGTCCAAAATATTCTTTTAGAGGTCAAAAAAAGTGGCGATGCGGCGTTGTTTGATTTTGCTAAAAAATTCGATAAGGCAGATTTGAAAACATTAAAAGTTACTGAAGAAGAAATTCAAAATGCTGTTCAAAATGTGCCAGAAAAACTAAAAACGGCAATACAAACGGCGAAGCAAAATATTGAAAAATTTCACCGTTCGCAAAGAGAAAAAACTGTAGTGATTGAAACAACGAAAGGCGTAAAATGCTGGCGGAAAAGTGTCGCAATCGAAAAAGTTGGGTTGTATATTCCTGGCGGGACTGCGCCGTTGTTTTCGACGATTTTGATGCTGGGAATTCCTGCACAAATTGCAGGCTGTAAAGAAGTAATTTTATGCACGCCAACAGATAAAAATGGAGCGATAAATCCTGCGATTTTATACACCGCAAATCTGGTCGGTATTACTCAGGTTTTCAAAATTGGTGGCGCACAAGCCGTCGCGGCGATGGCGTATGGTACGGAGACGATTCCTTCGGTTTATAAGGTTTTTGGACCTGGGAATCAGTATGTAACAAAAGCGAAAGAATTGATTCAGCAGGAAGGTGTGGCAATAGATATGCCAGCGGGTCCGAGTGAGGTTTTGGTGGTGGCAGATGCGAGTTGTGAACCATCGTTTGTAGCAGCTGATTTATTGTCGCAAGCCGAGCATGGTGTGGATAGTCAAGTTGTATTATTGTCTGATAATCAGGAAGTTATAAAAAGTGTTTTAAAAGAAGTTGACCAGCAATTACTTGTTTTGCCGCGTCAGGAAATTGCTGTAAAAGCC
>ENA-ORXT01005599-ORXT01005599.1-marine-metagenome-genome-assembly--contig:-NODE-5599-length-12239-cov-6.164036_pt1 | contig 12239 bp, 5 predicted proteins | sample MGYA00237868_ERZ511482 | MGnify/ENA metagenome assembly ERZ511482 | reverse complement strand
AGAATACACCTTAGACGCAAGTAAGCTAGGGTATGAATTGGCCTCTCTAAAAATACCCACAGGTGAGAAAGCGGCGGAGAAGAAAATTTATCTCAATCCTATCTCCTTAAACATGACGGGATTCGTCTTGAATGAAGACAAAGAAAAGTTAGGAGACTATGTATATACTATTACGCCGGTTGGAGAAAATGAAAGACCAGAAGTCAAAGTAGGAGCAGACAAAAAGATTAGAGACAAGATCACCAAACACAAGGACTATACAATAGCTGTCGAGAAAGAAGGCTATTATCCTGAAACGGTCGTACTCAAAATGGTAGATAATTTAAAGAAAGATATACTGGACTTGGATATTATCCTTAAGAAAATACCAGATGCAGTATTAACTAAAATAACGCTAGACGGCTACTTGCCACTACCATTGTTTTTTGACAACGATGAGCCTGATAACAATACAAGAAGTACGCAGACAGCTCAAACTTATCATCAGACGTATTCTAAGTATTTTGCGAGACTACCACAGTTTGTGCAAGAAAATACAGAAGGTTTAAACCAAGAAAGAAAGTTGGATGCAGAATCTAATATTAGATCCTTTTTCCAGACAAAAGTTAAGTATGGAGACGATTCCTTAGATGCTTTTACCGAACATTTATTAAATTTCTTGGAGCAAGGATCGCAAGCCGAAATAATGTTGCGCGGATATGCAAGTCCACGATTCAGATCAGACTACAACGATGCCCTTACCTCTCGTAGAGTGCGTAGTGTGGAGAATCACTTTTACCAGTGGAGAGGAGGTGCTTTAGTACAATACATCAATGCGGGGCAACTCAAGTTGACCGAAAGACCATTAGGAGAGTCTCAGGCACCCGCTTCTGTGTCTGATAAATTGAGCGACAAGAAAGCCTCTATTTACAGTGTAGAAGCATCCAATGAACGAAGAGTAGAGATACTAGAGATCACCTCCTCAAACGTATCTCAATACTAAACCGATTTTAAAAGAAAGCTAATGATAAAAGCGATACACTATCTAGATAAATTAAATACCAGCATGAGACATAAGTTTTCATTGTTAATATTACTACTGATTGTGGGCATACCTGCTATGGTTCAGGCTACCCATATTATAGGTGGAGAGATAAACTATACTTGTCTGGGAAATGAGCAGTACGAGGTAGAGTTGACTGTCTATAGAGATTGTTTTTTTGGGGCGGACAATGCTTTCTTTGACAATCCAGCTTCTATCGCCATCTTTGATGCAAACAATGTTTTACTTGATGAATTGCGTTTGCCGTTTTTGAACAATGATACTTTAACACCGATTCTTTCAGATTCTTGTCTCTTTGTTCCAGATAACGTATGTGTTCATACTGCATCCTACAGAGGTTCGGTCAACCTTCCATTTTCAGCAGGAGGTTATACTATAGTGTACCAGAGATGTTGTAGAAATGAGACAATATCAAATATAGTAGATCCATTAAATACGGGTGCAACTTTTACAGCGACTATCTCTGACCAGTCCTTAACGGAATGCAACAGTGGGCCAAAATTTAAAGAATTTCCACCGCTTTTTATCTGCGTAAACGAACCTATCAACTTTGATCATTCTGCATTAGATGTTGAAGGGGATAGCTTAGTATATAGCTTATGCGCACCTTACACTGGTGGTGACATTATCAATAATCAACCTCAGCCAGCGCCACCGCCACCGTATGAGACAGTAGTATGGTTAGACCCATTTGATTTGGATAATGTATTAGGCGGGACAGAAGTGTTAGCAATAGATCCTGCGACAGGTTTACTTACTGGGACACCTACTATACAAGGTCAATTTGTAGTAGGTATTTGTATCGAAGAATATAAAGATGGGGCGTTGATTTCTACATCCCGTAGAGACTTTCAGTACAACGTAGGGGAGTGTGGCATCGTAGCTGCATCTATTGATAACGACCTAATTCAATGCGAAAATCAAAATCTTACTTTTATCAATACTTCATCCAATTCCAATGATTTTGAATGGTACTTTGGAGATGCAAGTAACCCTGGCGTCAATTCTACTTTAGAGAACCCAACTTTCATGTTTCCTGATACGGGTGTTTACACGATTACCTTGATTGCGGAACCCAACGGAGAATGTGCAGATACCCTAGTACAAGATATATTATTCAAAAACTCTACACTTGATGTAGACTTTGATTTGCTAGTACTAGAGTGTGTAGATTCGGTTTTACTCACAGTCAACAACATGTCTATTGATACCTTCTTGGGAATTGAAGTGTATGACTGGCAGCTATCCGATGGTCAATCTTCCAATCTAGAAAGCCCAACTTTCGTACTTGCTAAAACTCAAGAATATACATTAACGCTGACCGCTACAGCCGTAGACGGATGTTCTGAAACCAAAGAATTTGATTTCTTCGCCAACGTAATTTCGTCTGGCGTTTTAGATACTTTCAATCTGTGTCCAGGAGAATCTGTCAACCTAAATGAGAATCCATTTTTAGGTCCTAACGTCACTTATACATGGACGCCAACAGCAGGATTAGATAATCCTAATGCAGCCAATCCAACAGCTACCCCAGCAGTCACGACTATCTATACCGTGCGCATTGATGATCCAGAGCTAGACTGCGCAGGATCATTTAGTATACTAGTAGATGTACAAGAAAAAGATGCAATTATTCTTTTCGAAGATCAAGAACTCGTTTGTACGGAAGAGTATATTGTAGCTGCCCAAACCCTAGGAATCGTATCTTATGAATGGTCACAGCAGCCTGATTTCAATACCATTATCAGTACCGATGCGAGCTTTTCCTTCAACGCTAGTGGCAATCAAACTTTCCACCTGCGCACACTGGATGAACGGGGCTGTATTTTTACAGATGAGGTAAACATCGCAGCAGGCGCATTGAATGTAGAGACGAATGTTTTTGATCAGGCCTGTTTAAATGAGCCGCTTGTCGCCACTGCTACCAATTCTGATGCTAATGATGAGGTAGTCATCACGTGGGAGCCAGCAGCAGCAGTGTTATCTGGACAAGGAACCTTAGAGGCAACTTTAGATCCTTTGTCGATAGGAGAGAATATCTACTTCGCATTTATCACCAACCAGTTTGGATGTGAGCGGGTAGATACTTTTACGGTAAATGTTATTTCTGATCAGGCGATCACCGAGGCAGATGTGAATATTGATAGAACTAGCTGCTTACCTGCTTTCGTAATATTTTCTAGCGATCATCCTAATATTTCAAATTACGAATGGGTAATCAATGACGGTGGTGCTCAAATATTTGATGGAAGTAGTCCAGTAGAATTTACTTTTTCAGCGCCAGGCACATATGAGGTAAGTCTAGCCCCTAAGGATTTCGTCGCTTGCAGCAATTTCGAAACTTTAATTTTCAGTATAGACGTTCCAGCTTCGTTTTTTACTTATGACTTTACAAGTGAAGTTACGAGTTGCGGAGATATTATAGACGTACAAATCACCGATCTTACTATTCCGTTTTCTGGAAGTATTACTTCGGTGCAGTGGGACTTCGCCAATGGATTAGAGGCAAACGGTCAGACGATCAACTTGTCCTTTGATGAGAGTGGAGTGTATCCATTTACCGTTACCTTAAATACAGATTTAGATTGTACGGGCACCTATGAAGGCGAGCTTGATTTGACTGGCGCCAATGTATTGGACGTTAGCTTTATAGATCAGAACTTACTAGCCTGTAACGGAGACCCTGTTCCTTTAAATCCTAACGGGGATATATTGTACAGCTATGCATGGGCACCACCAGCCGGGCTAAGTGCTACAGATGTAGTGAGTCCTTTGGCGAGTCCATCTAGTACCTCTACGTATACCGTAACGGTGACGGATCCCACCTCAGGTTGCGTAGTTACCCGTGATGTGACGGTAACCGTTCCTGAGCAGCAGCTTGATGCCGCATTCAGTTGGGATTTTGTGGACTGTATCGGTACTGCAGATATTCAGTTTATCGACGAGTCCGTTTATTCAGAAGCAGATATTGTAGAATGGTTATGGGTATTCTCTTCTGATAATCCAGATAGCAATGTGCAAAATCCGCTCGTGAGCTTTGATGCAAGTGATGACCTAGAAGTTAGCCTTACAGTTATTACGGCAGATGGTTGTACAGAGACACTTACCCAAAGCATAGAAGTAGACTTAGTAGATCTTAACTTACCAGATGACAACACACTCGTTTGTTTTGGTGAGACGCTTGCCCTTAACCCAGGGGTAGATGATGAACGCTACAGTTACGAATGGTCGCCTAGCACAGGACTGAGTACAACTATAGGTGCCAACCCGATCGCTTCGCCAGCAGTCACGACTACTTATGCGGTGACAGTTACGGATGCCACTACAGGTTGTATCGTAGAGCAAGCCTTTACATTAGTAGTACCTTCAGAAGCGGTGAATGCAGACTTCGAATACGAAATACTTTCATGCGATGGAGATGGCCCGATAGAAATACAATTTACCAATACCTCTACGTATGCAGACGAGGAGCTCATTACTTTCGAGTGGACCTTTAGTAACACAGACGAAAATATAACCGAAGAAAACCCTTTATTTATATTAGACGAGGCAGCAGATTTAGCCATCGGTCTTACAGTTACTGCTGCGGATGGCTGCTCAGACACTTACTTTATCGAAGATCGTTTTATTGTGATCGACTTTGTGGTCGAAGAGCTTGAAGCAGTCATTTGCGACAGTGAACCTGTGCAGCTAAATCCAGCAGCAGATACAGACCTGACTTACGTTTGGTCTCCAGCTACGGGCTTAAACAATCCCAACCTTGCTAGTCCTACCGCTAACCCAGCAGAAACGACGCTCTATACAGTTACCATCACCAATCCTAATGCTGGTAACTGTGCAGTTACGCAAGCGGTAAACGTACTGGTTCCAGTGTATGATGTGGCTGTTTCTTTTGATGCAGAATATATCACGTGTGGAGAAACTGCCGAGATCCAATTTACAGATTTGACCACCGCTACGGGTACAGACATCATTGCTTGGGAGTGGAACTTTGGAAACGGTATGACCAGTTCAGAACAGAACCCTAGCCTTATATTGACCGAGTCCACTATGTTGAATGCAAGCTTAGTAGTGACTACAGAGAATGGTTGTGAAGTAGAGTTATTGAGTCCGCAGTCTTTACCCATTGATTTAATTATTATTGACGACGAGACCTTCGATGAGGAGATAAATGTATGTATGGGCGAGGATATTTTCCTCAACGAAAACCCAGATCCAAACTACACCTATGAGTGGACACCAGCTACCAATTTGGATGATCCTACTAGCCCCAACCCACAGTTGATCAATGCAAATACAAGTACGACATACACCGTGACGATATCAAATATTTCTATCGACACTTGTAGTGTTGAGCGGACTGTTTTTGTCAATGTTTTTGATACCCCTTCGCCATCCATCAACGCCTTTGGTCAAGAAAATATTTGCACCACAGAAGGGGAGTTGAGTGTAGTATTAGGCGCAGGAGAAAGTGTCGTTTGGTCTAGCGATGAAAACTTCAATGACATCATCTCTACTGAACCAAGCATCATTACTACACCAGGCACGGGTACATTTTATTATGCTATGGTTAGTAACCAGTTTGGCTGTGGATCAGAAGTAGTAAGCTTTTTTAGTACCAGTAGTGAGTTGGATCTTTCTCCTGAAATAGCACAGCAAAATTTATGTATAAATGGATCCACAGAGCTCAATGCGATCCTCAATAATACCAATGTCCCTGCAGAATGGTCATGGTCCCCAGCGGCGGAGATAGACGAGTTCTTGACTGAGTCGTCAGTATTGGTTTCGCCCACTGCATCTACCACCTATACGCTTACAGGTACCAATGAATTTGGCTGTAGTGATGAGCTTAGTTTTGAAGTGGATGTTATAGATTTAGAGAACGATATCACCGCACAGATTACCACCACCGCGCTGATCACTGGTCAGCCAGTCACCTTGAGCGTTACCGAGAACCCGGATTACACATACAGTTGGTCACCAGCAGCGCCATTAGATGATCCGACCTCTGCTAACCCGACATTTACCTTGACAGGAGAGCAAACCTTCGAGGTAGAAGTTACCGATCTCAATGGGTGCTCAGCAGTATTCGCAGTAGTGGTTGTCCCTGCGGATACCCCCTGTGCCGAGCCATTCGTATTCGTCCCCAATGCCTTTTCGCCCAACGGTGATGGCCTCAACGAGCAGTTAAGAGTAGATGGCAACCAGATCACAGAAATGAATTTAGTCATTTACAATAGATGGGGAGAGAAAGTTTTTGAAGCGACGGATCAATCTCAGACCTGGGACGGTACTTATGAGGGTAGAGCATTGGATCCCGACGTATTCGGATACATATTTCGAGCCACTTGTACCAACGGAGATACTTTTAGTGCTCAAGGAAATATTTCCCTTTTGCAATAAAGTTTGCAGCGAATTTAGGCGACTACATTTAAGTTTTATTTGGGTATGCCCCGCATCAGACACTTTGAAAAAAAGTGTCTGATGGGGTCGGGCTGTGCAGTAGTGCGCGTTCGCTCCCGTACTTGCCCCGACAGAAAAAGTCGGGGCTGCGCACCAGCCCCTAAGGGGGCTGTACTTTCCATCCCTCATACGTAAACCCCGCGTGTTGATTTTGTTCCCCTGTTTAATTTATAGTAAAACCCCAGAGCACATTGGTCTCTGTATAACTCAGCATGTACTTACTTTGTAGGACTTGCAATTAAAAAACAATTTACCTATTAGCCTTTAGGACAACTTCGCCAAACCATAAACGGTGAGGGGGTTCTAAGGCTAATTTTTGTTTATCGATTATACTACCTCCTCTCTATTTAACTGTTTCTAAGCCTCCTGTATCAATATAATTTTTACCTTTATATTCGAGTTACTACTATCCACAGGTGCGCATATAGCATTCAATTGGAGGTATAAGTGTACCTTCTTAGGGGCTATTTGGGTTTAGGTGCGCTTATAAAGTAGTTACCTACAAGCTAAAAAGAGAAAAATTGCCAACCCTCAAAAAAGCAAAGAGTCTTGCAGACACATTGCTTTTTCTGCCACCCGCAATCTATTCCCGCCCTCCACCCCAATATCAAATTAAATTAGTATATTTGCCAATATGTGTCTAAACAACAATTGTCTAATATGAAGTTTGGTAATAAGATTCGGTCCTTAAGAGAAGAGAATGGCTTAGTCCTAAGGAAAGTTGCAGCAGAATTAGAAATCGATACTGCAACTCTATCAAAAATTGAACTCGGAGAGAGAAATGCAAGGAAGGAGCATATTAAAATCCTTTCAAAACTTTACAACATAAAGACGGAAGAATTGATTGGAATTTGGCTTGCTGATAAGCTATACGGAATCATTGAAAACGAAGAACATGGGCTACTTGCGTTAAGAGAGGCTGAAGTGTTATATAAAAGTAAGTCCAAATGACTATAGAACAATTAGTTCAGAATTATGAAGCAAATAGATCTGAAAATCTAAAAGCTGTATATAATGAAACCTTACTCCGTAATGAGTTCCTTGATCCTCTATTCCAAATAATTGGATGGGATGTAAGAAATTCATCTGGCAAACCTTCGAACCAAAGAGAGGTTATTCTGGAAGAAGGGTTAAAAGCAGATGCAAATTCCAATACTAAAAAGCCAGATTATACTTTTAGGTTGTTCTCTCAACGTAAGTTTTTTGTAGAGGCAAAGAAACCCAGCGTTCAAATTCAACAAAATGATGCAAGTGCTCGCCAAGTGAGGAGATACGGTTTTACAGCCAAACTTAAAGTTTCAGTCCTATCAAACTTTGAACATTTGATAATTTACGATTGTTCCATACCGATTAAAGGAGATGACTCCTATCAAAGAGCTCGCATTAGATCATATCACTATACAGAATATGCAGAAAAAATTGAAGAACTAAGATTATTACTTGGGAAAGATTCAGTTTACAAAGGAGAGTTTGACCGACAGTGGCAGGATATTGAGGATAGGATAAATCATCACAGCGTTGATAAGCTTTTTTTAGCTCAGATAAATGAATGGCGGTTACAACTTGGTAATGAGATCATACAAACTTCACCTGAAATTGATATACAAGAGTTAAATGATGCAGTGCAGAGTTATATCAACCGAATTCTATTTCTCCGTGTTTGTGAAGACCGAAATATTGAACAATACAAATCATTGTTAACTATTGCTGATGAAGCACAGCACGAAGCCTTGTTAGCAAAGTTTATAGAAGCAGACACTAAATACAATTCTGGTCTTTTTGATCAATTATTGAGTGATGAAATAATAAGTAATGTAGATTCTGTTTTTTGGGAAATAATCAGACATCTCTATTTCCCAGAATCACCATATTCTTTTGCAGTCTTTGGTTCTGATGTCTTAGGGCAGATTTATGAGATCTTCCTATGGGAAAAACTAAGTATTGAAGAAGACAATTTAATTCTTCAACCAAAGCCCGAGAATCAAGACCGAGATATAGTCACTACACCTAATTTTATTGTATCACGAATTGTTGAAGAAGTGCTAAATAAAAAAGCTTCTTCAATTTCGTTCAATGATTTACTTAGTTTACGTATTGCTGATATTGCTTCTGGATCAGGAGCATTTTTATTGGAAGCGTTTCAACAACTTTGTGACATGGCTATTGATAAGCTAATTGTCGAAAATTCTGAACTTTTGATACCTACAAATATTGGGACATTCAAACTTCCATTCAGGATTAAGCGTGACCTTTTAACAAACTGTATTTTCGGTGTGGACAATGACTATAATGCCGTTGAGGCTGCTAAGTTTGGTTTACTTCTTAAATTATTAGAAAATGAGGAAATGAATAGTTTAGGTGATACAACTCCCTATTTACCAGACCTTAATAATAATCTGAGATGGGGGAATTCCTTAATAAGTACTACCGACATAGGCAATCTTTCTCAAGAAGATCAAGACACAATCAATCCATTTGATTTTGGAGAGGAGAGATTTGATGCCATTATTGGTAATCCACCTTATATGTCAACCGAGCATATCAAAAAGCATCTTCCGCTTGAAAAACCAGTCTATTCTTCAAAATATACAACCTCATATAAACAGTTTGATAAATACTTTGTGTTTACCGAAAGAGCTATATCGCTCTTAAAAAATGATGGGCTATTAGGCTATATAATCCCAAGTAAATTAATGAAAGTAGGTGCTGGCAAGAAGCTAAGGGAACATCTTTCGCGGAATGAACGTGGTCTTTATAGTTTAGTATCTTTTGGAGCAATACAAGTTTTTCCAAATAAATCAACATACACCTGTTTGGTTTTTGTTAGCTCGTCAACTTCTTCTGACATTCAGTATGAAGAGGTGCACAATTTGGATAGTTGGACTCTAAAAGAAGATAATACTTTATATAAAAACTCCTTTTCCAAAGAGAATATAGATAATAATGTTTGGGGATTTTACCCTTCGTATCTTCAAGATGCATATAAAAGCATACTTGATCAATCTACAGGTTTATTTGATATAGCAGGAAGTGGTAGAGTAACAAACGGCATTCAGACGTCTAAAAATGGCCTTTATATAATTCAACCCGAAGATTTTGATGACACTTTTGCTTTTTTCAATATAAAAGGCGAGCCTCACAAGATTGAAAAGGCACTTTTGAGATCATATTACAAAACGCCAGGAAAAAGAGCAGAAAAAGCAAAGTTCAACACTTACACCTATCTCACACCTAATTCGTATGTAATTTTCCCTTATAGCATACAGGATGATAATATTAGTATAATTAAAGAGCCAGAATTAGAAGAAAATTTTCCATTCTGTCATAAGTATTTTAAGCATTATGAAGATGCTATTAGGAGTCGAGATGTTAGTCCACCAATACAAGATGACGACTGGTATAAATTTGGTAGAAGTCAACATTTAAATAGTTGGGAATCAGAAGAGAAAATAGTTGTAGGAGTATTGTCAACAGGTGATAAGTATGTTCTCGACAACACAAAAGCAATAGTTTCTTCTGGAGGAACAGCTGGGTATTGTATAATCTCTCTATCAAATGATAGTCTATATTCTATCTATTATATTCAAGCGATACTAAATTCAAAATATTGCGAATGGTTTGCAGGTCTTTATGGGGAAGTTTTCAGAGGAGGCTATATAGCACGTGGCACAAAGATTTTAGAAAAACTACCAATCCGATTAATTGACTTCGAAAATGATGAAGACTTATCTAAACATAATACTATTGCTGAATTGCAAAAGACATTAATTGGAATTCATTCTGATTTAGCGTCTACAACTAATCAAAGAAGAAAACTACAGCTACAAAGGCGTTTTAATGAGCTAAATAACAATATGTCAGCTCTACTCTCAACCCTATATGATTTAGGGGATGACGATTCATTAATCCCATCAATTCAAGATATATATGCAACTAATTAAAGAGGCTACAGAAGAAAAATTAAGAGGTGGTTTTTATACACCACCGCAAATAGCAAAGTTTATCTTAAAGTGGGCATTTAATGGCCGCAAATCAGCTGATGTTTTAGAACCAAGTAGTGGAGATGGAGTATTCCTGAAGGAAATTCAAAAAGATAAGTACAAATACAATTCGATCACTGCAATAGAATATGATAAAATCGAGGCAGAAAAATGTAATAATTTGCATTTAGAAAAGTGTAATATTTTAAACAAAGATTTTCACGAGTTCTGTATAAATACTGAGAAAAAATTTGACCTAATTATAGGTAATCCACCTTACATAAGATATCAATACTTTAATAAGAAACAACAAGAATATGCTGCTAATATATTTGATAAGGCTGGTCTAAAATATTCTAAACTTACAAATGCATGGGTTTCTTTTGTTGTTGGCTCTTCATTGCTACTGAGTGAAAATGGTAGAATTGCTTTTGTATTGCCTGCGGAAATTCTACAAGTATCTTATGCACAGCCATTAAGAGAATATTTGGCAAAATTCTATAATAAGATAAACATTATTTCTTTTGAAAAATTAGTTTTTCCTGATATTCAGCAAGAAGTGGTTTTGTTGCTATGTGAAAAAAACAACTCTACTTCACATATGATTGAACATTTGGAGTTAAAAGATGCTACTGAATTATCCAAATTAAATCTTGATAAACTAAAAAGTCCACACAAGAAAGTAGATTTCAAATCAAACAAATGGACATTCTATTTTTTGGAACAAAAAGAAATAGATTTTCTTGAAAATATTCAGAAAAACAACTTGGTGCCAAAGTTCTCAGACTTTGCAAAAGCTGAGGTTGGCATTACAACAGGTTCAAATCCATTTTTCACAGTTCCACTATCGATAGTTAAATTCTATAGATTAGAAAAATATGCAAAACCGTTAGTTGGAAGAAGTGTTCAAGTTCCAAGTGCGATATTCACTAAAGAAGATTGGATTAAAAATAGAAATGCAGAAGCAAGAACTCATTTTTTATCTTTTCCCAAAATGGCTGAATTAAATGGATCGAAAGGAGCAAGAGAATATATCGCTTGGGGAGAAGAGAATGAAATCCACAAGGGCTATAAATGCAGAATTAGAGATGAGTGGCAAATTGTTCCATCCCAACGAATTTCTCAGGCTTTATTCATTAGACGAAATAACAAGTACCCCAAATTAATAATTAATAAAGCAAAGGCATTTACTACGGATACAATGCATCGGGTAACCATAAAAGACGATATTGATATAAAGGCTTTAACAGCAAGTTATTACAATTCATTATCATTTGCATTTGCAGAAATTTGCGGAAGAAGTCACGGTGGTGGAGTCCTTGAACTAATGCCAAATGAAGTCGAAAGAATTCTTATTCCTTTTCATGAAAACAACCAAGAACTTCTACCCATAATAGATAAAATGATAAGGCAAAAGAAGGATATTTCTGAATTGCTAAAAATTACAAACGATAAGATACTCAGAGAAAATTATGGTTTCTCAAAGAAAGACATAAGCTTGGCAGATAACATTTGGAAAAAACTATCAAACAGAAGATTAAATCGAGGTAAAAAATAGCTATGCAATTTGCAGCACACTGACATCCTCGTTCCTGCGGTGTCAGAGAGCTGCAAGCCAACCCTCAAAAGAATCGTAAATTGAAATGAAATTCGTGGTTAAATGAAGGAACGCCAGTAGGTAACAATATATCCTATGTAAAAGCCCTTGAGTAGACCACTAATATAATATGTTTAGCTAATTTCTACATTTCTTT
>ENA-ORXT01005596-ORXT01005596.1-marine-metagenome-genome-assembly--contig:-NODE-5596-length-12242-cov-7.257707_pt1 | contig 12242 bp, 9 predicted proteins | sample MGYA00237868_ERZ511482 | MGnify/ENA metagenome assembly ERZ511482 | reverse complement strand
TGATTTTTTAAAGAAAACTAGCAAAAAAATAGCTATTTCATATAAGTATTTTTAAAGAAGGACAAGTCTATTAATAAAAGGGGAAGGCTTTAAGTTTAAATTTTAGGAGGAGGCAAGACAGGTTTCTTTGCCAAAAGTACTTGAAATACTGGCATAAAATAGGAGGTCTATTTTTTGCGAAGCGAATTTAATTGGTTCTAAATAACGAAGGAGAAATCAAATGTATATTTTATTTTAAAAAACGCTCTCTTTCTATTCTTTAAAGACTCAAAATATCAGTTTACTTGCCATTACTAAGTGATAGTATTAGCTCCAATCAGTACTATACTATTGGGACAAAAGCACAGTTCATGATAACTATTAAATTTTACAACTCAATGGCTGTTCACATCTAATAAGAATAATCAATAATCAAACCACTAGTTTTACTCAAAGTTGCTTTTTTCATCATAATAAGGCAACACGACAAACAACCAACAACTTACTATCCCAAGAAATAAACATAGTCTACCGATAAAGTTCATGTTAGCTTGTAAAGGAGAGGTAGATGGAATATGGGCGGCAAAAATTGATACTACACCTACTGTTAGGATACTTAAAGAAATAATAGCTAATTTTTTCATAATAAAATCTTTTTAGGCACTTGAAATTAATTTCATATACTTTTTATTTACCTCATTCACAACATCTTCTTTAAAAAGAGATTCTTTTGATTAGCAGTTGTAATAGTAAAATAAACCAAAATAATAGTAATACTATTGTAACAGGTTCCTTCTAGTTTTGTTCAAAAAACCTGCTATTTATACAATAAAAAAATATTTACATTTCGCTCAAATTCAATTTGAAGAAGAGAATTGCTCAATTCCTGAGTAAGATTTTTGTTTATTAGAACGCATTTCCAATACCAAGAAATAAAGTAAACCAACACAGTATTTTTACTTGCAAAATAGTGATCAATAGAAATATTTTTAGAATAAAAAGAAAGTCTTGATTATGAATATAATAGTAAAACTATCATAAATGCAAGTAAAATTTATTTTTTTGTAAAAATTTATTTTACTGCATCTGTAAAGACATTTTACGGAACTTTAGTCCTTTTAACAAAATAAGCCCTTGAGAAGTAAATAAAAGTAAATATCTTGAGAGAAATTTTGGATGCAGTCGTTGATTTTTAGAATGAAACAAGTGGTGTTTTTGATTGAAAAAGACCTGTTTAGTTGACCTATTCTTATAAAAGCCTACTTTTGAGATAAGTAAACACTATTGCTAAGAGAAAATTAGAACATATAGAATCATGATTTTTATATCTTACTTGTTTAAACTAAATAGATTTCTTGTCCTATGTGGTATTTTATTTTATAGTAATTTCTCAATTGCTAGTACTTTAAATTATGAACCCGATACAGTCTATACTCCTAATGCAAAACCTATACTAAATTTAGATAAAATAATAGCTAAAATTGATAGTTTATCATTTCAGGATATACAAAGGGAATACACTGGAATAATCGACAGTTTTTATATTTTAAATAGTAATTTAGATAAAAATCCCCATAGAAAATCTGCACTTTCCTTTTTAGCAAGGTATTATTTTGAGAGTTCTAGATTTATAGAATCAAGGATGGCATTTGAACAGATCCTTGAGGAAGGAGTAGAAGAACTAGATTGGGCAACTATGGCAGAAGCACACAATTTCGGAAGTTTAATTGCGGAAATGGAAGAGCAATATATAGATATGTATTTCCATAATCAGCGATTATTAGAAATTGGAAAAAAATACGATCAGCGTATAATAGCAACAGCAAGTCTTAACCTGGGCGGTTTTTATCATAAAATGGGAGATTTAGAAGCTGCGGGAAGAAAATATAAAGAAGGGTTGGCTATATTCGAAAATAGACCTAAGACCAAAGTATATGCTTGGTTATTACATCGATTAGGCAAATATTATAGAGAAAAAAATAATTTTAATTTAGCTAGAACCTATTTATTAGAAGCACAGGAATTTTGGAAAACAAAATCGGATAAACGAGCTTCTTGCTACACTTTATTACAACTAGGAAAAGTTTATAGTGCTATAGATAGTACAGACAAAGCGAGAACTTCCTTTCAAACTGTTTTACAAGAGGGGAAGACAAATCAGTTTTGGTTAAGTCAGATTAATGCTTTATTGGCAATTGGTCAATTTGAAAAGGATCAGGGAAATTTTGTAGTAGCCATTGATTATTTGGAACAAGCTACTCAATTAAGCTTGGAGAAAAAAATACCTTATTATTTTAAAGAAAGTTATGAATTATTAGCTAAAAGTTACCAAGTAACTGGACAAATTCAAAAGGCAAATACTAGCTATCAAAAGTATTTATCCGAAATTCAAAAAGAGTTAAAGAGTGGGGATATAAGTACAACCGAATGGGCTAGGAGTTTGGATAATCTACACGAAAAAGAACTAGCCTATGATTTACTGAAGAAAACAGACACTCAAAACAAAGAAAAACTACGGACGCAACAAATCGTTAGCTTTTGTGGGTTTTTATTAACCACTGTTATTGCTTGGTTAGCATTTAGTTATTTTAAAGCTAATAAGAGAAGTACCTCACAAAAAGAAGCACTGAGTGTATTAAATCAAAAAAATCAAGAGCAAGCGGAGACATTAAAAGGAATCAATGAAAATATCCTACAACAGAAAAAAGACTTAGAAGTACGATTACTCAAAAAAATAATGGTTTTGAGCAAACGACAGGAAGAGAATAAGTCTTTATTAGTTTATTTAGAAAACATAGAAGAATCCAAGGAGACCCTCGCAATGAAAAGAGTGCTGGATAGTTCAAAAGACGATGCTTTATGGGAAGAACTAGATGTACAAATCTCTCAAGCTAATAGCGATTTCTTTGAAAAATTATCTAAACAATTTAACGACTTAACCAATGGAGATTTACGACTCTGTGCTTTATTAAAAATGAATTTGAGAACCAAAGAAATTGCTAATCTTACTTTTAAAAATCCTGCAAGTGTAAAAGTAGCTAGAAGTCGATTAAGGAAAAAATTAGGGCTAACACACTCGAATATAGATGTTTCTACTTTTTTGAATCAAATCTAAAATAAGAATATTGACGAAGGAAACCCTACATAAAATACTTACTTATTGCATTGCGACTGTATGGCTAACAAATGGTCTATTCTCTAAAATTTTAAACCTTGTTCCTAGACATGAGCAAATAGTTGCCAATATTTTAGGAGAGGAGTTTTCAAGACCTTTAACTGTTTTAATTGGGCTATCAGAGATAGTAATGGCTGTGTGGGTCTTGACTAAATTTAAATCAAAATTAAATGCGCTTACGCAGATAATGATTGTGCTGTTAATGAATATTTTAGAATTTATTTTAGTGCCAGAGTTATTGCTTTGGGGGAAATTGAATAGCCTATTTGCGCTTTTGTTTGTCGGCATTGTTTTTTACAATGAATTTGTGCTAAACAAATCCACGGGCAGTCTTTGAAATCCAATTTAAAATGAAGTTTTTAAAAAATCACCCCTTTGCAGTAGAAGCTTTTTTTAATAGTTCTTTGGTATTGACTTTTGCCGTTTCCAAAGATCAACTACAAAGCTTTATTCCTGAATGCTTAAAACTGGATACCTTCCAAGATGAATGGGCGTTCATCGCAGTCGCAATGGTACAAACATCGAGGCTGAGACCTAAAGGTTTTCCAAAGTTTTTAGGCAATAGCTTTTTTTTAATCGGGTATCGAATTTTTGTTCGCTATACCAATCAAGCTGGCAAAAGACTCAGGGGTTTATATATCCTCAAATCGGAAACCAACAAAAAGAAAATGGAGTTATTAGGTAATATTTTTACGCATTATAATTATACGACAACAGATATTCTGCAAACAACGGTTGGCTCTTTAAAAACTATACAATCCGAAAAATCAAAATTTAAAGTTACTATTGCTCAAACAAGCAATGAAGTCCCCATTCCTAAAAATTCGCCTTTTTCAGATTGGAAAGAAGCAAGAAGATTTGCAGGTCCTTTACCTTTTACTTTCACTTATAACAAAGAAAATAAAACAGTGTTGATTATTGAAGGGGTTCGCCAGAATTGGAAACCTGCAGCTATAAAAGTGGTAGATTATAATTTTGATTTTCTTACTGATTTAAAGCTGAATAATGTAGTTTCAGCAAATGCTTTTGAAATTAAAAACATTCCATATCATTGGAAAAAAGGAAGAATTGAACAATGGCAATAAATCGAAGACCTTTTCAAGGAGTCGTTAATATTATCCGTTTTAACTGGCATTTTTATCTAATTGCGGGCATCTTGCTTCTCGCTTTATTTTTGCTCAAAAATATGTTTCCTACAGGTATGCAGAATCTACTGCTTATTGGAGTAGGTATCGGAAGTCTTACCATCATTTCCTCACTACTTATTTCCTTTTACATTTATGACCTATCAACACTTTATGAACTAAAATGGCTTGAAAATGCGGAGAACAAGAAAATATTAAACATCAATACAGGTTTTGATGAAACAAGTGAAATTATTACCAGCAAATTCAGCAATGTAGACTTAACAATCTGTGATTTTTATGACCCAAGCAAACATACAGAAATTTCTATAAAACGGGCAAGACTAGCATATCCCCCTTATCCAAAAACTATTTCTGTTCCAACAGACCAATTGCCCTTTTCATCAGATACTTTTGACAAATCGATTGCTATATTATCTGCACACGAAATTAGAGAGGAGGCAGAGAGAATTCAATTTTTTAAAGAACTGAATCGAATTACCAAATCATCTGGACAAATAATAGTCACGGAGCATTTGAGGGATGTCAATAATTTCTTAGCCTATACAATTGGTTTTTTTCATTTTCATTCCAAGAAGTGTTGGCTTAAAACTTTTAAAGCAGCTAAATTGACCTTAAAAGAAGAAATTAAAACCACTCCATTTATCACTACCTTTATTCTTGAAAATAATGGACATACACTTTAAAGTAATAGGGGGTTCGTTAGTAATTTTGGCATTAATTCATGTCATTTTTCCAAAGTATTTCAACTGGAAAGAAGATTTGAAATCTTTGAGTCTGATTAACAGGCAAATGATGACTACCCATACTTTTTTTATCGCTTTTACAGTATTTTTAATGGGGTTACTTTGCCTGACTTGTTCAACAGAACTGATGGAAACAAAACTAGGAGCAACAATTTCATTAGGACTCGGTATATTCTGGACAGTCAGACTCTTTTTTCAATTGTTTATTTATTCCCCAAAGCTTTGGAGGGGTAAAACATTTGAAACCATCGTACATATTTTCTTTTCTGGATTTTGGATATATATGAGTATTGTTTTCTTACAAAACTATTTCGTAAGTACTCAATGAGTAAATGATAGAATGAATAAATGAGTAAATAGGTGACGCATCTTCGAGAAAGTAAATCATTTTCCACAGATGAATGACCCTCATTTAATCATTTTCACATTTTGTCATTTACTCATTGAGTGTTTACACTATTTCAACGCTTGAATAAGTTTGAAAGGAATATAAATAAAGCCGTATCTTTGGTAAAATCAATCCACAAAAATGGCAAATTCACCAAAAAAGCTAATTCGATTTGATTGGGCTATCAAATCTTTGTTAAGAGATAAAGCTAATTTCGATGTATTGGAAGGATTCCTAGCAGCACTGCTAGAAGATGAATCTATACAAATTATTGAATTGTTGGGAGAAGAAGGACAACAAGACGATGAAGATGAGAAATTTAATCGAGTTGATATTTTAGTAAAAGACGATAAAGACCGACGAATCATTATTGAAGTGCAAACAACCAGAGAATCTGATTATTTAGAAAGATTATTATTCGGCACTAGTAAATCTATTGTGGAGAATATCGGACTAGGAAAGGCTTATAAAAATATTCATAAGATTATTTCTATTAGTATCCTATTCTTTAATCTAGGGAGAGGTGAAGATTATATTTATCATGGCATCACGAACTTTGTAGGGATGAATGATGGAAAACCCTTAATTATTAAGCGAAAAGAAGAAGAAGCAATCAATGGTCAGAAAGTAGCTAAATTCAATGATAAAAATATATTTCCCGAATACTATTTAATTAGAGTAGAAAAGTATCCTAATATTATTCGTAAAAAAATTGATGAATGGATTTACTTAATTAAAAATAATGAGGTTAAAGAGGGCTCAACTGCTAAAAACATAGAGAGTGCTGCCGCAAAGTTAGACTATCTAAATATGAGCGAGCAGGAAAAAAAACGATATGAACGGTATTTAATCAATTTACATAGAGAGAAGGATATTTTGGACACAGCCAAAGAAGAAGGTTTAAAAGAAGGTAGAGAGGAAGGCTTAGAACAGGGACTAGAGGAAGGTAGAGAGGAAGGCTTAGAACAAGGTTTAGAACAAGGTTTAGAACAAGGTAAAAGAGAAAAAGCTATTGAAACTGCCTGTAAACTCAAAAAACTAGGCACTTTAAATAATCAAGAAATTGCCGATATTGTTGGAATATCAGTTGCCGACATCGAAAATTTGGATTGTTGAAAATGCGGAAAAGAATTATCCAGTACTTTCTATTTCAAATAATTCGTTCCAAATAAGTTCTTCCGCTATTTGCCCATTTTGTAAATCAATACCCGACCAATTTTTATGAAAGGTAGCATAGCTCTGATAAATTTTATTACCCCCATATTTTTCGTTCAATACTTGACTTGTTTTTTGTAATAACTGTTCACCTAGCTGGCGATTAAATTTTTTAATTTGAAAAGGCAAGTTGTCCTGCTGTTTCCATTTATGCATGGCAATCCGAGCCTCCATTTCAAAAGCTTGTGTGATTTGGTGGTGCAGGACTTGAGTAGTGGTTTCAAAAATAGTCAACAATTCCTTATCGGCTTGGAGCAAGTCGTAAATATTTCGATTCATTTTAATAGTCCAAGTAGTGCCCCGTTCATGCCAGCCCTTTTCGTATAAAATTAACGTCTGATTTGCATAACCTTCCTGCGCAAGTATATCTAACAATTCGGGATATTGCAGTAATTGGTCTATATAGGCATTCATGTATTCAATGGCATATTGGGCTGGATTTCCTTTTTCTGATTTTATCTTTTGTACAAAGCCTTTAGCATCTAAGAACGTCCTGAAAACCCTTACATTATTAGCAGTTCTCTGTAGCACCGTAGCACCCAGCCCATGGATTCTAATAATTCTATTTTCCAAATCTGCCACACTATCTACCCGTTTTAAAAACCAACCACCCATTTGTTCACCAGAGTTACCTAAAAGAAAAACTTTATAAGCATCTTTGTAGTCCTCCAATAATTGCTTTCCTTCTTCCGCATACCAAGCATCAAATTCTTGGCTAGTCATTCCAAAAGGAATAGAGCCGTAAAAATTTAAACTACTATTATCTGATTCATCGTGATAATTCACCGAACAATACAAGTCAAACGATTCTTCCTTAAAGTTTTTGCCCAATATCAGTCGTTGCAATAGACTCTCTTTACGCTCTTTTTCTTCCTGATTTAAAGCTCGTAGTCGAATATCAATTCGACCATTGCTATTTGTTTTTAATAAAGTAACCCACTTATGGAGATACTGCCAATACAAATCATTCCCAGGATGGGTGTTTACCAACATATTGAGCGGGCGTAAAGTAGGATTCTTAGAGAGATACTGAGAAGAAGCAAGTAAAGAAACTCCTCCCACTGCGCCTAAACCAACATACATACTATTTTTTAAAAAAGACCTTCTAGCGTTGGCAGGAGGGGGAGTTGGTACTGGTTCTTCTTTATCGGGGAATACCTGCGATTTTTGTATTTGGTCTTCTGTAGCAGCCCTGTATTCGGCCAAACAGGTTCTCAATAAAAGCTGTCGATTCGTTTTATCAGCCGGTTTTAAATCTTGGAAATCGCTGTCTTTTTCCAATACATAGGCCGCCAAATAGCCCCAAGTATCTGTCCATTTTTCTTTATCCTCAAAACAGCGTACCAGTGTTCTATCACTTATCCGACCTGCCTCGCCCAAGTTCTCCGCAATTTTATTGGCTAAGAATTTTGCATCTGCATAAGGCGTATTAATAGTTTTAATCCCAGCCTTTTTTAAAGCAGCCTTCAATAAATATTCTTTTAGGTAGTGGGATTTCATACTTTTTTTTGAAATATTTAAGTATTCAATGATGAATGATGAATGATGAATGAGAAATTTATTAGACGCCATATAGCAAGTTTTTACGTCTTTTTGGATATTCATCATTTCTCATTTCTCCTTCATCATTGAGTACTTACTAAAATATTATCTAATTCGTTGAATGTCTAAGCGTTGGCGACTACTTGTCGATACTTGTCTATGGCTTTTCTTTGTATTTGTCCCTACATTAGCAGCAGCAAATGACCAGTAATCTTATCCAACTTTTAGGTTTGTGTATCCATTTATAAAAGATGCACGAACCTAATTGTTGTCTTCCAAAAACCCAAGATAATCTAAAAACATTTCTTACAAAACATTTTCAGGCTAAAAAGTATATTTGGTAGAAAGCTTCTTTAGAGGGCGTAAATTTGATTTGGTTTTTTTGCAAAAAAATAAATCAAATTTACGCCCTCTAAAAAAATCTATTCAATTTACTATTTACCTGATGCCAAAAATTGGCAAGGAATAATATTTAAATATTGCTCTTAACCTCTCTGATTAAAAATTGCAAGTATGATTTATCCTTTTTGTCCAGCAATTTTCGATTGCTGGACAAATTAAGGCGGTCTGCTTAGAAGTTTGTCCAGCAATCGAAAATTGCTGGACAAAAAAGCTACTTAAATCTTCTAAAATGGGAACTGCTAATAATTATAATTCTTCCTTCTTCATGGAGCACTTACACGATTTAATCTGCACTGTAGAGGTTACCCGACTGTGACCTTTCTATGCAGGCCCGACTGTTTTTATTTACTATAGAATAGTGTTTATCAAACCACCCTGCTTTACGCTATACTATACAAACTTTTAAACCAAACGTTATGCGATTAATTGTACTATTTATTGCCCTTTGTGCATGTACCTCAACAGTACATGCACAAAGCTCCCGTGCTGCTGCTACGGTAGAGGAATATAAGCAGCCTTTACAATACTATGGATACTTAGATGTAGATGGCTTAGTCCCTTTAAAATTTGTCTCCAGCCCTAATGATTTAGCCTTTAATATTAAATATTGGTTTAGTAAAACCCCAACGCTAAAAAGTGGTTTTGGTTTCGGCTGGCAAATGGGATTTAATGAAGGCTATGACAAAAGCACTTCCAATCTTTTTGTAGATGATTTGGTAGGAAATGAATTGGCCTATCTTTATAACTATGTCTCGCTTCGGTACAAAGTAATGAAAGGAGCTAAAAAAATTAGACCGTATGCGGAAATAGGCGGCGGTTGGTTATTAGTGTCCAATCAATTTGTAGATAGACCGCTCAATCCAGACTATGATCCCAATCATTCTTGTCCAGAAGGACCAAATGAATATCTACGGAATACTACCCCTATTAGCACTCAAAATCGAGTTACAGTAGATGTAGAAGCGGGTGTCAATTTTTATTTGACGGATAAGATAAGTTTAAATGTAGGTATTGGAAGTATTGTTACCAATAAAATAGCTCAGTTGGAAGCGGCTTACGATCCTGTTATCTTAGAAAATGTAGCCGCCCGTTCTACTACTTATCAATTCAAAAATAATTTCTTACATGCGCCTAGCTTAAAAGTAGGTCTTTCCTTTTTGCTATTCGATGACCCTAATAAAGAGGAAGATGATTGTTGTTGTAATTCTTCTGTGCCAATCATTTATTCGGACAGTAGTAATTGTAGGTACTAGTAGGGATAGATGCTTTTGGAGGTAAGGATGCTGAGTGATACTTTGAAAGTATCACTCAGCATCCTTACCTCTAAAAGAATTTTTCTGCACTGCTTGCGAAGCAAGTTAGAGGTTCAGAAAAATAGAGCTAACATAAAATGATCTAAAAGCACCTTCGTATCTACTACCAGCCCTTTTAGAAAAAGCTATATATTTGGTTGATTCCTTAGAATACAACACGGGAAAATACCGTGGGCTTCCTTAAATTTTAGCTTTAAATTTCCGTAAAAATTTAAATGCAACCTCTTTAGAAGTTCTGAGACACCGAAACCCATTGTTGTTGTTCCTGTTGTTTGGATTGTTGTTGTTACGATTGGAGACGCGGCAATTGCTGTCAAAGTCGTACCACGAACCGCCCCGCAACACGCGGGTTTCTCCTTTAGCTGGTCCTTTAGGATTATCAGCTATCTCTTTTTCAAATTGCTGATAATAATCTTCTTGATACCAATCCGAACACCATTCAAAAACATTACCAGAGAGGTCATAAATCCCTAATTCATTCGACTTTTTCTGACCTACAGGATGCGTTCCATAGTCTGCATGATTCTCTCCTTTATCATAGCTATTCTTATCATACCAAGCAATATCATCTAAAGTATTGCTTCCAGCATAAAGATAGTTATTTTTTACTCCTTTTTGTCCACCTCTAGCAGCATATTCCCATTCCGCTTCGGTAGGGAGTCGCCAATTTTGATCTGTTTTTTCGCTTAGCCATTGGCAATAAGCTCTTGCTCCATACCAAGATACATAAATCATGGGATGTTTTTCTAATCCTTTCTTTACGCTAAATTTGCCTCCTTTTATTTGTTCTATTCCACAAACGACTCCATGATACTCACCTTCTAAATCGACCCAATTATATCCCCCTTCTTCTAGATTCCCTTTTTCATTTAAAAAAGCTACAAACTCCTCATTGGTCACTTCGTATTTACCCATTTCAAAACTATTCAGGCGTACTTGGTGGGCTGGTTTTTCTCTATCGTTGCAATCGGCTTCTTGTTCTGGGGTGCAGCCCATCGTGAAGGTGCCGCCTTGTACGGGGACTGTTTCTGGGATGGGGATTACCGTTTTCCTAATTACTTCTACATTACCTGTAACTTCCACAGTTGTACCGTCTAATTGTACGGCTTGAACTATCCATTTGTAGCTTCCAGCAGAAGAAATTGCTCCTTGATATGTGCCATCCCAGCCTTGATTAGAAGTAGGTTTAAAGTTCTGCTGGTTATACACCATCATACCGGGTGCATTGAAAATTTGGAAGGAGGTAATACGCTCTATACCATTTCCAGCTTGAATTCGGAATACAGTTCCCTTTTCATCAGGGGAAAAGTTCTCTGGTAGCTGAATGGTATAATCCAATGGTCTATCCTCCACTACAGAATCAATAGTAGCAATTGGTGTTATTTCAGATCCAATTGGACGGGTACTAGTCGTATCTCTATCAGTCTGTGTATTTTGTGAGCTACTTTCCTCAATCTTAGATGGGAAGGGCATTAATTCAATAGTAGTTAGCGTACTTTGATTAGGACTTAGTCCAAAATTAATTCCACCGTCTTCTCTTAGGTATCCATCCCGCTCAAAGGTTAATTGAAGTTTACTAGTCCTAGTATTTGTACTCCATTCAATTTGATAAGTCCCTTTAGTATTGGTTCGAGTGTTTATATTCTTTCCTTTTACTAATACATTCGTAATAGGAGCTTTAGATTGAGCATCGATCACTTTACCCGTTAAATTCCATGTGTAAACAGTAGGAGCAACGGGAGTTATTACCTCTACAGTATCCTTACAATAAGTAGCTTCGCTATCGAGATTAGGAATACTATCAAAAAAAGAAAGATTAGGAATTTTTTTAAGAGAATCTAATAATAGACAGACGCTGTCTTGTGAGTTACTATCCTGTTGCCGTCGAATATGTAGTACATTAGCCAAACCATACATAGCCGTATATCGAATAGAATCTTGATTTTCTACAGCATAGGAAATAGCTTTTTCAAAGGAAGGTTTAGCCTGTCTCAAATCATGATCCCCATTAGCCATGTACCGATTATAATGCTCATACCCCTCCTGATAGAATACTTTCTGGAGATTTTGATGTGCCAATCTAAATTTAGCATCCTTTTGCAAAACAATAGACAGTAAGTCCTGCGTCAATAAAGTTCGATTTTTTGAATTGATAGTAGACAGGCTATCTTTCGACACATCAATACTTGGTTGAGCTAATAAGGACGTTAAGGTGGATTCATCAATAGGTGCTGACTTATTATTAAAGTAATCCACCGCAAAATTATGAAGCTCCGTAAGGCTATTCGCTGTTTGGGGTGTTTCTATTCGATGCCAACCCTTAGGCATTAATACTAG
>ENA-ORXT01005593-ORXT01005593.1-marine-metagenome-genome-assembly--contig:-NODE-5593-length-12247-cov-8.134429_pt1 | contig 12247 bp, 4 predicted proteins | sample MGYA00237868_ERZ511482 | MGnify/ENA metagenome assembly ERZ511482 | reverse complement strand
GAGCCATCCACTCAGCCGGATAAAGTCGATTGACCAATGGACAGTTGACCCAGACCCCTTCTTGACTTTGACCACATTGGCCAAAATTGGGAAGACAGCAAAGGGTCTTCGACACGACGTCTCATACGTCACTGAAAGATCGGTACGGCTTATATTCATCAAGTTATGAACTGTATAATTGTTCGATGCACTTGTGTTCCTGTTCGGATCGGCCAAGATTGGGCATACTGCAATACTTTCGACGCACTGTTGAAACGTCCAAAAGCTCAGACCAGACTGGGGATTGTAATGAGAGACGCGAGGACTCGACCAGATTTAGAGAGTATTTAATATTGTCGTTGACGAATCAACACCTGCATGATGTTCGCGACTATAGTGGGGGAGAAGGACGGCCGCCATCGTGTGCTAAAGGGTGTTTACTACGTGAGTGTGTTCGTGACGCGTGCGCACGCATGACGCATACTCACGCAGCACGTGCTTCGTGTCGTTCGCAGCCTATCGCCCATGCCAGTGGACCGACTTCAGCGGCGGCCGTCCGCCGCAGGGTGTTCCTGCCCCGCACCTGCAGGTGGCGCCGTTCTTGAATTGTATTTAATCGGCGCGTTGAGGCGCTGGTCTACATCCCCTGCTGGGTGAGATATGTTACGGCGACCGCCCCGGCATCACGCCTTCCCCTCGGTGATCCGGGTTGGAGATGCTCCTCTGTTATTGCGTTCCTCTCTCTCTACGTCCTCCATCTTCGTCACCCCCCCCCTGTCGCTGTGAAGCAAGGCGCCGCCGCGATGGCAAACCCGCCACGTGATACTGTAGCCACGCCCTCCCCCCCTGCCTGTCCCCCACCCAGCCTCAAGGTGATCGGCGCTGGGTTTGGCCGCACCGGAACCAAGAGCTTGCAGGCCGCCCTGGAGATCCTCCTCGGCGCCCCTTGCTACCACATGGAAACGATTGTGCAGCCCAACGCGGTCGCCGGTCTGGCCGGCGATTTGGCGGCCTGGGAGGCCGTCGCGTCAACGGGGCGGTCCCCCGACTGGCGGTCGCTCTTTGACGCTCGTGGCGTGGCAGCAACCGTCGACTTTCCGGTGTGCCTCTACTATGCGGAGCTCGCGTCAGCCTACCCTGACGCCAAAGTCATCCTGTCGGTCCGCCCCGCCGCCGACTGGTTCCGGTCGTGGGCGGCGTTGACGGCGACCATCCCGCAATTTGCTTGGCTCTGCCCGGTCGTCCCCCGTTTCCGGCGGGTCGTCGCTATGATCACCGCCCTCATTTTTGCGCCCGTGTTTGACGCACCCCGTATCGCAGATGGGGTGCCGATGGACGAGGCGACGTGCATCACCGAGTACGAGCGCCACAATGCCGAGGTTGTCGCGACCATTCCCCCGGAGCGGCTGCTCGTGTACCACCTGGGCGACGGCTGGGCGCCCCTGTGCGACTTTCTCGGCCTCCCCGTACCGTCCGTGCCCTACCCGCACCAAAATAAGAGGCGGGACCTGTCGAACCGGTCGGGGGCGGGGCTTGTGGCGCTCGCCGTCGTCGACAAGTGGCGGTGGGTGGTCGGTGCCGGTGCCGCTGTTGCCGTGGTCGGCGTGGCCCTAGCGCTGCTGCGCGTGCAGGAGAGGCGCTGACGCTGCGTCATATTGAGGGGGGGGGGGTGAAGGACTGGGGGTGGTGACGCTGTACCGCCGAGCGGGTGTTGGCGGCGGGTCGCGTATCACGCAGGTCTCCCGTGCATGACAAGGACGCTCTCTTCTCCTGTGTTGACCGGGGGGCTCGGCGGCCACGGGGCTGCCGTGTATTGCACTTGGGCGAGCACTGTTAGATGTTGGCGACGGGGAGGTCTTTTCTTGTCAGAACCATGATCAAATGAAGTTTCAATTCGGCCTCTGCGGGGTCGTAGAGGCCGATTTGGAACTATTTTGCAACTGTTGGAGTGCGAGATTTTTGGGAGAACGGCTGTACGTTGTCCGGCGGCTTCCCCAGGTTGTCTCTTGTCTATGGAAAGAAGCGCACAGGTCCGCCCGACCATCGTACGAGTTCGCTCGAGGTGGTGACATCTTCATCGTCCGTACGGTCCGCGGGAGCAGATTGTGGTTAAAAAGGTACGTAAGGGCAGGTGCGGTGTTTGCGGGGTCTTGAGAGAGCTTTTTCCTTTCCAACGTTCGAACGGGGGTTGTGCGGTCGCGGATTGCGTGGCTACTCGAGCGATCGCGGCCGTTCCCGTTGCCTGTGGTCGACCGGCGCAGCGCGGATGTCGACGGGATTGCGGGTTGACGACTTGGTGCTGTGGGTCGGGGAGGTGGCGGCCCCCGAAGGAGCATGGGCGTTGCAAGGAGTAGGGGCTGGAGAAAGAGCTGCGTGTTTTTTGTGGGTACGTTGCGCAACGCGGTTTGCGTTGCACGGTTGCTGACCTTCATGTGGGCGGTGCTATGTGTGCACCTGTGCGATGACTGGTCCTGATGATGATGAGCCTCGTCGAAGCAGCCGTAGGAAGCGTTCCGCGCCTCCTTGCCGTGGATCTGTCGCCGGGAAGCTGCGACAGTCGACGGCGGTGGGCCCTGTGGCGGTCCTCCTCCTCTCAGCCGTCGACGAGACGGTCGCGTGGGAGGCGGTCGCGCGGGGCTTGGGCATTATCATGGCCGACGCGGACGCGCCGCTGGACGCGCGGCTCGGGCCCCCGGCCGGCCACGCGCACAGCGCGGTGGCCTCCGCCGTGAATTACGGCGTCGCCGTGGATGAGCGCCGCGAGTTGTTGGGGGAGGCCGCCGCAGCTGCCGCGGCATCGGAGGCGGCGGGCGCGGTGGTGGGTGTGAGCAGCGGGGGGGTATGGACCACCGGTGTGCGGGCGACCCCCGGGGGGGGCCGTGAGCCCTGTTGGGGGATGGCGCCTGAGAGGGACTCGGCGCCGCCGCGCTCGTTGGGCGCCCGCCAGTGGATGGGGGGGACGGGGGGGAGGGAGCGGAAGCGCCGCCGCGGGGGCGGTGGCTACGGCGGCCATGGCACGCGCCGCCGGCAGCGGGTGAGGGGAAAATGGACGGCGACGGCGGCACTGGCGGGCTTGCCGACGGCGTGGGCGGCTTTGCCGACGGCGCGGGCGGGCTTTACGACGTTGCGGCCACGGCGGCAGCGGCTGCGTCGGCGGCACAGCCGCTGTCACTGTCGTTGTCAACCAACGTTGCCGCCACGGGGCTGCGGGTGAGCTGGCTCGCCAGCCGCTAGCGGCCGGTGGAGCCGCGGCACAATCTGTTCGGACCTCGGCGGTCGTGTGAGATGCGGTCCCCGTCTGGGGCGGGCACAACGGCCGCCGCAGTGGCGGCGGCCGCGCCGTCTGCCGCCGCCCCCGCCGCTCCGCCTGTCTCCTTTCCCCCCCGACACGATTGCTGGCGCCGCGCCGCCGCCGTCGCCGTCTGGCTCTGATGGCGGCGGCGGCGGTAGCGGAGGCGGTGGCGGCGGCGCGGCCAGCTTCGGCCGGTGGTTGCCCGGCTGGTGGCCGCCGTGCCTCGGTGGCAGCCGCCGCCCGCCACGACGGCGGCGGCCGCTGCCTCTCTTTCGTCTTGAGAAAACGATTTTTCGTTTCGTAAGTTCAGGGAAATTGTGCAAACACGCTTTCAGTAATATCTTCAGCCAATGATAGAAGAGAATTTCGGCCAATCAACGGGAGTGTTACACCTGCAACTCGGCGTGTCGGACACCGGCGGATGGCGCGCTGCCATAATAATTGAATATACGATCCAGCTGGGCTTGAGAACCTGCACGTGGTTGGCTGTCGTTGCGGGTGCTGGACCGCCGTTGGTTCCAAGGTCCTCGGCGCGCTTGGGCCACCCACTCGGCCGCTGGCGGATAGGCAGAGACCTGTTTGCACACGCGCGCATGGCGCGAGCGACATCGAGGGATGGTTGAGTGCCATAAACTTCGTCCACAGATCCTGCAGGGGTCTCTGGGTGTTTGGAGCGAGGCGACAGGAGGTCCGGCGGGTCGCGTGTGCCTGCCGCCGCCATCATCAGACCAGCGGGCTGGTGGATGGTGGTTTTAAAGGCGGCACACGGCGGCGGGGCGGTGGCGACTGTACGCGACGCAGTCAACGGCGTGTGAGCAGCCGTGCGCCAGTCCACTCCCTCACTTCGGCACACCCGACTTGTTTGCTTGGGTTCTCACACCGCCGCGGTGCTTGCGTCCCCCCGCCCCTCCTTCGCCCCTCCCCCATTCCCTAACAGCATCGTCCACTGTTGTCCCTTGGGCCCCCCCAAGCCGCGCGCCTTCCGTGGCAACCATGGCGGGTGTCGAAAGCCCGCCCGTCCTGCTGGACACGGACGCCCTCCCCGCCGAAGTGGCCGTCGACGACGCGCACGTGACGACCGACGGCGGCGGGAGCAGCAGCTCGGGCGTTGCGCCGACCAAGGTCGACGAGACGGGTGCGGCGCCCGGCGGGCAGACGGGCCTCCTCGGCCGCGTCACGGGCGCCATTGACAATGCGCTGCGGTCCTTCTTCTTCCGCCTGGGCTACCTCATTGCCGGCCGCCCCGTCCTATTCCTCATCGGCGCTCTGCTGTTGACTGGCGGTCTGACGGCGGGTGTCGTGCGTTTGCGCACCGAATCCCGCGGCAACAAGCTGTGGGTGCCGCAAGGCACCCGCGCGCTGCGGGACGAAGCGGTCGTCGAAGCCGAGTTTGGCCAGTTTGTCCGCTCCGTACGGCTCATTGCGACGGCCGACGACGGGGGGGACGTGGCGACGCGGGCGGGCCTCAGCGGCCTCATTGCTCTCGAGCGGGCGTCGGAGGAGGTGCGAACGACGCTCAATGGCGAGGAGCTGACGTACGACGTGCTGTGCTTCCGCCGCCCCGACGCGGCCAACAACACGCTGTGCTCGACAACGTCTGTGCTCGGCGCCTTTTATGACCCAGAGTCGGCAAATCTGCGGGACGACGGGAGCGTGGACTTTTTGGCGACCGTCGAGGCGGCGCTGGCCGGGCTAAACGACGCGGAAATCAAGACGCGCCTGGCCGGCGACGGGGAGCTGCTGCCGACCTCTTCCGGCGGCACGGTCCAGCGGTCGGTGGTGCTCGGTGGCACGGCCGGGTCGGGCGCCGACTTTTCCGCCCGCGCCTTGTACCTGAGCCTCTCCCTCCGCAACGAGCAGGTGGAACAGGATGGGGAGGACGTGGACGAGCGCGCCGACGCGTGGGAGGAGGCTTGGTCCCGCCGCCTGTTGTATGATAACAGCCTGCCGGTGCAGGGGGCGGCCGCGCTCGACTTTCGCGGCGACTCGTCGTGGGCGCAGGAGGAGGCATTTTCGGGCGCCGTGTCGGGCGACGTGACGCTCTTCACAGCCGGCTTTGTGCTCCTGTTTGCGTATGTGATGCTCTTCCTCGGTGAATTCCACGCCGTGCGCTCCCGCCTTTTTGCGGGTGCGGCGACGCTGCTCAACGTGGGGCTGGCTATCGGCTCGTCGTTTGGCCTCGCGTCTCTCATTGGGTCCTTTTACGGGCCCGTGCACCAAATCCTGCCGCTCCTGCTGCTGGGCGTTGGCGCCGACGATGGCTTTGTCGTTGTGCAAGCGCTCGACGATGTGCGTGCCAACCCACGGTACGCGTCCAAGACGGCGCAGGAGCGGGTTGCGCTTGCCCTTTCCAACTCGGGGGTGGCCATCTTCCTCACTTCTGCCACTAATGTGGCCGTTTTCCTCATCTCCTCGACCACCAAGCTGCCGGCCCTGCGCCACTTTTCGTGGTGGGCAGCGCTCGGCGTCTTTTTCGACTTTGTCTACACCCTGATCTTCCTCGTGCCGTGCCTCTTGTGGGATGAGCGCCGGATGGCCGCCGGCCGCCGTGACTGCGTGCCGTGCGTGCGGGCCAAGCCTGCCAAGGCGGAGAAGGAGACCAACTTGTGCGGCGTGCGCCTCGGCTTCCTCTCCCGCTTCCTATCCGGACCGTTTGCGCGCATCCTCCTCAACCGCTTTGTGCGGCTCGGGGTCCTCGCGGCCTTTGTCAGCTTCTTTGGCGCCATGGTCTACGGCGCCTCGCAGCTCGAGCTGCGCTCCCAGTTTTCCGACTTTTTCCCCGACGACTCCCCCTCCAAGGCGTTCAACGAGCGCCGCGACGAGTTTTTTTCCACAGGCGACAGCTTTGCGGTGTACACCCCGGACCTCAACTACCCCGACCCGGCCGTGCAAGCGGAGCTCCTCCGCCTGTGCGCGCCCGAGACGGGTGCGATTGCGCAGAGCCCGTACGTCGAGGGCCCGTCGGTCGATTGCTGGTACGCGCGGCTGCGCGAGACGGTGACCGACGCGGGCCTGCTGGCTGGCGACGCATTTTACCCGGCGCTGGACGCCTTTCTGGGCTCCCCTGCGGGCACCCGCTTCCAGTCCGACGTGCGGTTTGCCACGGATGGCACGATTTCGCTCGCACGCGTTACCGCCCAACAGCGCGACTTCGATACAAACGAGGAAGAGGTTGATTCGATGGAGGCCCTGCGGCAGCTGGTCGATGACTCCTCCCTCGACGGCGCCTTTGCCTACACGTTCGCTTTCACTTTTGTCGAGCAACAAGCCGTCTTGATCCAAGAGGCGGCCCTCACCGTCGGCTTATCCCTTGTGTTCGTGCTGGTCGTTACGCTCATCCTTATTGGCCACCCTTTTGCGTCGGCCATTACGCTTGCGTCGGTCGGTGGCGCCGTAACGTGCGTGCTCGGCATCGTATACTTCACCGATACACAAATCAACTCTGTGAGTGTCATCTCCCTCGCGCTCGCCGTCGGCCTGTCGGTCGACTACACGGCCCACATTGTGCGCTCTTTTATGGAGCAGGTGGGTACCCGTCGGGACCGGGCGGCTGCCGCACTTGGCGCCCTCGGCCTGCCAGTCTTCCACGCGTCGACGAGTACCTTCTTGGCTATCCTGCTGCTCGCCTTCTCCCAATCGTTCGTCTTCCGAGTGCTCTTCAAGGTGCTCGTGTCGATTACGACCATTGGCGTCGGCTTTGGCTTCCTGTTTACCCCGGTTGCGCTGTCCTTGGTCGGGCCGCCGAGCCTCTTCAACAGCGTGGAGGACCGGGAGGAGGGGGAGGAGAGGCGGGCCAACCGCCTGACTGCCCGGGTGCATGGCGGGTCGGGCGTGGACGCGCCTGAGACAAGGGACTCGGGCGTTGATGACGATGCAGGGACGGTGGCCTAGTAGGGCATTGTACGTAATAAACCGATGACTTGCTGTATCGCCGTCGTCGAGCAATGCGCACCCCCGCTGACGCCTGCGATTGCGCAATCGCTGTTCCTTCGAAGTGCCCCAGGACGCCCCTACTGGCGAGCAAGTGTGTACCCAGAATAGCTGCTGAACAAAAAACGCGGCTTCTGACACAGCTCATCCACGCTAGCCGGCGTGCCCTGAATAGTATTTATGCTACAACCCAAGCGGCAGCGTCGAACGCGCTCGACACCCACAGCTGACATGGAGCGCGGGCCAGGTCGGCCCAGACTCGGTGTGAAATTCGCTCACGCCGCAACTACTGACACTACTGCAGGCATCGCCTGGCTGCGCAGACCTTGAGAACCGCACACGAGACGCACTGTCCGTGACCGTGAGCTCACTCTCCCTAACAGTGGCGCATCGCGCTCATACAGAGAGTTCCTGAGCAACATCCAAACCGAGCGCGGCAACGAAGACAAAAGTTCAAGGAGAATCAAACATCAAAAAAAGAAAGGGAGCGCGAAGGAAAAAAAACGAACTGCCTATGTGCGGGGCGCCTCGTTCATGACCAGCGGCCTGACGTTATCCTCGGCAGCCGCAGCGACACGCTCGGCCTCCTCCGCCGCCGCCTTGCTCCTCATCTCCGCACGCCGCACGAGCACGTAGCTCAGAGAACCTGTCAACACGACCGCCACGCTCACTCCCCCGAGGACCGTGATCGGGTTGCGGTAGATGCCCAGCGCCAACACCGTCTGTGCCGCCGCCTTGGCCGTCGCCGACACGTTGTGAGTGAGGGGGCTCGTGTAATTGATCTGCGAGGCGGTGGCAAAGGAGATGGCGACGCCGAGGAAGCCGCTGACAGTCATGAGCGCCCAGAACTGGACCGTGCGCACGTTGGGGGCTGTCGCCACCACGTTGAGCTCGCCCGACAGGACAATGAGGGGCAGGAAGAGGAAGGTCGCGTTGACGTTGTTGTACAGTGTCATCTTCCACGAGTTGTTGTCGACCAGGCGGAACTTTTTCTTAACCATGATTGAGTTCATGGCCACGAAAAAGGAAGACGCTACCCCAAAGACGACGCCCTGCATCGACCAACGCAGCTCCTGGTCATTGCCCAGCAGGAAGCCCGAAACGACGAGCGCGCAGCAGCCGATCGCCGGCAAGGACGTTACCTGCCCCAAAACCACGAAGTCAAAGATGACGTTGAAGACAATGGTCAGGGAGCGGGCCACTTGGTAGAAGCTCACCTCCACGTACTTGAGGCACAGGTTGTTGAACACAATCATGCACGTGAAGACCACCGACAGCGACACCATCTGCCGCACGACCTGCGGGCGGAGCTCAAACTTGGGCACGTCGGCCACACCAGCCTGGCCCATTGCGTACACGACAACGACCGTCACCAGGCACTGGTACCAGGTGATGAAGAAGGGGGCGTCAATCTTGCCGGTAGGCGACGACAGCAGCGTCTTGTTGACAAACACCATGGAAATGGAGATGACCCAGTAAAAGGCGACCGCCCAAAAGATGTTACTCATGTCCTTGGCGAGGGTGGCAGCCGCCACTGCCGACGTTGCCGACGGTGACGGCGCCCCATCTAGTTCCGTCTTGGTCGCCATGGTGGCGACGCGCGACGCTCGGAAGGGGGCAAGAAGTCGACAGCAACGTGATGAGGTGTTTGGGGGGACGGTCTCAGCCGGTTGGCCGGAGGGGACGGGACGTCGAGCCGGCCAAAGGCGGCGGTGGGCACAACGCGCACTGCCACCACAGCCCCACCTCACCCACGACGGCGGCACCACGATCCACTCCCCAAGCGCCGGGGAGGCGCGGGTTGACGGCGCGTGCGTGTCGCGACGCGGCGCGGCGGTCGCGAAAACGCGCCGTCGCCGGCGGGGGTGGGCATGTACACGGGGCGCCGCGGTCACCGACAGCCACTCGCCGCACTCGCCCCGGCCGGGCGTCAGAGTGTCCCTCCAGGGGGTGCGCGGCGCCCGCGTCCACCGCCGTTCCCAGTCAGTCCGGTCGCACACGCGCAGCAGCAGTCGCGGCGTCGTCGGCGTCGCCCGTCTGGCTGCCCCCCTCCTGTGATGCGCTGCAGACACGACCGAGGCGGGCCGATGCCGGGGCCTCGGCGGCCCTCGGCAGGCCCGCAGCCAACGGCAACCACCGAAAAGGCCGTCGCACAGGCACGGGCTCCGGCCGAGGGCCTCGGGCGCCTCGGTCGTGGCGCCGCAGGTTGGCGACGCTTGTGGGTGCGGCCGAGGCATGACTGTCAGCGACACTTCCCGTTGACAGGTTCGACGCCGCGGTCCCTCAGCTGTGATCCACGTGGCCACAGTGATCGCTGGTATCCAGCTCTCTGAAACTTTTTGGCCCCGTAACGCACCTTCGAGGGAGCCAAAGGTCGATGACACTGAAGCGCAATGTATTCACTCAGAACGTACGGATTTAAATGAGTTGGGATAGACATAACGCAGGCAGAATCAATCGTGCCAGATGCCCTTCTTTGGCTTGTTCCCTGGCCTTTAGGACAGGGTGCTCTCAAAGTGCAGTGATGCACAGATATACTTAGATCATGAGACTTGCTCTCCGTTTCAGAGGTGGCAGTCTGCATTTGTGATCTGAAAGTGCGTCAGGGCCGCGATGACGCTGAAAGCGAATGGGGTTACGTGGCTGAGAAGGACTGTCCAGCCACAGGGGTCACAGGGCCCGGACGGCGCCTGCCCCCCTGCCCCCCCCCACCGCCCCAAGTTGCGCGCGGCGACCGCGCGCAGCGACTTCCGGGGTTCGAAGCGCCCACGATGACCCGCGGGTGATCGTGCCTGCGCGCCGTCTTCTGTTGCGGCGGCGCGTTGGCGGTTGCTGACGCCACCTAGCGGCGCGGTTGGAGGCGCCCCATCGCGCGGCGATCAGTCCCACCCGCCCGCCCGTGCGCCGTGTCGGCCGCCCTGCCCGCCGTGCACAGGTGCGCTGCGCGGCGGAGTGACAGCCCCTCCTGTAGGTGTCGCGCGACGCCGGCGGGCCGCCGGCGCTGCGGTGGCGGCGGCGGCACCCCTTTCCCCGCCGCACATTCTCCCCGCCACGGTAGCATGGCGCTGTACGTGCCCCCGTGCGCACTCGCGGCTATGGAGCCGGCCGGCGTGCCCTGTGTCGATGCGTCGCCGAGCGCGCCACCGCCCTGAAGGCCAGGGTATTGCACGAACGTGCCTGGAATTGTCCAACCACCGGCGACCGAGTATGTGAAGGTACATGCAATGTGCAAAACGATAGTGCGAGTGTACAAAATATTGCCATCTCCCCAAGTTCGACGGATCTGGAAAACATGTGGGAGACCGAACCAGATCTCAGCTATCCATATGCTGGATACGGCACGTTGGTCAATAGCAAATTTTCCTGACTCTATCTCGTAACTTTTGGGCCTGCCGCCGCCATACGATCCGTTGGATTTCGAGGTCCAGTTGTTTACTCGCGAACATGTGCAGGGAATGAGGACTGTATTAATGCCTCGTGCACGACACTGATTCTGTGCGAGTTAGTCTCCCAAAAATGGCCCCGTATGTTTGGCGGTACTGTATCGACCCAGAGGTTTGTTTCTTGCGACAGCTTTTCCATTCTTCCAAGTGCTTTTTGTTGTCAACCAATGGACAAGCTCCAAGCTAAAACCTGTGTCAGGTGGCTTTGTGGCGCTCGGTTAGACGTGCTGGATGTGGACAGTAGCTGTTCGGCGGCTCGCCTGCAGGTGAGAGACTGGGCACGGATCGATGTCGGACGAGGCGGATCGCGCGGGACCATATTAATACATGCGTGACTCGCGCAATCGTCCACTTTTCTGCCTTGCTGCTACGTCTCTCGGGTGACACTTCTGGCTCTCACATACCCCTGTTGCGCCAACCAAGTTATGTTGAGTTTCGCCACGCGGCGGATCAGGTGACTGTTCAGGTTCCTTTCGATCTCGAGGCCTGGACTGGATCACAAGGTGCCGCTTGTTTCTAACCAAGCTCCTTGTGTGACCCCTGGTTGGCGTTTCGTATCAACGCGTGAAATTGGCTCTGTGGAGCGGGTTCCGGTGCCTGGGCGCCCGAGACTGGCCGCTCGGTCGGCGTGGAGTGCGGCGTCTCGGGCCGTGGGCATTGGGCGCCCCCCGGGTCAGCGTGCGGGCCCGCTATCGCCGCCCCCGGCTCCCGTGGAGCACGTGTTTACGGATCCTCCCACTGCGTCGTCGCGTGTACCCCACGCAACGTCCCACCAGGTCGCCCTCTCGCGTGCATCGGCGGACCACGCGGCCGCGCGGCTCGTAATTAAGACGGCACTGCAGACGCTGGGGGTCGGACCGTGCCCTCCTGCCCCCCGCCGCAGCCGCGCGGCGGGCTCCCCAGCCGACCCCCCGCCCCGTCGCCAGCAGCTCCCCGCCCGTCTGGCCCGCGCGCCGCCGCCGCCGCGCCCGCCGCAAAACTCCTCCTCGACGCCCGCGGCCGTTGCTCTTGCGCCCGTGTGGGGTGCGTCGCTGGCCCCACGGCTGCAGTGCCGATGGCCGTCGGGCAGGCCACCCCAGAAAAGCCGCCCGCGGCGGGGCGACGACACTGCAAACCGCTCCGCCGCGCCGCCCCTGGGGAGCCCCGTCATTGGCGACACGTCCCCCGCCCGACCCGACGCGGCGGCCACCGACTGTGATGCCAGTGGGCGCGTCGCCAACCTTTTTCTCGTCCCGCCGCGAGGCGCCGCTCATCCATGCAACCACCCGCCTTTTTGCCGCCGCCGTGCGCGGCCGCCGCGTCGGGGACGTGGACGTGGCGCGCCGCCTGTCGGTCGTTGTGCGGTCGAGCCTCGCCGGCGCGTCGGCGGCGCTGATGCGGCACCTGCTGGGCGCGGGCGCCCTCGCCGCCCGCCTCCGCGCCTACAAAACCACCTACCTCCTCGCGGCGGGCGACTACTTGTCCCACTTCCTCGACGCGGCGGGGGCGGAGCTTGGGAAACGCCGGTCGGCCGCGTCGGTCGGCCGCCTCCAATCCTTACTCGACTTGTCCCTCCGTGTGGCGGGGGGGGGGGGACGGCACGGGGGGGGGCGGGGGGGGGCCC
>ENA-ORXT01005592-ORXT01005592.1-marine-metagenome-genome-assembly--contig:-NODE-5592-length-12247-cov-30.106491_pt1 | contig 12247 bp, 11 predicted proteins | sample MGYA00237868_ERZ511482 | MGnify/ENA metagenome assembly ERZ511482 | reverse complement strand
AGAATGTGGAAAGGGATGAGTGTACAGCATCGAGGTCAGGAGACCTCGACGATCCAATACTTAGAGAATACCCCGATTTTCGAAGTCTCCCGACCTCGATCCAATGCACTTGAAACACCTAAAGAAACGCAGGAGAAAACGTGGTGTGAACGGCGACAAATTATAAATCAAAATAGATTTCACTACTTGACCTTTTACTGTAGTTCTTTAAATTTGTAGAATGTGGAAAGGGATAAGTGTACAGCATCGAGGTCAGGAGACCTCGACGATCCAATACTTAGAGAATACCCCGATGGTCAAAGTCTCCCGACTTCGATCCAATGCACTTGAAACACCTAAAGAAACTAAGGAGAAAAGGTGGAGTGAACGGCCACAAATTATAAATCAAAATAGATTTCACTACTTGAACCTTTACTGTAGTTCTTTAAATTTGTAAATGTGGAAAGGGATAAGTGAACAGCATCGAGGTCAAGAGACCCGACGATCCAATACTTAGAGAATACCCCGATGGTCGAAGTCTCCCGACTTCGATCCAATGCACTTGAAACACATAAAGAAACGTAGGAGAAAACGTGGAGTGAACGGCGACAAATTATAATTCAAAATTGATTTCACTATTTGACCTTTACTGTAGTACTTTAAATTTGTTGAATGTGGAAAGGGATGAGTGTACAGCATCGAGGTAATAAGTAATCAGTTGGAGACGGAACCCGATAGTCGAGGTCTCCTGACCTCGATTCCATGCACTTGCCCATTGTTACAACGATCCCAGATGATTGAAATCTCCCGACTTCGATCCAATGCACTTGGAAACACATAACGAAACGTAGGAAAAAGGTGGAGTGAACGGCCACAAATTATAAATCAAAATAGATTTCACTACTTGACCCTTTACTGTAGTACTTTAAATTTGTAGAATGTGGAAAGGGATGAGTGTACAGCATCGAGGTCAGGAGACCTCGACGATCCAATACTTAGAGAATACCCCGATGGTCGAAGTCTCCCGACTTCGATCCAATGCACTTGAAACACCTAAAGAAACGTAGGAGAAAACGTGGTGTGAACGGCGACAAATTATAAATCAAAATAGATTTCACTACTTGACCTTTACTGTAGTTCTTTAAATTTGTAGAATGTAGAAAGGGATGAGTGTACAGCATCGAGGTCAGGAGACCCCGACGATCCAATACATAGAGAATACCCCGATGGTCGAAGTCTCCCGAATTCGATCGAATGCACTTAAAACACATAAAGAATAGTAGGAGAAAACGTGGAGTGAACGGCGACAAATTATAAATCAAAATTGATTTCACTACTTGACCTTTATTGTAGTTCTTCAAATCTGTAGAATGTGGAAAGGGATGAGTGTACAGCTTCGAGGTCAGGAGACCTCGACGATCCAATACTTAGGGAATTCCCCGATGATCGAAGTCTCCCGACTTCGATCCAATGCACTTGAAACACATAACGAAACGTATGAGAAAAGGTGGAGTGAACGGCCACAAATTACAAATCAAAATAGATTTCACTACTTGGCCTTTACTGTAGTTCTCCAAATTTGTAGAATGTGGAAAGGGAAGAGTGGACAGCATCGAGGTCAGGAGACCTCGACGATCCCCCGCTTTTTGAAGTTTGTAACTTCAAAGTAATATCTAACTACCACTGATGTTAAAAAGATATATTAATCTGAAGTTTCAAACTTCAGATAACGCCGTCGGTCATGTGATCGGCACGAATATTAATATTCGACTACAATTCGTCACCAACATGTGCAGATAAATTATAGTATTATTGTTGCCTTTTAGGCAACAATAATATATCTTTATATTCAGTGAAAATACACCTCATAAAAGAGAGAACGATTTATGACTATGTCAGGATAAGACCTGATGCAGAAGTGGCATTCAAGAATTGGTTAAGAATTTTGAATGCTTCAGTTTGGAATGAACCGAGTGATATTCTTAAATCATATACTTATGCTGATATTTTAGGAAAAGGGTCAAATCGAGTAATCTTTAATATTGGAGGTAATAAATTTAGATGTATTTGTACTTATTCCTTTGGCGAGAGATACGTTCATTTATTTATTAACTGGATCGGGACGCATTCTCAGTACGATACACTTTGCAATAAAAAATTACAATACACGATATCAAAATTCTAATATGATAAAGCAGCTTAAAATTATCAGGAATAAGAAACAATACTATGAGTATTGCAATATTTTAGAAGACTTAGTGATGTCAAATAGGAAAAAAGACCTTGATGATATCGAGCTCCTTACTCTCTTGATCAAAAAGTGGGACGATGATAATCTACCTAAAATTAATTCTGATCCTATTCAATTAATCAAAGCATTAATGGAAGAGAATAACCTGAAAGCAATCGATATTGCAGATATTCTAAAAGTCAATAAAAGTACGATCTCTCGCATATTAAGCTATCAGAAAGGATTATCTAAAAAGTCTATAAGAGTATTATCATCATATTTTAGTATTTCTCAGGAAGCATTAAATCAGCCTTACAAACTTAAGAACGAAATAAATAAGAAGTTTAAGAATGCATCATTAATGAATACCGTGAAAAATATGGAGAGTGCAAGACAACTCCGATAATCGAAGTCTGTGATCGTTGCGACTTGTAATCGCATACGAAACCTAAGTCTCGGTTAGCAGTCGAAATATTTTAACCCTACAGTCGAGATCTGCCGACCTCGATTCCATGCACATGGCTCTATCTTTTTCCATTGAGACGTTTTATCCCCCCGTTCTTATGAAGTTTGTAAATCAAAATAATATCTAATTTTCACTGTTGGTTTCATATCCATCTGAAGTTTCAAACTTCAGACGACGTTAGTGTATATCAGTACTATACTTTGCCAGATTAATCAACTACAGCATCACATCAAGATTAGCTAAAAAATATTGGACAGTGTTTTGTTTTCGTATGTTACGAAAAATTTATTCAATCAACCTGTAATATGGTCCTCTTTATGTCAACTAAATCCAGATTAGTAATATTAGTTATCTTCTTATCAGCTTCGTTAAATCTTAGCGCTCAAAGTCTCGATCATCAAGATCATTTAGATCATTTAGATACAGCTAATAATGAAACCAATAACTACAAAGTAGACATAAGAATCGATCCTTTGCTCTTAGCATTTAGTGATATAGATATTGGAATAGAATTTTTTATTAAAAAGGATATGAGCTTTGAAATGATGCTCACATATATTACGAGGCGAATGGAAGAATTTAACCCATTCTCAAGTTTTCAGGCCTTTGAAACAGATGGATTTGGCATGGAAGTTTATCTTAAGAAATATCTTTGGGACAAGCATAACTACAACGGTACATTCATTAGTCCGTATTTTAGATATAGAAATATAAGTGGACCCAACGACTCTAATGACTTAAGAATGCAAAACAAAAGATATGCAATAGGTATCTGTGGTGGAGGCAAAATAATGATTACCGAAAGATTAAGTATTGAGATAATGTTAGGTTTTGGTTATGCTATCTCCAATAGATTTGAATATACACCAGCATTAACTCGGGAATTGAATTACCTTCTTACAGATTTTGATGCAATTATCAGATTACCGTTGGCATATAGATTCTAAAAGCTAAAGTAAATATATGCAATCCGATAGTCGAGCTCTCCCGACCTCGATTCCATGCACTTGCTGTTTTGTTGGATATCCTCAAATACTCAGACTATCACAATCACATTAATTTTTAATAGGAGTAAATTTTAAAATTAGGAATCAATTATAGTATCATATGAAGCTATGAATTATGTTAAAAGTACAGTTCATAATTCAGTATTTTTATGTCAAATGACCTCAACGATATTAGCTACTCCACCACATCTACAACTCATCCGCCTATAACAACACTTCATCTGATTGTATTAGAAGTACTCATAACTTCCAGTGATATTTGAATCATAAATAATTCAAATGACCAATACAACAATATTACTCGCCTTCTCTTTCTCATTTATACTTTCATTATCTGTAGCATCTCAGACTATCATCTCGGGTCAGGTTACAGAGAGATCAGGAGAACCCATTATCGGGGCTAACTTATTCTTAGAAGGTAGTTATGATGGCACGTCTACAGATATAGATGGTAATTTCCGATTTAAAACTAATCTTGAGGGAGAGCAAGTTCTTTCTGTATCATTCTTAGGCTACGCTTCTAAGCTTATTGTCGATGATATCTCAGCTATGAAAGATCTTAAGGTACAGCTAAGAGAGTCAGCATCTACATTGGATGCCGTAGAGATAACAGCCAGCACATTTAAGGCAGGTGACAATTCTAAAGTTGCCGTACTTAAGCCATTAGATATGGTCACTACTGCTGGATCTAACGGTGATGTTATTGCTGCGATACAATCATTACCTGGTACGCAACTTAATCCTGAGGATGGAAGACTTTTTGTCCGTGGTGGTGATGCGAGTGAGACTAAGATATTTATAGATGGTATGAGAGTATTCTCTCCGTATACACGTACTGTAGGTGGTACGCCAAGTCGAGGCAGGTATTCTCCTTTTTTATTCAAGGGAGTCAGCTTTAGCACTGGAGGATATGAGGCGGAATTCGGTCAAGCATTATCTGGGATATTAGATATGAATACGGTAGATGATCCTAGTGATACTGAGACCAATATATCTCTTATGACAGTAGGTCTGGGAGTAGGTCATACTTATAAAGGTGATAAGCATTCGGTAAGCTTCAGTACTTCATATATAGACTTGGCGCCTTACTATCTTATAGCACCGACACGATTAGATTTTAATAAGCCATCAAGAGGTTTCTCTGGGGAGATGGTACATCGCTATAAAACGAATAAAGGCCTGCTTAAAAATTATGTTGCAGCAGATCTAAGTACTGTTAATATCAATAATAACAATCTTAATACTGGCTTAAGTGAAACAATAGATCTTAGTAATAGAGACCTTTATTTTAATAGTACCTATAGCTCAATAGTATCAGGGAGAACGTCTTATAAGGCAGGGATAAGCATAGGTAATAACAGTGATCAATTTGTTATAGATAGCTTGCAACTTAACGGCTATATCAAAGGCTTGCATATCAAAAGTGCATTCAAGACTATCGTTAATGATTTTATGACTATAGATTATGGTGCAGAGGTTTTTGCCCAAGAAGATGAGAGAGTGTTTTCTATAGTCGATATGGAAGGTCGGTTTAGTGATACATTAAGACGTATAATTCCAGCAAGTTTTGCATCTATGGATTATTTTTTCAATAAGAACTTAGCTCTAAAATTCGGTCTGAGGTATGAGTATAATACTGCTATTAAAACTCATGATGTAAGCCCACGTCTGACCTTAGCTTACAAGCTGAGTAAGAATGCTCAAGTAAGTGCTGCAGCAGGCATGTATAATCAAGAGATAGATCCTGAATTACTCTATGATAATAAGATGCTTAATAATGAGAACTCTACACATCTATTATTAAATTATAATTACAAGACTGATAAGAATATTGTCAGGCTAGAAGGATACTATAAAGACTATAATAATCTTGCAACTTTTGATAGAAATGTGAATGGTGCAAAGATTAATTCTGCCAATAAGGGCGAGGGTAGAGCTTATGGTTTTGATGGTTTCTGGAGAGCTAATAATGTTATAAAATATGTAGATATGTGGATCAGTTACAGTTACCTTAATAATGAGCGAAAATATCTCGACTATCCATCATTTGCCACACCTAATTTTTCTACAAGCCATAATCTTTCTGTAGTCGGTAAGAAATGGTTTCCGAAGTTAAATTCTCAATTGAGTATGACTTATACCCTTGCAAGTGGTAGACCATATGATAACCCTAATACACCAGATTTCATGACAGAGAGATCAGGGATGTATAATAATCTCTCGTTGAGTTGGGCATATCTCATAACACAACAAAAAATACTATTCATATCTGTATCTAATGCTCCTCGGTTCCAAAATGAATTCGGTAATAGATATGCAACTGCACCCAATGCTATGGGGATCTATAATTCAGAACAAATCAGACCCAATGATGATCAGTTCTTCTTCGTCGGATTCTTTATAACAATGAGTAAGGATAAAGCTAAGAATCAGCTGGATCAGTTATAAGAGATTTGCCAATTACAATTCATCCATCATATACAACAGTTGGTCATAGATGAATTGTAAGCGCCTCTGATAGTCTTCATATTTACACTATAATTAATAACAACAAATTACTTCAAACTAAAATTTTTATATCATGAAAAACTTAACAACAATAATTATTTCAATTTTATTTATCAGCTTACAGGCTTTATCTCAAGATAGTTTCCAATTAGATACTATGCCGGAAGAAAATGTAACTTCAGACCTAACTGTAGAAGTTACAGGAATTAAGTCTGATAAGGGCACAATGATGGTAGCCGTATACGGATCAGAAGGACAATGGTTGTCACAGAATATATACGGAGCAGTTTCTGAAATCGTAAATGGAAAAGCTACTGTAGTTTTTGAAAATATTCCAATAGGGACTTACGGCATATCTACATTTCAAGATAAGAACGATAACTCTAAGTTAGATACGGGCTTATTTGGAATTCCAAAAGAGCCATATGCTTCTTCAAGAGGTGCTAAAGGAATGTTTGGTCCTCCTAAGTGGATAGATGCAAAGTTTGATGTTACAAATGCATCTCATAAAGAAGAAATCAAATACTAAATGATTCAGTTACCTTAATTCTATTTGCATTACTAAAAGAAATAAAAATTACAACGATGAAAAATACAATAACTTACAATAGATTTTTCCCTTCACTATTTATATTACTAATGACTTTAGGCTTTATCGGAACGGCACAATCTCAGGGCCAATATGAAGCTGGGATGGGCAAGGCATTTGGTCTATGGACAGATAATAAGCCTGTGGAGGCGAGTGCATTATTCGAGCGTATTGCACAGGCTGAGAAAGATAACTGGTTGCCATATTATTATGCAGCTAATACATTGATCACTGCATCATTCCAAACTAAGGATGTAACTAAAATTAATGAGATGCTTAAGAAGGCAGAAACCTTTGTCACGAAAGGTCACGATATATCTCCTGACAACTCAGAATTAGTTACACTTGAGGGCTTGCTATATACTGGATATGTGGCGATGGACCCTGAAGCATTCGGAATGGTGTATTCTAATAAGATAATGAATTTACACACAAGAGCTATAAAATTAGATGCTGAGAATCCAAGAGCTCAGCTTAATAAGGTCGAATTTGAAATGGGGGCAGCAAGATTTTTTGGAACAGAATTGTCGACTTTCTGCGATGCTATTAATGCGACGACGCCACTATTTAAAAATCAAAAGAAACCAGTGCCTTTCTATCCAAGTTACGGTTTAGATCGTGTAGCTTTATTGTTGAAAGATTGCAAGTGTCCATAATTATTAATAACTAATTATAAGAGCCCATGTATTTTTTGAGAGAGTTATCAAAAGCTGTAAAATTTATCTTAATACTTTGTGTTATAACGGTAGGTATACAGATGATATTAGATGGTGGATTTGATTTGCAAAATGCAAAAGGGTGGGTTCTATCAAATTTCTTTTTCGGGTTGCCATTTTTTATTACAAATGCATATCTAAACGAAGGACTCAATAAAATCTATTCCTGGATAGAGGATCCTAAAAAAAGAGCTGGTATTGGAATCCCAGCTTTTATGGTTATGAATTCTATCTTGATGTTAATAATGATTTATGCTTTTTCTAAAATCGTACTTGGAATCGCAGAGCCAGATATATTGTCTTCTAATAATATCTTCAGCATAGTAATTGCATTGACGATATGCTTAATAGCTACCTTATATTTTCATGCAGTTGGATTCTTTAAAGGTTATGTGAGTCAGTTAGAAGTCAGTAAGCAACTTAGAGAAGAAAAGATTACTGCAGAATTAAATGCACTTAAAGCTCAAGTCAATCCACACTTTTTATTCAATAGTTTTAATATTTTATCAGGATTAATAGATGAGAATCCTGATAAGGCACAAGACTTCTTAGCAGACCTTTCTAAGATCTACAGGTATATCTTAGAAAACAGAAATGAAGACTTAAGTTCGGTGGCAGAAGAGATTGCATTTGCTAAGAAATACTTCAAATTGCAGCAGACACGATTCGAGGATAGTATACAGATAGATATAGATGTTCCAGAATCAATAATGGATAAGCAGTTGCCTTCATTAAGTCTACAGCTACTTTTGGAGAATGCCATAAAGCATAACATGTTTGATAAAGAAAAGCCGCTTAATATTTCTATCAGTAAGAGTAAGGATTCTATTGTAATTAAAAATAATAAGCGACAACGTCGTAATCTGGATTCAAGTAATGGTGTAGGCTTACCCAATATAGAAGAACGATACAAGCTCAGGAGGGTTGATGGATTTGTAATCGATGAAAGTGAAGATTCATTTACTGTGACCTTACCGTTGATATAAGATGGCTATAGCATAGGTAATTATTGCAGCTAAGTCTTTGACAGAATATTTACATAGACAATTAGTGTAGAAAGAAAAATTAATTAGAATATATGAAAGTAATTATTGTAGAAGATGAAGCGATCGCGGGAAGACGACTGCAGCGTATGCTCGAGAAGAAAGGATTGCATGTCATCGAGATTATTCCGAGTGTAACGGGGCTCAGAGATCAAATCAATTCTAATGATCAGCCAGATTTGTATTTCTTTGATATACATCTTAACGACGGAGTTGTCTTCGAAGCATTAGAAGGTGTTGATTTTGATATTCCTATAATATTCACAACCGCATATGATCAATACGCCATCAAAGCATTCAAGCAGAATAGTATCGATTATCTTCTTAAGCCGATAGACAGTGAAGAGCTCGATGTGGCTATTGCTAAATTTAAAAAATCTCAAAAGCCATCTGTTGATATTTCAGCACTAACGTCGCTACTTAACAATGTCAATATACCTACAGAGAAGCCATCGTATCGAGAGCGTATAAGCGTAAGTATAGGTACTAAGATAAAATCATTGATGATCGATGATATTATGTTTTTCTACAGTGAGAATAAGATGAATTATCTATATACTAATGAGGGTCGATCTTACCCCATAGATCAGACGATAGAGTCATTGTATAAAGAACTTAATACTAAAAGATTCTATAGAGTCAATAGAGGTTACATTATCTCTATAAATGCCATATCTGAGATAATTGCTTATTCTAATTCTCGCCTTAAGATTAAGATCGAGAAAGCTTCAGACCATGATATAATCGTGAGCCGAGAGAAGGTTAGAGACTTCAAATCATGGCTTGGGTAAGCGATTATTAGTAGTTTCTCAAATTCTAATTCTACGAATGTTTTCGGATATTTAAGAATTCATTAGTCTTTTCTTCCAGATTTGTCCAAATGTTAACAAGATTTTAGTGATATTTCTGTAAATAATGTTTGATATTTGTAAGGATTTTAATTTTGAAATGAGATTTAAGGATTTCCAAATAATTTAATAAGAATGAAAAATTTACTATTAGTTTTATTTATAGGCTTTTTTGCAACATTAGGTACTGCTCAGACTGCAGCTTCAGCTGATCATAAGCCTGAGAACGAAGGATGGTTACTGCACCTCGAAGAAGCATTCAAAGAATCAAAAGAGTCAGGAAAGCCAATAATGGCTAATTTTACTGGTAGCGACTGGTGTGGATGGTGTAAGAAATTAACTAAGAGCGTATTCGTACATAAGGAGTTTAAAGATTGGGCTGAGAAGAACGTAGTGCTATTAGAATTAGATTACCCGAGAAGAAAGCAAATTCCTTCAGATCTTAAGGAGCAGAACAGAGGCTTACAGCAAGCATTCAAAGTATCTGGTTATCCTACAGTATGGGTTTTCTACTTAGATAAAGATGATAACGGACAATTCAACATCGATCCACTTGGTAAGACAGGATACTCTAAGACCGTTGGAGAATTTACAGGTGGTGTAGATCAGATGATCGCTAAAAGAAAGAAAGCAGAATAGTATTCTGAAAAAATAAAACATAATTAAAGCCTTGGTAATGAAAATTATCAAGGCTTTTTTAATAGGCGGCTTTGATTAATTGCTCTATAGGATTGTAGAAAAATCAGTAAATTGAGTTATCTACATAGTAGATATATATGTAACTCGATTTTTGAGGTGAATATATATGGTAGTTATCTACAAGCAAAAAATGAATATGAACAAATTAATTGGAATAGTCTTGATAGTATTTCTTTCTTCTTGCTATGGTCAAAAGAAAGTAACAACAGAAAATACTTTAGAATCAAATAATGGAGAAGGTAAATTCTTCAGTGTAGAAATAGTCCAATACGGTAAAATATTACCCCCAGAAAATGAAGTAATAAATCTTGAGAAAGCACCATTCGAAATTTTAGTTCATTTTTATAAAACACAAGGAATAGATGTAGCATTTTCCTGGGACAATCATTATTTCGATTATCCTAAGACCAAAAATATATACAATTGTAACAATGACAACTATTCAGAAAATTGCAGGTTTTGGTCAGGCAAATCAGGAGCTGAAGACAGATACAATGAAGAAAAGGATATATACATTGGAACTTATCGAAATGAGTTCTATTGGGCATATGACAATAAAGATTACTGGAAAAGTTTCAATTCGATAGATTCAACTACAAACGATTATGTTATAGGAAAAATCATAGTGGAAAAAATTTACAACCTTGATAAAGAATATCAAATAAACCTTGGTGATAACAAAGAGGTTCCAATAGAACGAATAAATCATGACATATACTGTGTCTTCGCAACTGGAAAGAAAAATGAAGGCATGAAGTACCCTAAAGAATTACAAAGACAAAAAGTCAAACTTAAATTCAATGAAATGGCCAGTAGATAACATCGTGTGATCACAGCATACCCTTCGGGATACGCTGGATACACGTGATCCGTTATAGTCCATAAATCGGCCTACCCAAGATTCAAAACACGAAAAAAGAAGATAAATGACATACTAAGTCTATTAATAACAAAACTGAGTTGAAAACTTTATTGCTAACCAAAACAATTAGTATTAATAATCTAAAAAACATGAAATATTGAAAATTGAAATTACGTTTTTATGTTTAATAAAAACTCTTAAAAACTAAACTTAATGAAGCTAATAATAATTTTTTCTTTACTATTCTCCGCAAACATTGTTTTTTGTCAAACAGTAACTGATTCAGTAGATATAGAACTTTTGGAAGTGGATATTGAAGATGTAAAATCGAATTATTATGGTGAACTAAATATACCATTGTCCATAGGAGCTTTCCCCGTTAAAAACTATCCAGGTTCAGGAGGGATTGTTGATATTGAAGTCAATCTTTTAACAAAGAAACTAATTGGTGGCTCATTTTCAATTGGTAAATCTTTGGAAGCTAAAAAACTCCTACATTTTAAAAAATCACATGAAGTATTTTGCAATATAGTCGTTCTTTCAGATTTTTATGATGATACAAATTATACCCATAGTTCTAATTTAATTTCTTCACGCAATCATCCGAACTATTTAGGTATCGGTACGGTTAAAACGAATTCCCAAAATATAGATTACATCACATTTATTGAAATAGAAGATGAAAGCTTAAATTCATATGCCATAATAAGTGGCAAGTTATTCAATTTAAAAAATGGAAATACTATAATAGTTGTTCCGCTAAAGGACTACTCTTTACGATTCAAACAAATAAATCTGAAGATTGACGATTATACCAAAATTAATGAAAACCTAAAATTTGAACTTTCGAAGGATGCTAATCGCGAATTTATAAATAGTGAAAATTCCATAGAATGAAAATACGGACTATAACAAGTGACGATGACAGTATATCACCCTGTACATCCCCCCAAAATTAGGACAGTAGATTAGATTAATTTCAAAACACTAAATTTACTGTAATGGCAAAAAGAAAATTAACTGCTAAGTTTAAAGCAAAAAGTTGTTTTAGAGGCTCTAAAGGAGAGAATGACTAACCAAGAGTTAGCTAATAAATTCAAGATACATCCCCAAAAAAAAAAGACCAGCAATAAATTATTGCTGGTCCATTATATCTATTACGCATCATAACGATGGCGTAATTACTATCTTAACCTTCAAGTATTGGTCTAGGAAACTGCTCAAAAATTTCGTCTCCTGATCTATCTATAGGGAGCTCTCCTAATCTACCATATCTTCTCATATCTATCCATCTATGTCC
>ENA-ORXT01005591-ORXT01005591.1-marine-metagenome-genome-assembly--contig:-NODE-5591-length-12250-cov-3.985049_pt1 | contig 12250 bp, 6 predicted proteins | sample MGYA00237868_ERZ511482 | MGnify/ENA metagenome assembly ERZ511482 | reverse complement strand
AATCCGAGCCCCGAGCGAAGTCGAGGGGCGGTTTTATAAGATGATTCTATTCATCAACGCAATCCGTTATAATCAGGTTTTATGCATATATGTCATTTCGAACGTAGGACCGGGTTGGCGCACTAAAAATCTGTGGCAATAATACAATGTTTCGTGCACAGATTTTTGGTGCGCAAACCCGTCCTACTGTCCAAAATGACACCCGGAGCGGTTTGAAAAACTTAATACATACTGTAATAGCCTTTCTATTCCAGAAAAAAACCATTATCTTTCAAAAGTAGAAACGATTGGTATTTCTATCAATTGTTTATAATTCAACAGTAAATGAAAAAGCTATTATACATACTATTAAGTTTGGGTTTGACCATCCAGGCTTTTTCTCAAGATAAATATTTTGATGTTCAATTTGATTATAAAGATACAGATATAGGTCGGTCAGTTGTGAAGCAAAACGACGATTATCTAGTTGCGCTGGTATCAAACTTAAACGCAGATTCAAATTGGGACAGAGGATTTGTGCGTTTTAGTAATTTAGGTACTGTTGAAAATAGTCAAATTATTGAAAGTACTGTGCCATCTACTGTTCATACAATATTGGATATAAATAATAATGTGTTTGTTTGTGGCAGTATATGGGGTAATGAAATTCACGACAATGCCATTGCAGGTTTGAACATATTCAATGAAGATACTCTTTTAAATAGTATACAATATAATAGTAATCCTTTATCAGTTAGCAGTGTTTATGACATGACTCAAATTGAGGATAATAAAATCATATTAGCAGGATTTAAAAGTTCAGATTACCAAGCCATTGCTGCTAATGTAAAGATAGAAGTGATTTGTGTAGATACATTAGGGGCTGTGTTATGGGATACTGTTTACACTCAATATAATAGAGCAAGAATTTGGAATGTCACTAAGGCAAATGATGAGGGATGTTTTTATGCTGTTGGATCAATAGACTTAATAAATGGACCAGGACCAATGGATGAAGCAACTGCCATATTGATGAAAATTGATAGTGTTGGAACTATATTATGGGATAAACAGATACCACAATCAGAAGCAGGAGAGTTTTTAAGACTAACAACAACATCTGATGGTCATATTTTGGTTCATTACCTAGAGCTTTTTGGAATGAAAGCAATCATTAAATTTGACTCATTAGGCAATATAGTTTGGGTAACGGATTATGCTTATGACCAAGGTTTTACCAGTGGTATTAAGGAAAGCCAAGATGGTAATTATTTAACAGCTTCTAGTATCGTTCCAGAAGTTGGACAATTAATGGGAAATTTAAGAAAATTAGACATCGATGGCAATATTCTGTGGGAACGTTGGTATGGGACTCCAGACGACGACGATTATATTTATGATATGCTTGTAGAAGAAGATGGCAGCATAGTTATGTGTGGTAGAAAAGAAAGTGGTGTAGAAATAGGCGCAGACGTCTGGTTGCTAAAAACCAACTGCCTCGGACTTTTTACAGAACCCCAATCCAACTTCAATTATCAAGTAAACGAAAATCAAGTCCTTTTTGAAAATCTTAGTGACTTTGTATATCCCGACAGCATAGACGGTGGTTACTACCATTGGGATTTTGGCGATGGAAGCACGAGCGAAGAAATAAATCCTGTTCATATCTACGAAGTAAATACTGCCTACGAAGTCACCCTCACCGCCATCGTTTGCCAAGACACTTCCGTTTACAGTACCTGCGTTTATCTAGAAGAAAACAGTTTGTGTTGTGTAGAAGTAGAAGCAAGTCCCATTCCAGCCTTTTCACTAGAAACGACAGACAGCCTCAGCATTTCACTAGAAAATATAAGCAGTAATTTATACGAAGAATATACGAATGGCGCACGAGTCCTTTGGGATTTTGGCGATGGAAATATCAGTACAGAAATTTCACCAAACCACACTTTTGTAGAAGCCAATTATTATGATGTCACTTTATCCCTTCTTTTGTGTGGAGATACAACTTCCGTCTTTGAAACCGTAAAAGTAGGAGAGCCTGTCGGAATAGAAATGGTGAATAATAATGAAGTAAGTATTTATCCAAACCCCGCCACCACTTCCGTTACCATTACTTATAAAATAGATAAGCGTGAGACGTTTTTTCTTTATAATACGATGGGGCAATTGCTTAAAGAAGTGGAGCTGGACCAATTGTCAAATAGCCAGATAATCGCCACCGAGTTTTTTGTAGAAGGAATTTATTATTGGCGGTTGGAAAATAAAAATGGGAAATTATTGATTCGGTAAAGACGTTAAATTTTAACGTCTCGACCGAATCAATAATTTTAATATCTCTACGAATCAATAACTTTAACGTTATACAACGTATGAAATTTTAACGTCTCTACGATATGCAAAATACGAATGTGTGCCGTTCGGCATCAGGATTCCGAGGATTAAAGGATTTACTTGATTTTGATTTGTGCATAACAAAGTGAGCACGCACCAAAGCAATCCTTCTACTCCTTTCATCCTAAAAATCCTGATACAGACAAAAAATAGCCTTTATCGAATCACCAACACCTTATAAACACCCATCTCCACACCATTGCTAATCTCCACCAAATATAGACCATTGGTCATCTTATCCGTCAAATCAATTTTTACCAAATCGCTGTCTATTGTTTGGGTGTAAATAGTTCTACCCAATAAATCTTTTATATTAAAAGTATAGCCATTAGGCAAAGTGTGAGATAAAAACAGTTGATCGTTGGCTGGGTTGGGGTAGAGTGCAATGTTTGCTGTTGCAGGCAAAGTACTGATGCCCGAAGCCAAATCAATTTCCTGTGTACTACTACAGCCATTGCCGTCGGTAACCGTTACGCTAACCACACTTGGATCGGTATATTCAAAAATAGGATCTGAACTGCCATCTGACCACTCGATAGAAACAGGTTCTTCCAAACCACTATAAGTAACTTCTACATTGTTTTCGCCTTGTACCAATACAAAGTAAGGGTCTGGTAAAATGGTGACAACGCCAGCCAAGACCAAATCATCTGTTCCAGTTTCATTGGTAACAGTTAATCCAATATCGTATGTCCCAGGAGTATTGTATGTAGCCATTGGATTTTGTTCGGTACTTGTTTCCATATCCGAGCCAGGCAATGACCAAGACCAAGCAGTGGCATTTACACTGGCATCGGTAAAGCTTACGGTCAATGGACCACAAGTCGAAACAGCGCTACCGATACTTGATTGAAAAGCAGCAACAGGAAGCAATTCGGCATTTTCTTCGGTACAAAAGTCCACACTTAGGCTGTTGCCTATTCCAAAACCATAATCTCCTTCTACAAGAATTTCATTATTACCATTGACGATGCTGTAACTAGGACCACCGTCTCCAAATTCATCATAGATGGTTAAGGTATAACAGCCTGTTTCCAAACACAAGTCCACCAGGTTGTCGCTACTTGAATTAAAGTCGTCACCTGCAAATAAAATAGTACCAGCAGCATCTGTTATGTCAAAGCTGGTTTCCATTGGAAGGAAATCGGTTTGGATGTTTAGGGTTAAATTATCTGCATTGGTAATGGTGAAATTTTGCGTTAAGCTGTTGTTGCCTGCTTCTAAATCTGTCTGACCGTTTACGGTTAAAATATTGATGGTTAAATTGTGCGCACCTACAGCAAAACCACCCAAAGGAGACAATTCAATTTCTGCTGTTTGGAAAGTAGTTATATTACCTGTCCAAGTTTCTGTAAATTCAATGTTGTCATCATAAATGTATTCATATTCGATTTCTGTTACCGCATTTAATCCATTGTTTAAGAAACTAAAAGCAGGCGTAACCGTAGCATTACAAAGTACAGGACTTGGGCTGGTAATTTGATTGACAGCGGCATCCACTTCTTCTAGGTCAATAGGGGTTACACAAAAATCTACCTCAATAAAATTGGTAAAAGGTTCGTTCTCTGCCAATACCATTCCAATGTCGTTAACGATTGAAAAATCAATACCATTTCCAAAGAAATCGGTAATGCTTAATGTGTAACAGCCAACCTCTAGGCAGAGTGTTTCTGAAACATCACTATCTACAAATTCATTTTGAATAATAGTGTTTCCGTCTTCATCCATTAAATCATAATCAAAAAACCCAAAATCATCCAGTGTTAATTCAACTAGAACCGATTGAGCAAGGGTAAATGTCAAGTCCGTTGATGCTGTATTATTGGAGTCGTCTTCATCCATTTCACCATTAATAGAAACAATATTTATGGTAAAGTCATAATTGCCAGGTCCAGGATTATCAAGAGCGGGAAGTTCTATTTCTACGGAACCAAATAAAGCAATATTACCAGCCCAAGTATAGGTATTTGTTGCTTCACCTTCTAAAAAATATTCAATTTCCATTTCGGTAATGTTTTCACCACCCAAATTGACTGCTTCAAATGAAAGAGAGAACGAACTGCCACAAATAGGGGTATTGGTAGGACTAATGATTTCTACTAATTGAACATCATAATCTGGGATGTCGGCATTGGGGGTGCAATAGCTTTCTTCAACAGAACCACCTCCGGGAACGCCTGCGCCAGAGAGTATCGTATTGTCATCTGCGTCAGTAATTTCATACGTGACATCAAGCTCACCATTACCAAAGGTAGATTCGAAAAGAAGTGTAAAACAACCAGGGCTGCTACAGATGGGGAAAGTGTAAACGGTTTCTTCATTAAAGCCATTTTGTTCAGCCAATACATTTCCAGCAGGATCAAGGACTTCAAACGAAAGACCAATAAAGGTAAAGGCATTACCTGTTTCAATGGTGAGCACAATACCATCTCCATCAGTAAATTCAAAATCACTCGACACAATATTATTGTCAATATTTTCATCTGTAACACCATTGATGTTGATAATGATAGCAGAAAAGGTTTGTGCTCCAAAATCAAATCCTGTCAGTTCAGGGAATACGACAGTCGCTTGTTCAAATTGCCCCAAATTGCCTGTCCAAGTAAACGTTTCTGTTTGATCTCCAATAGCGTATTCCCAATCAATGCTTGTTAGGTTATCAATGCCAGCATTTGAAACGACAACTTCGGGAGCAAGGCTGTTTCCACAAATAGCAGCAGCAGCTTCAGGGAATGTTGAAGATAAAACAGCTGCATCATTTTGAAGCGGAGGCGATGAACAAAATGAGGTAATTAATTCATTGGTAAAATCTTGACTGATTGCTAAAGTGTAACCAGCATCGGCTATAACCTCAAAGTCTACACGACCTGCACCAAAAGGATCAGTTACAGTTACAATGTAACAATCTTCGGGCAAACAATAGGTAAGTTCGTATTCTTCATCAGTTTCTAATTCTTCAATTTCATCAATGATGTTTCCACCTGAGTCGGTTAATAAGTAACCTGGAACATTAAAAGGTGGTCCGCCTCCAGTTTCAAGAAAAATGGTAAAACCCGATTCACCAATAACATTTATGGCAACGGAAGCAGAATCGTTGTCTGGAAAATCATCGGTAATTCCGTTTACAGAAATAATAATGACCGTTAATATATTTTCGCCTACAAGATTTTCAATCAAAGGCAATGCAATCTCTTCGCTTTCAAAAGTAGAGAGCAAACCTGTCCAAGTAAACTCACCCAAAGTAACCCCATTTAATTCATAAGCAAAAGTCACTTCTGTAAAATCGTCTTCTCCCTCATTTCTTATTACAACAGTTGGTATAAAAGAAGAGGTACAAAGATCTCCACTGGGCGCTACTTCGGTGATGGCTGCATCCAAAGGTTCAAGTTCAATAATTTCTACACAAACTTCCTCTTCTTCATTATTTCCAAAATCTCCTCCTTCTGCTAAAATTTGCCCAAAGCCATCTATTACTCGATAATAGCCATCGCCAAATTCACAGCAAATGCCATCACCAGAAGTGTCAAGAATGAAGAAATCATAGCAGCCTTCTCCAACACAATAGTCAAAAGTGTACAGCGTATTGTTGTCAAAACCTTCTTCTTCTGCGATAATATTTCCATCTTCATCTGTAATAGAAAAGAATGTTTCTCCACCATAGTCATCGGTCAATAGTTCGACTGTTAAGCCCGAACCATCAATGATTTCAAAATTTACAGAAAGTTCGTTATTAGTGGTGTCGCCATCTGGCAATCCATTGACGTTTCCAATAGTGATGATAATGGTATGAGGACCATTATCCAATTCTAAGGTTTCACTAATAATAGTTACTGCACCTTGAAGATTAAGGAGACCTGTCCAAAGAGATTGAACGGGGTCTTCATCATCAATTTGTATGGTGTAAAATAGTAAAGTGATGGGCGTTGTACCAGAATTAGAAACGATGAATTCGGGTGTAATACTGGTGCCGCCATTGCAATCGGCTCCTGGGGTTGGAGAAACAATTTCGAGTAGTGTTGCATCTGTTTGTGCAATACTTTGGATGGTAGCCATACTCAGAAAACAGAGGAAGGTTACCATAACTAGTTTTGTAATAAAGTTCATTTTTTGGGTTGGGTTTTTGTTCTAAAGGGCAAAGCATTATTGGTTGTTTTAACTCAATAATTTTTGTGCTTACGAAAATACCATTAAAGGACTTCTGTTTAATCATTTAGAAGGCTTTTTAGGTATTAACATACTTTATTTGACAGTTTCTAACTTAGAATCTGTTGTGTTTGACATACATCAGTTTTATCACAACCCAAGCTCCTGAATTATTAAGCATAAAAAAGCCATAAAAACAAACGATATCGTTTGTTTTTATGGCTTTTTATTTACAATCTGTCCCAAACTCCCATCAAATCATCGCTCCACAAACCGATAAGGTTTGACCAGATACATAGGCAGACATATCGGAACCAAGGAAAACAGCCACATTGGCAACATCTTCGACTGTTCCAAATCTTTTTAAAGGAATACCCGACAAGTATTTTTCTTGCGTTTTCTCATCCAATTCACCCGTCATATCGGTTGCAATAAAACCAGGCGCAATCACATTACAACGAACATTTCTAGAGCCCATTTCTTTGGCAATAGACTTACTAAAACCAATAATGCCCGCTTTCGAAGCCGCATAATTGGCTTGTCCCGCTTGCCCAATTACACCCACTACAGACGAAATATTAATAATAGACCCAGCCCGTTGTTTCATCATAGGGCGAAGTAAGTTTTTGGTTAAATTAAAAACAGACTTTAGGTTGGTGTTCATAACCACATCCCAGTCTTCTTCTTTCATTCGTAACATCAGTGCATCACGTGTAATGCCCGCATTGTTGATAAGCACATCAATCTGTCCAAAATCAGCCAATACTTCTTTAACAAGCGCTTCTGTCTGCTCAAAATTACTTGCATCAGACTGATACGCTTTTGCTGTTACACCCATATCTGTTAACTCTTTTACCAAGGCTTCCGCCTCAGTAGTCGAAGATCGGTAAGTGAAAGCAACCCCAGCACCTTCACGAGCATAAGCTTGTGCAATACCTTTGCCAATACCTCTAGAAGCACCAGTAATCAGCGCCGTTTTTCCGTTTAATAATCCCATGGTTGATAAATGATAGTTGATGGTTGATTTTTTAATACGCTGCAAAAATAATCAATCATCAGCAATCAACCATCATTTATCAACCATCAACTATATATTAAATCGCGTCCGACAAACTAGAGAAGGTGAAATCATTTATTTTCATAGGCGGAATCAAATTGCCACTGATGCGTTCTGGTCGACCCAGTGCTTCCAGATTGTTGAGCATAATAATAGGGCTTTCGTTGAACCTGAAATTCTTGACAGGATATTTTATCTCTCCATTTTCGACATAAAAAGTACCATCACGGGTCAAACCTGTATACAATAGTGTTTGTGGATCAACGGTACGAATATACCAAGTACGAGTAACGAGAATACCTTTTTTTGTAGATTTTATTAAATCCTGAAGAGAAGTGTTTTCGTCACCATCCATAATAAAACCAGAGGGATAAGCGACTGGTGCGACACCAGATTTTTCGGCCCAATAGCGACCGTAGAACATATTTTTGGCAACACCTCCACGAATCATATCCATTTTTTGACGAGCCAATCCATCGCCACTCCAAGTTTGCCCAGGCACTCTTTTATTGGTTGGATCACAGTAGATATTCACTCTCTCATCGACCAACTGTTCTCCTAATTTGTTTCCGCCTCCTTTTTTTGCCATAAAACTCCTTCCTTCATCAGCCGAACGAGCATTCATGCCATAGACCATATTTCTTATTAAGCCCACCGACGCAGCAGGTTCTAGAATAACGGTATATTTACCAGGCTCCAGCGCTTTTGCCTCTCTAGACATCATCGCTTTATCAATGGCTATTTGAGATGCTTCCGCAGCATTGAGTTGATTGATGTCGTTGAAATCACGGGTTGCCCAACCAGAGCCAGTCCCATCTTCTGTACGCATTGTTACATTAAAGTCTATGCCCGTTTCTTTACTGTAAGCATATAAACCAGCAGAATTCATCATCGCCTCAAAGTAAGAATAGTCTTCCATAAAGCCAGCAGCCGTAATTCCGTTTTTCTTAGCAGGAGCAATACTGCTCAAAGCAGCTTTGGCTCTATACTCAGGAGAAACCTCTGCGGTTTTTTCGTAAAACCCATTTGATTCTAAGTACTTTTGCTGTTCTAGTGGCGGCATAAATTCTGGGTTTTCGGGTGAAAACTTTGCCAATTCTTCTGACATCCTAACCGATTCCTCAAGTGTTCTGTCGTTAAACTCATTAACAGTAACCGCTCCAGATTTTTTACCAAAACTGGACTGAATCGACATAGATATATTGGAAGTTTCACCAGCAGTAGAAACCGAGTTTCTCGCATATCGAATGTTTCCCTCTTTACTACCTTCTATGTTTACTTCAATAGCCTCTGCTTTTGAAAGGTCAATTACTTTTGATAATATTTTTTTGGCTTCTTCTTGATTTAGTAAGCTCATTATATTCTTTTTTTGTTTTTTAATCAACACCAACCACCTCTTACCACCATACCTGTCAGGTTTTAAAAACCTGACAGGGGTGGTGGTAAAATGTGGTTGATATAACTTTTTAAATTTTCCTTCCAGTATTAATTACATTGATGTTGTCAAATCGGGTAGTAGCACTACCGTGAGATACTGCACTGATTTGTCCAGGTTGTCCTTTTCCATCAAAGAAAGAACCAAAGAAACGGTAATCGTTTTTATCACAAATTTTAGAACAACTGTTCCAAAACTCTTGGGTATTTGACTGATAGGCAACATCCCGAAGCATCCCTTTTATTTCACCATTTTCAATTTCATAAAACAGCACACCACCAAATTGGAAATTATAGCGTTGTTGGTCAATAGAATAAGAACCACGCCCAACTATATAAACACCTTTTTCTACATCTTTAATCATATCCTCTACAGAATAGGTTGCTTGACCTGCTGCAAGCGAAACATTGGGCATACGTTGAAACTGAACAGAATTCCAGCTATCGGCATAACAACAGCCGTGTGATTCTTTTTGGTCAATAATGTGCACTTGATCACGAATGGCCTGATAATTGACCAAAATTCCATCTTTGACCAAGTCCCATTCTTTGGTTTGTACCCCTTCATCATCATAGCCAACTGCACCCAGCGACAGCTTTTGCGTTTTATCGGCAAAAAGGTTTACAATTTTACTACCATAATTAAATTCTTTGGTTGCCCATTTATCCAAGGTAGCAAAACTGGTTCCTGCATAATTGGCTTCATAACCAAGCACCCGATCCAATTCCAATGGGTGTCCCACCGTTTCATGAATGGTTAAGCCCATATGATTGGGTTCTAGAACAAGGTCATACTTACCAGCATCTACCGATTTGGCTTTAAGATACTCACGTGCTTGAAGCGCTGCGTTACTGGCATCTTCTACAATATCATAAGTATTGCCATACATAACCAATCCTTCTATTGGACCATAAATTTTATCTTCTTTTTTACCAGCCAAATACTCATAGCCCATTCCCATGGGAGAACTGAGCGCAGCCCGAGCGTAAAAGCCGCCGTTTTCCTTATCTATACATGTAACGTTAAAAGTCGGCCAAATACGGTGAACGTCTTGATCAATATAAGAACCTTCAGAAGAGGCAAAATATTTTTGCTCATTGACTTGGAAGAGACTGTTACTGATGTAGTCTGCACCATTGTCCATAGCAGCTTGATTGGCTTTTAGGAGTAATTCGATTTTTTCGGAAATGGGCACTTCCAATGCTTTTCTTTCGGTAGGCGTTGTCCATGATACCTCCCCATGTGATTTAACGGGGGCTAAGACAACAGGCTCGTCTTGTAAACTAGAATTGGCTTTGGCTATGGCAACTGCATTCATGGCGGCCTCTTTAATGCCTTGTTCGTTTACAGTATTGGTCGCAGCAAATCCCCAAGTACCATTTGCGATCACTCGTATCCCTATTCCAAAGGATTGTGTATTGACAATGTTCTGGACTTTATCTTCTCTAGTAAACAAATACTGATTCAAATAACGACCAATACGGACATCAACATAAGAAGCCCCTGCTTTTTTTGCAGTACCCAGCGCAATGTCTGCCAATTCTTTCTTGACTGCTAGGGCTACAGGCTCCAACATTTCTTCTAAAGAAGCAATATTGCCCAAAAGGGGCACTGTTAACATAGAGCCACCAATGCCCAAACCACTGAGGTGTAAAAATTTTCTTCTATCTAACTTATTCATTAACTATTATTTTTTATTTCGATTTTGAGGTGCCTGTTAAAGCATTAATAGGTTCACAAATTTATCAGACATTTTAAAAGAATCAATATTTCTTAAAACTTTGACGTCTAAAAATCCTATAACCCTGTTTATTACGTAGCTAAGATACCGAAAAGTGAAAGGCTTTTGAGCGTATTAATGCTTTTTAATATTTGATTTTGTAAAAGAAACAAGCAAATTGGGTTAACTAAATGTTAAATTTTAAAAGGTTAAAATGTCGTCTATTTAGGAAAGTAATAAAATGTGTTCGGAGAGTTTTTGATAATTATATTTTTAATAAATGTTTAATATGTTGATAGTCAATGATATTTTATTAAAATAAAATATTGGCGCAATTATTGATTTGTAAAAAACACTCGGAAAGTAGTCGGAACGGAGTCTTAATTGTTCTTTCGCTTGGTTTTATTACCAACTACTTTCGGGAAAAGAAAACAACTACAGGAGATAGTTCCAACCAACAAGAAAAATTTTTAAAAATGGATTTAGGATTAAAATTAGAACGACCTGTTGAGCCCTTTCCAACTCGTCAGGCAGAAGTTCGTCAGTTATTTGATTTGGAAAGCTTCTTAACTCAGTTCCCTCGTCAAGAGTTTAAGAAAGATCAATTAATCTATAAGGAAAGCAGTTTGACAGAAACAGTTTACTTTGTAGAAAAGGGAAGCATCGTTTTGGGCTGTCATTCTGAATCAGGTGAAGATGTGATTACCTCGCTCTTATTTGCCAATCAAATGTTTGGTGAACAAGGATTGTTGGGTCTTCGTGAACGCCAAGAGTTTGCTCAGTCTAAACAAAAGACAACAGTTGTAGTGGTTCCATTGCATCAATTGCGAAAAGTGATGTTGGAAAATGGTTCTTTGGGAATTGAAGTCAATCGCCTCATCCTCAAGAAATTCAACATTATGCAGGACAAGTGGAAATCTCAAATTGTAGACTATGCTCGTACCCGTGTAATCGACTTTATCCTCTATTTGGTCGAAAACAATGGTCGTCGTGTAGGATATGAATGGATTATTGACCAGTTTTTTCCACACAGAGAAATTGCAGGAATCATCGGTTCTTCTCGTCAAACAGTAACCGTTACCTTAAACGAATTACGTCAGAAAAACATCATTTATTTTGACCGTAAAAGATTGATTGTTAGAGATATAGATAAGTTGAAAGAAGAGAAGTGTTAATCTGTTTTTCTTGATACAGAACTAAATCCATTATTTAAAGCCCAACCTGTCAGGTGTTAAAACTTGATAAGTTGGGCTTTTTTTGTTAAGATTACATTAATTTTTTTCGCTTTTGGTTCGACTTTTGCGTTTTCTTTTTTTACTTTTGTTAGTCCAAAGGGAACTATACGTTAAATTTTTAGTTAAAATTTGAATTCCCCTCAACAATTACAATGATCAAAACAACCTACCTTTTTTTACAAATATGAAAATTTAATAAACCTTAATATTTCTTTTCTTATGAAAAAACTATTATTTTTTACCTTTTTGCTGGTGTGTTTTGCCGTGCAAGATACCCAAGCACAATACTG
>ENA-ORXT01005590-ORXT01005590.1-marine-metagenome-genome-assembly--contig:-NODE-5590-length-12250-cov-12.071963_pt1 | contig 12250 bp, 17 predicted proteins | sample MGYA00237868_ERZ511482 | MGnify/ENA metagenome assembly ERZ511482 | reverse complement strand
CGTAAGGAAGATTTAGTGAAACATATAAGAAAAAGAACAATTCAGACGGGTAGATTATTTTTTTCGTCTTCCCTTATCGAATCATCATAAAAATCAGCTAATTATGAGTACGACAGATATGAAATCAGAAATCCATACGCTACTCGAACAAGTAGAAGACAGCTACGTGGAAGCCATACACACCTTGCTCAATACGCACGTAGGTAAGCAAGAAGACCCGATTATCAGCTACGATTTAGACGGCAATCCACAGTATGCTTCGCAGATGAAAGAGGTATTTATGGAGCAATTAGAAGAGATTAAAAACGGAAATTTTGTTACACTTGATCAACTAAAAGAAGAATCCAAAACATGGTTGACGAAACCTACAACGTAAGCATCGCACCACGTCCGAAACGACAAATCAGAGACATTACAAGATACCTTGCCGAAAATGCGTCTGTCAATACCGCCGAGAAAGTTCGTGATGCGATTTTTGACGCTATTTACAAACTGGAAAAGATGCCGGATAGTCACGGGAGATTAAGATATATAGAGAGCGACGACCCTATATTCCGACGAGTAAATATTTGGAAATATGTCATTGTATTCACCGTTGATGAAGATACCAAAAGCGTCAATGTAGTAGATGTCTCTCACTCCTCGCAAGACCCACAAAGACTCATCAACCGATTAACACCATAACCTCAGACGAGACGGTACACATTTTCTTTTCTGCCAAATAACCCGTAAATGACCAGCCAATCAAAACACTTACCAAACATCAGAGTCAATAAACTGCGACCTACACGACTACTTCCAAATTTCCGAGTACTTCCTTATACAGCGTTCTAAGTTCTTGAATAACAGACTGAGGTGGTTGTCCGGCGAGTGCGGCGGAGATGAGTTGTTCGGCTTCGCGTGCTTGTCCGCATTGGAAGGCGAGCCATGCGGCACTGCGAAACAGTACAGAGCGTGTGGGTTCGGCTTCGGTCTTGGTGAATAGCTGCCATGCAGCTTCTTTTTCTTTTTCGTAAGCGGTTTTTAGGAGTTGGAGATAGCGGAGATTGTCGCCTTCGCGTTGGGCGGTGTATGCTTGGTGGGCGATTTGCATCGCTTCTTGATGCAAGGCTTGTGTCTGACTCATCATTGAAAATTATAGTACTAAGCAATGGCATAATCCGACAATTCACGCATTTTTGGTGTCATAAAACCCGGTACAATATCTGAAGGCGGCACGCCTTGGTAGACGAGTTCTTTGCCAGGGTCTATTTCCGTCCAATTTTCTTGTACCCACACTTTGCCGTCGATGATGTCAATGTGAATCAGGCAGCGATGAACACGCTTGTCCGCTTTGTCCCAACCTATCATATTGACCAAGTAACGATGGTTTTCTCTGTCGGCAACAAGTTCGTTTTTGAGTCCGGGTTCATTAGAGTATTTAATGCCGATGAGTCGGTTGAGCATTTCCAAAATCATGGCTTCGTATCTGCTTGCTTTATCCATTTTTTTATTGTTTCTGTTTTTGCTTCATATAGAACAAGGTGAATATGCTCTATGTTGAAAATACCCATAATGGGTTCGTGTTCGTTTTTTTCGTAAACATCAATCGGCATCGCTAAAAATAATATCCTATCTAAATTATTCAGGCTCAATATATAACGATAGCAAATATACTGCCCGACCGCATCATACATATTCGTCACAAACGATAAATGTCCGAAGGTTTTAATTTCTACCGCAATGCGTTCTGTCTCTTTTTCTGCGATAATAAGGCGTTCAGCTCCTATATCAATTTGTACGTTTGTACCACCTGCGCCTACATAAAACGGGTCATCTGTAATTACCCAACCCTCATTTTCAAGGGCAGTCCTAAATTCTTCGTGGTATCGGTCTCTTGCTGACATATTTGGTTTTACCAAAGTTAAGAATTTTTACGGTATTGTGCAAATGGAAAAGTGGCAGACTGACACTGTGGCGTATTTTTCATTTTACACATTTTCTTTTCTGCCAAATAACCCGTAAATGACTAGCCAATCAAAACATTTATACCAACCAATTCAATCAAAATGATAGGCACTACTCGAAAAGCGATGTCGAACGCACGACCTTGTAGAAATCATTTGCACACACTCAAAAAGACTTTCCTTTCTCCTATTAATTTCGTATTTTTGAGAAAAATAAAATCAACATTTTGGAATCCATTACATTAGAAGGCATCAAAATATACGTGCCTGACCTGACAGAAAATTGGAGTGCAGAACGCTTCGATGCTTGCTTGGTTTGTCTCAATTATAACAAACATGAAAGCGGTGTCTTATTGGATGTGAATGGTGTAATCAAAGAAAGTATCAAATTAGAATGGACGGCAGAAATGAACGACAAATTGATACGAATATGGCGAGACATTCAGGAGGCTACCGAAAAAGGTGCAGAAGGAATGGCGGTTTTACTCCTAAAAAAATATACGCCTTACAAGATAATTGAACGGGCAGCCAAAGGAACGGGAATTGATTATTGGTTGTCGGAAAAGATGTCGTTATTGCCTTTTCAGTATGCAGCGAGATTGGAAGTGAGCGGGCAAATCGGCAAGAACGACACCCGATACCGCGCCAAAATCCTACAAAAATAACAACAAACACAACAATCGGATTACACACAATTACCTGTATATGTAGCGATTGTGGAATTTGCTACGCCAAAAGCAATTTTAATTAAAAGATGAAAGACGTAAGACCATTACACAACAAAGCAATGGAATTGGCAGAAAAGGCATTCGACTTGCAAAAGAAAGGCGATGCCGAACAAGCCAAACACTACTTCCGTCAGGCTTACGAATTGGAACGCGAAGCCGCCCTACTCGTACCCATAGACGAAGCGAATGAACCCTCGCGCTCGGTCTTGTTTCGCAGTGCAGGGTCTTTGGCTCTGAACGCCGAACTATACCGCGAGGCAGATCGTTGTTGGGATTGGATGAATATACTTTTCGATTGCCCAAAAACCATGTTTCGATACAACGGTTTTGAGCAACTAATTTCAGTTGGCAATGCTCGTTTAATACCACACCTTCATCGGCATATTTCTGAATGTATTTGTCAAGCTCCGCTTGCCTTTCTTGTATCGTCGATTCGTCTGTATCCAAGCACACTATCAGGTAGTCATAAACCGGATTGTCATTGACTTCCAATATGGCACTTTTCAAGGCGGTGACATCGTATTCCAGCTTTTGAGAACCCGTAAAAATATAGGGATAACCGTCGCAACTAATCAGGTAATAATCGTTCGATTTGGCAAGTCCATATTCTTCGGTACGATTGAGTTTTCCTTCAAAAAAGTATTTGATGAAAAGTGGATAGAAAAGCCCTTCTGTCGTTCCTTCAACTAAAAAATAGAGGTTCATGCGTAGCTTTTACCGGTTTTGTAAGACGGGTGGTTGATGAGTTGGATAAATGCCTCGTGTTTGGATTTGCCCATAAAATCATCGGCATCTTGGGTAGAGACTTTACCGCCGTTTCGTGTGACGATTTTCCAATTTTTATAATGAATATTATTGATGATATACGGATGATGATTCGTAATGATAAATTGAATACGTCCGACCGCACCTTTCATTATCGTAGTCAACTCGTCTATGCAATTTACGCCTAAGCTGTTTTCAAATTCGTCTATCAAAATGATAGTTCCTTCGGGGCTTAGGTATAATTCCATGACATGTTTGAGTGTACGGTACATTCCTGCACTCATCGGTCCCATAGTAGCCCATTCCTTCATTCCCTTTTCCTTAAACTGAATAAAAGGACTTACCCTCAATAAAGCATCTGTATTGGAGCTTTGCAAGATATCAAGTGTATCAACCTTTAAGTGAGTTACTTGCGAAAATATACTAATGAAGTCTTCCTTGATGTCTTCAAATATTTCACTTTCTTTTTCATGTACCCAAAACAATTTAGCTCTTATATCTTCTCTTGAATTTCTTAAATTATCTATATTTTTATATTTATTAAGTATATTTTTATCTATTAATTTTTCATAGTTATTTGGTAAAAAGCCTTGTACAGAGTTTGTATAATCACTATAAATTATTTTTTTGAATTCATTTGCTATTTTTTTAATCAAAGGGTCAGAAATTAGGTTAATCACACTCTGTTCTTCTTTTATCTGAAAAGGGCTTTCTTCACCTTTAAAAGTCAGACCAACACCTTTTCTTTTAACAATTTCATCATCATTCATTATAATTTTCTCATAGATAAGCATTGGTTTAGTGTACCATTTATCTCCATTAGAACCGTTGGCTAACCAAAGATTAATTAATTCATTTTTCTCCAAACTCTTAAACCTACCCTCCCAAATATAATTGTCCTGACCAATTGAAAAATCCATACTCCACTCCACTCCACTTAATGATGCTCCCGCTGCAATTTGTCCTATATTTCGGATAGCATGTAGTATTTCCGTCTTACCAACGCCGGAAGCCCCGACAAGTAGCGTCAAATCTTTCAAGTAAACACGCTCTACTTCTCGATTATTATCTTTATCCCAATAGCTAAACGAATGAATTTTCATTGATATAAATTGATTGGAGATGAATTTGAATACAAATATAACATAATTGAGGCTTAATTCAAATTCAGAACATGGCAGGAACGTTTTGAAAACCTCATACGAGACGATACACATTTTCTTTTCTGCCAAATAACCCGTAAATGACCAGCCAATCAAAACACTTACACCAAGCAATTAAATCAAAATGATGAACTTAAAAGGAGTTGTTCGGAATTTCCGAACAACTGATATTCAGTATGTGCAAAATTTGCACATACTGAAAAACCAAACGACATTGAAAAAGTCTGTCAAAAGCCTTATCTTTGCTTATCGAATCATCATAAAAATCAGACAATGACAGCTATACAACGTGTCGAACAGATTAAAAATTTAGCGGTTCTTCTTTCTGAAGAAGAACAAGTCATTCTATTAAAGGGTTTGAGAAAACGCACTTTAGTGGCTAAGGCAGAACGACTTAATCAATCCATTGTACCCAATAATATCACAATGGAGGAAATCGTGGCAGAAGTCATGCAAGTGCGATATGAAGGGAAGTAGCGTTGTAATTGATGTCAATGTTTGGATAAGCTACTTCATCATGGCAAGGCTTCCCCAATTGGTCACGTTTATCGTAGATAATGAACTCACCGTATTTTCCTGTAATGAGTTGATAGATGAATTAACAAACGTACTCAACCGCGAGAAATTTGATAAGTATCTCAAACAACCCGTTGAAGATTACATTGACTTCCATTCTGATTTAACACAATTCGTTGATATTGAGTTAATTTTCAAGGATAGCCCCGATATAAAAGATAACTATCTATTCGATTTAGCCCTTCAATACGACGCTGCATACTTGATTACAGGCGATAAAAAATTATTGGCAATGGAAACCGTAGAAAGTGTGCAGGTGATTTCCTTAGCGGATTTTAAAGAGCAACTTGCAAATGCCGATTGAAGACATGGACTTGGAAGCGATAAAAGACCACCAAAAACGACTGAATGAGATTTTATCAAAAGTCCACAAATTCAGAGAGATTGTCATGACCTGCCGGACTCAATTTTTCCCTTCCGAAAAAGAAGAACCGGACAGAACAGGCTATTTTAAAGGCGGTGAGTGGCACTAATCAATCTAATCAAAATAATGAACCACCTTGTAGAAGATTACTTTAGTGGAGTTTTTTGATACTTGATGACATATTCAGCAGCGAAGTCATTTGTTCGCGGGCAACTTTGTTGAATTGGGCGAGTCTGTCCGCTTGTGACCTTCCCATGCGTATGAGTTCTGCATTCATACTTTCCAAATTAGCCAAGACGAGTAACTGCTCAAGTGTGCTGTGGTCGCGTATGTTGCCTTCGAGGTCGGGATTGATGTTGCGCCATTGTGCGGCAGTCATTCCAAACATCGCAACATTGAGCAAATCAGCTTCAGAAGCATAAATCTGGCTAATTTTGGATTTGGGTAATTCCTCCGGTATCAGTTGTTCTTTGATAGAATCAGTATGAATACGATAGTTGATTTTGGCAAGTGTGCGATGTAAATTCCAAGTGAGTTGAAGTCGGTCGTTTTCCTCATCTTTCAGGCGCTGAAATTCTGTGATAAGATATAGTTTGAATTCGGGACTCAACCACGAGCCAAATTCAAAAGCAATATCTTTGTGGGCATAAGTTCCGCCGTATCTGCCTGTTTTGGCTACAATACCGATAGCACCCGTTTTGTTTATCCATTTTTTGGCAGACAAGCTAAAACGATTTGTCCCCGCTTCATTTTTAATTCCCTCGAATTCGAGGGAATTAAAATCGGGATTGTGCATTTGTTCCCAAATACCGATAAATTCAATCGTGTTTTTATTGCGTAGCCAACGTTCTATCAACGTCAAGTTATCCTCAAATCCTTTGACCATATCTGTCAGTGAAATAAAGTCAGTTTCCCGTAAACGGATAACGCTGATTTCCGTGCCTTGAACATTGATTTTCTGATTCTTTGCCATTTGTCTGAATATTTAAAATCCAATATAATCCTTATTTATATTAGATTTTTTCAAAAGTAGTTATTTTCATAGAGCTATACAAATCGAAACGTCAAACGAGAACGTCCACACATTTTCATTGCTTCCAAATAACTCGTAAATGCCAAACAATCAAAACACTTACACCAACCAATCATATCAAAATGATAAGCGAACTTCTTAAACTCTTCAAAGCAACCGCTGCCAGATTCGGCTTCCCTGAATGGTTGGTCAACGAGATTGTTTTTTACCTTGTTCTTGTCTGGACAGCCAATAAAGGAATCCAAAAATAAAAGCTAAAATAGTAACCAAAACCACATTATTATAAATTATTTCTGCCATTAGAAAGATGACCATAATAATGAACGCCACTGGAATCCATTTATCCCCCTCGTCAGGCTTTTTTTCTTTTTCAAAATCTTTCTTTTCCATATCTTTCTATTTTAATGTGTCATATTCATCTAATTTCTCTTATGCAATTTTTGGGTATTTGGTTTGTTCGCCAGTAGAAAAATACCACAATTTCGTAAGTTTAACCTGACATTATCTTGATATATTTTTCCAAAAAGACCTCCATTTCTTTTATCATTTCAGGTGGTATCGTTTCGGCGTTATGTGCAATCGCATTTCTTATCTTATACATGGTAGAAATGTGAGCCATAAACTCATTCTTATCTGTTTTTCTGTCCCATATATTATTATTTAAGTCAATTAATTGGGGGTAATCATTCCAATTACAATAATTCAAAATATTATCACCTCTTTTCGTAAAATACTCTGTATTATCAACCTCATTCTTTCTTGTAACTGCATGTATAAACAAGCCACTATCAATAATTTTTTTCTGCCAATCATTTTTGTAAACAGCTACAAAGCGATTTTTTAAATAATTTCTTATACTAACTTCCAGATGATAAAATAAATGATAGAGTGAGGCGAACTTTTTAGCATTACCTCTATCTTTTTTATTGAAATGTGGAAAATCATCAGATTTAATTCCTTGAACATTAAATTCAATTTTAAAATCTTTTAAAGATTCAGACTTTTTGTGTAACGGATTTTTCTTCCTTTTGTCAAAAGAAAAACCAAGTTTAGCCTTGAATTGCCTAACCAACAAGTCCTCAACCACGTCGGAAAGTTTATGCCCCTTCACCCTGCCTTTTATCAACGCATTCATATAATCTAGAATAAAATCTTCATCACAATCACGTAGATGTGATTTCATCTTACTTCCATATCCCCAATGACTACATAACCTCACTATATTCCTTCTGCCATAGCAATTTTGTAAAAATGGCTTATTTTCTCTCTCATGTTCGAAGTAATTATACGAGCAGGCAAAACAGAATTTGCTATGTAGTGATTTACCATATTCGCCAATAATCACTTGGTCAAATATTTCTATTAAGGTATCTTTCATATGTAGTAAATTTTAAGGATTAATTCAGGCTCCGAAAATCAACAGGCACCACCCGCGACACCCCTTGTTCCGCCATAGTCACGCCATAGATAATATCGACGGAAGACATCGTCGCTTTATTATGTGTGATGATAATAAACTGCGAATCTTCCGAAAACTTTTTGATGATTTTGTTGAATTTACCGATGTTGGCATCGTCGAGTGGGGCATCTACCTCATCGAAAATACAGAAGGGGGCGGGCTTGAGGAGATAGAGCGAAAACAGGAGGGCGGTGGCGGTCAGGGTTTTTTCTCCGCCGGAAAGTTGGTTGATGGTTTGGGGGCGTTTTCCCTTTGGTCGGGCGGTGATTTTGATGGGCGATTCGAGCGGATTTTCTTCGTCTTCTAAGGTGAGGTCGCAAGTGTCATCTTCCGTGAATAGGCTGCGGAAGACCACTTGAAAATGCTCGCGCACCTGCGTAAAGGCGGTCATAAAGTGTTCAGTGGCAGTGGTTTCTATTTCTTTGATGGTTTCGAGGAGGGTGGCTTTGGCTTCGTTGAGGTCGTTGCGTTGGGCGGTGATGAACTCGTAACGCTCGTTCATTTCGTCGTAGGCTTCGACTGCCATGGGGTTGATTTCGCCGTAGTTGTCGAGGCGCGATTTTAGGCGACTGACTTTGTGTTCGAGGTCGTCTTTTTTGTATTCGGGATTGGGTTCGCGCTTGATGATGTCGTTGATTTCGATGTTAAATTCGATGCGTAATCGCTCGCCTATCGACGACAATTCGAGGCGCACTTCGTTGTACTTATCCTTCAATTGCGTGAGCAACATCTGACTATCCTGCGCCACTCGTCGCGCCTGTCGCAATTGGTTTTCCAAGTCATTCATATTGCCTCGTGCGCCGTAATATTTTTGTTCGGCGACGTTGAGTTCGCCTTCGAATGCGGTCTTGCTTTGGTAGAGTTCGACGAGGTCGGTTTCGAGCTGGACGATGGCTTGTTCGGTTTCTTGAAGGTCTTCGGCGGCGGCGGCTTTTGTTTCGCGGTCGGTTGCCATTTTTGTCTTGATGCCGCTGAGTTGATTTTCTCTAAAGGTCAGTTCACGGCTTAGCGCAGTCGTCTTATTTTGCTGACGTATAAACTCAATATTTTTCTGATTATAATCCGTCGAAGCGCGGCTAAGTGTCTCGGCAGCAAGTCGGTACGAGCTATCCATTTTCGCAATTTGTTGTTGCGTATAGCCGTAGTCTGCGCGGAGTCCGGTTAGTTGGACGGTGATTTCCGAGTCTTGCGATTCCATCTGACGGATGCGCTCCTCGCTTTGCGCTTTTTTGCGTTGTACATCTTTTAGGAAGCTCTCAAAATTCTCCAATCGCGTCTGCAAACCGATGGTTTCTTGTTGGATTTGATTGAGTTGGTTTTTCTCTTTTTTAATCAAATCTTCCTGACTTGCTTGGCGCAATTCTTTGAGTTCCTTATTTTTCGATTCAAATTTATCGGTCAGTTCCTTCCCCTTCGTTTCCAGCGTACTAATGTCTTTTTTAAGAATATCCAAATTCTTTTTCCGTCCTATTCTTTTCCCCTCAAATAAGCCCACCGAACCACCGGACAGCGTAAATCTTGTCTTGACATACTTACCACTTTTCGATAGCGCAATCGTGTTATCCGGCAAGGTCGCTTCGGGTGGTGTTTCGCCGTCTGTGAGCCATACATTTCCGAGTAAATAGCTGCACAAATTGACATATTCCGCTTCGGTATCGACGATTTTTAGGGCGTGAATCGCACCCGATACGGGCGATGTTGCCGTGCTTGCGGAGTGACTCGCGATTTTATCCAATAAAAAGAAATTCGCCTTACCTTTTTGCGACCTACTCAACAAACCTATCGCCTTTATCGCCTCACTTTCGTTTTTCACGACATAATAAGACATATAATTTTCAAGGTAATTTTCTATCGCTACACGGTATTCTTCCGGACAGTAAATGATGTCAGAAAGCAAGGGGGCTTTGGTGTCCCAATCGCGGCTTTTATTGAGGAATTTAATGGATTCCGGGAAGCCTTCGAGGTTTTCGACAAGGCTTTTTGTGAGTTGAAATTCGTTGCGCTTCGAGTCCATTTGGCGGTTGAGTGTGACGAGTTCCTGTTTGATGATTTCTACCTCATTATCAATGACTTCTATCTTTATTTTGCGGTTGGTTTCTTCGTCTTCAAGTTGGTTGACGTAGCCGTTTTTTTCGCTTCGCGCTTTGCTCAATTCATCGAATCGTGTGCGTAATGTCCCGACCTCGATTTGTCTACGCTCAATCTCTTCATTATTATGGGCAATGTCGCGCGCCAAGTTCTCTTTTTGCGAAGCATTTATCGCAAGTCTTTTTTCTATTTCAAATACCTTGCGTTCCAAATCCTGCTGGGCAGTCATAAACTCATCTAAGTCGGTTTTGAGTGTGCCGTGATTACCTTTGATGGAGTCGAGTGCGTCTTGCGCTTGCTTCAGTTGCTCTTCCAATCGCTCCTCAATGTCCTTTTCCTGATTAATTTCTCCGCGATAATAAACGATGTCTTTTTCGACTTGCGCGAGATTGCCTTGTGCGGTTTCAATTTGATTAAAAAGACTTGCTTCGTTTTGTTTGATAAATTGGATTTTTTGCGAAAAAACCTTTTTATCATTCTCTTTACTGCGAATATTTCCGACCAAATCATTGAGGTGTTTTTGTTTTTCGGAAAGTGCTTTTTCTTCATCCAAACTACCCGCTTTTACCGCTTCCAATTGCGCTTCCAATTTGGTGGCTTGGGTGGTCGAACCGAGTTGGTCGTCGTTGGCTTTGGTTATTTTTTCTTGTAACTGTTTGTAGGTGGCGGACTGGTCTTTGACGCGAAAAACGGCGAGTTCGATGCTGAGGTTTTTGTAATCTGCCTTGAGTTCAAAATATTTCTTAGCACGTTTGGCTTGTTTTTCGAGTGATTTTAGGTTGTTTTCAATTTCAAATAATAAATCCTCTACACGGTCAAGGTCGGCTTCTGTTCCTTTTAATTTATTGAATGTCTCTCGTTTACGAATTTTATATTTTGAAATACCTGCGGCTTGTTCAAATAATCGTCGGCGCGAATTTTCCCGGTCATTCAACAAATCATCGACCATTCCGAGCGCGATAATCGCATAGGAATTTGAGCCGATGCCGGTATCCATGAAGAGCGTTTTGATGTCTTTGAGTCGGCACGGAACGTTGTTAAGGCGGTACTCGCTTTCGCCACTGCGGTAGAGCATCCGCGTAATAGTAACGGTGTGATACTCCGTCGGCAGGATGTTTTTGGTGTTTTCAAAAGTCAACGACACTTCCGCCAAGCCGCCTTGTTTGCGGGCTTTCGTACCATTAAATATGATACTCGACATTTTATCCGAGCGCAATTCCTTACTTTTTTGTTCGCCCAATACCCAGCGAATGGCATCCACAATATTGGATTTCCCACAGCCATTCGGACCAACAACGCCAGTGATATTCTGGTTGAAATTGATGGTCGTTTTGTCTGCAAAACTCTTGAAGCCCTTGATTTCCAGTGTCTTTAATTCCATTATTGTGAACGTAGCGCGGTACTTCCAGTCCGCGTCCGTAGAACGGTGCTTCTAGCCCGTTCCTTCGTGTAATGAGTCAAACTAAGGTGGCGCGGACTGAAAGTACCGCACTACATTATGCCTTTTTCTTTTTCAATATTTCGGGTCTTTCAGTAGTGATTTCTCCGTTTTCTAATTCAAAATACATAATATTATTTCGGGCAAATATTTTGGGAATACCGTATTTTTTATTTTCTAATTTTGCTTGACTTGCAGCTTGATTTGCAATGCGTACAATATTTCGCATTTCAATATACAAATCATCATTTGCTAACTTTTCAACTTCTATCATCTTTTGATTGATTTAAAATGCTTGAATAATGTTTCGTTTTCAATGCTGTATTTAATCCCTTCGCCCACAGCAACTTGCTGATAATTTTCTTCTCCATTATAAAGTAAAACCCAATCGTCCGATAGTTGCGTAAAATTATCCTAAAAATTATGCAAACTCCGCTGAAATCTTCTCCTAATATCCGCTTCGGGAACATCGTGTCCGCCTTTCAGCACTCGCGCATATACCCGCTCAATGCACAATTCTTCACTATCTACAAATATATAAATCAATTTTATCTGATAGCCTTCTTTTTTCGCTCTATTCGCTACTTTAGTGAAAGAAATTAAATAACATGTACCATTATACTCGTCTTTTTTCCGTCTAAGAATCCTTTGAAATCCTTATCCCGAATCGGGGTTCGGGACAGGCTGTGC
>ENA-ORXT01005589-ORXT01005589.1-marine-metagenome-genome-assembly--contig:-NODE-5589-length-12252-cov-12.409692_pt1 | contig 12252 bp, 10 predicted proteins | sample MGYA00237868_ERZ511482 | MGnify/ENA metagenome assembly ERZ511482 | reverse complement strand
TTTTCTTATATGTTTCACTAAATTCTCCTTACGTAGCTCGGCTATGCGCGTCAAATTTAGCCAAACATATAAAAAAAATAACCGCTTCATTTGGGGTAGATTATTTTCTTCCTCTTCCCTAAAAATAATGACATCACTCTCTGTTTCAGATTGACGTACAAGTGCAGTGATTTTTGTCTCACTACTTAGCCACTTTTTTTTAATTCATTTGAGTGTATCACAAATCTGTGGTATTATAAAAGGTACGGTAGTACCGATCCCGTTTGTAGCAAGGTCTAAGAACAACCGATTAAGGTACGTAGTACCGACACCATTAGCGCATACAAACGGTGTCGGTGCTACGCACCTTCATAACCTTTTGGTTTGGCTTTTCTACAAACGGGGTCAATGCGAACGCATCTTTTCAATTCAATGTGACGACCATCGATTTGTGACACACTCAATTCATTTCCAAATAAAAAACGTTACTCAAAACAATTCCAAGACCTCATCCTTCAAATAATCATTCAAAATTCGTGGGAAAGCATAATTATCAAAATCCATCCGTGCGACCTGTACGAAACCATGTTTTTCACCCTCAAAATTCTCATCCACATCAAGCTCTACAAACACCGCGATTATTTTTCTGTGGGTCAACGTTTGACCAAACGGACGCGAGACTTTTTTTATGTGAATATTTTTTTTCGGAAAAAAAGAAAGCCATTCATCGGTCTGCTCCAATTCGGAAAGCGATAGCGTTTTTTCTTTTTCTACCAAAGGGAAATCATATAAATTCTGCCAAATATCGCCTGCGCCACGTTTGCGAAGCCATACATATTCACCTTCATTCAGCACTAAATAATGAAAATAACGGCTTACTTTCTTCAGCTTTTTAGACTTAATAGGTAGCAAGCCCACCATATTTTCTGCGAACGCCACACAATCATTTTTCATTAGGCAGGCGGCGCAAAGCGGCTGTTTGGGCTTGCAATGCGTTGCCCCAAAATCCATAATTGCCTGATTATACTGCGCCGGATTTTTTTTATCCAACAATTCATCTGCCAATGCCGCAAATAACTTCTTCCCTTGCGTCGTATCTATCGGCGTTTCTTCGCCAAAATATCGGGACAATACACGATACACATTCCCATCTACCACCGCATGAGGCAGGTCATACGCAAACGACCCAATCGCTGCCGCTGTGTAGTCGCCCACGCCTTTGAGTGCTAGTATGCCTGCGTGTGTATCGGGAAATTTCCCCTCCAAATCATCCGCGATATGCTTTGCCGTAAAATGTAAATTTCGCGCCCGCGAGTAGTAGCCCAAGCCCTCCCACATCCGCATGACTTCATCTTCGGGCGCATTGGCGAGGTCGCGCACCGTCGGATATTTCTCGCGGAAACGCTCGAAATACGGCAAGCCCTGTTCGACCCGCGTTTGCTGCAAAATAATTTCCGACAACCAAATCAAATACGCATCTTTTGTATCTTTCCACGGCAAAGGGCGGTGGCTTTCGGCAAACCATTCTGAAAGGTGTTTCGTGAATTTTTTCTTTTTCATTTGAATGTAGATAGAACGCAGATTTGGCGGATTGAACAGATTATGCGGATTTTTTATTGACTAAAACTTGCCTTGCACTTTTAAAATGCAAGGCAAGTCGGCACTCATATTTCTCACAAAAATCGCTTTATTCTCGTTTAATTTGAATTTCAAACACCTTTTTATTATAAAAACAATATTTTTGCACCAAAGATGAGTTAACGAATCAACGAGTTAACGAATCAACGAATCACGAATACACGAGTTAACGAATACACGAATCACGAATATACGAGTTAACGAATACACGAATCACGAATATACGAGTTAACGAATATACGAGTTAACGAATCAACGAATCACGAATACACGAGTTAACGAATACACGAATCACGAATATACGAATATACGAATATACGAAATATGGCAAAACAAGACGATAGTTTTAAGAAACTGACATCGCACTGTAAGGAATACGGTTTTATTTTCCAATCAAGCGAAATATACGATGGACTCGCGGCGGTTTACGATTACGGACCGTATGGCGTGGAGTTGAAAAATAACATCAAGAAATATTGGTGGCAAGCGATGGTGCAGATGCACGAAAATATCGTGGGCATTGACGCAGCTATTTTTATGCACCCTAAAACGTGGAAGGCGTCGGGTCACGTAGATGCCTTTAATGACCCGATGTTGGACAATAAGGATTCCAAAAAACGCTACCGTGCGGATGTATTGGTTGAGGAATATATGGAAAAACTCGACGCAAAGGCGGACAAAGAAGTCATGAAGGCGAAGAAGCGTTTTGGCGACGATTTTGACGAGGCGATGTACCGCGAAACCAATCCGCGTGTAAAAGGCTATCTTGATAAAAAAGCCGGAATCGCTACACGACTCGCTACTGCAATGACGAACTCCGACCTCGAAGATATGAAGGCATTGATTGAGGAGTTGGAAATCGCGTGTCCGGTCAGTGGCTCGAAGAATTGGACGGATGTACGTCAGTTTAATTTGATGTTTTCGACCCAACTCGGCGTGGTTGCAGGCGAAGAAAGTGTTCTCTACCTCCGTCCGGAAACGGCGCAGGGTATTTTTGTGAATTTTTTGAATGTGCAAAAAACCTCGCGTCAGAAGATTCCGTTTGGTATCGCGCAGATAGGTAAGGCGTTTCGTAACGAAATCGTCGCGCGTCAGTTCATTTTTCGTATGCGCGAGTTTGAACAGATGGAAATGCAGTTTTTTATCGCGCCGGGCGAGGATGAAAATTTTTATAAGCATTGGAAAGCTGAGCGTATGAAGTGGCATTTGCGTCTGCATCCGCAGTCGAAATTGCGCTACCACGACCACGAAAATCTCGCCCACTACGCTTCGGCAGCCGTAGATATTCAGTTTGAATTTCCGTTTGGTTTCCGCGAATTGGAGGGTATTCATGCACGCGGTAATTTTGACTTGACGCAACATCAGGAACTTTCAGGCAGAAAAATAACGTACTTCGATAATGAACGCGATGAGAGTTATACGCCACACGTCGTGGAGACTTCGATTGGTGTAGACCGTATGTTTTTGGCGACCATGACCAACGCTTTGGTAGAGGAAGTCGTACCGGATGCGAAGGGGAAAGATTCCACACGTATCGTGCTGAAACTCGCGCCTGCACTCGCGCCTATCAAATGCGCGGTCTTGCCTTTGTTGAAAAATAAGGAAGAATTGACAAGCAAAGCCCGTGAAGTATTGAGGGATTTGCAACACGCTTTTACTTGTCAATACGACGAAAAAGACGCCATCGGCAGACGCTACCGCAGACAAGATGCTATTGGTACGCCGTATTGCGTGACGATTGATTTTGATACACTCGAAGATAATACCGTCACCGTCCGTGACCGCGATACACTGGAACAAGTGCGGATTCCTATTTCGGAAGTGGAAGGGATGATCGCAGGGAAGGTGAGTATGAATGAGTTGTTTCGGGAGTAAGGGGAATCACAATTATTATTTCACATAAAAACAAACGAATGAAAATTATTATTATCAAAGGAAAAATGAATTCAGGTAAAACTACAACCGCTGGATTGGTTTATTCTGAATTGCTAAAGATTGCAGAGCCAAAACATACTTTCAAAGGGAAGAATGTTACGACAAACAGTTTACAGTATAACAGTGCGGGGAATCTCAAAGATTTTACAGCGGTTTTAGTGACTGGAAATACAACTGTCGGAATCATAAGTGCAGGAGATATAGCGAAGGATTTAAAGGTTCAAATTGAAATAATGATAAGTTTGAATATTGATATTCTAATATGTTGTACTAGAAGCGTAAATCGGTCTGGTTCAGCTTATAGAATGGTAATGGAAAATTATTCAAAAGAACATGAAATCATAAAAGAATTATCACAATACATTAAAGATGCTACTCAAAAGTATGATGTGAAAAAGAGGATGGTTGGTGAGATAGTCAATTTGGTCAGAAATTCTTAATTCATATCATCCGCAAAAAATCGTAAATTCACCAAAAATTACAATCAATGAAAGACCCAATATCCGATCAATTATTTAATGGGGGGTGTTCTCAATTTTTAAATTGTCGCTATACTGTGGCGGCAATTGAGTCAGACGCATTTCATTTGGAAATCACTCAAAAAAAACGCATATTGTATAAAAGTTTCTCTTGAAAAAATGAAAATATGACCACCATCGACCATAAAAAGCGATTAGATTTTTACGACAAAGTAACGGATGAAAACAAGGTAGAATTTATCAACGGTGAAGTCATCGTACACTCGCCCGTCAAGAAAGCGCATAACGATATTACAGGGCTGTTGCACAGTGTGTTAGATATTTATGTCCGAAAAAATAAATTGGGCTATGTGGGTTATGAAAAGCTGATGATTTCGCTCACCCGAAACGATTATGAACCCGATATATGCTTTTTTGACAAATCAAAATCCAACCAATTTACGAAAGACCAAAGCCGTTTTCCTGCACCTGATTTAGTGATAGAAGTCCTCTCAAAAGGTACCGCACAACGCGATAGAGGCATCAAATATCAGGATTACGAAGCACATCACGTTGCGGAGTATTGGATAATTGTCCCTAAACAAGAAGTAGTCGAACAGTACCGCCTAAACGAAGAAGGCAGTTACGAACTCATCCTTAAATCCGGTACAGGAATTATCGAATGTGCTTGCGTACAAGGCTTTACCATTCCTGTCAGAGCGATATTTGATGAAGTGGCGAATATGGAAGTGTTGGAGAAGATGTTTGAGTAAAGGTTTTTTTCTTGGCGTTCTCAACTCTTGGAGAATGTGAGGCGCGTTTTTCTACTTCATGTTATTCTACAACGCAAGGTTGCGCTTTTTTACCAAAGCGTTCAGCCGTTTCATAAAGTCTATTAAAACCCTGTTCCTGATACTTAGCGTCTAAAACACACATACTTATACTTAAATTGCCTATCTTTACGCCTTACCATTAACTGACCTGAAATAGTAACACATCGGGTTGTAGGCAGCCAACTCCCGAATTTAAATCATTTACATTTTTAAATATGCATCGTATGAATCCCGTCATTTTTACTACAAATAACTATTCGGAGCAGGATAACATCATTATACTTTCTAATCGTGACAACTACGATTGGGCGAAAAATTACTTAAATGAACACGAGACAGCTTATGTAAAACAAGCCGCCGAAAGTGAAACTTCTCATATTGCACTACCACAAGCAGGGCGTATTATCGTTATACAGTTTTTGAAAAAACATGATAACGAAAATAAAGCCCTCGAACACTGTCGTCGCGATGGTCACGAGGTTTTAGAAACGATTCGCCGCTACGAACTTGAGGCAGTTACCGTCATCGACGAAACAGGGCGAAGTTTGGCACTTGCCTATGCTGAGGGAGTTGCGTTGGGAAGTTATCAGTTTTTGAAATATTATAAAGACGCTGAAAAGCGCAAACATAAACTACAAAAAATTAGTCTCCATAAAGCAGACGAAAAGGCAGTCAGTCACCTCAATACCGTACTCGAAGCCACCGCGATAGCTCGTAATTTGGTCAATGAACCACTTTCCTACCTTACGGCTCAACAGCTAAGTATGGAACTGGAAATGATGAGCAAAGAAGCCGGTTTCAGTCTCGAAGTCTTTGACAAAAAGAAAATTATGTCATTGAAAATGGGCGGATTGCTCGCCGTTAATCTGGGTAGTTTTGACCCGCCGACCTTTAATATTTTAGAGTGGAAACCTGCCAATGCGAAAAACACCAAACCAGTGATTTTGGTCGGTAAAGGTGTTGTATTTGATACCGGAGGACTAAGTCTCAAACCAACTGCTCATTCGATGGATTTTATGAAATCCGACATGGGTGGTGCAGCAGCCGTAGCCGGTGGAATGTATGCCATCGCTAAGGCAAAATTGCCAATACACGTCATCACGCTCATTCCGGCTACCGACAATCGTCCCGGCAATGAAGCCTACGTACCTGGCGATGTCATCACGATGCACAGTGGTGCTACCGTCGAAGTACTCAATACCGACGCAGAAGGACGTATGATACTCGCAGATGCCCTGCATTTTGCCAAAAAATATGACCCCGAACTCGTTCTTGATTTTGCCACCCTCACGGGCGCAGCAGCACGCGCCGTCGGTGGACAAGGTATCGTGTACATGGGTACAGCAGATGACAGCACCAAACAAAAAATAGAAAAAAGTGGATATCAGGTACAAGAACGCCTTGTCGAATTTCCACTTTGGGATGAGTATAACGAGCTACTCAAATCTGATGTAGCCGACATTAAAAATATCGGCGGACCTTCTGCCGGAGCAATTACCGCAGGGCTTTTTCTCCAACATTTTGTCGATTTCCCCTGGCTGCATTTTGATATTGCGGGGGCAGCCTTTTTGCATACGCCAGATTCGTACAGAGGAAAAAATGGCACAGGCGTAGGAGTCAGACTATTGTTTGACTTCATTAAAAATTATTGAAATTAATGGTTAATGGTTAACTGTTAATGGTTAATTTCTAACGAAGAAGAATGATTTTTCGCGTAGCGAAAAACTACAAACTATTAAAGAACATCAATATGAGACGCTACATTAAAGATACAGAAGATTCGCTTGGGGATAAATCTTTTAACTTTGCTGTACGAATCGTTTATTTGGCAAGACAACTCCAAGAACAGAAAAAGGAATATGTACTTAGCCGCCAACTTATGCGTTCTGGTACAAACCCTATGGCAATGGTCAAAGAAGCAAAAAATACAGAGAGTGGAAAGGATTTTATACACAAACTCTCTATAGGACAAAAAGAAATTGGTGAGACACAGCTATGGCTTGAATTACTATATGCTACAGAATACATTGATGAAAAAATGTATAAATCTATGAGTGCTGATGCTATTGAAATCATCAAAATTCTAACTGCTTCCATCAAAACAAAAAAGAAAAATCTGGGTAATAACGGTTAATGGTTAATGGTTAACGGTTAATTTTTAATAAGTAATGAATGTTTTTTTCACAATGAAAATTAACCATTAGCGATTAAAAATTAACCATTAACCATTAACCATTAACCATTAAAAAATCGTTTTGGAAAAAATAAAAATAGGCATCTCTATTGGAGATGTAAATGGCATCGGCCTTGAAGTCATACTCAAAACCCTTGCAGATGAGCGAATAACGAGTCTTTGCACACCCGTTATTTATGGCTCGTCAAAGGTGATGGCTTACCATCGAAACATTGTAGAAAGCGAGGCATTTCAATACAAAAATATCAACTCGGCAGAGCGTGTATTTCACGGTACGGTCAATGTGGTCAACTGCTGGCAAGATAGCGTCAATATCCAACTCGGACGCATCAACGAGGATGGCGGAAGCTATGCCATGAAGTCCCTTCATGCAGCAGTTTACGAACTCGAATCAAGGTATATTGATGCCCTCGTGACCGCCCCCATCAACAAGCAAGCCATGCAAATGGCAGGCTTTAAATACCCGGGACACACCGAGTTTTTGACCAGCAAATTCAAAGCCGAAGAAAGCCTTATGTTTATGGTCAATGACGACCTCCGCATAGGCTTGGCAACCAATCACATCCCGGTATCAAAGGTAGCCACGACCATCAGCGAAGATATTATCTGCAAAAAACTGATGATAATGAACGAAACCCTCAAAAAAGACTTTGGTATAGACAAACCGCGTATTGCCGTACTCGGACTCAATCCGCACGCAGGCGACGGCGGACTCATCGGTGAAGAAGAAAAGACAATCATACAGCCCGCATTAAAAACTGCCGAACAATTGGGCATTTTTGCCTTCGGTCCTTATCCTGCCGATGGGTTCTTTGGTTCGCGTCAATACAAACAATTCGATGGCGTACTCGCTATGTATCACGACCAAGGATTGATACCATTTAAAGCACTTTCCTTTGGTGCAGGGGTCAATTATACCGCAGGTTTGTCTGCCATACGTACCTCGCCCGACCACGGCACAGGACATGATATAGCCGGACAAAACATAGCTGACCCTTCCTCATTTCGCTCCGCAATGTTTCTCGCAATGGATATTGCCAGAAATCGCCACAACTACTTCAATATGCACAAAAACTCCCTCGACAAAAACAAAATCCTAAAAATGGAACAAACTGCCGACGACGTTATTGACCCCGACGAGCCAGACGCAAGCACTGACCGAGGGGACGACTGAATAAATGATTAGATGAGTAAGGTATAATACTACAATGCGTCAATGCTATAATACGTTAATAAGAAAAACCGCATTCAAAACATTTATTCATCTACTCATCTACTCATTTTTATGAACTACACGTATACACAAAAAGCCCTTGCAATGGGCGTTCATCTATTCACTTCTACGGGAGTATTGGCGGCGTTTATGGCGATACTTGCGATTAGCGAAGCACAAATAGATTGGCAACGTGAAGCGATGCTCTGGCTAATACTCGCGCTGATTATTGATGGGGTGGATGGTGCAATGGCTCGCGCTGTAAAAGCCAACGAAGTACTACCCGGATGGGATGGCAAAGCCATTGATTATGTCATTGATTTTCTGACCTACGCCGTCATTCCTGCCTTCTTTTTCTACCAAACAGAGCTACTCCCCGAAGCGTGTAAACTCCCGGCTGTATTCGCGATTCTATTGGTTTCGGCAATGTATTATGGCAAAATGGACATGATATCTGACGACCTATATTTTATCGGATTCCCTGTGGTATGGAATATGGTGGTTTATGCCATGTTTTTTGTTCTCAATTTAAATCAATGGCTCAACCTCGCTCTTATCATCTTTTTTTGTGTGATGCACTTCGTTCCGCTCAAATACGTGCATCCAAGCCGCACACCGCATTTCAAAAAATTAAATATCCTCAATACTGTTCTTTTTTTCCTTTCTAATGGAATTATTTTATATTTATATCCAGAAAAAAATATATGGATGACAGGTGTTGCCATGCTTACAATTCTATACTTCGGGTGGATGACAATTTACGGCTCATTCGTAGCGCGAACTTCTAGCTCGTCATAGTTTTTTGCAGAATACTGAACGCCTTTTCGATTGCGTGAGTTCGCGGACATTTTTAAAATATACGGATACCCCACATCTTTTTTATGTTCGAGTGAATTTTCGGCTACCCATCTAACGTTGGATACCTTGATAATCAGTTATTTATACTTGTTTATACAAAGTCCTGATTTTCAGTACTAAGAGATAATAGGCATTTTCAAAATGCCTGTTATCTTGTCCAACCTTAGACTGATAGCCTATCTTTCTATTCACAAAATACTAAACAGACAAAAATACCGTCATTCGTCGTGTAAATTGTCTATATTAAATTTCTATTATGAAAAAAACAATATTCACTACACTCATGTTAATTTCCGCTATCGCGGGAATTTATCTAACACAGACATTTCTCTGTGTTCCTTCCGAGGGAAAAATTACGAAGCCAAAGTCAAGCAAACAAAAATCTTCGGACTACGATAAAGACCGTATGGCAGAAAAATTTCGCCCTGCTGAACACCTTTTCTTTCAACGCGCCTACCCAGATGCAACGCCTGACGTGAAAGCATATAGCGCAGCATTACACGCTGTAAATCAAGACATTAAATTGAAATCTGCCCAGCAGGGTTTTGATGCAGAATGGACGCAACAGGGACCAAAAAATATCGGCGCACGAATCAATACCGTTGTGGTCAATCCGCAAGATGAGGCGATTATGTATGTTGGGTTTTCGGGCGGCGGTGTATTCAAAACGACCAACGGCGGTGAGGAATGGACACCGATTTTTGATGACCAAGCCTTTCTTGCGATTGGGGATATTGTGCTAGACCCAAACGACCCAAACACAGTATATGTAGGCACGGGCGATGTCAATATTTCAGGTTATCCTTTTATTGGCGATGGTGTTTATAAAAGCACTGATGCGGGCGAAACATGGACAAATATCGGCTTGGCAGCGCAGCGCATTACCTCCAAAATTATCCCACATCCTGACGAGCCGAATACGGTTTACGTCAGCACGATGGGTTTGCCATTCATACCAAATGACGAAAAAGGACTCTACAAAACCACCGATGGCGGCACGACTTGGACACAAAGCCTGTTTGTAAACGACAGCACGGGCATCGTTGATATGGTCATGGATCCGACGAACCCGGATGTTCTTTATGCGGCGGCATGGACGCGCGTTCGTAGCAATGACATCAATATTTCACAAAGTGACGAAGCACAAATCTGGAAAACGACCGATGGCGGCGCAAATTGGGAAGTACTCACCAATGGCTTGCCGACCACGCCAGAAAGCCGTATTGGGCTGGCGATTTCTCCTACTAATCCACAAAAAATTTATGCCTTATATGTAGATGGTGAGAGCTATAATGTAGAAGGGATTTTCAAAACAACAGATAGTGGCGCGAATTGGGAGGACTTGAATGCCGATGGTTTAGGTAGTGCTTTGGGTGGTTTTGGTTGGTATTTTGGCAAAATCAGGGTGAACCCTGTCGATGATGAGGAAGTTTATGTTTTGGGGATTGATTTGCATCGCTCGGAAGATGGTGGGGCGAATTGGAATCTGATAGGACCGCCGTGGTGGAGCTACGAAGTACATGCCGATAAACATGATTTGGTATTTACGTCTTCGGGTTCAATTGTCTTGGCAACGGACGGTGGTTTGTATCAATCCGATGATGATGGCGCAAACTGGACGGATATTGAGAGCATTCCTGCGACACAATTTTATCGAACTGCCTATAATCCGCATCAGCCCGACCTCTATTACGGCGGCGCACAAGACAATGGTACGACCTCCGGCAATGCCGATATAACAGACTGGCCCCGACTTTTTGGCGGCGATGGTTTCCAAATGGCTTTTCACCCGACCGACCCAAATACCTACTATTTTTCGACCCAACGCGGTAGCATATATGGCACTGATGACGATGGATATAATTGGATTGATTTGTTTGGTTTTATAGGCACGCCGCATTGGGATACGCCTTTTATTATTAGTGCTGCCGACCCTGATTTGCTATATTCGGGAGCAGAGGCTGTGTATAAAAATACGGGTGGCGTGTTTGGTTTTTGGGAGGCGATTAGCGATGATTTAGTAGGGGAGGGCGGCGTTCGACCTGCCATTTCTACGGTAGCAGAATCGCCCGTAAATACCGACCACCTTTATGCAGGTACGACGAATGGTAAACTCTGGCATTCTCCAGATGCAGGCGCAAATTGGGTCAATATCTCGGCAGGTATTCCTGAAAGATATGTTACTTCAATGAAGGCTTCGCCCAATGATGCCGATAGAGTTTTTGCGACCATTTCAGGCTATAAATCGAATGACTTTATTCCACACCTACATCGCTCGGATGATAGAGGTGCGACTTGGACAGATATTTCATCAAACTTGCCGCAATTGGCTCTAAATGATGTGCTTATACATCCTGCTACGAACGATAGCCTCTTAATCGCTGCTACGGATGGCGGTGTATATGCCACGCTCGATGCAGGTACGACATGGGAACGTCTAGGCTCAAATATGCCCGCAATTCCTGTATATGATTTGGCATGGAATGAGGCGAAAAATGAAGTCGTAGCTGCTACTTTTGCGCGGTCTATTCAGACCTTTCCGCTGGATTCGATTATGCAGATTGATATGGCGGTAGCTGTGGAAAACACGACCTCGATAGCGCCTAAATTAGAAATTTTCCCGAACCCTGCGACGGATTATATTGATATTAGTTTTTCCAATAATGAACCCGGCAGAACAGCACAAATTGCGATACTTGATGCACAGGGTAAATTGGTACACCAACAAAGTGCCGAAGGCTGGGGCAGCCAATCTTCTCGTATTGATGTAGCAGATTTGGCGAAAGGTATTTATTTTGTAAAAATAAAAATCCGTCACCAAGTGGTGAGCGGGCAGTTTGTTAAATGAGTATATGAATAAATGTTGTCGCATTGCTGAGTTTATTTACTCATTTATTCAACTACTTATCTATTCATTTATTAACTTTGGCTTACTTTTTGAAAAAGATTAATTACAAAAATTATCATATTTCATAACTTTCTTGTAAGTATATAATAGACTTTATTTAGAAATACTTTGTATGCAGCCAACATTTTCTTTTTCCGATACTCTTCCCCTATTTTTCGTTCCGTACCGTAGGGTATGCAGCTCAAAATGAGGCTCGATTATCGAAAAAATACAAAATTCCATGCATACAAAATATT
>ENA-ORXT01005588-ORXT01005588.1-marine-metagenome-genome-assembly--contig:-NODE-5588-length-12253-cov-8.082622_pt1 | contig 12253 bp, 19 predicted proteins | sample MGYA00237868_ERZ511482 | MGnify/ENA metagenome assembly ERZ511482 | reverse complement strand
CGTGGTTGTCTCGTAGTCGTCGAAGCATGCGCGCATCCAGCACATGTGTGCAGACGCCGCAGAGTCGACAAGCCACGACTTGGAGAAGTCATCGTTGTCAGCCGCATTGTCAACAAGACAGATGGCGTCGTCGCTGTCTCTACCGTCTTCAGCCGCAATAGCGGCCACCTTGTCCTTGCTATGCCTCTTGGCCTTGAGAACTGGGCAGTCGCGAGAGATGTGCCCGAATTTAGAGCAGTAGTAGCACTCGATCTTGGAGCAGTCACCACGGCGGCCTTGACCTCGATAATTGGCGCCGACGAGTGCCATGTCGCCAATGTGCTTGGTCGCTGGTGACGTGTCCGCCTGACGCCGCTCCTCCTGAATCAAGCGGCTCTTGACAAATTCGAGGCTCAGCTCGCTCTCGCCTTTGGCGTCCAGGGCCACCAGCATGTTCTCGTACTTTGACGTCAGGCCGTTGAAAAATGCCCATGGCGACATCTATCTCCGTCACCTCACCGCCCATTGCCTTGAGGTTCTCACCGAGGTTGTGCACGCGGTTGATGTAACCCAGCATGCCTTCGCCGACGTTCATTGCGACGGTGTAGAGCTCGGTTCGCGCCTTCATCTTGTTCATCAAACTCTTGCGCTGGAAGACACCTTGGAGCGTCGACGACATTTCCGCCGTCGTCTTGCAGTCCGAAACTTGCTCGAGCTGCTCATATCAAAGGGTGAGCCCGATGATGGCGCCCACCTTCGTGTCTCGACGCTTCCATGAAGCCAAATCGCAGTCCTCCACGTCCGTCGGCTTGCTGTCTTCATCAAGCATGTAGTCAAGCTCGCGCAGCGCTAGAATCATCTTGATGCGCTGACGCCACTCATGGAGGTTCGTCTCCGTCAACTTTCCGATCTTGATGACGCCCATGCCGGTAGCGCCTCCATCCATGATGTCTGTTTGTCGTAGCGCCCGACCTTGCCGAGCCTTGCGCCTTGACCGTCACGTCCTTGAACGAGTTTGACCCCGTCTTCCTTCCACTTGCCGCGACTGCCGCCACACCATCTGGCACACCTTGCCCTTGTCACATTCCCGGCTCTGTGCCCAGAAATTTCCAGTTAAAGCTGGTTGGCTTTGCAGGGGGTCGCAGATTCAAGTCTCACAAGTTGACGACTTGGAAGGAAATCAGTCGCAGGAGCCTAGGGATTGGCTTTTTACATGAGACCAGGCGGCTTGCCGTCCTGTGAAGTTAGGGGAAGAGTTGGACGATAATTTTGAACTCCCCAGGACCATTCACACCGGTATTGTGGCTGTAGCCGAAAGGGACAATATTCGAATCCCAACAATTCCCTCGCAACCCGCCCCCCCCAACAATTCCCGTCTCACTATAGTCCTCCAAGTACGAGCAACGCGTCATCTGGAATGTCTCCAATAGCTCCGCATCTAGTAAGATGACTTCGCCCTGGGCTGAGGACGAGATTGCCGTGGCCGCCGCGCCCTCCGCCCCCTTCATGCCCTCCTCTCCCGCTGCTCCCGCCGTGCCCACCGCGTCATCGCGCCTGAACCATGAGCTGCCACACCCGCAGCACGAGCGTCAGCGGCCGAAAAGCCTGTCGCATTGGGCGCGCCCGAAGCAGGAGCAGCTGGCACGTCTGCCGTTCCATCCTCTGCGGCGGCGGGCGCTGTTGGCACAACTGAGCCTCCCGGCTCGGCAGGGGCACGACGCAGTCGATGATGGTAGCGAGCGGTGAGTCGCTTTCTCGTCCAGTCATTGAGCTCATACAGGCGCTTGCCCCGCGTGGCGGTGCTGATCACATAGCGCCAGATGCGAAAGAATCCGTGGGCATCCAAACAGAGGAAGCTGTGGGGAATCTGGTCGGGGTGATCTACCGCGCGCCGCACGATTGCACGCACCTACCTGACATTCGGTATTATCTTGGGAATTATCGTGCCGCCAGCTCCCTGCCGGTATCTCCTGCGCTCGCGCTTGCCGTCCTCTTCCACGCCGGCAGGCCTCGTAGCGTGCCGCAGCACCGACCGCAGGCGCTTCATGATGCCGGCCGGTACGACCCCGACCGTCTTTGTCTGCTGCCTCAGCAGCACCGCGGTGAAGGCGGCCAAAGCACACGCCACTTTGGCCACCTTGTTGGCGCGGTGTCGGTGGTGCTGCCGCAGCTTGTAGTTCAGCCAGGGGTGGCCGCTCACGTTAGCGCAAGACTCAATGAAGACGTTCCCGCTTTTGACCTGCTGCGTGGCTGATGCATTGAGAGCGGCGTGCGCGCGGTGGAGCACCGTGACACTCCTTGGGGGACAGATGCTCAGGCGGAAAGATGACCCTTCACAACGGCTGGTTGGTCCGCTCGTCGTCAGGCAGCTGAGGCGCGTCGGCCACCAGACGCAAAGCATCGTGCGCAGCGACAATCGAGGGGTAAATGTGGCGGTCGGCGAGCCGGCAGACGGCCCGAGCGAAGACGTCCTGGCCCGATAGACGCTTGAGCTTGAAATTGAACTCATCGACTTCAACGTCGTCGAACAACAGCGGCTGCTTCTCAGATGTGTCATCGGCGCTGTCATCCGGTTCGTCCAATGTCTTTTCAGGTCCGATGATGAGCCACGTGTGCTCGATGCCACTGTCACCGGCCGGTACCGCGTGTCTCACAAGTTGACATTGACCGCGGTGGGGCCGCCGCCCGCAAAACCGCCGCCCGCAGATCCACCGCCCGCAGATCCGCCGCCCTAAGCGCCGCTGCCGCCGCCATGAAGGTGTGAAGCCTCGGGTAGTGGGTCGCTGTCAGTCGCGGCAGCGGCGGCATCGCGTGGTTCAACCGGTGCTGCATTGCCAGCCATCGGAGACGACAGGGATGTACGGGTGTGGAAGTCGAAGGGCGGATGTGGCAGCGGGTTAGGGTTGGTCCGTGAGGGGTGCAGACATGGGCTGGATAAAAAGAAGGGCGAAATGACGCAAAGGATACTAGTAGCAGGCAGGCAGGCGGTCGCCGACCCTTGTGGTGGCGCCTTCAGGGCCGGCGGGGGCTGGGCGGGGGGGCGAGGGGGTCAGCGTGGGTGGGCGCGCCGAGGCCGTGGAGAAGCGGTAAGGCGAGCAGGGAGGGAATAGCGTGTCCAACTGCCACGTACTGTCTGCCTCTGCGCCCAATGTTCAGGATCCGTGCACCGCGGAAAAGAAATCGAGGCCTTCGTGCACAGCGGCCAGGAAGTAGCAACCCCACGGCACTGCGACCGAGTCAAAGCAATGAAGTGGTGTCAGCTGCAGCACCAGCGTTCGATCCTCGTCGACTCATGTCCGCACCGTTACGTGTTCGAACATGTTTGGAGACCACATAACTCCATCCCAAAGTTGAGCAATGGAAAGCAAGAAAACCCCCCAAAAAATCGTCAGACCTCTTCCATCGATGACATACTATCAGAACATGAACAAATTTACTTGAGAAAAGTTCTTGCCACTCGAGGACACGTGGCCGATGAGTCTGCTGCATTGTGGGAGCAACGTGGAAGCAGATCAAGTCAGCTGTGTCTCGGAGTGATTAAACCGCATATTCTTCGTCATTTATTTCTGCGTCTGCAAGACGGAGAGATGATGCTGCTGGTCAGTATCGTTACGAGTGAACAGTGCAGCAGACACGCTGGCTGACTGTCGCTCGCTATTCTTACACGTAGTAGCGATTTGTGCAACGTTCTACAAATCTCATGTTCTCCGTTTTTCCGACGGTTGGTGCGTGTTGCGTCGGCTATTGTACATGCATGGGAGTTTTCCACCAGCTCTATGGCTGTTCATTACAACCACACTCCCAATCCACACTCCGCTGCCGCGCGCCTCGCCGTGAACCTCGCCAACCGGCCCCTCCATCGACTTGACACAGGGCGATGCTCGTTCGCCCGCGGCGTGCGCGCACTGCCACAACGTCTGCTTTCTCTCACTCTTCGCCCTCGGCCTCTTTGATTTCATCACTCAGCTTCTCCCCTCCCGCTTCCCTCTCGTCAGCGTCGCCGTTACCGACTTTGTCCAGCACGGTAGGGTTGACCATTGTGGCGGCTGCGGCTGACGCGGTTGCAGCCACCCCCGCCGCCTCCGTCGCCGTCTTCATGGCCAACGCCGCTGCGGCAGCCGCAGCCGCCGCCGCCCCCACCGCCACCGCCGTCGCCTGGTAGGAGGGCGGGGCCGAGGGATTCTCGGCATCTCGACCGCGTTTGCGTGATGCGGCGGATTCACCACCGCCAGAGGGGGCACCGCTATCGGTGCGCCGCCTGAGCGGTGGCAACGGAGCCATCTCGAGTGCGACCTTGACGGGCATGCCCGGCGGTGGCGTCGCTCAGGACTGGTCCCCAATGATATAGGCGGCGGTGGAGTTGACATCTTTTTTTTTGGCGGTTGCGGCGGCGTTGACGATGGGACCGCCAAGGTCATCGTCAGCATCGGCGACGTTGATGGTCATCTCCTTGCCGGCGGCGGCGGCCTTGTCGCCGGCTGCCCCTCCAGCATGCGGCGTCGCAGCCGTCAATGTCTCACCAGCAGGCGGCGTCGTGGCCGTCAACTCGGGCGCCTCATAAGACAATTGGTTTTCGTTGACGATGGCGTCATCGATGGCAGCGGCACTGTCAACCATAGCCGCGGCCACTTCGCCGACTGCATCAAAGTCGGGTGGATTAAAGGCTGTTTCAGCTCTTTACTGGGGCGCCTCATTCGGCGACTCTTTGGCATCGAAGGTCTTGCCGTCTGCAGTGTTGACGGTACCCGCGGCCGCGGCGGCCATGTCGCCTGCTGCCTCTCCCGTAGTCGGCGTCTCCGTCCACGACTTTGTCCATGACACGCTCTGCGACTTGGAAGCCGTACCGGGTGGAGTTGTGTATGGTGCTATCAAACAGGAAACTGTGCGGGGGGCCTTGTCGCGTGGCGAGTTTCCTACGATGTCCTGTCGCCACAGTGGACAATTGTACCTGGAGAACCGCGCGCGCGGCGGGCCCGGAGAGCTCCCTGCGGACAATTTCGCGTCGTCACCTGCTCATTGCGTGTCTTGAACCGGCTCCCCATAGGCACCCTGGTTGCCTGCTGCCGTGAACGACGCGCCAGGCGTGGTCGAGATCTTCACCGACTCGCCCGCTGAAGTTGGTTGCTCGGCTCGCCTGCCCGTCTGAGCGAGCAGCTCGTGGCCAGCGTACCCGCGCTCTGCATCCTCTGCGCCGGCAGAGCCCAACTCGTTCATGGTCGGTGTGATCGCCAGTGTGATGCTGGTCGGAATAATAGCCAGCGTGGTGGTGGTCTAAGCTTTGACAGAGGCGGCCCACGACCGAACAGCCTTCATTTCCTTGGCGGCGGCTTTCCGGTAGAGGCCGGCCTCTTGACGGTCTTTCTCTGCAGCGACCGCCTGGGCGTTGTTAAATGCAACTGCTATGGCACATAACCTGGAGCGTGCGTCGGCGGCAGGTAGCTCAGCTGCAGCGGCGCCAGCCGCTCGCATGTCTAAGGCGGCTTGATTGTTTTCAGCGGCTGCGTGATGCTCTGTCGCGGATACTTGTCGCTAGTCCGTGGCTGCCTGATGGTGGACCGCGGCGGCATGCCGGTCGTCCGCTGCTGCACGACGGTCGTCAGCCGTGGCTTGCTTGTCAGAGGCGTGGGAGAAGACTGCGGCATCGCGGTTGTCCGCACCGTCGTGCTGGACTACAGCCGTAGTTTGGCGGTCGTCAGCTGCGGCTTGCCTTTCAAAAGCGGCGCTTCGCCAGGCGACCTTTTGAGCTTGAGAAGCCGCTTGCTGGACTTGAACATGCGCCTGGTGGTGGTCAGCTGCGGCTTGGCGTGCGTTAGCTGCGGCGCGTTGATCATCAGCTGCGACTCGCTTGTTGCGGGACTACACTTGCTAGCCGTCGTCGTTGCCCGTGCCATCTCCTGCGACGTGGGGGGATCCGACGAGGGGGATGGACGGAAACGGGACGCAGAGCGTGACGCTACGACTTTTCCCGGTGTGAGGTGCTGCGCGAGGGCAGTGGATGGGTCCGACCATTTCCAGCTCCTTTTTTTTCTCATCGGCGCTCTAGGGCGGCGCGCCAGGCAAGCTCATGGCTCTCATGACGGTCTGCGCCGCGCGTGCTCGTTCCTCCACATGGCGACACGCTCCCACACGCAGCTGCATGTCTACCCGCGGACGTGTCCGGGTGGCGGTCACCGCCGCATCCCGCGTGCCCGGATGTCGACCGCTCTACCGGTTGTTTTGGCCAGGGGGACGTCGGGCACGGCCGCGGCTCTTAGGCACCAGAATAGCAGCCAGCGGCGGTCGATTACACCGCCTGCAGGGGTCCGGGTCGATTACGCCGCCCGCGGGAGGACTGCGGGCAAAGAGGCTCACTTGAGCTGGTCGTGGCTGGCTCACCCGATACTTCGCACGCGGGAGCGGGCACGTGGAACCGACCGGTGATTTCATGGTTCGCTCTGGGACGGGGGGCGTCTATGCGAGAGGCTGCAGGGGGGGGGGGTCATTGTTCCGTGAGCCTCTTCTTTTCGGTTGAGATTTATGCATTGGCGCCATGTGCCTCGCTCCAACTCCGTGTGCAGCCACTCTTTCCCCCAACACCGTGGTCATCTGTCCGCTAGGAGTAAAAGGCAGCGTTGACTGCAAAGGGGCAGATCGAGGATGCGAGGGAGAGGAGGCGGGGATAGCGGACTGGCGTCATCCATCCACGATGGGGGACGGGCTACGGTCATCTACCGGTGCAAGCGGGAGCCGCGGGTGGGAGAAAGTGGGAGTGTTTGACGGTCTGCTTCTCGTCATAACACACTCTACCAAGCGCTGCCCTGTCTTTTTTGCACCACTCCGCCAAGCTCCCACCCTCCCTTCCGCCCTCGCCACGCGCTGCCACAGTCGAGCTCCCACCGCCCTTGCTATATGTTTTCATCGTCCCTACACCACAACAGTGACATCCGCCAATACATTTTCCGGCTAATCGAGCAAGATCTCCGAAAAGACCCCCAATAGGCTCTTCAACCAGGTGGCCAAAAGCGCGGCCGCCGCCATGATTGTTGCTGTGTGCCTGCGCAGCAGATACGCTGTTGTCGACCCCCCGTCACCACCTCAATTGGGCTGGCCATATGACGTCGACCTCGTCAGTGAAGAAAAAGGTGACGAAACTACGCCGGTAGGCTGGCTTAAGACGGTGAAGGCGGCGGCGCCCGTCCAGGAGGGCGCTGTCTGGCACTTGGGCACTCGCACGACAGAGGGCGTCGACGGCCCAACGGCTGGCGGCCAAACGGCTGGCGGCGACTCCATCGCAGCGGCCATCGCCGGCCTGCCGGCTGGCGTCGGATCCAGTGCCGTAGTCATCCACCTGATGGCTGGCGGTGGCTCCACCATGAGAGCTCGCGGTCGCCTGATCGGGGTGGTTCCCGGCTTGACGGTGGGCAGTGCAGCTAGCGCCGGCGCGTCGACCGCCGAAGAGAAGTTCATGGCGTCAGGCGGCGGCTGGGTCGCCGCCGGTGCGGCGGGCAGGGTGGATCTGACAGCAGGCGACGGATCGACAATCGCAGTCCCCTGGCTGCCGGTGGGCGGCATCTTTAACTCCGGCATCTTGACAGCCGCGGGCAGGGTCATGACGTCGGGCAGCGTCTTGGCCGTCGAAGGCGCGGCGGATCGGACGGCTCACGGCGGGTCGACCGCCGCGGTCCCAGGACACGCGGCAAGCGGGGACCTCAAAGGCTTCAAGGATGTAGGAATCCATCTTTTGACGATTCTTGCTGTTGCTTCGACTGTGGAGTGGCGCACTGCTGCGTCGCCGTCGACAGAGGCGTCACCAATTAAGCGCCTCCGCGCTGCTATCCAGTGTACAGCTCGACAGAAACACGCGGCAGCCGCTCCACGCGGCGTGGCCGCTGAACGCGGCATGACAGTTGCTGCCGCGGAGCGGATTGCGTGCGCCGCCAGCGTGGGGCCGGCTGGCTCGGGAGCAGCGGCGGTTGCCTACAGGGCAGCTGGCTCGGTCGGCTCGGGAGGTGCCGGCCTGTCCGTAGCGGCCAGTGTCGGTCGCGCATGTCGACAACAGTCGTGAATGGACGACCATGTCGTGCATCAGCGTCGCGTCAAGCAAACTGGCGCACGGTCAACAATTTCGCTGCCACCGTTGCGTCGAGCTCACAGGCGCAAGCTTTAAATTACTGGCTTCGTCGGTGCTTGTAGCCAATGTTGAGAGGCCAATAACCACCTACGCCACATGACCGGTATGACCGGCCTGGGGAGCTGAGCATCACCAGTTTAAGACCTCTTCCAGCTCCTCAGGTCGAGGCTCGTCTGAATCAAGACTGGAATTTGCCTCTCCTGCAAGTTCCTTCGTCCCCCTTCTGGGGCGCAGCCGTGGCGAATCTCGAACCCGCGACCTCTCAGAACTAAATCCAGCGCGAGCTGGGCCCTCGACCTGGTGAAACGCAATGGGGATAGGGGATGGGGGACCACGTTGAAGTGGTTGGGTGACTTGAGCTTGTGTGTGCCTTTGCGAACGTGCTTTATTGATTGTCCTAGGGTTCGACCACTTCTCTTAACCGACAGCACCTCTCAAAAGTCCCCACCGGGCCAAGTGCTCACCCCTCTTGCGCCCACACCGACGCCCACGCCCTCGCACCAAATCGAATCACTCACCAGATCAAAAGCCACTACAGTGCGTTCTCGTTATAAGAGAATCGTTTATAAAAGAATATGGGTTGCGAGTCTTCCATTCCAGTCCGTGTGGGCCACTTCTTCTTCATGTTGGGCCGAATCAGCTGCCTCTTATAACGAGAACGCACTGTAGAGCAAAGCGAAGTTCAAATCCAAACATGCCAATAGTACAGTCGTTTTACAAACACCCTGGCACTCAGCCGAGACCGGCAGTACCATAAACAAGATGCAGAATTGACAGACACGTGCAAAAGCGCACACGCCGACCCCTCCTTGAGAGCCACTGCCAGCACCCCTCGAATGCCCCATCAGTGTGCCACGGAACTAATGGGCCAACTTCTTTACACCAAATCCCACCGCGGGTCAGAGACCGCCAGATTCGGCAACAACCCGTCCTTGATGAGAGGCCCGCGTCTTCTTAAACTACGTAGCTCCCGATCCGGACACGTCCAATATATTAGTCATCATGAATCGAAGCCAACCAAGTGACGAGGCCCAAATTCGACGTGTGAAAATACAAAACCGTTCAGTACCGATCACGATCTGTATTGAAACCGATCGTCGGTTTGCTACGCAGCCCGGTTTCGGGAAAGATTCCAATCGTTGCCATCCGCCACCTGTTGGATCCGGCGTCGGTGTCGGCCGAGTTCGAATGCCGCAGGCGCGCGAAAGTGTGACCATTTCGGCGTGGCAGCTCTCTGTCGTTGCGGTCGGCATCTCTTAGCATTGGAGCAGCGAAGCCTCGCGGCCCGGATGGCCTTCTTCAACGGCTCGTGACAGTGGTATTGCATGAACCATACCCCCGCCGCCGCATCGCGCATGCCTTAACATAGCACTGGTTCCGACACGCAGGAAATTGCAGCCAGGCATTCGCCCCGCCCTCCCTTCCCCCCCGTTATGACCAAATATGGCAGGGTCTCCGACGGACAGGGCGATTTTGAGGCCCTGTGCCTGTCACGTCTCCCCTCCCCCCATCGCATGGACCCAAATCGCCGGTGTTTTCCACGCACAGGACGTGTCCGGTGCCACGCGCTCGTCGCCCCTCCCCCCCCCACGAAAGAACCCAAATTGTCAGTGTTTTCCACGCGCAGGACGTGTCGGGGGCCAGGCGCTCGTTGCCCCCCTCCCGCCACGCCTCGCAGCAGCCCAAGTTGCCAGTATTTTCCACGCGCATGACGTTTCTAGGGCAAAGCGCTCGTTCCGCCTCTTGACTCCCCCTCTCTTGGAAACCTAATAACGCAGTGTCTGCGATGCACAGACGGCTTTTGGGGCGACGCCCTGATCGCGCCCCCCACGGCCTTCTACGTGCTGTTCTGGGGCATCGTGGGCCACATGCTGGTGTGCTGCGATACAGCACCCTACAAAAGGAGGGAAGCCTGGCCCGCGGTTGTATCGGTCGACAGTGGCTTCCCCGCCCGATGCGAGATTCATTTTGGTACTCCGGCCACACTGTCTGCCGCGATTTACCGCTCCTCCCATTGTGTAAGCTTCTGTGTCGGCGACGTCGTTCATCAGTAGGGGTGGCAACACCGTCGTTGTGCCGTCTCCTCCCCCGGTGAGTCCGAACGTGCGGCCGTTGTCCCGCATCTCGGATTGACTGGTCCCCGTACAGGGCCGGAACCATGTCATCCAGGGATGGGATCTCGCCGTTGCGCACCTGCCCTGCCCCCGCCGGCGAGGGGACGGCAGATGCACGTCGCGCGCCCGAATGGATTCCGACGGGTTCCAGCCGCGCCGAGGGGCCGGCCGAGGAGGCTGCTTCCGTGAATGGGTCCTCCGCGGGGACTGACGAGGAGGACGGGGCCCACCTTGTTCAGGAGTGCTCGATATCTGGGTACCGCAAGCGGTTTTTGCATGACAAGCACAACGCGCGCACGTGCGGGGTGAAAAGCAGCGAATACGCTTCCAGTCCCAGCGTACCGGCCGAGTTCCGGGCCGAGGCTTTCCCTTGCTCTATCACGACTAATAAAATAAAATCATGCCCGAGGTCGGCTCTGTACCTGGTACTTTTCCTGTGGACGTGATATCTGTTTCTTGCCGGATCTCAGCCTCGTGCTATGCTTGTCGTGAGATCAATCCTTGACAATTATTAACCTGCATGTCACTCTCGGGTCTACCCGCTACAAGGTCATCGGCTGGTTCATTTTCTAGCTGCACGCTGTGCTTCGAGGAGGGCCACCTCTCTCACACTGCGTCTTTGACGAGTCTCGCAAAGCCTCGCCGGCGGCTGGCGGGCCGGATGGAAGCCAGATGCCGGCCGCCGGGCTGCCCGGGGGAGCCATTATTGGTGCCGCTGGCGGTGAGCGCACCGGTTTCAACCATCTCGGCACAGCGGAGCTTTCTGAAAGCCTTGGCCTGTTCGTTCACGAACCAAGCCCCTCGATCATGCGAGAAAACGTCGTTTTCAAAGCACGAGCAGAGATGATGAGAAAATTCGTCCGTGGACACACTGTGTCCTGCTCGTCTTCGTCAGCGTCTGCTGCGGGCGAGCTTATTTCGTGAAAGTGAGGGAGCGCCGGGCAGGATCATCCATCCATTGAGGACCTTCCTGCGGGCTTGGTTGACACTGTCACGCGCTGGATGTCTTCTCATCGTTGAGAGTTGGTGTTGGCATCCGTTTTCTCGCCTTTGGTTTGTCTTGCGTCTTTGGCAACAAACTTGTCTTCGCATGCTTCACTCTTCGACACCATCTACTCTCGCTTCATCGGCAACGGCTCAAAGGCATCCCTTCAAGGCTACTCTGGACCTACGAGCTCCGGCACGTTCCAGACGGCCTCTCGAAGGCAATATCAAAGTGCTTGCAGATAATTGCCGCCGACAGCCAGATGATGGCTCATGCGTGGCGGAGGCCGTCGGGCTCCTCTGCGAAGGAATGATGCATCGTCTTCAGCAGGCTTGACAGCTCGCTGAAGACCTGCTCGATTGGATGAAAATCTGGGATGTATGGAGGCAGCCGCAGAGAGAAGACACCCGCCGCCACAATCCACGCTTCCGCTTCAGCCGTATGAATGGCTGCGTTTTCTAGAAACAGGACACACGTTTGGGCTTTAAGCGCCTAGGGTAGCCCTGGGACAAACTTGTTCATCCTTGGCCGCAGCCCTGCAGGGTATATCAGCCAATCGTCCGAGGTCTGCGACATGGGAGTGGGTGTTGTCTCGCAGTGGAAGACGCCTGTCTCGTACGATACGGCCATCATTGTGAATCGTCGAAGCATTTTCTTTTCGACGTGGGAAAGGCAGTCATACCGCATCCCACACAGCCTCCGGCCACGCCTGCGTCGCACGTCTCCTCCTTCCTTGTGCGTCTCGTCTAGTGAGACAATGCAACGCAGTGGAATCGAAAGCATAAAGTCGTTCCACAAAAAACCTAGCACTCCGCCGACATCAGAAGTGCGTCCCATATGTTCCTGGTTTCTTGCAAGCGCGGCATTAATGAAGTGACGTGTCCCTGAAAAAGTCTCAAACAAACTTCTGTGCTCAATAGATTGTGGGTGCTCCATCACACACGGCAACGCATGACATCGAAGAGCTCTCCAGGCCCTTCACTGGCTTCCCACGTCGGGGGGCCAGGCCAGTCGACCAATTTCGCTGTTCCGCCCGTGGCGCGCGTGCCAGGTGTCACACGTCCA
>ENA-ORXT01005587-ORXT01005587.1-marine-metagenome-genome-assembly--contig:-NODE-5587-length-12256-cov-22.163807_pt1 | contig 12256 bp, 14 predicted proteins | sample MGYA00237868_ERZ511482 | MGnify/ENA metagenome assembly ERZ511482 | reverse complement strand
TAGAGCGCTTGCGGACCGCTACCAACACCCTGCTCCAGGGCAACTAGGGCGAGCTCCCGCGCCGAGAGCTGGCTTACGTACGCGCTCTCAAACACATGGTGAGCCAGGAACTGATCCCGACGCCCGGGAGGCCACATGAGATGCTTCGCAGGCGCAGATGCCGTTCCTGGTACACCGCCGGCCGCCGCTGCGCCTGCTCCACCGCCACGACCCGGGCTGCCGGTCCAACGCGTCGACCCCGAACCGGACGTAGTCATCTCCATGAGAGACTGCGCGTGCCGGTCCGCTTCAGCTGCACTCCGCGTCTGCTGTTGTCGCATAAGGTCGACCACAGACGCAAAGACGTTTTCTCCACCTGCGGAGCCGCCACCACGAGAGGAGGTCGTCTCGGCTGTAGCTGCACCACGCGCGGATCCCCGGCCACCGCGGCCGCGGCCTCGGCCGCGCCAACGCGCGTTGGTACCACCACGACCAGTGGCGCCGGGTGATGAGCCCCCACCAACGGCGCAGGGGGCAGCTCCAGCGACACCACCAATGGCGGCGGCGACAGCAAAAGCGGCTGAAGCAGCACCCGCGGCAGCGGCAGCTGCCGTTGCCCCCAGCACATGTGCCGCCCCGTCCGTTGCGCTCGAGCCACCGCGCCCGCCCCGACGACCACGAACGGCCCGACCAGCAGGCGGGGCTGTGCCACGCCGAATGGTTCTTCAGAAACCAGAGAAGAGTGCGGCATACCACCCGGAGCGGCTGCGGCTGCGGCGCCGTCGGCACGACCGACACCCACAGCTCCACCAGGCGCAGTGCGACCGGCGGTGGCCGCCACCAGAGCCCCGCCGGCGGCGACAGCGGCACGCGCAACAATTCCACTTGCAGCGAGCAGCGACGCTTCGACCGCAGTGTTCGAGCGGTTCTGCAACGCCATCGATGCCCGGTCGAATTGGCCGCGGTTGGCAGGTGCCAATGACGCAGCAGCCGTGCCGCTCGCCTCCATGAAATTGCCTGTAGCAAATGACGCCACGTGTAGCCCGGACTGGAAGAGAGTTCCGGCAATGGCGGCCGCGGTGTCGGCAAGCCGGTTGTTCTCCGCTTGGTGCCGATAGGCCGGGCCAACGACGTCAGCCTTGAGTTCTGCAGCGTGGTGGTCATCCAGCGTCCTGCCTACGTATTCCGACGCACGCTCCACGAAACCCGCCTCCTTGACGCGGATGGGGTCTCCTGCGTTGTTCCGTGTGTCAACGCAGTGGGGATAGGGGTTGGGGGACCACGGTGAAGTGGTTGAGTGGCTTGAGCTTGTGTGTGTGTGTGCGCACGTGCTTCGTTGGTTGTCCTAAGGCTCGCCCGCCTCTCCCAACCGAGAGCACCTCTCAAATAGTCCCCACCGGCCCAAGTGCTCCCTCCTCTCGCGCCCACACCGACGCCCACGCCCTCGCACCAAATCGAATCACTCACCAAATCAAAAGCCACTAGAGCAAAGCGAAGATCAAATCCAAAACATGCCAAAAGTAACGCCCCAAGATGACCCAACACGAATGTGTGCAACTTGACCACGTCTTGCAAATGTACCATGTGGGGTACCATATGGGTCACCGACCATCATCCATCCGCGAACCGTCAGTGGATTCGGCGACGAGCATCACAGTCCAACACCACCGCCCAGCAGTATTACTCACAACAGTTGCGTCCACGTGGCAACGTGTCCGCGGCGCCACCGCTGCGCGCGAGTATCATGCGCATTCACACTCCTCCTTATTCTCATAAGCCCGATCGTCCGGGGAGGAGGATGAAGCATAAACAACACCTTGACAGTCCACCATGGAAGACTTCGACTGGTAGTCACCGTCGAGGAGCCGGACGTTGAAGCGCCCCGTCTGAATCGTCTGCTACAATGGCTTGTTGCGGCAGGCCTTGGTCATCTCGTCCGCCACTTTACCACGGGCGCGCAGCCACGTCACCGTCGCTAGCGTGTCGCCGTGGGAGAAATGGCGCAGCTCCTGCACCGCCGCCTCAACCTCCTTAGGCTGGACGCTGCCGGCAGCATCGAGCGTGTTGTACAGCGACAGGTCTTCGGTGTCGACGTCGATGAAAGCTAGAGCATGTGCGTCACCAGCAAAGACATGTGCCTGCGTCGAGGCCAGCTCGAGCGCCATCAGCACTTCCTTGAGAATGGTGTACACCTCCGCGGCGAAGGAGAAGTGAGTGACCCGCCGCTGGCGGTGCGAGGCATAGGCCAACAGCGTCAGCTGCGTGTCCGGGCTGAGGAAGCCACGGGCGCCTGTCGCGGGCGAGGCAAACACAGCGACACCAGTGTGCGCCGTGGGCACGCCGAGCTTCACGCTGGACGCATAGACGAAGAGGTGCAAGCGCAGGTCCCCGCGGAGGGAGCGGAAGAAGAGGGGAAGCGGGCGCGCTGCCTTGGCGGCCTTGACGACTCGGTTGGCTGCCGTGAGGTCGTGCACGGCCGCCCGCGTGAACCGGCGCCCCAGCGTGGATGCCGCGCACGCCAGGTACGGCATGGTCTGACCCATAACCAACAGAAGCGCCATGGTGTCGCGTCGGTAGAGCGTGAGCTCTGTCGCGGGGAGGCGGGCATCCGGTGTCGCCGCAGGCTTAGGGGTAATATCAATCGTCTTGAGAGAGTCGACATACGGCTCCTGGTCGGCCGCGATGGAGATGCCGCCGGCCACATCGTCCGCCACCGTACTCACGCGCACCCCCGTGAAGGTGAGGGCGCCCGACCTGATGGGCCTCGCGGCAAAGGCGCCGCGAAGCGACGACTCAAAGCGCTGCACCGCCTCCGTGGTACCACCAAAGAGGAAGCCGTCGACATGCACGGCCACGACGAAGACCAGCGTGCCCCTGCTGTGCTGCGTGAACACGCCGTTGTCGAAAGGAGCGCGCGTCAGCTGCACGTCAGTCATCAGGTGGAGCACGCTGGCATACCGGCGGCGCGGCGCGTCGGTCAGGCCGTAGGCGCACTTTCGAGGCTGCAAGACTGAGCCAGACGGCACGCGAGCTTGAGGTGGCCTGTATGATAAACACCGCGACGGGGCGGTCAAGCGGCAGCCCCTGCAGGAAGGCAGTCCGGACGTCCACCGTGCGCGGAAGGAAAGAGTGCGTCGCCATAGCCGCCAGTGCCACCCGCATGCCCGCCCGCAACGAGAGGCGCTGTCGACCGAGGCACGGTTGGGGTCTTTAATGCCACGCTCGACGAGGCGGGCCTTGCAGCGGGGAGCGCCGCCAGCAGAGTCTGCTTCCTTGATGGTGAGCTCCTAGAGGGTGGACAACACCACCTGTCCCGCATAGGGCACCTCGATGTACACGGCCAGGTCGGACCTGGCGTCCACCTCCGCCGTCATGGCGTCGTCAAACGCCGCTCCGCCAGGCCATCCGGGACCTCGGCCCGCCGACGAAACTCCCGACGATTCACCAGGGCTTGATGCACGGCGGCACCATCACGGTTCAAAACCTCGCAGAGGTCTTAAGACTTGGAAAGGGCCGACCGCAGGGAGTCGCGAGACAGACTGTGGTGCGCCGCACGCCGCGGCGCACGCGCGACGACAAAGGCCTGGTGGGACGTGGCCCGCGTCCGGCCCGCCCAACGGGGAGCTGGCGTCATTTGCGGGGTCGGCAGCGGCGCCGCGTCCTCGGAGGCAATGCGGTTAAGTGCCGCAGCCGCACCAGCTAGCATGGAGGCCGTAGCGTCGTCGTCCGTCTGATCGTCCAAGGTCGCCGCATCGTGCGAGCTGGAAGTCGGCACCGTCACCAGCGTTGGCGCGGAAAAACCCACAGCGGGGGATGACGCGCCAGCGATGGCCGCCGAAGGAAGAGGGGCCGACGAGGAGGGTTGAAGAGGGAGGACAAGCCGCAACTGGCTTGTTTGTCGGTTGACCCACTGCTTGGCGTGCTGCAGGCGCACGGCGTCCTTGGCCACCGCCACGTCCGTCACGTGCGCGGGACCCTGCCAACACCCTGGGCCGGGCGTGAAACTGTCCGACCAATAGTACACTGAGTCCCCGACCGCAAGCGCACAGGGCGTGGCATTTGTCGCGTTCCGCGCGAACGCCCGGCGTAAAGACACGTCCGCCTCCGCGCGAGTATGCACCTCCCGCGGCCTGTGGAGCAGGTCCAGGTTCCGGTGGGGGGCCTTGTCGCCCGCGACGCGGACGTCGCCGGGCGCCGGCAGTTCGTCCGCCATCGCGGTTGACAGGCGGGGGTTAGACCCGCACATCAGCTCATACGGCGTTGCGCCGTTGTGTTGCCCGAGACGTTCTTGGCAAGGCAGGCCAAATCAAAAAGCTCTTGGAGATCGGCACCGGGGTGGTCGACGCGCAGGCGAGCCACCATCGTCTTATGCTTTTTGTTGTGACGCTCTACCGCGCAGTTGGAAAAGTGCGCCTGCGACGCTGTCGAGTAGACCGTGATGTTGTGGTGCTCGGCCAGCGTGCGCCACAGGGCGCTGTCGAATTTCCCGCCAGGGTTCCAAAAGCACGGCCCGCGGCGGACCGCGATGCACCAGCCACCCCGACAGAGGAGCGCGTGACACACTCACCGTCTCCTTGTTCGGAATAGCCAAAGCCTTGGAAAACGGAGTACCCAAGTCCACAATGTGGAGAAAGCGGCCTAGGGGGGCCACTTCCACCAAGTTCACGGCCACGGCGTCTTTGAATTAGATCGCACGCGGGATCGAAACGAGCGGGCGCGACGGGCGCGGGCCCGTCCGCGCGCAGGCGTTGCAACCATTCACCGCAGCTGTCACCGCTGCGAATACCTCCCCATCCCTCACCTTGCCCTGCCGTAGCAAAGCGTGCAGCCCCGGCGCGCTGCTATGTCCGTACTGGGTGTGCATTTTGTCCACCGCGCGGTCGAGTCCCGGCGTGTGCTTGGTGAGCACGGCCATGCTCTGGAGTGGCGCCGTGTCGGGGATGTCCACCACCGCCGGCGCCCCCATGCCCGGCGCCAACGCATTGAAGGTGAGGTTGCCCACCGACGACGCGGTCAGGCGGACGACGAAATCCAGCGCGCCGACGGTCATGACGCCGCCGTTGACTTCAAGCACCACCCCAAGGAACGCCATCGTCTTCCGGCTGAGCAGCCGCGGAACGTCGCCCGCCACCACCCACGTCTTGACGAGACAGCGGCAGCGCCCGATCAGCAGCGGCAACGTCACGCGCTATCGGGAATGCTGCTTGGCCCCGCCACAAAAGGTGAAGATGGAACTGGCCGCAATAGAGCGGATGTTCGACCGTGCCACTGTGGTCAGACGAGCGACGTATGTCGCCACCCAAGCGGCCCTGGCAATGGAGGCGGTCGCGCCGATGTCAAGATGACGTCTCCAACGCGCGTGTCGAGGGTCTGCGCCTACTCCTTTTCGAACGCAGCGAGTACGATGTGAGCGGACTCGTGCGCCACGTACCCCATCCCGGCCGCGTCGGCGTCGCCACCCGGCTCAGGGGGCGCGACAGCATCTCCGCGGGCGGCCAGCTCTCGGGCCAACTTGCCGCACTCCTGGTGCAAATGACCGCTCTTTGTAGCGGTAGGGGGGTCCCGCGGCTGGCAGAGGGCGCGGCCCCTCAGCTGTGGACAGCAGACCCCCGGGGCGGCCCCAAAATATCCCGATCCGGGCCAGCAAGGGAATGACCTGTCCGAATCTCAGGGAGATCGGATCTGGTCGGGGGCGGGGCTTTTCCCCTGTGGTTTTCCCAATCCCCCGTCTACTTGTTTGAACTTTTCGCTTTGGAGGGATTTATCTGTTTGGCGCACTTGGGGTGGCTACTTTGGCCGCTGGCGCTCGGTTTGGGGTGGGGTATATTGACAGTGGGGAGGTCGTCCCCACCGCCGTTTGATAAAACCAACTGCGCTTTGGACTACGATCGCCCCCTGGGCTTTGCCGTGATCCTCTCCTCCTGTTGGGGGAAGGCTGGGCTGTGGGTCGATTCCCGGGGCAGTTCCTTCGACGGACCGAGCTGATCAAGAGGTCACTTCGGCGGGACGACGAACCAAAGTGGTGGTGTTGAGAACCGCTACAATTTCTGGTGGAGCAGCAGGGGATTCCTGCCGTTGCCACGCCAGTATCGGGTAGCCGGTTCCCCGATCGTTGGTTGGTTTGTTAAGTGAGGACGACGTGGATCTCCGCGTCGTTCTGTCGTCGATATCCGCAAGGCCACTACGGTTGCGTTTCCTTCCGACCACCCCAAGTCGGACGCGAACGCTGCCGGTATGCCGGCGGGCACATCCGCGGTGACCTCAGCGAGCGCCGCACCTGGGGGATCCGCGAGTGGATCAGGGATTCCCTTCACCCCGCCTCCACCATTGGCGGATCTCGTAGACGAGAAGGCAGGAAGGGTCCCACCGGGGGCCGACACCTTTCTTTCCCGACATTACGGTGATTGGACGGGGTTGGCGGATCAAGAGCACAATCGGACGACGCCTTTCGCGATGGCGGATCTAGATACGGCGTTGTCGACGTTCCGCGAGTTGTTGTTGGCCGACATTTCTCGGGTCATCGCGGCGAGCCCAGCAGGCTCCGCTCAAGATGCCCCACGCCGGGATTCCCCCGTGGACACGCGCAAGAGCCGCAGCGATGCGAAGTCACGGCGTCATCGTAGTCCATCGCTGTCCTCGTTGTCTACATCTTCATCGTCGTCACCGACGACAACCGACGACGACGAGGACCGCGCGGGGACCAAGGCGGGTTCCGGCAAGTTGGCGGTCCTCGAGTGTCCGGACGATCGCTTCGCGGGTGTCCTCGATTACCGATCGTACAGCCTACACAACCGCCACTCGACCTACGGGACGTCACAAGCTCGAAAAATGGGACGGACGGCCAAGAATATGAAGTTCTCTTTCGGGGGTACCCCGCTGTTCAACGGGAAGGAACCCCTCAAGGTTTTCTCGTGGCTTCAGAAGTTCGTCAAGGCCTGCGACGACAATGACGTGTCGGAAGGGATGGGTCTACACCTAATTCCCAACTTCCTCGCGGGCGACACCGACGCGCGGTTCGCTCCGAACCTCCCGGGATCGGAAATTTGAGGCGGACAGAGAGCCCTTGGGTCCTTCCCCGCGGCGGTAAATTGGCTGTTGTCGACCTACGCGGAGCCGCACGCATTGGGCTTAGCGCAGGATAAGTTTAGCCGGGCGACACTGGTGGACAACGAAGGGTTGCACGCCTTCGCGACACGCCTACGGAGCCTCGCCGAGCTGTGCGGCAACATCCACTCCGAGGGGACGATGAAACAGCAGCTGATCCAAGGCCTACCAGAATACTTTCGGACAGACGTCTTCGTGTACAACACGGTGCAACGGAGTTACCAGCAGTTGTCGGATTACGTGGCGGAGAAATATCGGGCCGCCGAAGACTTCATGGCGCTCGCCAACCGGGGGTCCCCTGAGGGCTCATCGCGGAAGGGGCAGACGTCGACGGGGCCCCGAGGTCTCTCGGTCAACCACCTCGGCTCCTCGTGGGAGGAAGACGATACTGAGACGCACGACATGGTCGCGGTACTTCCGTCTGGTACCCCGGGGTTCCGTACGGGCAGGGCAGCGCCCCAACCTCGGCGGGAGGTTACGACGGGTCCCCCGCTGTGTTACAGGTGTTGGACACGCAGAAACCGGGTACCCGACTGCAAGATTCTGACGGATAAACAGCGCCAAATTGTGAAAGCCGCGCGGAGTACCTTCCTCCGAAAGAGGAACGCCGGGGTGGTCACCACCCCGGATCGCACCACCGTCGTGGCCCTGATGTGGAACGCCATGTTCGGCGGCGCGGAGCCGGCGAAGACGGAAGGGGGGGGCGTCCCGCCCGTGGCAACCCCGTCCAAGGGACGCCGCGGGGCGGAAAACGCCTAGGGGGGGTGACCTTTCCATCCCCCTCAACCCCCCCTGTCCGCCCCAACTCCCCGATTGCTCCCCGTCGCGTCACGTTTGCCTCCCCGGGGGTAACCGCGACGTGGCCCGTCCCGGCCCGATGTCCCTGTCGTCGTGGGCGATACCGTGCGCGGTTCTAGGGGACTCTGTTGCTGTTGCGACATGAGATTTTGAGGTTTGAGCGTCGTACCAGTTGGCACCGTGGCAGTCCCGCACACCCACGAGGGCGGTGGTCGACATGGGTGCAGGACCCAGCGTTATCCACGCGGATATGTTTCCCGAGGGGTGGATTGAGTATGCATCGCGGGCGCCGCCCCGGACCCAGGTGAGGGACGCCTCGGGGCAACTGCTCAAGGTGAACGCGGAGGTGTCTCTGACCATCTATGTCGGGGTAACCGCCATAAAGTATGACCTTCTCGTGGTTAAGTCGCTGTCGGTACCGCCCATCCTCGGGTGGGACTTCAAGCGGAACTACGTGGACACCATCTCCCCCAAGACACAGCTGATTAAGTGGGACGACGGTACCTCCACGGTGGCGCTGCGTAGTTGGACGGGGAATACGCGGCCCGCACCCCCCCGACGAGGGAACAAGCCGAAAGCCCACATCGGGGCCATCCGGCTTCGCCAAGGGGTGACCGTGGGCCCGCGGTGCATCCAGAGGGTTCAAGTGTGCTGCAGTGTCAAGGGGGTCCACCTCGTGCGGGAACGCCCAGGCAGAATGAGCCGACGGGAGGTGCTGCTGCACAACGCCATTGTGGAGTTCTCCCCCGACACCCCGCGGTCCCTCCATCTCCCGAACATCGGGGACGCGCCGGTCCACCTGACTAACGGGTATGTTGTCGGGACCGCGACGGTCTACAATGGACTGCCCCACGTCGTCGCAGATGAGGGGGGACCGGGGGCAGTCTTGACGGTCGGGATGAAACTCCCCAGCAAGACCGACGAGGAGGCCGAGACGAGCCGCCGAGCAGAGGAAGGGATCGACGAAGGACAGCCCCCACCTCACCCGCCGGATAAGACGTACCCAAAGCCGGAGGTCCACTGGGAGGGTGTCCCCGACGCCCTGCGTGGTGACGTAGACGACCTCCTCGAGAAGTACAGGACGTTGTGGGCGGAGCAGCTCGGCAAGGTCTACGTCACTCCCCATCGGATCGAAGTGACCTCCAGGGCATGGCCACGGCGGGCCCATCCTTACCGGGCGAGCCACGCCTCACGGGAGGACATCGCGAAAGAGGTGCAACGGCAACAGGACCTCGGGGTAATCGAGCCCTCGAGTGCAGAGTGGGCCTTCCTCGTGGTCCTGGTCCCAAAACGCGACTAACCGATGCGGTTTTGCGTGGATTATTGACAACTCAACGAGGTGACGGTACGGAACGTGTACCCGTTGCCACGCATGGACGACTGTATCGGTTTCCTCGGGGACGCCAAGATGTTTTCCACGCTCGACTGTAACTTGAGGTATTGGCAAATTCCCGTGGCGGACGAGGATCGTGACAAGACGACCTTCGTCTTTCACGAGGGGGCATACCGCTACATCCGCCTCCTCTTTGGTTTGTCGAACGCCCCAGCGACCTTGCAACGGGCCATCGACATGATCCTCGGGGAACTCAAGTGGAAGAATTGCCTCGTGTACCTCGACGACATCATCGTCTTCTCGCACTCGGCGGGGGAGCACGTGGAACACCTCCGGGAGGTCTTCTCGGCACTTCGTGGCGCGGACCTATCCCTCATGGCTCAGAAATGTCACTTGTTCCAAGAGGAGGTGGAGTATTTGGGCCATATCGTGGGCCCGGGGCAGCTGAAAGTGCAGGATAAGAACTTCCGCGGGCTCAAGGAAGCGTCTCCCCCGCGGTGCAAGAAGGAGCTGCGTAGCTTCCTCGGGATATGCAACGTTTATCGGCGGTTCGTCAAGGACTACGCCCTAGTGGCGCGGCCGCTAGCCGCGATGACAAGTTCCAAGCGACCCGACCGATGGGGGACGCTGTCCGACGAGGCGTTGGGGGCATTCGAGGAGCTCAAGAGGAGACTCACGGAGGCACCCATCTTTGCCCTGCCGCGTCGAGATCGGGCTTACACGTTGGACACCGATGCGAGCACGGGGCAAGTCGGGGAGGTGCTGCTGCAACAACAACCCGACCAATCCACGCGATCCGTGGGCTATTCGAGGCGCTCTCTCAACGCGGCCGAGCGGAACTACAGCACGACGGAGCGGGAGTGTCTCGCGGTGGTGTGTGCCTCCCTTCTTCTCCGTCCCTACATCGAGGGGAGCGGTTCTCGGTGCGCACGGACCACGCGGCACTCAAGTGGATGCTACACATGGATGGCGCCCACGGGAGATTGGTGCAGTGGCGGCTACGATTGGCGGAGTTCGACTATGTAGTCCAAACGCGACCGGGTGCATCCCACCACGTGGCGGACACTATGTCACGCAATTCAACACCCGCGGTGGACGACGGGGCCATACCCGACGCGGTACCTTGCGTGGCGCTACTCAACTCGGCAGCCGCGTGGCAGTTACCACCGCAAACGGAGGGAGGGCTTCTATCCCCCCTGACGCTCGCGGAGCTCCTCGAGGGCCAAGCGGCAGACGGACGTTGCAAGGAGGTCCGAGCGGCCATAGACGGCAGCAACAAATCTCGGTTTCACGAGGACCCAAAAGGTCTCTTGGTACGCGTGGCTCCGTTGGATTGGTCGACACAAGTCTACGTGCTGACCCACATAAGCGACGGGGTGATGATGCGGGATCACTCTCCTCCACAAGCCGGACACCCAGGGGCAAACAAGATGTACACGTCGATGCGACGGTGGTTTGATTCGGAGTCTATGTTGGTCGACGTCTATGCCTTTGTGGCCAAGTGCACGCAGTGCGCGCGAAACCGCGTCGGTAAGCGACGCAAGACGAACTACCTCAAGACGTTTCCCCCGACGGAACGGCTGACGGACTTGTGCATGGACCTGCTCGATCCCCTCCCCCGAACCTCGGCGGGGAACGAACACCTTTTGGTCATCGTGGATCTCTTCTCCAAGATGACACGAGCCATCCCCCTCGAGCGGATCGACGCGGAGAGCATCTCGGCAGCCTTTTTGGACTACTGGGTGGCAGCCTACGAACCACGAGCGACTGTGCTGTCCGACAACGGCCCCCAGTTCAGGTCCACGTTCTTCCAAGGGGTTTGCTCACTCCTCGGGATCTCCAACCGGTACTTCACGACGTATCATCCGCAGACGAATGGCCAAGTGGAACGGTACAACCGAACCATCGTGGGGCAGCTGCGGACGTTCTTCGGGGATCACCAAGACCGCTGAGATGAGCTCGTGTCGATGCTGACACTGGCCTAAAACAGTCGGCCGCAGCAGAGCACCGCGGTGGCACCCCTCGAGTTCGTTACCCCCGAGCGGGTACGGAGCCTTTCTATTGAACGCATGGTTGGTTTTCAGACGCCCAAGGAGACGGACGGTAGCCCACGGGCCATCCGCGAGGTCATCCGGGCGAGGCTACGAAACCTCATCCATAAAGGACGACGGTCCCTCACATTGGCACAACGACGATAGAAAAGGAACTCCGACACCCGTGTGAGGCCAGTCAACAAGGACGTCCAAGCGGGGGATTGGATGTTTGTCGATGGTCACGCGCGGACCACGTACAAGCTCGGGACACGCGCAGCCGGACCCTACAAGGTGTTGGCCCGCGGGGAGGGCACGTTCTCGTTAGACATCGGCGGCTACCCGGAGACGGTGAGCAGCGACCACGTGACGGCCGCGCAGGGGCCGCCAGGGGACCCACCGACTCTCCTGCAAAACCTCGGGGTACCCCAAGATGTTGACGTCCCCAAGGGACACCAGCACACGGGCAAGGAGCTCGTCTGGAGGGCCTTCGTCGGGCACAAGGTCGCAGACGAAGGCAAGCTACGCTTGTGGACCCGTTGGTGGGGCTACCACCCCGAGGAGGACACCCTCGAATTGGCCAGCCGGTTCGACCTTCGCAATGTCCACCAGTACATGCGACGCGTGGGCCTACGAGTCGAGGAAACGGGGTCGGTCGTTGACTTCCTCGCCTAAGGGGATTCCTGCGTGGAGACAAGTGGCTTCCAAGTTTCGAGTCGTGGCACACCTTCAGCCGGGACACGTGTCCGGGTGGGAGCACGTTGCCGTGGTGGTGACCATCACTGTCGCGCGGTGGGACGGTGGTCCTCCTCGTGGTCGTGGAGTCGAGCCAAATCGTTCGGGCGGCGTGGACGTGTCCGTCAGGGGTTGGTGAGGATAAATCCTTAGAGGATATATCCGCACCGGATACTCGTATCCATCCGGGATATGCGCTAAGGCTGGAAGCTCGTAATGTACTCAACTCGGAGGGAAAAGAGTAGAGCCGTCCTTATCGGAGCCCTTGTGCCAGAAT
>ENA-ORXT01005583-ORXT01005583.1-marine-metagenome-genome-assembly--contig:-NODE-5583-length-12263-cov-8.472099_pt1 | contig 12263 bp, 10 predicted proteins | sample MGYA00237868_ERZ511482 | MGnify/ENA metagenome assembly ERZ511482 | reverse complement strand
GTGTTGCCCCCCCTCTCCCCCCCCGGCTTGTTTTGTCTGGTGCTGCGGGTGCTGCCGAGCGGGCACCAGCGATACGGCTGCTGTGGTCCTCGTTTCTGGCCACTATCCGCATGCCCTTTTTGGCAGCTGCCGCGAGGGTGTGGCTGGAGGCGTGCGGCTGCTGACTACACGCAGGCGACGTGTTACCTCTGCTACGTTATTGGATACCTGGAGATCGCCCTCCTTCACATGTTCTCGTACGTATTTGCGGTCGCGTCGCTTTGCTTTCCCGCCTGGTGTGTTTCCTTCTGGCATGTCTCCTCCCCAACCCAAGTTTCCCGCACACTGCTGTGACTGCTATCTTATGAGTCATACTACGATACCGAAGGACAGAGACTAACCGCATGTGTTTCTCCTGTTTCCACGCTGTGGTCCATTGGCCAGGTACTCGTTTTCCCGGCGCATGCCCCCGCACGAATGGGGTTGCGTTGTATCCTGTGCTCGTTCACGACCCCACTACCCGTCGCTTTTTTCCTCTATCAAATGTTCGCAGGGGCACCGCGTCTCGATGGTCTTCCTTTTGAGGCAGCTGGGGAGCGCGCTAGGGATGCGCTGCACCCCCGCTCCCCTCGGACTGCCACCTTCCCACACCTCTCTCGCAAGCCGTCAAGAGCCCAACGTCGTCAAGATGCCCTCAGCACCTCTCGCACTGCGCTCCCCTCGCCCTCGGCTGTTGGCGTCGAGCCCGCCGCGCCCCTCCTCCGGGTCGTCATCTATCCGCAACCAGCACCAGATGTATATGTGCTGTGCAGTGGAGCGCGCTCCGACAGCTGCCCCTGTGCTGCGTGTGCCGATGGGCGTGTCCGCCGACGCGGCGCGGTGTGCCGCGCGCCCTGACGAATCTTCAGGAGAGGGGTGGAAGTGCATGCTTGCAACGACATCTGCGCCTGTCGTGCACCACCCCGTGCTCTCCCTTGTGAGCATGGCGGGACACGAGGTGCGCGCCAATGCCACTCTGGCGGTGATGGAGATGGGTGATGGCGAGGACGGCGCTGACGGGGCACCTAACGACGGCACCGACTTGAGCCCCTACCGTTTCCCGAGTCTGAGCCAGGTGAGGCCGGGGACGCGTCACACCTTGGGAGGCAGAGCCGCGGGTACCGGCCGAAATACGCGCGCCAACCTGCTGCAGGGTTACATGCGGGCAATTGCCAGCCTCATCACAAACATCGGGGTCGAGCGATGGCTAGATATGTTTGGTGTTGAGGACGACGATCGCGGCGGCGCCGCGGCGTTGCGCTCTTTCCTCGACATCACCCTGTCAGCGCCTTACCGCGGCCAGGTCTGGCCACTGGACTCTATTTTCGGCGCGGTGGCGCGCATCTCGAACGCCGATCAACACGAGTACAAAGAGCAGGAGCTCATGACGTGCTGGGTTGCGCCTCGGGGTGACGTGCAGTGCACCTGCCGGGGCAGCACAATCAGCGAGGCGGTACTCGATGTGTCGTCGCCGTCGGCGGACGATAGCGACTGCTATCATGCACGGCTGTTTATCGACGCCCTCGCCAGCGTTGGCCGGCTGTTGGGCGACGCGGACGGCAAGAAAACGAGGAGCCTTGTGGCCCTGCCGACGGGGGTGGATACGGCCGGTATTGACGCGGCCGGGACGGGTGTCGCGTCGACTGGCGCTGCGGGCGGCAGCAGCGCAGCACGAGCGGCCGGCAGACGGGGACAGCGGAGCGCCATGCGCTTGACGAGGAACGGAGCGGCGGGCAAGGCGAACGGCGACTTCGAGGACGCGGAGGTGGAGGTGTTTGCAACTGGTGGCCTCCCCATTGCCGTCGTCATCTCGGGTGACGACCGTCGACGTGTGCCGGCGCCTGTCAAATGCGCACGGAAGACCACATCGTGCTGCTATTGTGACACCAGTCGGAAAAAGAACTGTGTACACGTGCTAAACACCCGGCACCTGCGGCAGAGTGACGCCTTACCCTCCCCTACACAAGGCGGCAGCATGATCTCGACGACTCCCAAGGCCATCTCACGCCTCGAACTGTCGCCGTTCAACTGCGACAAGTCCGTGCAGGTGGACACAGCGCTGATGGACGCCGCCCGGTCCGGCAAGGCGTACGTGGTGCCAGCTCCCATTGAGTGCCCCAAGTGTGGCACTCCCCGCGGTAACGCGACGGCTGACCGTTCCAAGGGCACGGTGCTTTCGACCGTGTGTATCGGCCAGATGGAGCTCGACGCCTACAACTGCAGTAACTCCGAGTGCGGCGCGTGGGTGTGCGCTGAGGGGCGAAAAGAGGGACTCGTCATCCTTTCCCCCGGGACAGCGGCGTCGGTCATGCTGGTGCGGCATTTTGCGTCGCAGGTCGCCGTGGAGGGCAATCCTTTCTCCCAGACATTTCGCACCTGGTGGATCGCGGCGCAGCAGCGGCGGCGGGCGGGCGTTTGGTCGTCGACAACGCCCGGTCGCGGCCGCCGCACTGTGTCGCGGCTTCTCTCCGCCGGCCTCCGGTTGATGGGGAAAAATGCGCCGGACTGGCCATTCTTTTGCGGCACGTGCTGCGACGGCGACGTGATTGATGTCGTCACCGCCGACGGGATCTGGCTTGGCTACCTCCGCCGGTTGCTCGTCGCATACTACACGACGTACGCGGAGAAGTGCGACAACGACCCCGGGCTTCTTGCGTCCGCGAGTATCATTGGCAGCGAGTGGGTGCGGCGCTACGTACGGCTGGTGCTGACAGAGCCTGGCGCCGCTGTCACCGTCACCGCAGAGCAGAGACGGGCGGCTGCACTGGCCTTGGCGGTGCTACTCCCTGGCGCCCTACCGCAGTCGTTTTTGGACACGTTTCCCACGGAGCAAAAGTCGGGCGCCAACGCCCTTCACGCGCTTCTGTCTGTCATCTGGGATCTTGAGTCTGCCTGTACGCAACTGGCCAAGAGTGTCCTGAGCGCAATGTCGAAGTTCATCGCTTCCGAGGGAATTAACGGTCGCCCGCTGCCCAACAACGCCGTCGAGCGGGACGTCGCCGCCTCGCTTACATCGTGGCTTGCTGCACGACCTGCCGTTGCGGGACCTGCGGTGGCGGCCGGACCGCCGGTTGCACACATGGCTGCGGCAGCTGCGGGCGCCGCGGCGGCAGGTGCCGCTGCGGCGGCGGCTCATGCTGATGCCGCTGCAGGAGCGGCTCTCCCTGGCGACGACGCGGTACTTGGCGAGGCGCACGCGCAGGATCCGGCCGCGGCCGCAGTTGCGGCAGCAGTGGCTGCAGGTGGACGTCGCCCACCAACTGTGTCCGCCTTTGGCTTGCTGGTGCCCGAAATTCGGGCTCTGGGTCAGACCGCGGCGCACGACGTCGTCTCCTTTTGTGTAGCCGTGGCGACTGACCCTGTCGTTTCTGCTTTTCACCTAGAGCACGTGGCGGGGCTTCGGGGACTGGCCGCGCTGCTCCGGTCTCCGTCTCTGGCGGCAGACGTGGCCACGGTCCTGGCCGAGGTCGTCAAGGACGAGCCGGTTGACGTGGCCTTCCCCGAGCACTTGTCGACGGACTTGGTCATGCTGCTCAAGTCGTTGCGCATGGGGGTCGCCTTCCTAAACGCGCTGAAACGGATGGATGACGTGCGCGAGAGTGTCGCGGTCACCGCCGCTGCCTGCGCCGACAAGATGGCCGACTGCATCACGGCCTACCACGCTGACCGCCCGCTCGTGACCGACTCGGCAGCTGCGTTTGCGGCCAAGTGGTGCGGGACGGGCATGACGAGGGAGCAGATGCGGGCCAAGTTTTTGTCCGAGTTTCCTGACGCGAGTGATGACCCGCTCGTGACGGGGATGTACTTCCCTGGAAGATTGCAGTGCCGCGCCTCGGCTTTTCTTCGGGCTGAGAAACCAGCTCTGGGCGTTTGCTCTAAGAACTACCAGGACGCGAGGAAGTCGTTCTCACCCGGGGCCTTCATCATATGCTGTGCGTGTGCCCACCCGAAGGTCCTTGGATTTGTCGTCTTGGACAAGAGGGAGGGGCCACCAGCATTGCTTGACGCCATTATCACTCACTTTGCCATCCTACCGCGGTTCATCGTCTACGACTTCGGGTGTGGGGCGGTGCGGTCGGCGCTCGGGAAGCTTCCATGGCTGCTTGCCGTGTCGACGGTGGTCAGTGACGCCTTTCACATCATCAATCACGTGTGCAGCAAGTTTTTTGCGCCGGCGTCCTTCACGGCGCTCAAGCACATGAACACGGTGGCTCACGAGCAGCGAAACCGGGCCATCAAGGCGCTCAAGCGCGTGCTGGCGGCATGCGGCCCCGTCGAGTACACAAGCATTCTCTGCTATCACATGCTGGTACACAACATCCGCGCCGCCGCTCGCGACGCGTGCCCTTCTTCCCTACCCGAGGCCTTTGACTTTTCCACGTTCTTTTTTTCTCAAGAGCCTTGTGTCTGCGGTTGTGGTCAAACGGGGGACAACCCCTTCCAGATCGATGACGAATAAAAGAGAGTGTGTGTATGTGTTCTATCGTGCCAAGAATCAACGAAGTTGCCGACATGGATCCCAGTGACTCCCTCGTATCCTCTCAGCACATCTCCCTTAGCCGAGTATTCGTCTGGCGCGCTCTGATTGCACACTTCTCGCTCCCACATGCATGAGCAAATGTATGGCAATGAGATGTGTCTCACCCACCGTGTGGCTGGGCGAGCCACGCTAGCAATGGCCAGCCGGCCTATCACCGCATCCACACTCGCGAGTGCCACGCTTACCTAGCAGTCATCGGCACATCGTATGTGCAGGAAAAATGTGCACGGGTATCTTGCACATGTGTATCACGAACGACCCGCGCTTTAAAAGGACAGAGAGCCTCCACCAAGTGCCGCCTGGGTATGTTTAACGCAATGCCATCTCTGGCGACGCGCCCTTCGGTTACACCACTGCCCATGCGCCACCGCGATGGCACATCCCACTGTGGCACGAGTCTTACCCCAGTAGCCTCTTACTAACTGACTGAGGCGTGTTCAGAGAAGAACTGTAACAGGCCTCCGCCAAGAAGGCGAAGGTCTGGGTCACAGAGTCGCGCTTTCCCAAGGGCTGGCGCTGCCACCGGCACGTGGCCTGGGCTTCCTGCAGCTCGGAATCAAACTACTAACGTGCGTCGGGACGTAACCAGGTTCGCCTAAGAAGTGGTCCATTCAGCAGGAGCGACAGTGTGGAGGTGCAATGCCAAGGACATGGGGGTGCTCGTTTGTGCAACCAGTGTCATACGTGTGACGAGTGCACGAGATACCTGCCTGGTTTACGGTATGGCTTGCACGACCGCGGCCGTGACAGCATCAGCTACTCTAGCAACTACCACCATTTTGAGCCAAAGCGCCCCCCTCAAAGCTCAGTGGAGTTTTGGAGCCACGGCGACTGTCGGCACGGCGTCGGACGGTAGGCGGTGGGGGAGGCGACCACGTCGGCACGACACACAAGCCGGGAGGTCGGGCGGGCTCGTCGCAGTGGCCCGCCCGCCGTATCCGTCAGACCACAACAGTACGCACAACTGATGGACCGTTTCCCAGCTGGGTGTCCCAGCAGGGATAACCTGGTTGGGCGCCCCATGAGGCCCCACTGGGCGTATATTTGGAGACAGATGGACAGCGAGCTCCGCAGAGGGAAAGGGTGTGCGCCAGAGAGCCTCGCTCACGGCCGCCGACTGGCGCTGCCTATGGAGGGACCGGCGCTGCCACCGCAGGCAGGGTATGGCTGGCGCACCAGAGGTGGGGTGAGCCGGCGCCTTTGGACAAAGCAGGTCGGTGCGTCCTCAACAGTCGCAGTCGGGCATCCTTCCGACCTCACAGCCGTCCCTGCCCCCATACGTTATCATCTTTCTCAGTCGACGCGCAGTGGGCAGTAACGTCTTTGCATTGGCGGGGCCGCGCAGACTCGAGCGGCGGCCCCAACACACGGCGGCGAGAGAGGCAGACGCTGTGCTCTTTCGACAAGATGCACAGACCCCACTGAAATGGCTCCAGCGGTACCCCCATGACGACCGTGTTGACAGCCCCCCCCGGATCTACCGCCAGCTGCCAGCATCGGATGCTCCCGAGGTACCGTATTCGCTACCTAAATGGCACGAGGTACCGAACTATCCGCTTTCTGTCAAACTTGTGGTTTGGACACTGATGGGCGCCTAGCGCCGCGCGTCTGCATGAGGGCCATCCAGAGTACTGTATACCCAGTGTTCTCGTGGTCAGCAGAGAGGCGGCGGCATGTTCCTTGCATGACATCAAGAGAAGTCCAATACGATTTTCAGCCAACAAAGATGTAGTCAAAAGTAAGTTATTCTACAACATGTAGCCTGCCCATATTCCGTTGGCATGGGATACCAGGGTGTCTGATGCCGGCGATCCCGAACTCTAATACTTCCGATAACGACACAACTGAGTTCTGCTGCGCTTAGAACTGTTGTATTTTGGGATATGGCCTAAAAAGCTGTGAGGACCGCCGGCAAGCGACAGTCGCAAGTGTGCTCAGTCTCACACGAGTCAGCTCGTTGCGTGGGACAGCAACGTTGCCCAGCGTCATCATCGTCCCGCGCGCCGGCAGTGTTGGACCGTCGGTGCGATAGGAGCACGTGGTAGATACGTCGGTGCGCGCCCATCTGGCGTTGCACAGGGCTGGGGGTACGGCGTTGCCGTGCATGGTCGCTGCCCATTCACGATGTCCCACTCGCATGCTCGCCTGGACTCATCCCAGCTGCTGGTTGCCCGCTCAGTTCTCGGTGGGCGCAATGTCGCCGCTGTGGGCGCTGCTGGGTGCGGGAAGAGCACCCTGCTATCGCTGATTGTGGGCGTCGCGCGGGAGCGGTGGGGGCATTCAGCCGTCGTGGTGCTGGCGTGGGCGGGCTCTGCCGCCCAACTGGTGGGTGGGCAGACTGTTTCTTCACTCCTACATGTCTCGGTTGGAGATGTTAGTAAGGAGCGCATTTTGTCACGTATTCTCTCCAACCCCCCGGCGCGGGCTGCCATTAATGCCGCTCGGCTCGTTGTGATTGATGAGGCCCCGACAATTCCAGGCCGATGGTTTGACCGCCTGGAGTATGTGCTCCGTCGCTTGGCGCCTCCGACCCTGCAGTGCCGGCCTTTTGGGGGCCGCATCGTGTTCGGTATGTTGTCCGTTGTGCTTCACTGCATACGTACATTATGAGGTCGTGGCCGATGAGCTCTCTGGAACGCATCACGTCGTCTATCTCTGAGTACGGACTATACATGGCGAATTTCGAGGCCTGACGTGCACTCTCTTCTTTTGTCGTCTTTCTTATTTCCTTTCTCTTCTTAGCTGCTGGTGATCCCTTGCAGCTCCCTGCCTACAGAGTCACCGATGAGTCGACGCAGAAAGGGGCCTGCTCTGAGCGCGCCTGGCATGACACCTTCTCTTCGGCTCATGGCGACGTCGTCGAGCTCACAGGGCAGCACCGTCAATCCGGGGAGGATCCCCTTCTCGCCATCCTTTCGCGTCTCCGGGTGGGCGACTGTCGAGATGAGGACTTGGCCGTACTCAACTCTACGTGGACAGACGACGTCGACGATTGGCCGAACTTCCAGCATCTGCGAGCCAAAGTTTGTGACGCTCAAGCATACAACAAGAAGCGGCTGACGGCGATGATCGGAGCCACCGGCACGTTCACCTGCCGCGACGAGATGCCACCACAGACGAGCAACGATGCGCCTCGTCGGGAACCCCCGGACCTGAACAAGGTGGCGGCTGCTGCAGTTACGGTCAAGGTCGGCGCACAGGTCGTGTGCACGATGTCGTTTGGCGTCGTCAAGACGGGCACGCGCGGTGTGGTCTGCTCTTTTCTTCCTGAGGAGTCCGTTTGCTGCAGGTTTAACGGCGTCGACGAGGTTGTAGCGATGCCTCTGGTCAAGTTCTCGGTGATGGACGAGGACGAGCAGGAGCTCGCTTGTCGCTGGCAGGTTCCCATCTTGCTTTCGTGGGCGGTGACTGTGTCTCGTGCACAGGGGATGACTATTAGCAAGGTAGCAGTGGATTTCTCTTGTACGTCGTGGACGTTAGATGGGTTGGCGTACGCGGCGCTTTCGCGGGCTGTCTCGCTGTCGTCGTTGCGCGTGCGTGGTCTCACGCGGGACCACGTCAAGACTAGTGCCACAGCGCTGGCCTGGTATGAGAGCGTCCGTTCGGAGCGACGTTTTCGGGAGTACCGGTAGGTGTTCAAAATCATTCGCTATCATAGCAAGAAGCTTGTACGCTACGAAGTAAGGTAACGGCTGTCCCAGAGCACAACCTGACGAGTGACACATCCATCACTGCCTTCTCCCCCAATCTCAGACATGTGGATAGGCACGTCACGGCGCCCGAAGTGGGCGACTCGGTACCGCTCGTACATAGTGGACTGATAAAACAAAGCCGAAAACGGATACATGTCGGCGCCCCGCCCCTCTGCCACACACACAGCGAGTACCTCAACCACAGGCGCCGCCTTTCTGGCCATGTTCACAAGCTCTGGGCGAACAGCTGGATCTGCCGAGCGCCAAACAACAGCGGTGCCCAGCAGCCGGCCACGCTGACGGCTGCTCGTCGGCCTGTCCCACATCTGCAAACGAGGCCTGGATGTACTCACGGTGGAAGGCATGTCAAACAAGGGCAAAAAAGACGAGAGGAGCGAGTAGAAAGCACAGCTGTCAGAGAGGCTGCGGATGTCGGTCACAACAACCGAAGCAAGGCACGTTCACTCCCCCCCGCCGTCTTCAGAGGCTTGTCCTTACCCAATGTCTTTCACCTGCCAGAGAAGTACTGCACTGCCAACGGCTGCAGCTCCGAGCGTTCGCTGCGATCCACCACGTAACAAGTTGCCGCTGGCTTCCTGCAGATCAGGTTCGATGACAGCTGATACCCCCCCGGCCTCACCGCCATCAGAATTAGTGGACGCATTCGCCGCAAAACGGTACGCGTACTCTCCGTGCCCCTCCACGACTTTGACGTCGTGGACAGCCAAAAGGCTGAGGGGTACGGCATCACGACCGCAATGCGAGCGCATCGAAAGAGTGACACCAGACGCGACAACTGCATCATCCGCCAAAAGCTGGCAGCGCTCTTGCCCGCCGACACAGGCAAGGCCGGACTCAGGGCCTTGAACGGCCCTCCCCGAGACGACCAACGCCAAACCTCCGCCGACTGCGGCCGCCACCGCCGGTGGGGCGGTCGCCCCCCCCTCGACATCCCCCGCCAAGCCACCGCTGCGTGCGGCCGCCGCCGCCGGTGCGACTGTCGCCCCCGACCCAACACCGCCCGCCAAGCCACCGCCGACCGCGGCCGCCACCGCCGGTGGGGCGGTCGCCCCCCCCTCGACACCCCCCGCCAAGCCACCGCTGCGTGCAGCCGCCGCCGCCGGTGCGACTGTCGCCCTCGCCCCGACACCGCCCGCCAAGCCACCGCCGACTGCGGCCGCCACCGCCGGTGGGGCGGTCGCCTCCTCGCCAGAAACCCTTGACAAGCCACCGCCGAGTGCGGCCGCCGCCACCGGTGGGGCGGTCGCTCCCCCGCCGACAACCCCCGCCAAGCCATCGCCGACTGCGGCCGCCGCCGCCGGTGGGGCGGCCGCCCCCGCCCCGACACGCCCCGCCAAGCCACCTCCGACTGCGGCCGCCGCGGCCGGTGGGACCGTCGCCCCCGCCCCGACACGCCCCGCCAAGCCACCTCCGACTGCGGCCGCCGCCGCCGGTGGGGCAGTCGTCCCCCCCTCGACACCCCCCGCCAAGCCACCGCTGCGTGCGGCCGCCGCCGCCGGTGCGACTGGCGCCCCCGCGCCGACACCGCCCGCCAAGCCACCGCCGACTGCGGCCGCCGCCGCTGGTGGGGCCGTCGTCGCCGCGCCGACACCACCCGCTAAGACGCTGCCGCCTGCGGCCGTCGTTGAGGGAGGTAAACCCGCCCCCATCCCCGCTCCAATCAACCCTACCGAGCCGCCGTTTCCGCCGGCCACCGGCGGAGGGGGGGTGCCTGCCTCATTCTCCCTCGCCGTGTTGCCGTTGCCCGCAGACGCAGCCGATCCCGCCCCGCCCATAGCTGCCTGGTCGACGTCCTTCGCGGACGGCTTGCTTTTGGCGATTGTTGGCACCTCAACGCCCGCGCAAAACTCCTCGACGAGCCACAGGTACGCTGCATCCTTGATGTGGACCATGTAGCAAAGGAGCCCCAGAAACTTGACGGTGTCCACGCTGCTGGTGTTCGTCAGCATGGGCGCGACGGCGGTCTTCTTCTCACCGCCGTCCATGTAGACGATGGCCACCTTGGAGACCGCGACGGGCGTCATTGACTCGTACTTGTTCGCGGACGCAGAACCGCGACTCCCAGGCGGCAGTTGTTTGAGAAACTCGGTGACGGCGTGCCGGATCAGCTTCAAGAAGTGCTTGCACAGCGGCCGGTCGTGGGCAATGCGCTCCCGCAAGCGACCGAGCAAGGAGACGCTCAAAAACTCCGGCACGATGACCTTGTTGTTGTTTTCAATCTCACTGATCTTGGAGCGGTCCAGCTGAAAGTTGGCCCCGACCATAGGGGAAAACGTGAGCAGGCCAGGGAACGGTGCCATCGGCCGACGTGCTGCGACGGCGGGCAAGAGCGGTCGCGCTTGTCCGGCGGTACTCGACCTGCGAGATGCCTCCGGCCTGCGAGGAGCCCCCGACGGTGTCGATCGTGGGAGACCGCTCGCCAAGTGGAGACGATCAGAGTCTTCTACAGGCGCGGAGGTTCCCGAGACAGGAGACTGACGACTGGCCGCCGACGTGCCGCTTCGAGGAGAAGAATCAGGGCGCCTGATGGACGGGCCGATCGGATTGAAGACAGAGGGCGGCGGAGCGGCCCGCAGGCTGCCCATGATTAAGCGCATCCCCGTTGCGATATTGTTCTGCTGCGCGCTGTCGCACCCTTGAGCATGCTGCCCCCCATACAATACCACGGCGCTTCGCCCGTTGGCCGGGGCGGCCATGAGAAACAACACGAGGTCCCCGCGCGTTGACCGCGATACTTGCTCGCACGCGTGCACCGCCATCTCGGCGGCGCAGCATGCCGCCGTGTCGCGGCCGTAGCTCAGCGCCGACAACGCGTGGCCGACCGAGCCCAAGTCCTCTAACGACGACATGCTCGTGGCCAAGTTGCCACCACTCGTGCGTCAATCAATCGGGGGAAGGAAGGGGGTCGGGCGGAGCGGGAGGGGGGGGCGGGGGACGGGGGCGCGACTTGACGAATATCGTTGGCGGCTGCAACTTGGCGTGGCGTCTTCGACGTGTGGGGCGGGTAGGTTGGGTGAATTGGTGGCGGAGCAGTCGCGGGACAAGAGAGAGGGGGGGGGGGAAGGGCGCGGATGCGCGAGGATGGGGATCGGCCGTGGAGACGCGCGACGGTCGCTGCGGAGGGTGGCAGGAGAAGGCGAGATCGGTGCACGCGGGCGCGCGCAACCCGGGCGGGCGCACGCTCGAGCACGAGCAACGAGTCCGCGGCCAGACGTGGTCGCGCAGCCAAGCCAACAGGTCGGGTCAGGACGGGTGACCTCAGCAGCGCATTTCTTAACGCATAGGATGGTCCGAGCGGTGGGGAGCAAAACCGCTGGTGCTCCCCCCATCGATCAGACCCGCCCACCTCCCCGTCCCAGATTCTGAATCTTCTCCCCCCCCCTATCAGCCTTGACGCAGCCTTGACAAGATCCTTGCATCCCCGTCAACCCTACGAATACCGGGGTTCGTGGCAGGCGACACCGGGATGGGAACTCGGGGGCTCCCAAATGATCAAATACTCCATTTGTAGTAAGCTTTCCTGACTGTAATGTACGATTCCGCGCCGTTCTCGTTTGAGAAATCATCGTGTGCAGAACTGGTACATACAGACATTTTCTTGGGTGCATTTTCCAGCAGGAGAACGGGAGTGCCCCAGCGGAAACAGAAAAGATCCCCGACCCCGCGAGGCTGTCCTGAGGCGAGCCATATTTTTCTTTTCCGGCGGGGATTAAATTAAGCCTTCATCAGAGGCCTTTTGTTAAGATCCAGGCACGTGCGTGCAATACCCTGGACTTCAGGGCGGTAGCGCGCTCGGCGACGCATCGACACCGGGCACGCCGGCCGGCTCCATAGCCGCGAGCGCGTACGAGGGCACGTACAGCCACGTTGCCGTGGCGGGGGGCGCGTGAGGCGGGGAAAGGAGTGCCGCCGCCGCCACCGCAGCGGCGGGTGCCCGCCAGCGTCGCGCGACGCCCACAGGAGGGGCCGTCACTCCGCCGCGCAGCGCACCT
>ENA-ORXT01005582-ORXT01005582.1-marine-metagenome-genome-assembly--contig:-NODE-5582-length-12270-cov-8.953334_pt1 | contig 12270 bp, 20 predicted proteins | sample MGYA00237868_ERZ511482 | MGnify/ENA metagenome assembly ERZ511482 | reverse complement strand
CCGTGGTGCGGACACTGTCCAGCTCACTCCCACCTCGGCCGGGACCAGTGCTATGCCTCACAGGCAGTGAGTGTTTTTCGTATGTCCGACACGAAACAGCAGAGCACGACACGCCGAGAAAATGTGGCCATCCTTTGCGTCCGTGGAGGAAGGCCACGGCGCGGCAACATATTGACAATGCACGTTTTCCTTAGGGACGGAGACGTCGGCATCATCCTGAATAGTGCAGAATCGCACCAATCGCTGGATGCTGCGGAAGTGAGGAGCACACGGCATAATGTTTTTCTTCATTTCGTTTGACGTCGACTGGGAAGAGCACCCTTTACAGTAGGTGGAAACAAAATGCGAACTGGTGATTGCTGAAGTTTTCCAAACTGCGTGTCTGTGTTCTCACGAAAAGGCGAAGCTTCGCTACCTGGTCGCTGCCCTGGGGGACCTACTTGTCCTTCATGAGCTTTTGCCAGCAATTTCGTCAGACAATTGCCGAATCTGCAGGTGCTGGTGTGAAGATGATTTCCACTGAATACCGGAGCAGACAGTCTTGGAGCTCTTCTGAACTCCACTGCGGGCTCTCTCTCGAAGATCAACAAAAAGTGGGCATAGTTTGATCCCATGATCAATGTGCGACAGTTCTGCGAACCGTCAGTGGGCGTGTTCAAATCTGGCAGTTTTCAGTTCTAAGGAATCGAGGACAAAACGCTGTGGGGCCGAGGGCCTCAACTGAACAGCAACATACCCCAGAAATCTTCATTCGGGTAGATTTATTGCGCGGTTTACATTGGATACTCCGTATTTGTGGACGGTTCGGCATAGCAGGTGTTGCTGGAAGTGACAGATTCTGCATAGACCCGCCACGTTAGCCACGTGGCAGTATATTTTGTGGACTCGACATTGTAGGCTGTGCTCTTGCCGACGTCAAATGTGCCTAAGGTGCTTTTCCATATTTTGGCCACGCTGCGCGACGCAACGTTTGCCCAAACTATTGCGGACCACTTAGTCACGATTGTGGTCCAAAATGATCTCGATTGTCTCCACAGCCACTAGTAATTGAGGTCCGCGGGATCATGACATCAGCAGTCGATTGCCGCTGTGCGCTTCCCTTTCCGAGACGTTACCGGCAGTCCTGATTCCAGACAGCCAGCTCAGCCCGGCGACTGGTGGTTGCTGGTGGAAACTCGAAGCTTTCAGATGCGACCCTTCCAGCGCCAACACCCAGGAGGCATTGCCTGTTGCCCTAATGGTCGATGAGCTCCCCAACAGCGCTGGCCTGGCCGGGTACACGGACCGCGGTCAGAGCCCGGAACGTGACGGGACGACGGCGGTCACCGCGACGGTCTCAGCGGCAGCCCGACGACGGTCACCACGACGGTCACCGCGACGGTCACCGCGACGGTCTCAGCGGCAGCCAGACGACGGTCACCACGACGGTCACCACGACGGTCACCACGACGGTCACCACGACGGTCACCACGACGGTCACCACGACAGTCACCGCGGCGGTCACCGCGGCGGTCACCGCGACGGTCACCACGACGGTCTCAGCGGCAACCAGGACAGTCTGCGTTGGTCGGCAGCGGCCGTCATGAAGAGCAGCCTCTGTCACTACGTGAGTTCTCCTGATGGCCCGACGCACAATGCGCGGTCATGCCATCTGAGACAGACCCAGCGTCGCCGGTCGCTGCCCGAGGGGCACCCTTTTTGTGAGCTTGGCCAGTGCTTCAGCGCGCTGTGCGTTCAGAAGGAGAAGTGTAACACGAGTGGTGTGACAAGGCACCTGTACGGGACGCAGGCTCTGCACCCTGGACGCTGGAAGATCAACAAGCAGGACCGGCTGATGAGGAAGCCCAACAAGCAGCCTCTTACCACGGAAGACTTTGTCTGCCCCATGATGACGGACCTCTCTATTAAGAGCATGATTGACAGCACCGTCAGCGTGTCCACCACGGCGGCGGAGGACGCGCAAATACGGCGGATGGCCACGTCGCGCCTCCACGCCAACACGAACGCCGAGCGTCTCGACATCGACGAGACGGTGAGGGTGATGAAGGGCTTGGAAGCAACGCGGCGCTCTTTCAGAAGGAGAACAGGACATCCTTTAAGATGCTGTACTCGAACGCCCACCTCGGCGCGGTCCCCGCCAACCACCTGGCTGCGTCAGCCGCCGAGAGCAGCCTCGACGAAACGAAACCACCCTCCTCCGACAGCGAGGATGTGCTCGGTTCTTCTGATGACGAGGCGGCGGCCTAGGCGGCGAGCGCCAGAGCAGGCAGCCGCAGAGGCCGCAAGCGACTCGCTGGCGATGGCGGCAGCGGCAAGGCACGGCAACAAGGAGGCGACGGTGGTCGCGATTGCGGCGGAAATGGCGGCGGCGGTGCCGGCCGCGGAAACGCACGGCAACAAGGAGGTGCCGATGGCCTCGATGGCCGCGATGGCGGCGGTGGCGGCGGTGATGGTTGAGCGAGTAGCCGGAAGGCGTCGCGCGGTGGCGCCACCTCCAGAGCCGCACGTGCTCACCACTCAGGACGTCTGAGCCGGACGGACCGCTACGCTGCAGCCATCGCAAAGAGTCAGAGCCAGCGGTCGTCTCCGGCAACCGCCCGGTCGCGAAAGGTTGGTGTTGGAAAAACAATGGTCAGAAGGAGCAACAATGACGGCACTTCATCGACGCCAATCGATGTCGACGACGAGAAAAAGACGCAGTCAGGCTTGGTGCACGACGATGGGTGGCCAGAAGACACACGTGCACGCTTCGAGCGTACCCTTCCTGCTTGCGTGTCGCCGCGATTCGGGGGCACCCCCCCCGTCCGCATCGCTCACGCCGTCATGGCGGAGCTGTACCAGTGGCCTTTTGAGGACGTCGACGCTGACATTGCGGGAGTGGTCATCAAAGGCGCGTCAGACTCGCAGGTGCGCGGGTTTATGCTGAACTCTGGGATGTTATCGTCCGCCCAGGTCGCGGAGTGCCTGTGCTCGGCCATGTCGCCGCCTCTGCGCCGGGCGTCCCTGTCGAGTATTGCCTACGCGGTCCAGCGTGTCGTGGACACTACCGCTGCTGCAGCGGCTGACGCAACGGGGTCCGGTCCGGTCGGTGCTGCCTCTGTTGCGTTTCCGGCGACGACCGCAGGAAGGGGCCCTGTTGCTTCCCCTCGCGCCGAATCGACACTGCCCAACCGTGGTACCACTGCACGCACCATCGGTGCTCGACGTGCCGTGGCCATCCTTGCGCCACCCGGGTTCCGTGGTCTTCCACGACCAGTAGCTGGCGGCCTGTCACAGCGTGTCACCCCCACTCCTGCAGCTCACATTGCCGCCGCTGCACCACGCACCTCTGACGCCTCTGTGACCCCCGCGGCGTCCACGGCTAACGCGGCGCCCAGTGCCGGGTCCGGCACCGCTCTGATGCCCCTTGTCGCAGTCGCTCATGTGACTGCGGTTGCCGCACCGGAGGTCTCCTCTATGGCCCCTGCAGCAGCAGCTGCGGCAGGGTTGCGCAATGTCGGCACCGCAACCGACGCGTGACTTGCATTGGCGTGGGTGGCTTCATGGGGGTCCTTGTCTTGACCGACCGTTTCGTAGTTCCTTCTGCACGGGATAGCGCCTGCTCAGTCTTGTTCACCCATTCTTTTTCTCTTTATCGGCCTGCGAGGCCAGGTTGTGCCCCGCTCTGTCACCAAGTCGATATGGGACTTGTGCATGGCAGCGTTCCTGCGGGCACTGCGGTGGCACTGCGGTGCCCTACGCCCAGAAGATGGATCGTCGACAGCGCAGCCACGACTCAACCACGTTGATGGGTTTTCTGAGAGGGCACAGGGACTGCGGGCATCCAAATTGAGTAACAGTGGAGATCAAATGGCCGACAGTTATCGAATCGGCACTGGATTGACGAGGGCACGAACTGCCCGCGCTGCTCGGCCGTCATCAGAGCGCCCGCCAGCCTATCATTTCCAAGGCTGCAGCAGAGACCGCGACGCGACCGGCCCGGCCGCGGCGTGGAATTACTGTACCCGAGCTGCGACCGTTCTGGCCTCTGCGCTTTTCGGGGCATGTGGTGGTCGTTTGACGGCGGCCGCTGTGCCTCACCCGTCGCCAGGTGCATGCACCGTGAGTCCATCGTTCCTTCGCGAATGAGATCCATGAAAGGGCTACCCTCGCCGTCCAGGGGTACTTGCACACACCACAGAAACCAAGAAGAATCCTGTGTGCGCTTCGTTGCAGAACTGGTCATCTCATGGGGCGCACCGATGAGGCACACTCACCCACTGGAGCACACTGCCAAGGCCCAACCGTCGCACTGGACAAACTCTTCAGAGCCCACCCAGACTTTGTGTGTGACTTGCACGTGGGGCCGCCAGCCGGACTGTTCTATCTCGACGGGCCTACCAGCGAACAGCTTGGCGCCAGCGCGACGTCCCTACGGGAGCGCGGCGCATGCTCTTGTTTTCACGTCGGCCACACAGCAACGATGCGGCCGGCCGGTGGCGCTGTCTCTGGAGTGGACCAATCACTATCCTTTTGCCCCGCGGGTACAACGCGAGGGAACGCAAGTGCCTGGTTGTCGACTTCGGTGACACACCGCCCGGACCGCTCGTGTTGCTGCCGCCGTCGACGGCCCCGTGGCAGTCGTCTCATTGTGCATCCCCTGGGCAGAAACCAAAGCGCCGCACGTGTGGCCGCTGCTGCTGACGTCGCCGTCACCGTCGTCGGTTTGAGCTTCCTCGCGGCAAAGGTCCACACACCCCTCCTGTCGCCACTGCCGTCACCGTCGCAGATTCGTGTCTTCGTGTGGGCACAACCATCGCGTCGCTCGTGTTACTGTTGCTGTTGACGTTGCCGTCGGCGCCGACAGGTTTTGTATCGACTAGACGCATCCCAAGGCGCCGCCCGTATTTTCACTTCCTTTGGCGGCGCCGTGGCCGTCGTCAGTTTGTGCGTTGGCGTGGCCACGCCCCACGAACCTCCCGTGTTGCCACTGCCGTTGGCGGCGCCGTCGCCATCGTCGGTTTGTGCGTTCGCGTGGCCACCCCCCACGAACCTCCCGTATTGACGCTGCTGCTGACGGCACCGTCACCGTCGACGGGTTTCGCGTCGACTAGACGCATCTGAAGGCTCCGCTCGTTTTGCTGCTGCCGTTGGCGGCGCCTTCGCCGTCGTCGGTTTGTGCGTTGGCGTGGCCACGCCCAACGGACCTTCCGTGTTGCCGCTGCCGTAGGCGGCACTGTCGCCGTCGACGGCTCGCTGATCTACGTGGCCACGCTTCACTCTCCGTTCCTGTTGCTGCTGCAGTGTACGGCGCGGTTTCCGCCGGCAGCTGCTGGGTCGACGCGGCCACGCCTCGCGCGCGGCTGCTGTTGCTGTTGCTGCTTCCGCTGCCGCTGACGGCGCCGACGTCGTCGGCGGTGCTCGAGACCAAGCGGGCACGCCCCGCGTTCCACTGCTGTTGCGGTCGCCGCTGCGGCGAGCGCCGCCGCCAGTATGGTTGGCTGCTCGGTCCCCGACACGCTCCATTGCTGCCATATGAGCCCTTGGTGTTGGTGGCGCCTGTACCTGTCGGCGTTGCCGGGATGGGCCCGCGGAAACCTACGACACCGCATCCGCACGAAGTTACGCCGCCTCAGACGTCATCTTTGCCCCCCTCTCCTCAGCTGCCTCCAGCGACGCCAACGCCGCGGCCGCCACGACGCTTCCTCTTCCCTCCTCTCGAGCATGCGCCAGAAGGTGGCATACCGATTATATCTCTGATCACGCCGCCAGCGTCACCTAAGGCGACCGCTGGAGCGTTGACAGCAACAGTCGCAGCTTCCGGCGACTCGGACGGCGCGCGTCCCCGGCGCGCGGCCGTGTTTCTCTTACGAAACCTCCGCCGATACCGAGGTCCCGCTCTGCGCCGGTCACTGCCGACAGTGCCATCGTGTTTTCTGTCAACGCACGTTGCCAAGGGCTTGACAACAACGCCAAGTTCCCCAAAGACGGAGACGGAGAGCGGCGAGAAGCAGCCCCGTGGTCGTTGCGCCGGAGCAGGTGGCGGCGGTGCTGCGTCCGCAGATGGTGATGGTCTTCCAGGGGGAGGTGCTGGTGGTCGTTATCATCGACGCTAGCAATGAGTGTGGGGTGGGACGCCGCAACTGTGGCGCGCGGGCCCGGCCTTGTCTCTCACCTGAAAGAGATGAGCGAGTTGATGGACCGGAGTGGATGCAATAATGGAATAGTCTTTGATGCTCTCATAGCCACCGCAATCTCCGCCTCTTCCAGCACCTTAGGCCTGTCTACGAGCGCTCGGTCTGCAAACCTTCATTCTGGGCAGCAAAGACGTTCCCAGCCACCCACCTTGTCAACGCAGACGCACACACAGGCCCCGGCTCAGCTCCCACGGCACACCACCGCCGCCGGCGCGCCGACGGCCGCGCCGATTAACGGGTCGCGGACCAGCGACGCACGAGACCACAAACGACGCACGAACCACCGCCGACCTGTGCTCGTTCTTAACCAGCTCGTACCAGCCGCGGAGGCCCTGGAAGCGGTCACGCGCCCGCCCCGCGTCGGCGGCCGCGTCGGCCGCCGCCGCCGCCGTCCCGTCCGCGCCCGTCATCCCCGCCAGGGCCAAGAGCCCCGCGCCGCCGTCAATGAGGCACGCACGCCACGACGGTCTTGCCTACCTCCAGCAGCCCTCGTGCGGTGGCCACCGCGGCCGTCCGCTCAATCACCTGTAGGAGGGGGCGCTGCAGCGTGCCGGTGCGCCCCGGGGGGCTGGTGGTTTTCGGACATGCCACAGCTGTGGCACGACCGACACCCACCGTGCCACGCCAACATCTTTCGTGCAGGTCGCGACGCGTCTCGCCCATGATGCCTGCCTGCGCTGCCCGCTCCCCGTCGTACGTGGGCGTGGTCGTCTTGGCGCCCGCCTGCGTCGGGCCTGGGCAGAGGCGACGGAGGGCGGGTGCGGCGCCGCCGCGGGACGCACAGGCCGTGGCGGCAGCGTGTGCCGGGCCGCTACCACCGCCGAGCTCCACCCACGCCTCGCCCGTGGGACCGCCGCAGCCATCCTCCAGCACGAGACGGCCGCTTTGGGGCCAACCGCGAGGCCGCCGTCAGTCCCCACGTCGCCAACCGCCGCAGCTACAGCCACCGCCGCCGAGGCCACGGGGGCCGCCACCGCGGCCGCCCCCCCCACCGCTCCACCGCCCCGGACGTGGCAGCCGCCACCATCGGCGTCGCCGCCGCCGCGGCCACCGCCACTGCCGCTGCCGCCATCACCACTGTTTCTTCGGCAGCGGGTGGGACGATGGGGGTGCATCGGAACCACCGCCATCCATTGGCGGCGGTGGCGGCACCGGCGGGGCGGCGGTGGCGGCACCGGCGGAGCGACATAGGCGGGACGGCGGCGACTGCAGCATCGGTTTGTTGGCTGTGGCGCTCTGGCAAGGACGGCACACGTCCAAGTGGCAATGTCTGTGTCGGTGATGTCCCTCTTACAGCGATGATCTGGCCAACCACAAGCCGTCTATTATGGTCGTTTTTTTATCGTTTCAGGTGAAAGAAGCCCCCTGTGCGTGCCATGTGTTTAGACTGCAGCGTGAGGGAATTGAAAACATGCTCACTTTCCACTGGCGAGTGAGCCCCCGTTCGAGGCTTGCGCCAGCCACATGCCTGATCGCGCTTGTTGTGGGAGGCTACATCAGAAGTTGTCACCATTCGGCGAGCAGAAGTGCCACTGAACGAGCATTCACCATAACCAAGGAGCTTCGGTCGATGGTGAGCCCCATCATTGAGCCCTCTGAGAGCAAAATGCAGACGACGATGTCGATCTGTTGACGATCTCCCCCGCCGGCGTGCCCCTTCCAGTCTCCGGTCTCGATGCCGTGTGATACACACGGCCAAGGAGCATCCATCGCGGGGCGCTCGGTGACCTTTCGCCACCAGCGCTCGTCACTGTCACGGGGCACCCATCGCGGGGCGCTCGGTGACCTTTCTCCACCAGGGCTCCTCACTGTCACGGATCGCTGGATCCTCTCCGCGTCAACGCCCTGCCCGCTGCAGAGGCGACGACACCGGACAACGTCGGTGATAGCGCTTTCAAGAGCCGTGCGGTCCATTTGGTACGTGCCATGTTGTCGTTCCTTTTTTCGCCAGAGTGGACCAGCGTCGTCGTATTCGTGAGTGTTCAATGTACCTGACTCATGAGAGGCCCAACCGCCGGCTTGTCGTATCTCCCACATCGCCCCGTATTTGTTTTGAGCCACTGCTTTTTACGCATTCAGGGACCCCGCTACTCGTCATGACGTGCTTTCTTTGTCTCTTTGAGGCCCCGCCTGGTGCGCAAGGACACCCGACTCGCCGATGTCAGCTGCGGCAGCAGCTTCAGTGCCGCCATTGGGTCTACAAGGAGCATATTTTTTATCTTCTTGGACCCTGCCTGTCCGAGACATGCTCCCACAACAAGCAGTGTGCCGTGCGCGGTTTGGTTGGTCATACCAGCCACTCCCTCACGTTGAGCCCGACTCGCTGGAGGTTGACGCCTGCCGGGTTTGTGGTCCACATTGCGTCGCTCGGGGTGCCCATCATCACTGGTATTGACTTTGTGTGTCCATTGGTGGGCGACTGCCAAGCCAGTCGCATAGTGGCCGCCGTCCATGACCTCGCTCTCTCTGCACGGTGACGTCATGTTCTCGTTGTTTCCGTTTTTCCTTCAGCGGTGCAGTGCGTTTGGTGATTCTCATCGTTTTTTTTTCTTCGCTTGAACGGTGCTGTGCGTCGTCTGCATCAAAAAGGTCGAGCGAAAACTTTCCCAGCGACTTGAAAGACAGCACCGTGGTGAAGCCGCGGTTGGCATTTGACGATCTGGACGGATCGAAGTCGGCAGGGCGCTCGGCCCATTGCCGTCGCTCTGCTGCAACTCTGCGAACTTGCGAGTGTCCACTCGTCTGTCGTGACTCACCTGCATCAAAAAACCGGGTCAGGCGGCCTTGTGATCTCTTTGCACCTCTGGCAGGGCGGTGCTCGAGCGACGCGGCGCTACCGCCGCACGCGCAAGCTTGCCGGCCGCCCCTGCGCGTACAAGCGGCCATGTAGGCGGCTCTAGTGCTCCAGTAGACGGACACCGCGACAGCCACAAGAAACAGCAGTGAAGGGGACTGGAGGGTGGAAGAGGCGGGGATGTCTGACTAGCATATATACAAAGGGTCGGTGTGTGGTTCTGGTCGAAGCTTCTCTCGCCTTCCAAGAAGGAGGCGCTCCCATTGGCGAGAAGCACAAAAAACAAAGCGCTGCCTGCTCCTTGCACCATCCCAGAGCAAACGTGTTGGCCACCCTCAAACGGAGTGCATCAAAGTCTATTTTCAAAGGCAGGGAGGAGGGGAGAAGCTGAGGAAACCGCCGCAGCTGTCCTCGGCGCCGCCGCCGCCACAGTCACCGCTGCCAACCCCTCCGCCGTCACTGCCGTCATCGCCGCCACGCTGGCAGCCCGGAGCGGCCGCGCCACGCGCATGACACGAGTCAGACACGTCCGGCGTCCGCGTGGGCCGCCGACAGCACTGCTGCCGCCGTGCCGAACACCAGCGCCACCTACACGTCCGCAGCGCGGCGGGCCTTCACTGCCGCGTCAACCCCGGCTGCGGTCGGCGTGGCACCGCGGCGGTGACGCGACGGTGACGACCGCCGCCGGCGGACAAGGGACGAGGGCGGACGCGGCTACCCCGTGGGCGGCGTCGCCCGTGCCCCAAGCGGCGGCCACACGTGCCGTCACCGCCGGCTAGAGCGCCGCCTTTTCGTCCGCCGCAACGTTGCCTGCCGCCACCACCGCCGCAGCCACCGGCGACGCAACCACCGCCGCCGTCAGCACCGACGACGAGCGCGTGCAGCGCCGCCGCTGCGTCCGCAGCCGTCACCGCGGTCACCGTCGACCGCTCTGCCAGTTGCGGCACGAGCCCCGGCCCGCGAGCAGACGTGGCTGTCGTCCCTGACGTGACTGCGACGGGGGGGGGGGGAAAGATGGGCGGGCAATCGACCACTGGTGCGCCACAGCAAGCCCCGTCACAGTCCGCCGCACGGCCGCGACCGCCGGAAGGAAAACAGAGTTTCCCAATACCAAGGCCGCCACCCAGCCCGACGTCGCTGCGGCCGCCGCCGCCGTCACGCGCGTGCGCAGCAGAGCAGCCACCCGGACGCCACCGCCGAAGCCCGTGGCTACGCCGGTGCCGCCGTCGCTGCTGTCGCTGCTGTCTCAGGACGTCTTCATCGCCCTCCAAAGAACAGGGGGCGACCGCGCGACCGCGCGCAAGCGCGACCGGCACAGCCGGGTGTCGCACATTGGATCAGAACCGCAGGCATGGCACACACTGTGACATGAACTGATCCTGACGAGAGTCATGAATGAGTCAAAACGAAAGAGAGGCTGCCTCCTTGTGCCGCGGTGTGAGCGGCGGAGATGATGCACTGTTAACTGTTCACCCGATCGGGAACAAAACGTCCGCGAGCATCAAACGTACAGCACGTACCCATCCGGCGGCCGTCAGAGCGCGGTATTCTCACGACGGGATGAGGAGGTCGGAGTAACAACTACTTGCCCGCGACGGCGCCATGATGACAGGCCGATGACGGCGCCGCGAAGATGGTCTGCCAAAGACGGCGCGACGACGGCAGGAAGACGCGACATCGACGTCGAAACAAACCATCGGCCTGCAGACGGATGCGGGAGAGCAGCAGATTCGACTGACCGGAGAGCGGCCGATTCGACGGCGGGAGACAGAAGTGGGAACTGATGGGCATGCATCAACGAGAAGTTGCAGGTGTTCTCGGCAGTGCACGGGTTTGTCCCTTCGAGACTTCCGATAGGAACGACATTTCCTGCCTGATCAGCCCTGAAATATCAATTGACGACCAGGTACGGGACGGTTTCGCGGTAGCCCCCGTCTGTTTGACATTGATTTCGTGCACGCCTGGTGCATGTTCATTCAATAAGACGTAGTTAGTTTCGATGTGAAGAGCTTCCAGTTCAGCTGTGTCTCCGCAGTAAAAGCGACCGGCCATCACGCGTCATTTGTCGTATCGAACATGGGTCAGGTTACTTGCTGTCAAGCGCCAAGTTCCACAGCAGCGGTCGACACATTCGTCGCCACTCCTTGGACACCTCGCGACCAAAAAAGGCGGGCTCTTGGAGATCTCCCCGCCGCGGCCGTGTCGAGGTGCGCCAACTCCCCGGCGGTGCTACCGGCGGTTGCGTCACCGACGACACCCCCGCCGCCATCAATGTCGGTATTGGGAACAGCCACTTACTTTTGCTCCGCCACGGCGACGCCCTCGATACGGATGTGACCAAACATTCTGCTCATGTTCCGGCAGCTGCTACGGCGGCGCCCACGGCTCCGCAGTCGTGCATGGCGGCCTCGTGGGACGTCGGTCGCGCTGACGGCGATGCAGTGGTGACGGTGATAGAGACGTGCGGCGAGTGCTGGCCGGTGCTCGCGGTGCCTGCCGTGGTCGCGGTGGTTGCGGTGGCGGTCATCCTCCCGCCGCCGTGCACAGCCGCCTCGTGCGGCGGCTGTCGCGCTGGCGGCGACGCAGCGGCGACGGTCATGGAGACGTGCCGCGCGTGCTTTCCGGTGCTCGCGGTGCCTGCGGTGTTTGCGGTGGTTGCGGTGGCGGCCATCCTCCCGCCGCCGTGCACAGCCGCCTCGTGCGGCGGCTAACGCGCTGGCGGCGACGCAGCGGCGACGGTCATGGAGACGTGCCGCGCGTGCTTGCCGGTGCTCGCGGTGCCTGCGGTGGTTGCGGTGGCGGCCATCCTCCCGCCGCCGTGCACAGCCGCCTCGTGCGGCGGCTGTCGCGCTGGCGGCGACGCAGCGGCGACGGTGATGGAGACGTGCCGCGCGTGCTCGCCTGTGCTCACGGTGCCTGTCGTGCTTGCAATGGCTGCCAGCCCGCCGCCGCCGTACATGCCGGCCTCGGGTGGCGTCGGTCGCGCTGACGGTGATGGAGACGTGCCGCGCGTGCTCGCCGGTGTTTGCGATGCCTGTGGTGGTTGCCGCGTCGGCACTCCCCCCACCGCCGTGCATGCCGGCCTCGGGCAACGTCGGTCGCACTGACGGCGACGCGGGTGCAACGGTGATGGAGATGTGCGGGGCGTGCTCGCCGATGCTCGTGGTGGTAGCGATAGTTGCGGTTGTTGGAACGTCATGCTCAACGCCGCTGTAAGCCCTCCTGCTGTAAAAAAGCAAAATTCAAGAAACCAGGTATTGACAGGGTTCGAACCCCCGACTCCCGGACGCGACCCGAAGG
>ENA-ORXT01005581-ORXT01005581.1-marine-metagenome-genome-assembly--contig:-NODE-5581-length-12271-cov-7.997294_pt1 | contig 12271 bp, 5 predicted proteins | sample MGYA00237868_ERZ511482 | MGnify/ENA metagenome assembly ERZ511482 | reverse complement strand
GGGGGGGGAGGCGGGGGAAGCGCGGGCGTTTGCCGACCGGCCGCCGGTCGTCGCCGCGGGCGGGCAGGGGCGGCCGCGCGCGGCCGCCGAGGGGGTGCCCGCCGCCGCCGCCGCCGCCGCCGTGGGGGGGGCCGCCGCCGGTGGGCCACAGGGGGCCCCAACCCCCAGCGATGCAAAAAGAGGCGGCCATGGTGATGGACAGTGGGATACTAGCGGGCGGGGGCGAAAAAAAAGGCAACGTTGGAAGCGGTGGCCGTCGGGGCTGTTAGGGCCTCGGCCAGGCCAGGGACGCTCTGGATGGCGACGGGGGCGGCGGCGCACCTGCGCCGCCGCGTCGGGCACGCCCGGGTGGCACCACCACCGAGGCAAACGGGGGTGATGTGGAAAAAAAAGTGGTGGGGTGGCACGAGGCCATCGACACTGGCGGGGACGGTCGGCGCAACATCAACCGGCGGCAGTGCCGTCGCGCCGCCACCGAGCGTGGGCGAGACCGCTACACGCGCGTCTGGGGGCGGCTGCGGCGGGTCGTGTCAGGGGCCTCCTGCCAACACCAAGCGGGAGGGGGCAAAAGGCGACGCCTCGCGGCCAACCACGAGCACCCCTCGCAGATCTCGGGCTGTGGCGGTTGCAGCCGCTGCAGCGGCACAGCTGTGCCACGGCGAGTGCGGTGGCTGCTGCAGGCAAGCCAGTGGCCACGGACACGCGTCGTCACGCAGCAAGCGCGGGCCCGTTGGTGGCTGGCAACAACCGGGAACGCAGAAAAGCTTCAACGTCGGATACGATGGTTGGCTGAACCGTACAATTGACCCCGGGCTCTAGTGGCAATTACTGTACCCTCGTCCTCGGACTGCACGCGCAGAGGCCTCTAGGATGGTGTGACCAACCACGTGGCGGCGGGTCCTCGGTCTAATCTGGACCGTCGAGATAGGGTACAGGCGGGCAGGCGGTTCGCGACGCGGTCCGACGAGCGGCTCTTCCGCTTCGGCGCCGCCACTGCCTGCGCCGCGGCCGCGGAGCCTGCAGCCTGCCCGCGCGGTTGTTACACGGCGGCAGGGGACGATCCGCCATCGCCCACGGTGACGGTGAGTGCGGCGCTCGCGGCGGTGCGTGGCGGGCGCCACAACGGTCGTCGCTTGTGCTGCAGCGGCAGTGGCGGGCTGTCGACCGGGACGCCGCGACGAGCGCCCCCGACGCCGTGTCCCTGCGCACCCGCATTGGCGCGGGCCTGTGCGGGTTCCGTGTCGGCCGCCTCTTTTTAGGTCGTCGACCACCGGGATACATCCCTGTTGGTTGCTGCCGTCGCTACCAACACCCTTTTTGGTGGCACTCACCTGCGGCGAGCGCGGTGGGCGTCGGGGCGAGGGCCAGACGCGCCATGGCGGGGCTGGCCTTTAGTGCGGGCGCGAGTTCCGGTGGGTGGGGCCTGCGCCCTGCCGCCGCTGCTGGTGCCACCACCACCAGCCGGGGGAGCGTGCGGCGTGTTGCACCCGCCGCGCTTGGCGTTGCCCGCAGGCGGGCCCTCACTCCCGGCGTGGGCGGGGGCGGCGGCATTGGGGCACGCCCATCCTGGGCCCGCCGCGCAGCTACGCAACCGGCCTTGGTGGCGGTTGCACGTGGCGGCGGGGCGCCACCTGCGGGCGACGACCGTGGCAGCGGCGACGATGCGGCGGCAGCGGCAGCGGCAGCGGCGGCGGCCGCAGCGGCGAGCTCGCCGTCATCGGCGCGGCGGCGGCCAAAGGCCGGGGTGCTCGGCCTCTTTTTTGTGGTCGCCACCTTTGCGTGGTCGGTGCTCTTCTTCGTGCCAATGGTGCTGATGCACCCGGCCATTCTCGCCTTTGACCGCATCCGCCGGCGCGCGCACGACGCGGTGGCCCTCTCTTGGCTCCGCATCTCCCTTTGGACGGTCGGCCTGGCGCCGCGGGTCGTCCACCCGGAGCGGTTGCTGTCCAACAACCAGCCGGTGATGTACGTGACCAACCACGCGTCCAACTTGGACGTATACGCCATTGCCTACCTGCGGCGGCGCTTCAAGTACGTGTCCAAGTCGGAGATCTTTCGGGTGCCCATCATTGGGTGGGCCATGGCCCTGACGGGCAACTTGTCGCTCAAGCGCACGGACCGCAAGTCGGCCATGGCGACCTTTCGGGGGATGGTCCGGCTGCTCCAGTCGGGCACGTCCATGGTCGTATTTCCAGAAGGCACCCGCTCCAAGACTGGGCGGCTCGGGCGCTTTCGGCCGGGCGCATTCAAGGCCGCCCGCACCGCCGGCGTGCCGGTGGTACCGGTAACCATCCAGGGTACCCGGGAAGTGATGCCGTACGACGCCCTCGTGCCGCTGCGGTACCCACCCAAGCGCATCACGCTCACGGTGCACCCGTCGATCCCGACGACGGGGCGGAGCGATACGGACGTGATGCAGGCGGCGTTTGAGGCGATTGACTCGGCGCTGCCAGAAGAAGAGCGGACGGTGCTTCGTCCAACCTAGGCATTTGTTCTGTTTTTCTTTTCTCCTTTTCTTGCGCTTGTTATACTCAACTCTTTCGGTTGCCAGGTGTATTGCATTGCTCAGATCCGCTGCGGTCGCCGTTTGCTGGACGTGTGGCGAGTGCCTGACCATCGGCTCGACTTCTGTTGAGACCAGGATCTGTGGCCCAACGACACGAGCAGCCCCAGCAAACAAGCTGCTTGGCGATAACCGGGACCAGCGTGTGGGGTGTCAGGGAGTTGCGCAGTGTCATGCGACCAAAACTCAAGAGCCGCAGATATTTCGGCGCATCTGGATGCGACGCCTGCCACAACATCGGCGTGAGAAGGGACATGCGCGATATGTTAAATGCTCGCTTAGAGCGGAACACGCACTCACCAGCGGCCTCGATTTACTCTCCGAGCCACCTTCGCACTCCCGCGCACTCTCTCTCTCCCTTGCACATACAAGCGACAAGGACACTCCCGCCGTACCACACCCAAACCGGAAAGCATGACTTGCTCCCCGCCAACAAAAAAGGGGTCATACCAAAGGTGCACAGGTATGAAGGGGGGTACGCACACACACAATTTACACGACAAGGCCCAACCTATCGCAGACCCCACGGGGGTACGCCACCCCATGGCATTTACATGTCACCATCGTCCTCGTCGGGCAGCGCCACCTGGGCGGCGGCGGCCAGGTCAGCCTCCATCTGGCGCTTGTGCGCGTCATCGATGACCACGTCGGCCGGCGCCAGGGCGGGCGCCTCCACAAACGTCAGCTGGGGGTTGCCGGCCAGCTTGCGTGCGAGCCACAGGAAGGGCTTCTCAAAGTTGTAGTTGCTCTTGGCCGAGATGTCGTAGTACTGGAGGTTCTTCTTCCGGTGGTAGGTGATGGCCTTGGCCTTGACCTTGCGGTCTTTGATGTCTACCTTATTGCCGCACAGCACCGTGGGGATAGCCTCACATACGCGCACCAGGTCGCGATGCCAGTTGGGGACGTTCTTGTACGTCACGCGGGAAGTGACGTCGAACATGATGATGGCAGCCTGGCCCTGGATGCTGTGTTGTAGATCAAGAGGAGGCAGGGAGGCAGAGAAACAGAGGCCGTCGACGAGCAGACGACCAACCAGCAGGTGAAATGCAAAACCAGTTAGAAACTCGAACATTGAGGCCATCCCAGTCCAATCTCAAGCACACGAGCCCAGACCGAAGCCGGCACCCAACTACACGGCACCACCACAGCTCACGTCCCTCGTCCAACGCTGGATCGCATGATCCAAAGGAAGAACCTCACACACAACGCAGACGCAACCAACGTACTAGTAACCATCGCGCAGGCCGCCAAACTTCTCCTGTCCGGCCGTGTCCCAGCACTGAAAGATGATCGGCCCAAAGTTGGTGTGGAAGCTCAGCGGGTGGACCTCTACGCCAACCGTGGCCACATACTTCTTCTGGAACTCGCCAGACAGGTGACGCTTCACGAAGGTCGTCTTCCCGACGCCGCCGTCGCCCACAAGGATGAGCTTAAACTGCGGCGTTGCGTCCCCAGTAGCTGCAGCGGTAGCCTAACGTTTCAACAGCGTCAAGACCGGACACCCACCGCAAACGCACGATTGCGTGCGGGGGTGAAATGACAGGGCATACAGGAAAGCGCATACACGAAGTCAGTTCAACTGTACACGAGCGCGCCGCCGCGCGAGTGCTCGACAACAGCAGTGTGGCACCTGCTGCTGAGCACCTATGAACGAGTGGGCATACGCATGGGCTCGCCGCTCAGCCAGACCCGGAAAAGAGCAAAGCATCCACCAGCCGACAAACAAAAAAGCTGGAAACGAGCTCACTGGCACACACTACAAGAGCTGCAGGTCGCCCACTCAGAAACACATCACGTACCATAGCGAGTTGCTACAAAAGCAATCAGGGTCAAGGGCAAAACAAGCGCGGGCGGGGGATGTAGGACAGGCACGCTGGCACACGGCAAGGGGCGGCGTGCGGGGCTCACGGAATCTAGGCCGCGAACGACGTCGGGTCACCAACACCGTCGCCGGGAACGTGCCAGCGAGCATGGGTGCGAACCCGTGCAATGCCACGTCCCGGCCGACGCAGACCAAACCCAGAATTGACCGAGACAGAACCGTAACCGACTGCTCCTTGCATCCCATTGGTCAGAAACGCCGGCGAGCGAGAGCCGTCCAACTGCACCCGACCAGGACGCTGGAAGGAACCATGCTTACAGATGTTCCCGCGCAGGTTCAAACTCGGAAAAGTAAGTACCGTGGTCACACTCCATTCCTTCTGTCCGACTGGCATGAAGGAGTTGATCTGCGTCTCCTTCCTCTAGTAGGGACGGCCCAGAACTCTCAGCTGCAAGGGGCCGTTTGCCTCGCTGGATCCTACCAGACTCTCGCGTCCAGACGCCTGTTCAAGGCCGCCACTGTATCCATACTTCTCGTCGACACGACCGTGCGTCCGACTCCCACTGTGCGCTTTGTCGACGCGCTGGTACGCCCAACGCTTGGCGCCGGTCCCTCTGCTCCACGCTCGCAGCGTGCGGCTTGTGTGCAGGTGCAACATGGCACCACCGCGGCTTGCCTTCTTGGCGCTTCCCGCCGCCACCCCGCTCCGCCACGCGCGGGTGCGGCCAGTGGCGGCGCCCGGACGCCGCCGCCGCCCCCGACGCCACGGCCTGGCGGTCGTCGCGCTGGCGGCGGGCCACCCGGCTGCCTCACCCCTCTCTTCTTCCTCGTCGTCGAGCTCTCGCGCCCCCCCCCCCCCCCCCCCCCCCCCCCCCCGCCCGCCGCCACCCCCCCGTCGCTGCCCGTCCCGTCCGACCGGGAGCGGGTGCTGCAGCGGCAGGCGAGCATTGCCGGCAGCCACTGGGCACGCGCCCTCCGCTCGGGCGACACGGTCATTGACGCCACGTGCGGGCGCGGGCGGGACACCCTGCGGCTGGCGCAGCTGCTCGCGCTCGCCTACTCTGGGAGTGGCGCCCCCGCCGCCGGCGACGCCGACACCCCGCCCGCCGGCGGCCGCGTCGTGGCCATGGACATCCAGCCCGACGCGGTCGCCGCCACGCGGGCGCTCGTCGAGGCGTCGCTCCCGGACTTGGTCGCCCAAGCCGTGCTGCCGGCGCTCGAGTACGTATGTCGGAGCCACGTCGATTTTGGGGGGCTCGGCTTGGCGCCCGCGTCCGTCGGGCTGGTGGCGTACAACCTCGGGTATTTGCCGGGGGACAATGTTGACCGCACCGTGACGACGACGGCGGATACGACGGTGGCGAGCTTGACCGCCGCTGCCGAGCTCGTGCGCGTCGGCGGCCTGATTACGGTCGTGTGTTACTGTGGCCACGAGGGCGGCGCGGAGGAGGAGACGGCCGTCACCACGTGGGCGGCGGAGCTGCCAAAGCACGAGTGGTCGGCGCTGGCGATGCAGTGGCTCAACCGGGAGAATTCCCCGTCGTTGCTGTTGCTCGAGCGCACGCGTTGACGTGCCGCGGCGTTGTTGCAAGTAGAGGGCCGTGTGTGCCAGTGAGTGCGTGCGCACGCCTGGTAGGAATAGAGTGTGGGGGGGTGGTAGGGGTCGTTGCGGAGCGGTCGTTGTGGAGCGAGCTGCCATAGAGTGTGTGGCTCTGCGTACTCTGTTTTCTTGAAAAGGACGGTTTTTGGGTTTGTCTCGACTGCGCCACCCCGAGGGGTGTGCTAAACATTGTTGCCAATTGGTGACGCACCACCACAGGGGCATGCCGGCACCACTCGGGAGCATGTAGGCGTCCGCCACGTTATTTGCAAGAGCAAGGACCCCACGACAAACACAAAAAACAACACGAAGTACAAGAGAGGAGGGGCAGTACAGCCAGTGGGAGCCGTTCTGCTGGCCGCCTTCACGAAACAGACAAAAAACGGGGTTCAAGACGCACATTCGGCAGAGCCCACCATTGACATACGTGACCGAGCTTCAAAACCAGCCCGCAAGGGAGCCCCCCCACCCCCCGGCGCGCTCGACGCCGACGCAGCCACACACCGCCGCCGCCAACCCCTAAGCGTCACTCATACTCAAGTCCCCGCCACCGCCATCCGCTTTCACCGCCGCTGCGCCCGAATTGGCGTCGGCCTCCCCACACGCTTGCGTCCACCGGTCGATGAGGGCCGGCGATTTGCGCACGCGCGCGACGAGCGCAGTGACCGACGCGTGCGTCCGAAGCGCGTCGACCGTGAGCATAGCGCGGAGGGCGCGGAGCCCCCCCCGGACGGCCTCATCCTGGCGGGTCACCTGCTGCCGCACCGCATTCTCCTCGACGCGCTTGAAAAGCACCTCGGAGAGCGCGGCGGTCACCTGCGGCGTGGCACCGACGAGGCCCGACACGAGCGTGATCGGCACAATGGCCGACGTGCACGCGGCCAGGGCGGCGGTGAGGGTGCTCGTCGCCAGCGGCCCAACGTCCGCGTGGCCGTCGCGGAGGCCGCGCGCCACGACCGCCGCCACCTCCTTGCCGGACAGCGCCCGCGGCGTCGTGCGCAGGAGGGTGATGATGGCGCCAAAGGCGGCTTTGCGCAACTCGAGCCCGCCATCCTCCTTGACGCTAAACGGCCCGAGGTTGACCATCCGCACGAGCTCCTTGTCTTCCTCCGTTTCCCCAAAGAGGCGACCGAGCAGCGCCGCGCTGTCGCCGCCGCCACCGTCGCCGGAGGCAGCGGGGCTCAGGTACTCGCGGAGGAGCTCTGGGCGCCAGCGCGCGAACGCGCCGAGCGTCTGGAGGGCGCCCTTGCGGACGGCCACCCCCTGGCTGCGGTCGCCGACCAGGTGCAGAAAGTCGCCGAGGACGGGCGTCAGCGCCGCGCCGAGGTCATCCCCAGATGGGGCCGCCGCCGCCGCCTCCACGTCCCCACCATCACCGTCGGCTGCAAGTAGGGAGCCCGACAGCCCATACTTGACCGCCGTCACCGCCACGGCGCGAACAGTCGAGGACGTGCGCTTGACGCTGTCGACGAGCCACGGGATGACGACCGACGGCTGGGCGGCGGCGAGCATGCCGAGGCACTCGGCGGTAGCGGTGCGGATCGACTCCTCGCCCGAACTCTTTGCGTCCCGCACGCCCGTCTCGCTCGCCCGCCCGGCGGTGCGCTCGACGGCCATCGAGTCATCGCCATCGCCGCAGCCGCCGCCGGCGTCGGCCGTCTCCTCAGCAGCCGCGCCGCCGCCGCCCGACGCTTCCACCGTCTCAATGAGGAGCGGGTAGAGGAGCGGGATGGCAATTGCCAGCCGCTGCCGCGCCGATGAGGCAATCGCCTCCTTGACGGCCAGGAGCAGCAAGTACCGCTGCGAGGACGGCCGCTCGCGGATGAGTGCGACGAGCCGCTCGACGCCCGCGCTGCCCCCGTCACCCGTGGAGAGGCCGCCGCCGGCCATGGCGCCGAGCGCGGTCGCCGCCGCCGTCTTGAGCTCCTCCTCCCCGTCGCCGCTGAGCACCTCCAGGACCGCGCCCCAGACGGCCGTCTCGCTCTCCATCGGGATGAGCGCGCAGCGACCGATTTCGGCAATGACCGCCAGGGCAAAGACGACCGTCTCGCCGCTGCCATTCCCACCATTGATATCCCGCACAAAGGCGGACGTCGTCTCCACGCGCGCCGACGGGTTGTCCGACGACCGCACGACGGCGGCCACGCAGCGGGCGGCGGTGTGGACTTGGAAGCGCGTCGAGCTGGCACCGCCGCCCCCACGGGCGGCCGCCCCGGGCCGCCCGCCGCCGCCACCGGCCGCCGACGCCGGAAAGACGGCGGCGCGGATGGCGGTGAGCAGCGCGTCGCTCTTGAGCGACGGCGCGTCAGCGACGGCCAGTGCGGAAACAAAGTCGAGCAACGCCTCGAGGGCGGTGCCCTGCAGCAGCGGTGATTGGAGGAGCTCCATCGCCGCGGGGAAGACCCCCGACGACACGACCGTGCCGACGGCGGCGGCGCCGCGCACCTTGACGACCGTCGCGGCAAAGCGCAGCGACAGCGCCGCGACGCGCGGGTCCCCGTCGCTGACAAGGGCGGCCACGTCGGGAAGGCGTGCGGCGGCCGGATCGTCCGACGCGCCGCCCCCGCCGCCGCCGCCGCCGCCACCGCCGGCCGTTGACGCCAAGCACGTGAGGGCCTCGAGGGCGGCGACGCGCACCGCGCGGTCCGTCTTGCGCAGGAACCCGCCGAGCACCGACGCAAACTCGGCCTGCACGTCCGCGTCGACGGCCACCGGCGAGCCGCAGCAGCGCGACAGCGCGAGCACCCCCGGCGTGCGGGTGACCTCATTGTTCAGGCGCGCGAGCAGCAGGCGCGGCGCGTCGGCGCGGGATTTGGCGTCCAACTCGGCGCCATACATGGCAAAGACGGCGGCAACGACGCGAAGCGACGCCGACTTGACCTCTGAGTCTTGCTCCCGCCCCGACAGGCGGCTGACGGCCGCCTCGTAGATGCGGGCAACCACCGGGGACAGCCCCGCCCGCACCGGCGACGGCCCAAACGCGTCGACGAGCACCTGGCACAGGCGCAGGCTCTCCGACGTGACCTTGTAATACCGGTCGTCGGCCGCGTCGAGCACCGCCCGCACCGTGGCCGGGGCGACGGTGACGAGGCAGGCGGGCCCACACCAGCGCGCAATGGCGCTAATCGCGAGCAGCGCCTCTATCCTCAACGTTGGCGACGCGGCGGCGAGGCCCGACGTGCCCGTGAGGGCGCGGCACAACTCTGTGACGAGGCCCGCGACACGCGGCGCGACCGTCTCGGGGGCGACCACCGAGACGAGGCGGCGGAGGACGGCGGCGGCGGCGCCGCGGCTCTTGGCGGCCTGGCGCACCCCGAGCTCCCCGCGGAGGGCGCGGAGGGTGCGGCCGGCGCGCGCCGACACGGACGCGACGGCCGCCGCGCGGGCGGCCGCCTCCACGTCCGCGTCGCCGATAAAGGCGGGCATGTATACGGCGGGGAGGCCCGACTTGGTGCTCGGCGCGGCGGCCAGGCCGGCGGCCGCCGCCGCGGCGCCGCCCCCGAAGTCCACCGCCGCCGTCGCTGTCGTTGTCGTTGACGCTGCTGCCGCCGCCGACGCGGGTGGAGAAAGGGGCGACGGCGCAGACGCAGCCGCCGTCGACGCGGCGGCCGACGCGACCAGCGACGCAGACGCCGACGCTGGCGACGACGCAATCACAGCCAGTAGGCCGCTAAACGCGTCAAAGACGTCGAGCTTGACCACCTCCTCCCGCTCTGCAAAGCGGCTCGACAGCAGCTGCGCAATGGACACGTACGTGTCCTTGGAGGCGGGTCCGCCAACGGCGGCCATAATGCGCGCCACCTGCACGAGCGCGTGGCAGAGGCGCACGGCCGCGCGGCGGACCTTCCAACTCGCATCCTCATCGTCCGAGTAGTCCCCCTCGTCTTCCCGAAAGCCGCCGTCGTCGTCATTGTCGCCCTCCTCCTCCTCGTCGCCGTCGACGACGCCGCTATCGTCCTCCTCCATATCGTCCCCGCCGTCGCCGCCGCCCGCCCCGCCGTCAGCATAGTTGGGGTCGTACTTGGCGAGCGCGAGCGCCAGCGGCAGCACGTCTGCCACGTAGATCGACATGGCCACCGGCACCTGCCGCGCCAGCGAGTCGAGGGCGGTCAGCGCCACCTCCCGCCGCTCATCCGCGGCAACGTCGTAGGAAAAGTCGTCGCTGTCCGAGCCGCCGCCGTCCCCCCCGCTGCCGCCGCCACCGTCGCCGCCACCGCCACCGCCACTGCCGCCCGGCGGCGCCGCCATGGCCATCAGCGGCGGCACAATGCCGCCGAGGTGCGGCACGAGGCGGCACCCCGCCAGCCGCGCCAGCGCCGACGCCAGCGCCGCACCCGCGGTCGGCGCCGCCGTCAGCGCCGCCGTCGCCGCGCCCGCCACATCCCCGAGCACCTCCTCCGACGCGGTCGCCGCGAGCGCCGCGAGCGCCGCCACCGACCGGCGGCGGAGCGACGCGTCCGCCGCCCCGAGCGCCGGCAGCAGCGCGTCGCGCACCTTGGTGTGCGACGGGGCAAGCAGCCGCGGGAAGCGGAGGAGCAGGTCCGCAAGCAGCTCCAGGCCAACGAGCACCCCGTCGGCCTGCCACGCGTGCGGCGACGCGCCCGCGGGGGGGAGCGTCGTCAGCAGCCGCCCGGCGATGGGCGCGACAATGGCGGCCGCCGACGGGGCCGTGGGGGGGAGCGTCGCGACGAGGGATTTGAGGGCGAGGCCGGCAACGTCGCGGAGGGATTTGGCGCCGGGCACCGCGTCGTCGGTGCTGCCGCCGGTGGCGGTCGCCGCCTTGCCGGACGCCCCCTTGCCGGCCGCCGGCAGCGCGTGCTCCGACAGTTGCACGGCGATGGCGGCGGCGGTGGTGGCGCTGACGCGCCGTGCCAAAAGCGGCAGGCACTTCATGGCGAGGCCCTGCACCTCTGACGACGTGTCTTGAAGGCGCTCGAGGACGGCTTTGGAGAGCTGTGGAGGGGAGCCGCCAGACCAAACGCCAGCCAGAGAGGGGGGGGGGGTATGGGGAGCGGCACAGGCGACACGCAAGCACAGAGGGAGGCACCCAGGTCAGACGAGGGAACGTGGCCGACACACGAGCGCAACAGCACCCAACGCGGCGACACCCGAGGCAGCTCCCCACCCCCCCCGCCTGGTCGGTCGCGCCGCACCCCGTCCCGAGCGCCGGATCTCCACGTACCCGGCCCTGCATCGTCTCTTCGGCGGTGAAGTTTGGCTTTTTCAGCTCGTTGAGCAGGTCCGACGCGGCCATGAACCGGTAGTCCCGGTCCGTCGATTGGAACTGGGACAGCAGCGTGGCGAGGCTCGGGTGCGCCATGGCGTCGGGCGTGACACCCCCGCTGGGGCGGCCACGATCTCACGGGTGCACCACCGCCCACGACGGACGACGGCGGGGACGACCAGCCGCGGGGGGCGACGCGCCGCACCGACGGGCGAGCGACGGCGGCGGGGGTGGTGATGTCGCCGCGACGCCAGCGGGGGCGTCACGCGGCAGGGGTGGCGGGAGCTGGTGGTTGCTGCTGCCAGCGCAGCGCGTCCGTTCGTCCACAGCGGGGTGGGACAGGGGGCTACTTCTGACGCGAGACACACGCGGATCAACAGCGACCAGACTGCCGACGCATCCGCGTCCGTTGTGGCTCGGAAGCGTTCAGGACCACCGGGCGACCATGGTGGTCGCCCCGGCGCGCGCCCCTGCCGCCACCTGCGTCCCTACGGCGCACGTTGTAGAGGATAGAAAGAGTTTTCCTGCGGAGCCCACTCTGCCATGATGAGCGCCCCCACAACCCATCGCAAGCACCGTGCGGGCCGCCCGCACGGCGCCGCCCGTCCGACCGCCGGCCCGTCGCGGTCGGGTGCTCCGCGGACGAGCGCAGCGGCCAGGCCACCGGTGCGGTCAGGAGCAGAACAGGGAGCTCCGCAGTGTTGTGCACACCGCTCGCGAGCCGCCGCGGTGGCCGCGACGACGCCGCGGGCGCCTCCTGCTGTGCCGGCAGGCCGCCGGCCGCGCGTCGGCCCCACCCCGCCCGCGCGGTCCGACGTCAGGGGCCACCACGGGTTGCACCAAAAAAAATGCACGGCATCTCTTTCTTTTTTCATTTTCGGTAGCCAGGCGGGCACCACGGTCCTCACACATCACGTCAATCAACAAACAACCCAAGACATGTAAAAAAACAATGCAAGCAAGCGCGGGCGGCCGCTCCCCCCTTTGCCCCCCCCCCCCCCCCCCCCCCCCCCCCCCCCCCCCCCCCCCCCCCCCCCCCCCCCCCCCCCCCCCCCCCCCCCC
>ENA-ORXT01005580-ORXT01005580.1-marine-metagenome-genome-assembly--contig:-NODE-5580-length-12271-cov-13.534935_pt1 | contig 12271 bp, 7 predicted proteins | sample MGYA00237868_ERZ511482 | MGnify/ENA metagenome assembly ERZ511482 | reverse complement strand
CCTAACCGGCCCCTCATGTTTGCTCGCAGAGGCTGAATCGGCCTCCGAACATGCATGACGTTTGAGGAGTTCTTGCAGTTCTTTTTTGTCCGTTCGAGCCGTTCATCGGTCCTCCGACCGCGTGAGCCCCGTGACCAGTAGATCGCCTTCGTTCATTGACATCGAGACGTGCCACTGACAATTGTTGACCAATCACCATTGATGAAGGGTACAGCAGTGACTAGATCCAGCCCAACTGCGTTTCTTCTGGGGCACCAGATGGCACAGGTGCCCAGTCCCTGTATTTTGGACCGTGGAGACCCGGCTCAAATACTGTGAAACTAAGTCGCCTGACGCAGCCAATGGGCACGTGGTCACATTCATTGAACCTGCATTCTGACAGGGTTTGGGCAGTGCTCTTGACATTGAATCATGAGAAGTCATTGGCTGCATGATCAGCCCTCAGTCCCACGTCTTACCATGTGCCAGTGGTTGGCTGAGGCTTTCTCCTGTGATGCCAGGTGCTATTGCACTTAGGACGCTATCGGTCCCCCGAAGCCAGGTGAGAGACGCTCTGATGGACATCCTGACATCGGTCCATCTCGGCAAACGCTTGCACTTGCAAACGTGCATGCTCCATCTCTCAGCAAAGCACCATAACGTTAAGTACACTCAATTGCTATTTGGTGTCTGTCGTTCGTGAGATTTCGGGATCTCGTTCGGTATCTTGCCTTCCACGAGTTTCGTGACGCAGCGCGGATGGGTTTGTGACCGCCAGCCGGAATGGGTGGCTCCCAGCGCGTGGCGTGCGGGCGGCTGTGCTGAGTGGGTCGTGCTGGGCTGACGGGGCGTCTGGCCGGGCGGCACGGTGTGTCTGCGCGCAGCATTTTTCTTACATCAGGGGGTGGGGAACGTGGGGTTGAATGGGTGGGGGCTCGGGGGTAGTGACGCGGGGGGAGGCGGAAAACTTTGTCAAGATTGCGACCGCTTGGTTTGGTGACATTCAATGCTGTTGTGGCACACGTATGCGTTAGCCCACGCGGAGCAGGCAGCAAACAACAGAGAGAGAAAAGCATGAGCAGACAGAAGCAGAAAAAAAAGAGAAAGAGAAGAGAAATATCTCGGGCGTAGTGGGTCGACTTGTTGTCAGCGACATCACTGTGCTCTGGGCTGCTTGCCGCGGGCGACTGCGACGTTCCCGTATTCGTTTGCTTGTCCGGCTGGTGGACGGCGAGCAAGGAATTGAGGAGCTCTTGCTGCTGCGCCGCCACGCACAGCTGCTGTTCTTCGACCGCCGTCTGGCGCTTGACGGCCGCCGCCACCGGGCGGCGGATGTCGGTGGGCAGGGGGTGCTCGGTGGCCGTCGTGGGGGAGGAGGGCCGCGTGGCGTCGTCGTCGGTCGGGACGGCGCTTGACCCCGCGCGCTTGGCGGTGGGGAGCAGCGACGACGCTGACGACGGTGTGAGCCTCGGCGTCGCGGTTGTAGTCGGCTTTGACGCGCCAGGTCGGTGCTCCCCCCCGCCGTGCTGCACCCGGGAAGGCTTCGCAACCGTCGACTGCGTCGCTGTCAGCGTGGTCGTCAGGGTCGTGGTCGCCGTGATGGACAATGTCGGCTGGGTCGGCTCGTGCGCGTCAACGGGCTCGTGGGCAAAGGTCGGCATGGAGGCGTCGGCGGCGCCTTGGTGGCGGTGGGTGTTGGCGCGGGATTTGTGGCTGCGTTGGGCTTGGCGTATGTAGCGTCGCTCGGTGTTGAGGGGGCGGTGATTCTCGCTGCCTTCGTTGCCGCGGCCATAAACCCAGTCCATGTCTTGCTTCTCCAGGCGCTCGTGATGGGTGATGACTCGGAGCAGCTGGCCAGGCGGAGAGTGTGCGGCGTTGGCGTGGTGGCGGCTCTCCTGCTTGTTGGTATTGGCCGGCACGGCAACGAGCAGGTCCGCGTGCAAGCGGCTGTAAACTCGTGGGAACAGCATGTGGCGGATAACGTCCTGAGACGCCCAGACAGACCAGTCTCGAACTCTCTTGTGGTTGTGATCTTGGAGGTCATGGAGCAGGTGGTTGGCATCGCGCAGCGTGGAGACGGTCTAGGAGGCAGAGAGCGGGCGCGTCCACTTGTCCCTGTCGGCATTGTCGCGGTCCAGCGGAATCCGCTGCACGGAGCGTTGGTAGTGCACCGAGCAGCCGCGCAGGAAGGCGCGCGCAGCGTCGACAGCGTTGGCGTGGCCGGCCTTCTTGGCGAGCGTAATCGCCGCACAGTCCGCCTGCGCGGCACAGAAGTCAGCAGTCAGCGAGACCAACTCGCGCGGGCGCACTCCCTCGACGGTTCTCTCAGTCACTGCGGTCCCTACCAATGGAATCGTCTGCCCGTGAAAGCCACACTCGCGTAATAACTCCTCAAACAGCTCTCGGTACAGGTCAGCACTCTCCCCCAGCGTTGCGGCCTTGAAGACAGTTGCAGTGCGCTGCAAGCGAGTCGACAAGATTGTTGGTCAGAACAAAAGCCACTGTGGGTTAGTTCCGTCGGGGGCAGCGCCGATGGGGGTGAAGTCTTTGAAGCTAATGACCGCACAAAAGGAGCTCTGCAGGCCGGCCCCGTCCATCAAGGCGTCCAAGTAGAATGTGTCGTAGCTGTACGGGCAGTCCGGATTTTCGTGGGAGCGGGCGCAAATGACCACCTTGCAGATGTATTGGGGCCCCCCGGCGGAGACAGCCAGGCGGGACATCACCCTGACCTGGTCCTCCCCGAGCGGATTGTTGGCGAGTCGATGGTCGGCCCATGCGTGGCGGATGGCGGCCGAATTTGGTCGTAGCTGCAACTCGTCGCGGATGCGCTTATCTAGTTGAGCGCGGGTGCTCGTTGGGTCCAGCTGGAGATGGTCAAATACGTGCCTTCTCAGGTGGCCCCGTGGGATGGCTCGGATACCGCGGGGCTGGGTGTGCACACCGGTCAGCAACAAGATAGCATATCTAGCGAGCGCGGGCTTGGTAAAAGAGTAGATGGTCAGGCGCACAGGGCCCGAGCCGTCAGGTGTCGTCCCTGCGGGCACGAGGCGGACGCCACGCTCGGGCTCAAGCGGGCATGGGTGGTGGCGCGCCCAGCGCGAATCCGTGTACAGGCAGCTCGCGGGCGGCTCAGTGCGGGCGTCAGCTTTGTCGGGGTCGTCAAACAGATCCTGCAGCATCTCCATGTCAACAGAAGGGGGCACCAGCACAAAGCGGTGGCTGTGTTCGTTGTTGTACGCCGTGCAGCCCACAAACCAATGGCCAGTATGCAGGGGGCGCAACCGCATCAGTCCCGTACACGGTTTCGGGCGTGGTCGCGCCGAGCGCATGGTAGTCTCAGCGGACGTGGGGACCAGGGGTTGTCATGGATATATCCCCGAGGATGATATCCGTGGATTATATCCGTATCCACTTCGGATACGAGCCGGGGACGCATATCCAAAATGCTTTATGAGAAAAGGAGGAGAGGATTCATCTATACTGTCCGACAGAAATTGCGAGATTATATCGGATCCGTATCCCAGATATGAGAGTCAGGATATAGGGATATATATGGTTATGAGGCTTCCCGCATCTAGAGAATTCTGGTTAAACGCAGTCGACCTCTCTTTTCGCGTGCCGACATTCGGGAGATTAATGTCCGAACGTTTGGCAGCGACAAGCGGCGATCCAGCCCGACCCGGGTGGCAAAGTTCAATCACACGACTCGATCCGATCGCGTTGTTGTCAGAGTGTGACACGAGATTCAGAACGGTCATTCTGACGTCCCTTTACACAAACGGCGGGGAACCGCCTCGACGGCGCCCGTTGGGGCGTTGAAATCAAGTGTGGATTTCAAGTCGTACTGACGTCCATTCAGTACTTGAATAACGACCGGATGGCATTCTTCTTGGGCTGTCATTGAGCTGTCCGTCGGACTTCGGGGATTATATTCGGGTCCAATAGTCGTATCCGGATACGAATATATTCCACTCAAATATCCGGTTCCGGTGGCAAATATCCTGATCCGGATCTCACCTGAGGCAGTTATCCGTAATCAGATACGAAGGATCGGCGTGTGTCCGTATCCTATTACGGCCCAAAAAGCATATCCTGACAACCCCTGGTCGCCACCACTAGTGGGACGGTGCACCTGACCATCGAGGTCGACGGGAGAGAAACGACTCTCGCGCTCCTCGACGTGCTGGTGGTGCCCATGTTTACGGCATCCCTCTTCTCTGTGCGCCAAGCGTCGGCGCGCGGGTACGAGATCGAGTTCCACATGAACAGGGTGCTCGTGAAGCACAAGGAGACCGTGAAGCTGCAGGGCACTCAGCGTGGCAAGCTGTATGTGCTGCCAACGGTGGACGAGGTGGGCGCGGCAATGACGGCCGCGGCGACACCAACGGCGGAAATGTGGCACTCTCGATTTGCGCACCTCGGCGCCACGCTGCTGGAGCGCACCGCGGGCGCCGTCGACGGCATGCACCTTGACAGGGCGCAGGTGGCGGCGCTGCGGGAGGCCGATTGCGCCCCGTGCATCGGCGGAAAGATGATCCGCGCGCCTTTCCACGCACACGACACGACGACCACCGAGCCGCTGCAGATCATCCACACCGACGCGGCGGGGCCGATGGAGATCTGCTCCGCCGGGGGCACCGTCTTCATGGTCAGCGTCATCGACGACTACTCGCGCTTCAAGACGCTCGTGCCGGTGCAGACGAAGGGGGAGGCCAAGGACGTGGTCATTACCGTCGTCAACCGCTGGGAGGTGCAAACGGGGAAGCGCGTCAAGGTCGGTCGCTCCGACGGCGGGAAGGAGTACACAAGCAAGGATTGGCCCCGGCGGCCCGCCGAGAAGGGCGTGCAGCACCAGACGACCACGCGCTACACGCCGCAATCGAACGGCGTAGCAGAGCGCTACAACCGGGTCGTCATGGAGCCCATGATGGCGGCATTGCTCGACTCCGGGCTGGACCGCGAGTATTGGGCCGAGGCAGCCGTCCCCGTGAACCACCTCGGCAATCGGGTGGTCGGGCGGCAGCAGTCCGTCACGCCGTACGAGCTTTTCCACGGGGTGCGCCTCAACGTGGCGCACCTACGGCCGTTTGGGTACCGCGAATGGGTGCTCGTGCCAACCGCGCTGTGGGGCAAGCTGTCGCCGCGAGCGGTCGAAGGCATTTTCGTCGGGTACGGGATCGACCAGAAGGGCTACCATATCCTCGTGGACGGTAAGATGGAGACGAGCCGTAACGTTCGCTTTGCCGAGTCGGCCGACACCCTCCTGCCCTTCTCGCGCACTCGCTCTGCGGTGCCCCGGATGCCTACTGACCGTGACTACGTCCACTTCCCCACGGAGCTCGATGCTGTCGGCGGGCGCGACGTTGACACCCCCGAGGCACCCATGGGGATGGGACACGCACACCCGACGGGCGGCTCGACGGCGCCGGCACCCGCCGCATCGATAGATGCAGCCATTGCGGCTGCTCGCGTGCTGGCCTCCTCCGCCCGAGCCAACGCCACCGCGTCCAACGATTCGGACGGCGGCGACGTGGGGGGCGAGGGAACCAGAGAGTCGGATGGTGCTGACAGCGTCCCGGAGGATGGCGACGTTGTGGCGGAGGCCCCGACGGTCTCGCGGCCTTGTCCCCCCCCCCGCGTCGACGCGGCGACCGGGGCATTGACATCCCGCTCCTTGGTTCGTCTTCTGCGTGCCCACACGCCGCAGCGGGGTCACGCAAGTACGGCGGCCGCGACGGCCGGGACATTGCTGGGGGCGATTGGTTGGGCGCTCGCCACGAAGGGTGGGCGCGCTACCGACAAGATGCGCATCCACCAGGCGCAACGCGCACCGGACTGGGCGGATTTTGAAGTTGCTGTCAAGGCGGAGGTCGACGCCCTGTAGCGGGACGGGACCTGGTATCTGACAGACTTGCCGCCGGGCAAGACGGTGACCGACACCGAGATGCTGTGTGAGCACAAGCGCGGACAGGACGGCAAGGTCGTCCGGTGGAAGGGGCGGTATGTCGGCCTTGGGGACAAGCAGACGTACCTGTTCGACTACGACGAGGTGTGGGTGCCAGTGGCGCGCTACGCGACACTACGCACGCTGCTCGCGCACTGCGCGGCGGAGGGGATGACGATCCTGCAGCTCGACATCGAGGCCGCCTTCCTCAACGGGGAGGTGGAGGAGGAGATCTACGTGCGTCAGCCCAAAGGGTATGAGCGGGGAGACACTACCAAGGTCTGCAGCCTTGTGAAGGCGCTCTATGGCCTGAAGCAGGCCGCACGGGCCTGGCACAAGAAGCGGGACGCGGTCTTGGCCGCGGCGGGCTTCACGCCATGCGACGCCGACCCGTGTCTGTACAAGGGCGCAACCGGGGACGTGGTTGTATTTATCCTCATCTACGTCGACGACCTCTTGGTGGCGGCCGCCACAAAGACAGCGGCAGAGTTGGCCAAGGGGGCGATCACCGGTGTCTTCAAGGCGCGTGAGATGGGGGAGCCGTCGTTCTTCCTCGGGCTTCAAATCGTCCGAGACGCGGACAAGGGGACCCTGCAGGTGGGGCAGCACAAGTACGTCACCACCCGGCTGGAGCGGTTCGGCCTGGACAAGGCCAACCCGGTGCGTCTGCCGATGGGTGTCGGCGCCCGCCTCACCAAGGACGGGCAGCCCCTGATAGGGGCGCTGATCAAGACCTACCAAGAGCTGGTAGGCTCGCTGCTGTACCTGGCGACGGGGACGCGGCCGGACATCTCGTTCGCAGTGGAGCAGCTGACGCGGCACGTGGCCGCGCCCACCATGGAGCACCTCGAGGCGGCCAAGACGGTCCTACGCTACCTGAAGGTGACCGTGTCGCTAGGCCTTACGTACGGCAGCGCCGCGGCGATGGTCGGGTACAGTGACGCTGAATACGCCGGGGACCTGGACACGTGGCGGTCCACTACGGGCTACGTGCTCACCTTCAACGGTGCGGCCGTCAGCTGGACGAGCACGAGCCAGCCGTCGGTCGCGCACTCGACAACCGAGTCGAAGTATATCGCGGCGGCGACCGTCGCGAAGGAGGCTGTATGGCTGTCTTACCTGATCAAGGACCTGACGGGGACGGCGACGCCGATGCGGATGCGCTGCGACAACCAGAGCGCTCTAGCGGTCATGCACAACCCTGTCTTCTCGCCCAAGGCGAAGCACATCAACATCTCGTACCACTTCGTACGCGAGAAGGTGGCCGACGAGCAGCTGCTGCCCGAGCACGTCCCCACGGGGGAGATGGCAGCCGACATCCTCACGAAGCCCCTGCCGGTCCCGGCGTACACGACGTGCCGCACCACCATGGGGCGCGTGGCCTACACCCTTTGAGAGTCAACGCCCGCGATGGAGTGTTGTGGGGGCGGGGGGAGCAACTACTAAGTGCTCCCCGCGCCCACGGCACCCCGGTCAAGTCCTCCGGCAGGTGGCAGCCGCCATGGGCGTCCTCGTCTCGGGGCAACGCATGGCAGCCGCTACCCACGGCAGGCGGCCGGGCTGAGTGGCCAGCCGCGCCGACGACGAGGGGTCGCCGCCGGCCAGGATGTGGGGGAGTCCTGGCAGGCGCGGGAGGGCAGGCGCGGAGCGGCTTCAAGAGGGCAGAGGCGCCCATGCCTGGGCACCGCTCCTGGCGGGATGCAAACCGGGACGGGCGTGGGGGGCCCGCACCGGGGAGAGTGATCCCGCACGGGGCGCGCGGACAGGGCGTGCTGTGGGAGTGTGGGTAGGGCGCGGGGTGCTGTAGAAAGAGCGGGCGCCGCCTGAGAGGGTATATAAGGACGCGCCTTGGGGGCTAGCCCCAGGCGCAGGGGAGAGGACAGAGCGTTTACTTTTTTCTCATCTGCGTCTAGCTACCGCGGGGGAGAACGACCACACGCGCCGGCACTCTAGCCGGGCGCGCGCGTGAGCAACGCAGCCTCTCACAACACGGACGCACACGTCAGGAGCATCACTACGCATGGTGTGGGATCTTAACCTCTTTACTGTCAACCGGAACGGGAGGGCGCGTAATGTGGGCCTATCCGCTTGTAAAGTGGGAATACAGTATCCAGAGGATATTCGCCATGCCTTCGTCGCATGTGTCTATTGTATCGCTCAAGCTGAGCATGCGACGAAAGCAGGCGCCCCCCGGATTCGACTGCCTAGCTTCTCGTGTACTATACGCGGCGTTATCAACAATCGAGTGTGACAGGTAGCTGTCGCCCCGCCCGAGACACGGAGAGTACGTTACTTCGCGCGCAACCGAGAAGCCTTCCACGCTCCTTCAAGTGTGCGCGTCGAGCGAGCACCTCACGAGGCATCATGCCTCGTGCATGATACTGCCGGAACTTTTCTTATCCAGCGGCAGAATGGGTCGTCCTACTAGCAGCTCCCGTTCCGGCGCCCATCAACGTATGCTCAGTCGCACTCCGTGGAAGGCGGCTTGGACGCAGCAGTGATCGAGTGGTGGACTTGGCAGAGGCCTCAACGACTCTCCACGAACCGGGCAGCCGCACATCTTAGTTGGTAGACGGCCGACAGTCAAAAAAGGGAGGGGTCGCACTGTGGGTCCAAACCCGCGTTCCTTCAGGCACCAAATGTAGGGGCCAAACATGCTTGAGTCGACCCGTCAGCCACATTTTGGTGCACGATGCCTTTTTCCCTCGCCTTTAGGACAGGGTGCTCTCAAAGTGTAGTGATGCACGCATATACTTAGATCACGGGATGTGCTCCCCGTTTCAGAGGTGGCAGTCTGCATTCGTGTCCTCAGGGATCTGAGGGCGTGTCCACGTTGAAAGTGTCGCGATGACGCTAAAAGCGAATATAGCTACATGGCTGAGAAGGACTGGCCTGCCACAAGGGTCACAGGGCCCGGATGGTGCCTGCCCCCCTACCACCCCCCACCGCCCCGAGTTGGGCGCGGCGACCACGCGCAGCGACTACGGGGGTTAAACGCGCCCGCGATAACCCGCGGGTGATCGTGCGTGCGCGCCGGCTTCTGTTGCGGCGGCCCGTCGGCCTGCCATCTACCGGCGTGGTTAGAGGTGCGCTGCGCGGCGGAGTGAAGGCCCCTCCCGTCGGCGTCGCGCGACGCCGGAGAGCCGCCGCCGCTGCGGTGCCGGCGGCGGCACCCTTTTTCCCGCCCCACGTTTCCTCCGCCTCGGCAACGTGCCTGGACGTGCCCCTGTGCGCGCTCGCGGCTATGGAGTCGGCCGGCGTGCCCGGTGTTGATGCGTCGCCAAGCGCGCCACCGCCCTGAAGGCCAGGGTACTGCACGCACTTGCCTGGAGTCTCAGGTTCATTTGGTGGTGCTCGTGAAGCACAGTGAGGTCAGAAGAAAACATTAGTGCCTCCCTGAGTGTACATACAAAACTCTTCCACTGCAAGTGTGCCAAAACTGTTCCAAATTGGCCTCTGCGGGGTCGTAGAGGCCGATTTGGAACTCTTCTGCAACAGTTAGAGTGCAGGCGTTTTGAGAGAACGGCTGTATGCATACGCATTTGAGGCGCAGGCCGTGGCGGCGGCGGCGTGGGGGCCAGACGACAGGCGACAGGCATTCTGCATCAGGAGACAACCCAACACCCATTTAGGATGCTAGCTGACACAGGTAATGCGACTCGCTCGGCGGATTGATCAACGTGGAGAATAGAAAATTAGATCTGTGCAAGGACCTGATCAAAACACCCCCGATCTGGGAGGACGCTGAGGCCCTTTCTTTGCAGTTCCTTCGTTCATGTGACGCTTGGTGTGACGAGCTCTCAGCTTAGAAAGGTCGCAGTGGGTTGTCCCTTCGTGTGACAGTGTGAGGCGGAATATTTTCGGTGAATTTAACGTAAGTGATTGTCGGTCAAAGGGCTGACTTCGAGCGCTCGGTGGCTGGGCTCGTCATGGGCGCACACCGATGCTGTAAAACACCGCGGTTCAACATATGCCATGAGGGCGACGCCTTCGTCGCCCTCCCCTCGTTGCCGGCGCCTCGTTGCCGAGCCAGACAGCCTGAAATTGAACCCTTGGCGCCACGTTCGCCGAACCAGGATAGCCTCCCTGGATGGTCCATGCAGCAGGCTGTGCACAGCCGGGGAAGAACTCCATTCGGGGGCGCAGCTTGGGCCCACCATGATACCCGCAGCGTACGCTCGTATCGCGCTGCGGGCGTACTGAGGAATCCTCGAATTTGTGCTGTCGTACAGAAACGGCGACGGAGAGGCGGCCATCTGCCACAGGGCAGCGTAGGGGGCCAGCTGGTCATTCGGACAAGGCTGGGGGGCGTGGGGCGTTGCCGACGAAGGGGGCAGATGTGGCCCGACTCGACTGTGGCGTCGCTTTCGGCTGCAGCCAGCAGGAGGCGACGGACTCGAATGTCCATCACACCAGTCGATTTGGAATTGATTGTTTCCAAATTCGCACTTGAAACCGGCCCACAAGACCGGCACGCCGCAAGGTCGATGTGATCACATAAAGCAACGTCGGCAAATTCTTTTCCGACGTTGCTTTGTGTGATCACATGTGATCTCATTGTTTCGCGTTGCAGCCAATAGCTGGCCGCTCCACATCGTCACATGAATCGTCATACGAACCAAGCCGCGGCTAAGATAGGGCCTCAATTCGGACGGGCACACATGAACACTGTGTTACAATTATCCGTCAACACTGCAGAACGCCTAGGTTTTTTTAGGATTCTTTGATGGGTTGTTAACTGGTGTATACCCCGATACCGACCCACCTACCAAAACAAAAAGGGTGAAGTGTCCATTTTTTGTGGAAAAAAGACAATGGAGGAGAGAAGGGTGAGCTGAGCCCAACGGTGTGCTTCTCGAAGGAAGTGAACAAGTGGCTTATGAACGGGGACAGGATGGGTTCGTATCCGGTGGCAGACGGATACTGCCCGCGTCGGCGAGGTGGTGCGGGGGGGTCGTCCTTCTGGCGTTGTCGTGCGAACCTGAGGACGGCACCCCTAGTTAAGACCGCGCCCAGCGGCACTTTTGGATTTCAGGGCCCAGGAAGCCACCTGATTGGATTGGTCCAACAATATCGGCTTTCTGTTGGGGGTCGCGGTGGCCGGCAGCGGGATTGAAAAACAACGCACTTACTGCCTCCATGTCCTCAGTTGTTCCTGCGGAAGTGGATGTGGGCCAATCTGCGCATGACACCGACTCAACAGGCGAGATGCCTGTGAGTCGACTCCCAGTGTGAAGGCCGGTCTCTGATATGTCTTCGGCTCTCATGCGAAAGAGATGACATCCGACGAGCTCAGTTGAGAGAAGATGCAGTTTGCTGCCCGGGCCGATAGCGGTCGGGTGCGTTCTCTTCATACGATAGGGTTCAACTCAGAGCGCTAATCACGATGATGCCAAAAAACATACGGTCCACCCAAGACTATCAACAAAAGAACCCAGAGTCATTGGACTGCCTTCGTTGATGGCAGAGCTGGTGTTGTCCGGTCTTACCGACTGCACATCATGGTTGTATGTAGACTTTCCTTTACCAAATAGTTGTTAAAGTCCAGCGGCGGCCCTCATGGTGCTTGGAAACATAAGGGACGAAAAGAGATGCGGCAGGATGGCGGCACAGCGATCAAGAGCGCGGTGCGGGATGATCCGGCCACGGGCGGACGTGGTGGCGAGCAAGACGGGCTGCCAAATCGCCGCCCCGACACGAGAGTGTCGACCAGAGCCACTGGAGGCCACACCAAAATCTCTGCGCTTTCAGGCAACTTCTGTAATGGCATCTTGCTTTTTAAATCCCGTGGCCTTTAGGACAGGGTACTATCCAACATGCGCATAGGGGCCCCCATTTTGATGTTTTGCCGAGCTAGTGCACATTGCGGGAGTACTGTCGAAAAACCGGGGTGGCCGGAGAGACACCTCGTACGGCTCAGGCGGACGTCGCCGTGTGGTGAGTCCGACATGATTAGAAGCGTCAAGTTGCACCGTACCCGTACATTTGTTTTTGCATGATGGCCGTACGTAGGGCATTAGTGAGGTCCAACCATGTAGAAAGAGGGTTTTTTTCTTGTTCAGATGGCTTGAAATGGGGGGTCTGTGCTTCAGAAGAGCTGAAAATGAGGATGTGTGCATCATTCAAACGCATCGGGAGAGGAATGACAGCGTACTTCGTGGAACCTGCCCCTGAGATGCTCTGGACGGTGCTATTTTTCAAATTTGAACTCGGAGGAGGGGGCCCAGATCGTCACCGCCGGCAGAATCCCCATCCAACCGGGTTTTACATAGGCCTTGGATGTTGTCTCATCACTCTTTGGATGTTGACGGATGGGCGTCACCCGCTCATCCAAGCCCATCCATCAGA
>ENA-ORXT01005579-ORXT01005579.1-marine-metagenome-genome-assembly--contig:-NODE-5579-length-12274-cov-4.763630_pt1 | contig 12274 bp, 11 predicted proteins | sample MGYA00237868_ERZ511482 | MGnify/ENA metagenome assembly ERZ511482 | reverse complement strand
TCGTCGCCCATCGCCCACGGCCCGAATCCCTCGCCGAGGTCGGAGTTCAAGTCGATCGTCTTTCGTGCTGCCATCGCACCACCAACCGTACCCATCTGATCGTTGCCTTGGTGAACGCCCAGGCGGCTCACGACGTCGCCACTCTCGATCCCGTGTCTTGGCACGGAGAACCAGAAAAGCCCGGCCCTCCCGCTCGAAACCGAACGGGAGGACCGGGCCTCACTGACTGCAGCGCAAGTTGGATCAGGCGGCGTGAGTCGCCTGATCTTCACGGCGTCGAACTGCGAGCAGCACGCCGGCGCCGAGGGCCAAGATCACCGCTGCCAAACCAAGGACACCGCTCGTGCCATCGGAACCCGTCTCCGGAAGCACACCGGTCGGCGGCAGCGTCACCGGCGGTACCGTCACCGGCGGAAGCGTCACCGGCGGTACCGTTTCCGCAACGAACCCGAAGTCCAACGTCGGATCGCGATCACCGTCATCTGTCAGATCACCAGACGTTGCCGAACCCGTCGAGGAACCAAGAGCCGGATCGACCTCAGCCTCGGTCGGAACGAAACCAACCGGCGCCGTCACCGTCACGATGTAGGACTCACCAGCCGGCAACACCGGCAGATTGTCAAAGCTGTACACGCCAGCCGGGTTCGTCGCCGTGGTCGTCACAGCACTACCGAAGACATCGAGCACCGGATTGCCGTTGCTCTGACTGATCGTCAGAACCACACCCTCGATCGGAAGATCACCAGCATCCTGCAAACCGTCGCCGTTGACATCGAAGAACACGAAGTCACCAACCGACACTGCGACTGGGGCCTCGGAACGATCAGCGTTGTACGGATCGGAGTCGGCGACCGGCGCTTCGGATTCCGTACCGAGGGCGTCGACAGAAGCAACATTGGTGTGCTGACTTCCTGGTGCGACGCCGACGAGGTCGAGCGTGCACGTGAAGGACTCACCAACAGGGAACGGGCCATCGACCCACGTCGTGCCAGAGGTCGGTCCGTCGATGTTTGCTTCAGAGAAGTTGCACGTCAGGTTCTCCGTCGTGCCTGAACCGAACGTCACGGCGTCCTCGACGACCACGTTGTTCAGATCGTTGGAGCCGGTGTTGGTGATCGTCAGGATGATCTGCGTGGTGCCATCAGCCAACGTCACCGATTCCGCTGCGGAGTTGGCGTCGTTGCCGAGGATGTCGGCCTTGACGATGCTCACGTTGTCGCCGAAGGCGTTGCCGCCCAGGGACTGCGAACGAGGACCTGCATCGCCCTCCTCGATGACTTCATCGCCGTTGTAGGTGGCCACGAAAGTGTTCTCGAAGAGTCGTCCACCGTTCGGTGCCGCCTCGACAGCATCGGCATTCACCCGTACCAGAGCCTTGCGACCAGCCGGGACATTCACGAAGGTCACCGTGTACGAAGTCGGCGTACAGGAATCGATCGTTGCGTTTGCCGTTGCGTCCGAGAAGTTACCGTCGATGCCACCGTCGGCGCTCTCGTCTGCGAACAGGAACCGGAACGTATCGCAGCGCAGCTCGGAGCCTTGACCCACGGTGTCTTCGATGACCACGGAGTCCCACGGGCCTACTCGAGTTCGAATGTCCCATCGCAGACAACCATCATCGTCGGGGCCATCGATGTCCGTGCGGCACTGATCTTGGTTGTCGAACCATCTGCTGCTCTTCACGGTGCCGAAGTTGCCGGTCGTCACTCTGACTTCGAAGTCTGCGCTCCATTCCGTTCCGTCGTCTTCGGTGAAGATCAGTGGAATGGTCTGGCCTCCGGGAATGTCGTTGTCGAGGCTGAACGAGAAGTTGAGTGTGAACCCGACGTTCACGTTGTTGTCGACGTAGTCGTTGTAGGTGATCGTCATGACTGCTGGGTCAGAACCGCTGAAGACCGCTACGCCCATGAGGCTGCCGTCGGCTGCGAAGAGATCGATCGAGGCCGGAAGCTGATTTTCCTGGACTTCTGGGGGAAGCGTGATCGTGGTCGTGTCACCGGCCATGGCAGAATCGGGTACCAGTGCCTCCATGGTCATCGTGATGTTGGCTTGGATGTTGCCGGCGCCCGGGTCGATGGTCAGCGACGTGACGTCGACATCGACTTCAGCGGCCAACACAGGAGACGCCGTACCTCCAAGGATTGTGCCGCAAGCGACCGCTCCGATGATGAGTGCGCGACCAAACCGATTCGAGAAGATTTTCATGTCCTGTGTGCCCGTCCTCTGAGTGATGTGCCGCCACCAACGGTCGACCCGCCTACGTGGCCAATCGACCGCTGTACGCGATTTCTCACGCAGGGTAGGCTGAGCCCCACTCCGTCGGCAAATCCTGCGCAAAGTTTCTCACCGGCGTGCGTCAGGTGCGCCGCAGCGCCATTCGCTCAGTTCGGTGAGCCGATGGCACTGATTGCACCGATGAAGGCATCGATGCCTTCGTCGAGCTCGGCTTCGGTGATGGCAAGCATCGGCGCCATGCGGATCACGTTCCCGTAGAGCCCGCCCTTGCCGACCAAGAGGCCCCGATCCTTGAGCTCGTCGAGGAGCCGTGAGGTCGTCGGCGCGTCCGGCTCGACACCGCCGGGATGCACGACTTCGATGGCTTGCATCAACCCGCGCCCACGGAGTTCGGCGATCCAATCGGTCTGGTCGATCATCGGTGAGAGGCGTGCGGTCAGGCGCTCCCCCATGGCCTTGGCGTTGCTCTGTAGATCATGGTCGAGTACGTACTTCAACGTCGCCGACCCAGCTGCCGCAGAGAGCGGATTGCCGCCGAACGTCGAGAAAGTGAGCACGTCGATGCAGTCCATGATCTCCGCTCGGGCCACCACGCCGGCGAGTGTGATGCCGTTGCCGACACCCTTCGCGAACGTCAAGATGTCGGGCACGATGTCGTGGGCTTGGTAGCCCCAGAAGTGCTCGCCGGTGCGACCCCAGCCGGTCTGCACCTCGTCAGAGATGAACAAGATCTCGCGGTTGGAGAGTTCCTTGCCGATTGCTCCAAAGAACCCGTCGGGTGGTGTGGCGAACCCGCCGACACCTTGGATCGGCTCCGCAATCAGCGCTGCGACGTTGCCTGCGGTGCCCATGTCGATCATCTGGACCAGGTCGGCAACGCACGCCGACGTATATGCGTCGTCGTCGAGATCGCGGAACGGTGAGCGCAACCGGTAGCCGCCCTGGATGAAGTTGACGTTGAGCCCCGACATGGCAGCCATCGACCACGAACTCTGCGCCGTGATCGCCTGCGCAGTGTGGGATCGGCCGTGGTAGCTGTTGCGCATCGCGAGGACCTCGTTCGAACCGCGGTACGTCGTGGCGAGCATCACCGCCATGTCGTTCGCTTCGGAACCTGACGCTGTGAAGAACACGCGGGCGTCGGGGATTCCCGACACTGCGGCGACCTCTTCGGCGAAGGCGATCATCGGTTCGGACAGGTAGAGCGTCGAGGTGTGCATCACCCTGGCGGCTTGTTCTTGCACGGCGGTGACGATCTCGGGAATCGAGTGGCCGACCATGGTGGTCAGTACGCCCCCGAACCAGTCGAGGTAGCGGTTTCCCTCGACGTCCCAGATGTAGCTGCCCTCGCCGTGATCGATCGAGATCGGCTCGGCATGCAGCGGGCTGACGAACGAGGGCAAGGCAGCGCGGTAACGCTCGAGCAACTCGGCATTGGTGGTCATCGGTGGCACTCTCTTCTCTGCTTGGCTCGACGCGACCTGCCGAGAGTCGATCAGTCTGTCACTCGTCGCTGTCGCCGTCGAGAACAGGTCAACCCCGCGCAGGCCAGGTCCTGAACGGACAGCAACCCGCCATGTCTACGATCGAGGCATGGCGACGCTCGTGCTGCTCAATGGCCCGCCGGCTTCGGGCAAGTCGACGCTGGCGCGTCGGCTGGTCGCTGACCGACATCTCGCCCTGATCGTCGACATCGACGTGCTCCGCAGCCAGCTGGGAGGCTGGCTCGACGACCCCGACAGAGCCGGTACCGCGGCTCGGCGCGTGGCACTCGCGATGTGCCGGGCACACCTCGACGCTGGTCACGACGTCGTCGTGCCGCAGTTCCTCGGCAAGGCCGACTTCATCGAAGCTCTTGCTGCTGTCGCTGCTGACAGCGACGCACGATTCGTCGAGGTCGTGCTGCAACTGTCTCGGTCCGATGCCCTCCGTGCCTTCGGGGAGCGATGCGACCACCCGACCGACTCCACCCACCACGATGCCGCAGCGCTCGTCGGCCGATCGACTGCCGAGGATCCAGTCGGCGACATGTACGACGCGCTGCAGCTACTGGTCGCCCAACGGCCCGGCGTACTTCGAGTCGACACAGTTCGCAACAATGCCGAACAGACACTCCAGCGCCTCATCGACTGCATTCGATCGGTCGCGTGCAATGGTGAAACGATGAGTCTCGACTGGGTGAAGCTCGAGCTGGATGTGGCGACGTTCGACCCCACGCCGTTCGCGCCTGCCATCGAAGCCGTCCGCGCCGACGGCATCGAGATGTCGACACTCGCCGCCCTCGGCAACACCGAGGCGAACCAGCGTCGGCTGTACGAACTGAATGCTGAATGCTCGGCCGACATTCCAAACCGTGGGAGGTTCCACACCTGGTCGGAGTATCGACGGATGCGGCTCAACGTCGACTCGTTCGACCCGCGAGGCGTCGTGATCGCTCGGCGAGGTGATGCTTGGATCGGCATGGCGTCCATCTCGGTACACCCGGCCCAGAGCGTCCTGTTCACCGAGATGACCGGTGTGGTGCGCTCCGAACGCCGGCGTGGTCTGGCGCTTGCGATGAAGGTGCGCAACATCGCCGAGTTCAGCGCGTTGTGGGACATCACGAACCTGCGCACCGTGCACCACCCGGAGAACGCTGGAATCATCGCGCTCAACCGCCAGCTCGGTTACGTCGATGCGCACTGGCCGTACCCGGCTTCCTGAAACCGGTCGCCGCTGAACGAGGTCTCGCAGGCAGGTCCGAACTATCTTCCACGACGTGGCGGCACTCGATGAACTGATCGGACAGACTCGCAACTGGGTGAAGGGGCATCGGTTGCACGATCTGCCGAATCCCAAGCTCACCCCAACGCTCGCTGCCAAGTGGCTCGTCGACGAATGGGCGCTGCAGATCGAGACGACCAACAGCCGCTTGCGCGCCCCCTCGGTCGACTTCCGTCGCCGCTTACGCAACGAACTCGGCGACGGTGTCGACATGTTCAACGACATGGGCTGGGTCGACGACCCCATGTCGTACCACCAAGAACCAGGCCCGCTCAGCGACGTCAGGCTCACCCCCCGCACTGACGGCGGCCTCGACTATCACCACCTGACTGCGGCGAGTGAATTCGAACCCCACGACGGCGAGCCCGGCCGCGAACGCTGGCTCGACTACGAACCCAACCGCACCGCACACGCCTGGATCCTGCGCCACGACGGCCCGCCCCGCCCGTGGCTGATCTGCATCAACGGTTACCGCACCGGTACGCCCAGGGTCGACTTCATCGCGTTCGGCGCAAAGCGGCTCCACGAGGAACTCGGCTTCAACCTCGCATTTCCTGTTTCGCCTCTGCACGGCCCGCGCGCACAGGGTGCATCCGGCGACCGAGTGCTGAACGGTGGCGCAATGAACACCGTGCACACTGCAGCTCAAGCAATCTGGGACATCCGTCGACTCAAGCAGTGGCTGGCCGACACTCAAGATGCACCGTCGATTGGTGCATCGGGCATTTCGTTGGGCGGCTACTTCACATCGCTGTTGGCATGCTTCGAAGACGACCTCGCCATCGCCATCGCCGGTGTCCCCGAGGCCGACCTCGTGCGCGGCATGCGTCGCAACGTCGAGGCATTGCTCCCGCCGTTCTACGACCAGTGGGGCTTGAGCTGGCGATCGTTCGAGCGTCTCAACCGTGTCGTGTCGCCCATGGCAATGCAGCCGCTGATCCCGAAAGAGGCGCTCTACATCTATGGCGGGCTCGTCGACCGGTGGGTCCGTCCCGGCAACGTGCACGCCCTGTGGGAGCACTGGGATCGTCCCGAGATCTGTTGGTACGAGGGCAGCCACCTGTCGTTCCCGCTCGAACAGAAGGTGACCGACTTCGTCACCGATGCGCTCGAAGCGCGGCTCGGCATCCCTTCCGCTGACGCCCGCCACCTCCGCAGCGCCTGACACGCCACAGCCTTCACCGACACTCCGACGGCGGGCCGATCAGAACGATCGTCTACGTTCCATCAGGACCGCCAGACGCAGCGCCGGATCCGATCGCCGGCGGCAGGGAGCACCATGACCGAGCCACTCGTTCTTCGCACCGACACCCCCGGCGGTGTCGACGGCAGCAAAGCGGTGCTGACCACGCTGACCCTCAACCGACCCGACAAGCTGAACGCTCTTGGGCCGACGATGTTCATCGAGTTGCGCGAACACCTCGATGCGATCGCCGTCGACGAGTCGGTCGGTTGCGTCGTACTCACCGGTGCGGGGCGAGCGTTCTGTGCTGGCCATGACCTCGGTTCGATCGCCAGCGGTGAGAAGGCACCGAGCAAGCACTTCGAACCAGAAACCGTCGATGCCCTCGAAGCACTTCCGCAGCCGACCATCGCTCGGATTCACGGACACTGCTACACCGGCGGACTCGAACTCGCCCTCGGCTGCGACCTTCTCATCGCAAGCGAGTCGGCCAAGCTCGGAGACACGCACGGCCAGTGGGGCCTGGTGCCGGTGTGGGGCATGTCGATCCGGCTGCCCGAACGCATCGGTCGCTCCGCAGCCAAGGAGATGATGTTCACGAGCCGCCGGATCAGCGGCGCCGAGGCAGCGACGATCGGCCTCGTCGACCGATGTGTCCCGGACGACGAACTCGACGCCACTGTCGACGCGCTCACCACCGAGGTGCTCGCCAACTCGCATGGAACCAACCGCATCGTCAAACAGCTCGTCGACGACCAGGCACAGCGCACCCGGGCCGACGCATTGCTCTACGAGCGATCACTCCCCCACGGCGTTCCCGACGACATGGCGGCACGCATGGCTGCCGGGGGCCGATCGTGACCACGACACCCACCGCAGCGACCGAGATCGATGTGACCCCGAGCGGTCAGGCATGTGGCGCAACCGTGCGCGGCATCGACCTCCGCGACCTCTCCGTCGAGCAGGTCGCTGCGATCCGCGCTGCCTGGCTCGACCACAAGGTCCTCGTATTTCCCGATCAAGATCTCACCGACGACGATCTCGAAGCATTCACCCTTCGGTTCGGCCCCTTCGGCGACGACCCGTTCTTCGCAGCGATCGAGGGCCACCCGCACGTCGCTGCGATCAGCCGACGCGCCAATGAGACCTCGACGTTGTTCGCCGAGAACTGGCACGCCGACTGGAGCTTCCAGGAGTTTCCGCCCGACGGCACCTGCCTGTACGGCAAGGTCATCCCTCCGGTCGGCGGCGACACGCTCTACACCAACCAGCAGGCGGCTCTCGCTGCCATGCCCGCCGATTTGCGGTCGCGGATCGAGGGCAAGGTTGCCGTGCATTCGGCTCGCGGCGGGTACGCCCCCGACGGAACCTACGGCGATGACGACGAGGACCGTTCGATGCAGATCCGCCCGAGTGAGGCCGCCTACGCGACCGGCATGCATCCGATCATCCGGACACACCCCGAGACCGGCGCCGAGACCCTCTACTCGACCATCGGCTACATCATCGGTATCAACGGCATGGCCGATGACGAGGCACGCGCACTGCTCGGGGAACTGTACGCCTGGCAGACCCGCGAGGAGTTCCAGTACCGGCACCAGTGGCAGCCCAACATGCTGACCATGTGGGACAACCGGTGCGTTCTGCACCGCGCCACCGGCGGCTACGACGGGCACGAGCGGCTGCTCCACCGCACCACCATCGGCTACAACACCTGAGTTCCCATCTCGTTGCGCGACCACGGCGTTTGTGTCGCGCTTCCTGAGGAGCGGTCCTCAAAGATCGCGACGCAAACGGCTCGATCAGCGAGCCATGGCGTAGAACTCGTCGTTGGGGCGGATCGACGCGAGATTCGCGAGACGGTTCGACATCGCGAAGAATGCCGCGATGGCGCCGATGTCCCAGATCTCATCGTCGGTGAACCCAGCTGTTCGCAAAGCATCGAGGTCGGTGTCGTCGACATGTGCCGAGTCGCCCGCGACCTTGAGCGCGAAGTCGACCATGTGCCGCTCCCGCTCGCTGAGATCGGCCTTCCAGGGGTTGATCGCAACCTGGTCGGAGATGAGCGGATTCTTCGCCCTGATTCGCAGGATCGCACCGTGCGCCACGACGCAGTACAGGCAACCATTCGTTGCGCTCGTTGCGACGACGATCATCTCGCGCTCGGCCTTCGACAGTCCATCGGCTTTGTCCATCAATGCGTCGTGGCCGGCAAAGAACGAGCGGAACTCAGCGGGTCGATGGGCGAGCGCGAGGAAGACGTTCGGGACGAAACCGGCCTTCTCCTGCACGGTCTCGATCAGCTTGCGGATGTCGTCGGGCAAGTCAGCCAGTTCGGGGACCGCGAAACGCGAGATCGGATGGTCGGTCACTGGCCGCTCCAGATCGTTGCTGCTACTTCACCGAGCCGATCCGCGCCTGAACCCTTGGCTCCCTCACCCTGCGCAACCGACCCATCGTTGAACACCACCGAGAACGGGTACGCCGTCTTGCCCTTTTCGACCTCGATCATTGCGACGTCGGAATGGGGCACGACGCAACGATCTCGCTCGGCTTGCCCGACATCGCCCCCATCTTGCAGAGCAGAAGCCGCTTCGATGTGATGGCCAGCATGTTGCGCCCACCCGGCCACGACGCAGCGATGCCGCCATCGGCTGCCTCCGCTGCGCGCTTGTCGACCTTGGCGCGGATTGCCGCACCGGCGAGGCCGCCGAGCGCTGCGGCGCCGATCGTTCCTCGCGGGTTCGCGGTACACCCCACGAGAATCTTTTCATCGTCGGGGATACCGAGCTTCGCTCGTGCCTTGTCGATTTTCTTGCCGATGTCTACGAGTGCCATGCCTTGAAGCTAGCGCTCGGGCGCCATGCGATTCAGAGCTGGTTGCGGCGGATCTTGCCGGTAGTGGTTCGCGGCAGCTCGCCATGGAACACCACATCGCGGGGAACCTTGTGACGGGCCAGATTCGCGCTCACGACTTGACGAACCTGAGCTTTGGTCAGTTTCGCGCCCGCTGCCTTGACGATGTGCGCCACGAGGCGCTGGCCGAAGTCGTCGTCGTCGACACCGACCACGGCGACATCGACGACACCGTCGTGAGCCAAGAGCAGATCCTCGACTTCGCGCGGGAAGACGTTCTCGCCGCCGCTGACGATCATGTCGTCGGCGCGACCCGTGACGAAGAGCAGACCCGAGTCGTCGAGGTGGCCGACATCGCCCGACGACATCAGACCGTCGACGATCTCCTTGCCGCCGCCTCCGGTGTAGCCGTCGAACTGCGAGCCGTTGCCCACGAAGATTCGCCCGAACGCACCGATCGGGACGGGCTGCCCTTCGTCGTCCAAGATCACCACGGTCGACCCCGGCAGCGCTCTCCCGGCGGTGCCGGGATGATCGATCAGATCGCCGGGTGTGGCCAGTGTTGCCTGGCCGACCTCGGTCGAGCCGTAGAGGTTGTACAGGTTCGGCCCGACCCGGGTCAACCAGTCCTCCACGACGGGTACGGGCAGCGCCGACCCGCTGGACGCAACGATCCGAAGCGCCGAGAGGTCGGTCGTGTCGAGCGACTCGGCAGCGAGGAGGCGCTGCACGATTGCGGGAACGACGGCCAGCACCGTGACCGATTCGCGTTCGAGCAGGGCGAGTGTGGCGTCGGCATCGAAGGCCTCGGTGACCACGATCGTCGCCCCGAGCGCCGCAGCGATGCCCATCTGTGCAAGACCCCATGCGTGGAACAGCGGGGAGGTGATCGCAACCACGTCGTCGTGGCGGTACGGGATCGACTGCAGCACATCCACTGCCCCAGGGTCGGCTCTCAGTGTCCGCTGCGCACCCTTGGGCGTGCCGGTCGTGCCCGACGTGAGCAGCACAGGGGCTGCGGGCCGAGACGCGATCAAGGGCAGACGGACGACTCCCGAACGGCGGACCTCCTGGAGCGCGGTCGTGTCACGGTGCGCCGCACACGCATCGCGCGAACCGACGACCAAGACGGGTGCTGCGAAGGTCTGGCGATCGACGAGGTCGACGAGCGAGGCGTCGATGATCAGAGCGTCGACCTGTTCGCGCTGCAGCACGTCGTTCATCTGCGGGGCAGCGAACCCTGTGTTGAGGTAGACGGTCGAGGCCCCGACTTTTGCTGCGGCGATCGTGCACTCGACGAACTCTCTGTGGTTACGGCATGCCACACCGAGCCGCTGCTTTCGGCCGATGCCCAGCCGACGCAGGCCTTGCGCGAGCAGAGTCGAATGTTGATGCAGTTCTCCGAAGGTGGTGGCGCCGCGATCGTCGATGACCGCAACGTGACCAGGCGTTGCAAACGCGGAAGCAGCGTATGGCGCTGCGAGCGTCGGGCCCCAGCGCGCCATCGCCGTGGCCAGCGCTGGCACGCGCCGCGGGTCGAGCAACCCTGCTCGGCGTCCGATGTCGATCAGTCCGGCGAGTGAACCGGCGAGTGATTCGGGTCGCACCACAGCTGTTGGCTCGGGCGCAATGCTTCCTGACGTCATGACTGGCTCCCCGTGGCCACGGTCGGGTCGACGATCGTGGCGCCATTGCGCCACACACCGGTGATCTGCGTCAGCGCCGCCGGATCGATTCTCGGATCCCCGGCCACAGCGACGATGTCAGCGGGCAGGCTGGCGCCCAGGCGTCCACGCTCGGGTCGACGGCACACATCGGCTGCCGAACTCGTGATTGCACGCAGTGCTTCGACGGTCGACATCCCCGCACCGAGCAGGGTCGGCAGCGAGTAGGGCAGCACGTCGTGGGGCTTCTGGCGGTAGATCCCGGCGTCGGTTCCGACAACCACGGTGCCACCACCCGCATGGACACGACCCAGTGCCTCCTCGATCACCGGCCGGGCTCGTTGCCAGTTGGGCGGGGACGGGGGCTCCTCGGTGACACCCCACGTCGCTGAGAGCGCCACGCCTGAGGCGGCCAGTCGATCAAGGAGTTCCGGTGGCGGAATGCTCTCGTTGCTCTCGGTGAAGAACGTGCAGTGCTCGATCGAATCGACGCCCACGTCGACGGCCATTGCGATCCCGTCGACGCCGTGGCAGTGAGCGGCCACCGGCAGCCCCGCCGCGTGTGCAGCGTCGACGACGAGGCGGACGTCAGCCTCGGAGAACTGGCACTCCCACAGCGGAAACGACGGTGTCATCGCTCCGCCAGTGACCATGACCTTGACGACGTCACAACCCCGTTCGACTCGATCGGCGACGGCGGCAGCAAGCTGTTCGCTGCCCTCACACTCGCCACCGAGGTACCAGCAGTGCCCGCCGGGCGGAGTGATTGGCGGACCCGCAGCAGCGATGCCGGCAAGCGTCGGATCGTCGCGAAGTCCCAGCGTGACGAAGCCACGATCACCGAGATCGCGGACGGTCGTGACCCCACCGACGAGCGCGAGACGAGCGTTGCTGCGAGCGCGTTCGGTGAGCGCGGCGTCGTCGAAGGAGCTGACCTGATCCTCGAGCGTGCCGCGGCCATTGAACACGAGATGCTGATGGCAGTCGACGAGGCCCGGCAGCAACGTCGTGTCGCCGAGGTCGACGACGTCGAGCGATTCGGGCAACGGTTCGCCGACAGCGACCACTGCGTCATCCTCGATCAGCACCGTCGCGCGTTCGACGAACTCGAACCCATCGAAGAGCCTGGCAGCGCGCAGCCCCCAGCGACCGGCCGGTGACGCCTCTGAAGACATGGCTTCGAACCTACTTCGCATGACCATCCAGGCCATTGACGGAACCCAGTGACTCCGATGTGACTCCGATGTAGATGGCGCTGGGTGGGAGAGTGGGGACCGTGAGCGATGACATCACCTTCTACGACGAGATCGAGGGCTACTGCGGTCAGCTCAGCTACCGGCCTGGAACCACCGCCACCATCCACGTGTCGACCGAGCGCCGCTACGACGTGGAGATCGAACGCTGGGGTGCCGAGCGCGTCGAGGTGTGGTCCGTCCGGGACGTCGAAGGCACGTACGTACCGGCTCCGGAGACCGCCGACAGCATCGGTTGCGATTGGCCCGCCTCCGTCGACGTCCCGATTGGCGACGACTGGAAGTCCGGCTTCTATCTGGTCACCTTGACAGCGCTCGGT
>ENA-ORXT01005578-ORXT01005578.1-marine-metagenome-genome-assembly--contig:-NODE-5578-length-12275-cov-3.686096_pt1 | contig 12275 bp, 9 predicted proteins | sample MGYA00237868_ERZ511482 | MGnify/ENA metagenome assembly ERZ511482 | reverse complement strand
AAAGTAACGACAGAACATTTTAATTAAACTACATTATACCTGATTATAAGTCCATTAGTTCAAGGGTGTCCCATTGGCGAAAACAGGAAAGAAATTGAATGAGATGATTTCTGCTGATTTGTATCCTGAGAAATTGTGGGGGGTGAGGGAGTTTTCTTAGCTGATTATGTGATTTAAGAATTAATATCCTTTTCAGGAAATAACCTTAAGATCTCTTCTTTGTTCGCTTTACAAATTCCACGTTCTGTAATCAAGCCAGTGACTAGTCTTGCTGGCGTTACATCAAAGGCGAAGTTAGCAGCAGGACTATTTTTGGGTGTCAACAAAACAGATTTGATTTCTGTATCATGCAATCCTTGAATATATTTTACTTCATTACCATTTCGTTGTTCAATAGGAATGTCAGCGAGCCCATCAGACTTTTTCCAATCAAAACTTGAAGAGGGTAGTGCAGTATAAAAAGGAATATAATTATCGAAAGCCGCCAAAGCCTTTAAGTAAGTCCCAATCTTATTAGCGACATCGCCAGTATAGGTCGTACGATCTGTTCCCACGATAACCAAATCGACAAGACCGAGCTGCATAAGATGACCACCAGTATTATCTGCGATCACTGTATGAGGGATACCATGTTCGCCCAATTCCCATGCAGTTAATCTTGCACCTTGATTTCGAGGTCTTGTTTCATCGACCCAGATATGGATGTTGATACCGCAGTCATGAGCAGCATATATAGGCGCCGTTGCCGAACCATAGTCTACAAATGCTAACCAACCAGCATTGCAATGAGTCAATATATTGACGACTTCACCATTTTTATCCGCGCTTACTTTGTTAATGATTGACAGTCCATGTTGACCAATTTTTTGACAATGATCTGCATCCTCATTCGCAATGTCTTCTGCAGTTTGTTTCACTATAGAAATAACGTCATCTACTGATTTTTTCTGTGATATCGCTTCTAACTGTCGATGTACCGCCCATTCTAGATTGACTGCCGTTGGTCTGCTTTGTTTTAATAATTCGCCAGCTCCGATTAATTTTAATTTGTATGATTCTAATGTTTGCTCTCCTACAAATTGAAGGCTGGCTAAATACATTCCATATCCGGCCGTCGCACCGATTAAGCCAGCTCCACGGACATGCATGTCTTTGATGGCGATAGCAGTTTGTTCGACTGTCTTTAAATCTTCAATGATAAAATCATGCGGCAGTTTTCTTTGGTCTATAATTTGAATTGTTTTGTCATCTTTTATCCAAATGGTTCTAAAGTGTTTTCCATCAACATTCATAATTCACGCTTTATACTCTAATTACAATGTAAGGAAAACATAATATTCATTACCATATAGGCATGAGCTTCGTCAGATAAAAGATTTTTTTAGTGAAAAATACACATGCCTGCTGATTTTTTTCCTTTATCTCTGAAAGACAAATACCTTATATTTGACAGTACTTATTATGTTTAATGAGTATTTTTAAATCATGCTCAAGCCTTATTTCTTTTGTATCCTTTTCTTTCCAACTGTAGCGTTTAATCAGATCGTTAACTTTTCTTCATTGGGAGAATTACCAATAGAGCTCACAGAACCATCTGGTATGCAGTTTATTTATAATCCATTAAATGGACATTTTGAATATTGGATGCATAATGACAATGCTGCTAATTATGAACCTTTGATTCATAGTATTCGATTAGATGACATTACCAATATTACAAGAACGATTGATCTAGATATCCCATATATAGATTTTGAAGAAATGGCAATGGATGAGAATGAAAATCTCTACATTGGCGATTTCGGTAATTTTGTATATCCAAATGATCCGATCATCTATAAATTTATGGGTCCAAATGATTATGTAGGTCCAACACCTCCAAACATTGAAGCAATAAAATATAAATACCCAACTACAGGAGTTACGGATGCTGAAGCAATGGTCCATCTAAATGGCCACTTGTATGTTTTTTCTAAAACTGTAAATCCAAATTTTGATCCTTCACTAGATCCAGATTTTACTTACGTATATAAAATACCGGATAGTCATGCTCCTGCTGGGGGTACTCACACTGCTGTTTTACATGCTACAAAACAAGTTTTTTTATCAACTGATGCTAATCCGAATCGGTATAAAATTGTTGGTGCAGCATTGAGTCCGAATAAAAAGGTGCTATGCTTGTTAAGCTATGAACGGATATGGATTTTTTCTTGCTTTGAAGGTGATGATTTTTTTGGAGGGACAACGACGAGTATAGCCATTAATTATCGACAACATGAAGCCGTAAGTTTTCTTAATAATCACCAAGTTGTCCTGACCAAAGAAGGCTGTCTTGATAACATCGGTAATCCAAATTGTAATGTCAATAATAATCCGAATATTTATTATCTCGATCTTTGGCCATATATAGATGGTGCTTGTATCGATTGTAATAATGTGCAAAATGGTGAATTTCAAGAAAGTGATAAAGCATGGAGTTTATTTAAATTCGGAAATGCTGATGGTAATCTTTCCATCAATAATGGAACTGCGACCTTGAGTGTGACAAATCTTGGGACTAGCAATTGGCATTTAAATATGAGGCATAAAAGTTTAGTGCTGAATAATGGAAAGACTTACAGAATAAAATACACTGCTTATGCAGACGATCCTCGCACAATCTCAGTCATTGCAAATAAAAAAGATGGTAGTGTAGGCTATGCATATTCAAGTCATCAAATTACGACGACTCCCACGGAATACGAATATGAATTTATGATGGACAAACCAACAGACTACAACAGTTATTTAAGTTTCAATGTCGGAAATTTTGTAGCTCATAATGTTTATTTAAAAGATATTTCCTTAGAAGAAGTCAGTTGTTCTTGTCCTAATAATCGCTACTTTTTAACTCTGATAGATCAACGGACTGATAAATTTGAAGTGGCGAATACAATCTATGGATCATCTACAATAGAAAATAGTAATATAAAATTTGATGCTGGAAATCAGATTGAATTAAATCCTGGTTTTGAAGTCAAGAATGCATCTGTCTTTGAAGCTTACATTGATGGGTGTGGTGGGCTTTAATAACAAAAGCCGTCTAAAATAATATATAACCCTTAAGCTAGTTATTGAATCAATAAATCATCTAAGAACAAGGTTTTGAATATTCCTGAACTATCGGATTTGAAATAAGAATCTGGATTTTGTAATGAATGTATTACGAATGATCCATCAGATTCATAGCAAGAAATGGTAGCAGATTTTCCTTCAGTATCTATCAATGTTAATGTTTTAATTGGAGTATTATTTTTGAGAGGAGAATCATAGAAGCCAGTACCATTCACATTTGATAAATTATTCACAAGATTAACCATCCCCGTTGAATCTTGGACTTCTCCATTTTGGTTCAGCCAATAGTTTTCTTTTTTTAATATTCGCGATCCTGACTCTGATTCTAACTGAAAAGATACTAAACTATTTGCTGGAAAGTTGACTACAGTTTTATCTCTAAAAGCATCCATAGATTGGCTAATAGACATGCTTATAAATCCATCAATAACATAAACACTCTCATCATTTGACCGTCTGACATAGGATTTAGCAGATCTCGTTTGCTGGTTAAAGTTAAATCTGCCAATCACAAGATCTTCCACGGATTTAGACCCATTAAATAATTCTATTCGTTTTCCATTTTCTTCATCGACTTCATATTCTACCCATTTGTCTTTGCTTTTTGCAACTGGCCTTTGCGCTTTGATGTTATTTAAATTATTTAATAATGAACTGACTGAACTGATTTGTGCGTCTGCTTCTACAGTATTGTTTTTTACAGTCCATGAATCACCATTTTTGAGGATTTCAAATTTTGCATTTGGGTCAGCATTATGAAACACAATTCTATCTACTGCAGCAGTATCTATTTTAATGATATCAGTGGTAAAGCTTCTGACAGTTTTTTTATTGAATAGTTTTGACAATATGAAAAGAGATAGTAAAGCAGCAAAAATGATCCAAAGAATTTTATTTTTCATTATTAAAAATTTAAAAATACCAAAAAAGAGTCAAGGCGCTAAAGTACCTTGGATTGAGTGTGTCAATCAAAACAAAATGTATTATTCACATTAAATCCATCAAATATATTGTTCCTCCATAAATTTCATCCGTCGACTTCTGTTCCTTTGAAATCTGAAAATTCCATACAACACAACAAGTGCAATTGGTAATAAAAAGTTGACCCATTTCATTGTCGTTTTTTCAGCTTCTTCTAATTCTTTAATTGGCCTCGTCACAACACTTTTAGTCCGCAAATCTATTAGGCCTGTGTCATCAGATAAAAAATCTACTGCATTGACAAACAAACTAATATTGTCAGGGTTTTGACCTCTGCTCTGTGGTGCAATTGGGAAATCTCCATCTGAGAAAATAACCATTTTAGAAATACCATTATCAACTAATGCACCAATAGTTTGGCCGTTATATGGTAAGTCTTGAGCACTCCATTGTCTTTGGACATCAAATTGGACCGGAGCAGTTTGGATTCCTGATTTTGATGAGGTTTTTACGATCGGGGTAAAACTACTTGTTGTATCTCCTGCAAATTGAATTGGACTAACGAATTGAAACATGACCTGTTCGATTCCTTTCGTAATAGGATGATCTCCAAATTCTGTAACAGCAGGAAAATATGGAAACTGAACCTGCGAATTAAATTTAAAAAAGCCCTGCTGTTGTTGTACAGATATCGAACCCGCACTCGCATCGATCACAAAACTTGGCTCAATCGTAATCCCTTTTTGTGAGAGCCAATTATCTAAGCCAACTGGACTGACTGTGCCTTGGACAGTTTGAAAATCACCAGTCACCTGATCAATTGCTAAACAGAGATTTCCTCCTTTTGCCAAATAATCATTAATAATCATAAGTTGATTTGGTGGGATAGAATCTAATGGTTTCACCATCATCAGTGTTTTAATATGAGCCGGAATCTCAGCGATAGTTCCTAGGGCGACAGGTTCAACATTGTATAATATGGACAAGGTTTGAATTGTCTGTGCCATATCTTGCATCGACGGTTCGCCGTGACCTTGTATTAATCCGACTGAAGGTTTATCAATGGTCCCCACTTTTTTGATTGCTGTTGTCACTTGATATTCCATCGGGCCTTCGGGTTGTACGAAAGGGATAATGTCAGTCCGATCTCCAGATGAAATGACTGCTCCCATAAATGCCTTTTTTTGTGCGACAGCATCTTTTTCCCGTACATTTATCAGGAGTGGTGAAATGCCATTTTGCATTGCTTGTTGCTCATTTTCTTCATTTTCGTTTGGGTCGATAAATTCATAATCAACCATTCCTCCAGATCGGCTGGAGTATTCTATCAAAAGGTTTTGAAAGTCCTCTCTATTTTTAAGATAATCCTGAGGTAAGTCTCCCGTGAAGTATCCAGTGACCATGATTGGTTCGTCCAATTCCTTTAATATATTCTTAGTAGCCTTACTGAGTGTATATTGTTTATTCTGAGTCAGGTCGAGTCGAAAGAAGAATTGCCTCGCTAAGAGATTCACTAACAGAAGACATGCGGCGACCAATAAAATACTTGTTAAGTTCTTCATGTGATTAGCGTTTTGAGATCATATATTCAGAAAAAAAGATTCCTATTGCAGTAATTGATAAAAAGTAAATAATGTCTTTTGTATCAAGTACGCCCCGTATGATAGAAGTAAAATGATCAGTAAGACTTAATGTACTAAATAGATCGCCCATCCAACCCGTCATTTCTGATCCTAATATTCCAAATACAAACTGGAAGCAGATACCAATAATTAAAGCCAGTAAAAATGCTACAATTTGATTGTTTGTCATACTGCTGGTAAATAAGCCAATGGCGATATAAGCAGCAGACATTAAAAGCAATCCTATATAACCTGCTATAGTCGCGCCATGATCAAAATTACCAAGCCGACTTACAGATATATAATAAATGATTGTGAATGCAAGAGCAATACAGACCATTAGAAAAGCTGCTAAAAATTTACCAGATACGATTTGACGATTGCTTACATTTTTAGTCAATAACAACTCAAGTGTTCCGCTTTTCTTTTCTTCTGCTAGCATCCGCATTGTAATGGCTGGTATGAAGAAAAACAGAGTCCACATTGCCGTTTGAAAAAAGACATTTAAGTCTGCTTGCTTTCTAAAAAAGATGTCGCCATTTCCTTTCATCCAGGTAAAAAATCCTGTAAAGCCCAAAAAGGCGATTAGAAGAATGTAAGCAATAAGTGAATCAAAAAAAGAAGCGAGTTCTTTCTTTGCAATTGTCCAGGTCTGGCTCATTTTAATTCATTGTTAGATCTCGGAAAATATCTTCCAATTTTGTTTCGTAAGGGATCATTTCTGTCAATATCCAGTTCTTTTGCACACAAAGATTGAATATGGAGCTATTCGTTTTTGCTTCTGGCATGCTCTGGATTTCAAAGCGTTTCGCTTCTAAATCTTTGATGGTTACTTCTTTGACATCTCCTAAAGAACGGAGTCCATTGGCAATATCATCAGCCTGCGAACCATCGATTTTGACTTGTAAAATCTGTTGGCCTTCTGCTTGCTTACGTAAGGTAGAGGCGGTACCATCGGCTACAATTTTTCCTTTATTAATAATTAATATTCTATCGCAAGTCGCTTCTACTTCAGGTAGAATATGAGTGCTGAGAATGACCGTTTTTTGACGGCCCATTTTTTTAATCAATTCTCTGATTTCAACAATTTGGTTTGGGTCGAGTCCTGTTGTCGGCTCATCCAGAATCAAAATTTCTGGATCATGGATCATGGCTTGGGCAAGGCCGACTCTTTGGCGATAGCCTTTAGAAAGTTCATTTATCTTTTTGTGTTTTTCTACATTGAGTCCACATAGTTTGACCATTTGGACCGTTCTTTCATTTATTTGTGATTTGGGTACACCTTGGAGGGAGGCACAAAATCCAAGATAATCCATAACCGCCATGTCTGTGTATAAGGGATTGTGTTCGGGGAGATATCCAATATGGGTTTTGTCAAATCCGTTCTTAATAGATTTGCCATTGATAGTGATGTCACCTTCTTCAAGTTCTAAGAACTGAGTGATCATCTTCATGGTTGTTGTTTTACCGGCTCCATTTGGACCTAGAAATCCAAGTATCTCACCTGTATTGACTTTGAAGCTGATGTTGTCCACTGCTCGTTGGGCTCCATAACTCTTAGTTAAGTTCTCAATGTTGATTTTCATAATGCATATGGTTTAAAGAGAGGTACAAAAATAATACAGATCAAAGTATGGCTTTAATTTTTACAGTATTTTTTTCTTAAGGAAAATGTAAAGTTTTACGCTTGTCACTTGATAAGGATCTCATTTTAAATTATTGTATCTTTATAATATTGATAAATGAGCGAGGAGCCCGCTAAGACTCCGGCAGTTTCACTGGTACCCGAGCTGTACGAAGGATACAGTACCTCTAACGAATCACTTGCGTCTTCTGCGGTACGCTAATAATCCAATAACAAAGAGTGCAAATGATACCATCAATTAGATACATTATATTCAAATCGATGGATTTCAGAAGAAAAAGATCATTTCATCAAAGTCGCTTAACTCATTTTAATTCATCAATAAAAGGGAAGCACTCGATTGTTACCCTTATTTTTATGTCTACCTAAGAATTATAAAGTTTATGCCTTGTGCTAATATAGTAAAAGACTTCATGACTTGATTCAAGATTTTCTCATGAACGTTTACGTTCTAGAATTTGTGTCAAATCAGAATGGTAGAACTGAAAAGTTGATTGAACTAAAAAAAGAGATTGAGAAAAAAAATGAAATACAGAGAAAGAATAATAAAACTTGGGCATATATATCGCCTGATCACATTCTTTTTAAAGCCTTATATGGTATCAGCGATGATGAGAATCATGAAGATATAGGTGTAAAATTACTTTATCTAGAAGATATTAGAAAAATTGAAAGAGGAGATACACTATTTACAATTGTAAATGTAAGAATCGATGAAACTAAGGTTAGGTGTGCGAATAGAAAACATGATTTTGATAAAACGCTCAAGCATCATAGCCATTCCTGGAGAACAGATAATCGTAAATTTGTTACGGTGTACGGGACTTAAAATAGGAATCATAAAAGCTGGGATTTGGAAAGGATAGACGATGAGACTCTTGATGAAAAAAAGCCAGAAGAAGTAATGAAAGCTTATTACAGTAGTGTAGATTTAAAGGAGAAGTTGTGGACTGATTCTGAATCATACATGACCTATGTTTTCTATGAAGAAAAAGTAGATTTCAATACTGCTAAAAACACTATAGTAACGAATGGAGAAATTTTGACGAATACCAATATAGAATTGACAGCTGGAAATTCCATAGAATTAAACATTGATTTTGAGGTAGAAGTAGGTGCTATTTTTCATGCCTATATTGCGTCTTGCAATTAATGAATTTAAAAGTTAGTTATGCTGAGTAGCATTTATACTAAAGTATATATAAAAAAAGAAGCTCCCTACAGGAAGCTTCTAAAACCGAATAAGCATGAAAAAACTATCTACTGATATAGTAACGGTATATTTTAATTGTTTGTTTTGGACGAATAGGACATCTGTTGTTATAGTATTCTTAAATATTACGACCCGCCAAACATATTATTATTTTTCGTAATATGTTGATAATAACTTTCATATATTTCACTGAAAATCACGCTAATATGCCTCCACGACAATTAGAAATCCTGACTTAAGGCAAATATTTAGTAGAACTACATTGACTATCAGTTTTTTAAGCACTTCTTTCAGCTAAAACTTCTATATTTGCACCACTTTTTGAGAAGCCCTACTCTTGGGGGTCAAAAAGCTTAACATCAAATAAATAATATAGAATGCAAAGTAAGGGATTAATTAAGTTTCTTCTAGTCGTGTTGGTCCTCATCTGTGTCATGCAGTGTAGCTTCGTTTTACCTACTATGAAAGTAGAGAAAGAAGCAGATGAATATGCAACACAGGTAGCACAGTATGCTCCAGAAACAGCCGACAAATTTGAAATTTCGAAAGAAGCTAGGTCAAATTACTTAGATTCAATCTCAGACGAAACTATCTTTAGTATTCCTTTAATTAAGGATTATACTTTCGATGAGTTGAAAAGTAAGCAACTTGCGTATGGATTGGATTTAAAAGGAGGCTATAGCGCTGTCATGCAGGTGAGTCTGAAAGATATGTTGATGTCCTTATCCAACTATAGTAAAGATCCAACATTTCTACAGGCGATAGCCAATGCTGATAATGCATTACTAGATTCACAATCAGATTATATCACATTATTTGGAGCTGAATTTAGAAAAATCGCAGACGGCAAAAAATTAGCAAAATTCTTCTACAGAAAATTAAGTGATGATGTCGACGGGACAGGTGGTATCAATACACAATCTACAGATACTGAAGTGATCAATGTATTGCGACAAAAATCAAATGAAATGGTTCAGCTGACATTTAGTATGCTGAAACAACGGATAGATAAGCTAGGAGTCGTTCAACCAAATATTTCGATGGATGCAGCTAGAGACTTAATCTTAGTCGAACTTCCTGGTGTGGATAATCCAGAAAGAGCTAGAAGTATGCTTCAGTCTAGTGCCAAACTTGAATTTTGGGATACGTACAGGATTAATGATAGCGGTATCGCAGCTGCCTTTAATGCAGCTGATCAACGATTGAATGCCGGTGCTGAGCCAAAAGTACAGGAGAAGGTGAAAGAAACAATCATGGTTGCTCAATATGACACTTTAGGTAATGCGATAGATTCTATAGAGCAAGAAATAGATGTGGTCGATGATACATTTACGAATCAAGGACCATTGATGAGTCAATTAGCTGTGAATGCAACTGGCGCTGCTGGTTTGTCAGTCATGGGAACTGCAGCTAAAAATAAGAGAAAGGCGATTTCAGAGATGCTTGCACAGCCAGAGATTAGAGGGTTATTTCCGTCTGATGCTGAATTTGTCTGGGGGCAAAAGCCTAATAGAGATACAGAAGGTTATATCACCAAAGAACATTCTTTATATCTAATTAAAATGCCAGCGAATGGCCAGGCTAGATTAGAAGGTGATCAAATCACAAGCGCAGGCCAATCTCCTGATCCAACGACAGGGGAGATAAAGGTAAATTTAGGTATGTCACAGCAAGGTGCTAAGGTTTGGGCTGATATCACGACAAAAGCATCTCAAGCAGGGAATAGAGAAGTTGCGATCACTTTAGATAGAGAAGTCATCACTGCACCTCGTGTGAACGATGCAATTTTAGGAGGAAGAACAGAAATAACTGGAAACTTCACTGTTCAAGAAGCATCTGATTTAGCGAGTATGTTAGAAATCGGAAAACTTCCAGCAAGTTTGAAAATCATACAGTCGTCTAATGTCGGTCCATCACTTGGAAAGCAAAATATCCAACGCTCAATGATGTCTTTCATCATCGGTATCGGTATGGTACTACTGTTTATGGTGTTTTATTACGGCGGGGCAGGTATCGTGTCGATCATAGCGCTTGTCGCGAATATGTTCTTCATTTTTGCAGCATTGGCTTCATTTGGAACGGTATTAACTCTTCCTGGGATTGCGGGTATTTTATTGACAATCGGTATGGCGGTTGATGCGAATGTGATCATTTTTGAGAGAGTTAGAGAGGAATTGAGAGCGGGTAAATCATTACTAGCCTCTATTCAAGATGGATTTAAAAATTCATATTCAGCGATTATAGATGCCAACGTGACCACATTTTTTGTAGCTGCAATCTTAGCTTATTTTGGTCTAGGTCCGATCAAGGGATTTGCAATTGTATTGATGATTGGTGTACTATCATCACTCTTTACAGCGGTTCTTTTAGGTCTTATGATGATCGATTGGTGGACGAAGAAGAAAGAAAAGAATATGACATTCTGGACACCTCCAACAAAGAATGCCTTTGCGAATTTGAATATAGATTGGATTGGTAAGAGAAAGATTGCGTATGTGATCTCAGGAGTATTTTTAACGGCTGGTTTGATTTCAATATTTACAAAAGGATTTGATTTAGGTGTTGACTTTAAAGGTGGATACAGTTACAACATTGAGTTTGAAGGCTCTACAGACGTAAACAGAGATGAAATTAGCCAAGCCTTAACAACTGCAGGTGTTATTCCTCATACTGTTAAAGCAGTTGATACCAGAAATACGTTCAATGTCGTCACCTCATATTTGATAGATGATCAATCAGAGGATGCTTCTGAAAAAGCAATGGAAGCCGTATTTGGTGCGGTAAACTCTATGTCTGGAGGTTCATTGAACTATGATAAGTTTAAAGCAGCTGATGCAGAAGGTATCACACATGTAGTTGCATCTAGTCAAGTTGGTCCTACAATTGCCGATGATATTAAGAAAAGTTCGAGAATGGCGGGGATTTTTGCCTTGATCATGATCTTTTTATACATCTTCCTCAGGTTTAACAAATGGCAATATAGTATGGGAGCAGTTGCTGCCTTACTTCACGATTCATTGTTTGTACTAGGTGCATTCTCATTGCTTCATGGCGTATTGCCAATATCAATGGAAATCGATCAGGCGTTTATTGCGGCCCTACTGACAGTCATTGGTTATTCTATTAATGATACGGTTGTTGTGTTTGATAGAATACGAGAGTATTTAGGGATCTATACCAATAAAGATACTGATGAGATTATTAACCTAGCGGTGAATAGTACCTTTAGTAGAACAGTCATTACGTCATTGACGACTTTGTTTATGGTGGCAGTATTATTGGTTTTTGGAGGAGGAAGTATCAAAGGATTTGCACTAGCACTAGTGATTGGAATTCTGGTCGGTACATATTCATCAGTATTCGTAGCGACACCGATCGTGAGAGATTTATCTGATGAGTTAAAACCAAAAAAATCAGCAAAGACTAAAAAGAGCTTTTCAAGAGCTGCAAAAGCTAGTGTCTAAATAAACGCTAGCTGATAAAAATATAAAGAGTCCTGTCATTGACAAGGCTCTTTTTTTTGTTTCATCTTACACATTATCACAATAGATTTCGTTTAGCATTGTAGACGGTTTGGAATTTTCCTATTTCCTGTTTTCGCCACCTATTCAAAACATAGGCTACAACCTAGTGTTTATGGAGGGTTCATTTTGTAAATGGGTGTCCCGTTACTAAATATCATCATGTTTATTCGCAAAAATAAATGAGGAGACTAAAACAGTAGACCTTAATGAACGTTTGTTTTTATTGCATGTTACTT
>ENA-ORXT01005577-ORXT01005577.1-marine-metagenome-genome-assembly--contig:-NODE-5577-length-12276-cov-8.647266_pt1 | contig 12276 bp, 17 predicted proteins | sample MGYA00237868_ERZ511482 | MGnify/ENA metagenome assembly ERZ511482 | reverse complement strand
AGACCGTGCACCCCGCCTCACGACCCTTTCCATCCAGCTTCTTGCGCTATGAACACTGTCGCGAACCGTACGCGCGATCAAGACCTCCCCATGGTGTCCAACATGGTACGAGGCACCCGACCACGCGTACCAACGCTCCCAGTGCAAAGAAGCGGTGACGAAACTTTCAGGGGCTGCAGAGGGAGCGAAAAGGATGTGTTTTTCGGTCTCAACAAGTACTCCCGCAACGTGCACTAGCTCTGAAAGAAATTAAAAACGGTCTTCACCATGTTGGTAGATACCCTGACCTAAAGGCCAAGGAAGATACCCTGACCTAAAGGCCAGGGAACTGTTGACAGTTTGGTGAGCACAATGTGCCATATTCAATAAAATCCATACAGTACCATGTGAGGTATCGGATTTTTGTGGGTCTGGGACGATTTGACAGAAACCGGAGGGTTTCTCAAGTTTCTAAAAACCTGGCACTTCTCTGAGAATATCGGAATCTGCCACTGCGACGCCACAGAGCACGTTGTCCGGTCACAAAGAGTTCACAGAATATGTGCAGGCCACACCTGTATCTCCGTTTCTCGGACCGTTGCCGACTGCAGCTGGGAGAGAGGTCGGGGATGGTTGGGAGCCTCTCCCATCTTCCCTTTCTGCGCTTCTTTTATGCTTACTGCTCTCAACCCCCCCCCTCCCCTCGCCACGCCTGTCGCCCCGCCGTGCCCACTTCCCCCCTCCTATTTATATTCACCTCGCTTCCCCTCCACCCACCCAGCCACGCACCATGCTGTTGACCAGGACGCAGGACTGTGACGAGCCAACTGGGCCAATTTCCGGGACGATTATGTTTCGCGTCGACCTGGACGGTGTTGTGGTCATGTGGGGGCTGTCGCGGGGTTGGGGGGACATGGTGAGGGGGGAGGAGGGGGGATGCAGTGGCTCACGAGGAAGACAGGCAGCACTACGCCGCTGCAATATCACTTCGCCTCAGCCAACAGTTAGACACTAATAGAGACCTTTGGCAACTGCGACGTGGGTATCGATTGTGGGTAATTTGTGGGTCGCCCGACTGGTGTGTTAGAGCACAGCCAACAATGTCGGATTCCACAAAATTTACTGCCACGTGGCTAACGTGGCAGCTCTATGCAGAATCTGTCACACCCAGCAACGCCTGCTATGCAGAACCGTCCACAAACGCGGGGTATCCAATGAAAACCACGCGAGAAGTCCACCCGAATAAAATTTTCTGGGGTACGTTGCTGTTCAATAATATCGTCACGGCCTCCCGACTGCCCATCCAAACGCGTTTCGGATGGGAACGGATGGAATTTTGAATGGGGATGGATGGGCGATCGGAGTCCATCCAAGCCCATCCAAACTCACTTTGGATGGGATACCGCTGGGCTTTTTCTCGATTTTGGATGGGCGTTTCCAGCCGATGGCGTAGTCCCCAGTTCCGCCTTTGAGTGCCTCGAGTCGACCGCGCCCGCCGAAGGGACAGCGTGTGATCCTCGGCAGGCGCGGCCGTTTTATATTCAGAAACCTGGTATTGAAACCATGCGACCATACCATTGGGTCTCGTACGTGGGGTCTTTGCACGCGAGCAGCAGTGTCTGCTTTTGCCAATTCTTCAGCACCTGGTATAAGTACCACCCCAGACTCCACTCTAGCGATTACATTCCAAGCAACCGTCGTCGATGTTGGGAGACTTCGCGCCGGTCGCTGGACGTCGAGTCGTCTCCACGGCCGAGGTCGGCCAAGATCCGGGCGCCGCCGGCACGCGGCTTTTCCGTTCGCTTCGCCCAATCCGCCGTAGGCTCCTGCGATGGCTGAAAGCACTATGCCTTTGACGGATTTTTTGCGTTATCGAAGTGATTTGCTCAGTGCTACGAGGAGCACGGCGTTTTTCTACCTCGCTGACTTCACGGGTTTTTGATGACCAAGTCGGATCGTGTCGGCGCCGATGAGCGCGAAGAGGACGGCCGCCGCTCTGGTCGCGACGACGACGAGGCAGAAACAATCAATCTGACTTATATCACAAATACTACAAAAAGGGTAAGTTGTGTTGGAAGATATCCTGGATCCGACCTCTTCCGGCCGCCGGGGCCGCGCATGGCGTGCCACGCTCGACAGGAACGGGGGCTACAGTTAGCAGGTCTTGCGCTAGGCAAACAGGCGATGCTGGCCCAATCACACGACGTTTCTGCTCCGCGGTCTCGGGCGAGCAGTGAAAGACACAGTTCTGCGGCTCGTTCCAGGTGCGAGGCTCGCACTCGGGTCGGACTCAACAGCCCATCCAAAGTGAGTTTGGATGGGGAATGGGGGGGCGCCCACAGCGGCCAAAAACGCCCATCCAAAACGCGTTTGGATGGGGATCGGGTTTGGATGGGGATGGATGGGGATGGATGGGCTTGTCGGGGAGCCGCGACGATGAGGCGCTCGGGCCCATAGAGGGCCTGCATGGGGACGAATTCTTTATTTTACCGACTGGATCCGAACCATTTAGAGTGAATCTCAGCGCTGTCAGTGACTAGCGAGGGCCCCGGACGACCGCTGCGGTCACCACGTGTGTCTCCTTCGCAGGCCGATTGATCGCTCATAGAGATTTTCTGACAGTCGTTCCGGAGATCGCGTGGCTGGACCGGACGACGCAGGCGCTGTCGAGGCCGCCAAACGTGGTGGTCCGCAACGGAGGCTGTTGTCGAGCCAGGGCCCAGGTTTCGCGACCCTACCGAGTATCAGAAACAGCAGGAGGTGCAGTGCACGGCCCTGGAAAACCCACTTGAATGACACGTATCCTCATCTGCTCCAGCCACAGAAAAAGAAAAAAGGAGCCGTGGCGGGGGCAGGGAGCCAGCGGGGATCACCCATTCAGGCAAACTTGCCTTACACACGCCTGTTGAGGCCAGTGAGGCGAGTAGCCACCGTGATCTGGCCGCACCCCTTCGGACAGGCCTGATTTCGAGGGGTACACTGTACTGTGGCCCTTTGGGGGCCTGTGCGGCCAGGAGCCCACGTCACCTGGCCACACCCGTTCCAGCGGATTTGATTTGCCGGGGTACACTGAATGACAGCCCCATCGAGGCCGGTGGAGCTCGCGTGGCTGGCTTTGCCGCCGGCCCACCAGCTGGCAGGTGTCCGTTTTGAGGAAGGTGTGGGGGGGGGTCCTGCAGCGGCCACCACACGCATTACAGCCACGCCGCATCCATCGATATCCCACCTTCCCGCTTCCCCATTCTTCTCCCGTTCACCCCCGTCCAATCCCGTTCCATCCCCATCGTCGTCGTCGTCCCGCCCGCCCGCTTCCCCACGGTTGAACGCACCATCTTCCCCACCCGTGATTTCTGCAGACTTTAACCGGGCCGCCCATTTCCTGCGGACCAAAATTGAGCCGCATCCATCGACGGTGCCTGCCCGCCTCCCCATCATTGTTGTCGTCGCCATTGTGCCGGCCCCTCTCCCCGCCGTCGTGAGATCCATCTGTCCCACCAGCATGTGCTGTGGTCTACACCAGGCCGCGTGTCACCTGCGGACCAACACCGGGCCGCGGCGGTATGGACGACAACCTTCTTCACGACGTGCATTTTGATGCGGACCTCGACCTGGCGTTGGTACTCGGGGCCAGAGCCACCCTGACGGCGCGGAGGGCCCTGCAGCATGGGCGCGTGAGCAAGTGGCCGGTGGGTGGCTCTCTGCCGGGCCGCCGGCCCAATGGCAGCGGCAAATTTGATCTTGGAGCGCACTCAATCATGCGTGACGACTTTGGGGTCTGCGGGGAGCCCCCTGTGTATAGCGAGCAATATTTTTAGAAGCGGCATCGTATGCCGCGCGCGGTTTTCATGCGTCTCTACGCGGCGGTGGAGAACGAGCCGTGGTGGAGGCGATCCGTCAACCATCCGGGCGCCTGCAGTCGCACTCGATCCAGAAGCTGGTGGCCGCGCTCCGCGTGCTGAGGGACGAGGTGTCCTACGAACGCGCCGATGAGTACTGCCGGCTGTCGCTCTAAACTATCGCCGACGCTATCAGGCGTAGGACCAGGCTCGTCCTGGACAAGTGGGAGCAGACGTACCTGCGCTGTTCGACGGAGGAGGAGCTCAAGCACCTAGTTTTCCGCAATGCCGCCCACGACATGCTGGGCTGCATCAGCTCTATTGACTGCACGCATTGGCAGTCGTTAAAGTGCCCAAGGCGCACGCCGGGCAGTACCATGACCGCAAGGGTAAGAGCTCTGTGGTGATTGAGAGTGTGTGTGATCAGGACACCTACATCTGGCACTTTGTTATTGCGGCGGCAGGGAGCTACAACGAAAAGAACATGCTGGCGTCCTCCCCGCTCATGTTGGACGTGAGCGCTGGTCTGTGGCCCCCACGGAACATCAAGTACACGCTGAACGGCCTGAGCCGTCGCTTGCTCTTGTACGCGGCCGATAGAGGATACCCCCGCTATGCCCTGTTTGCTATGCGGAATCCTAAACCTGACACTCCCAAGCTTTCAGTGCACAATCGCCTGCAGGAAGCCGTGCGCAAGGACGCTGAGCGCCTGTACGCGGTGATGCTATCGCGCTTCAACTTTTTTTTACGACCCGCACGCTTCACGACTGTTTCGCGGATGATCGACACCGGCAATTCTATGGCCATCTTGCACAACGTGGCCATCGAGCGCACGCGTGGCGGATTTCTAGTGCAACGGCGCCTGCCAGGCGATGCGGACCTGAGGGAAGGTCTTGAGGAGATGAATGGGGACGAGCTAAGCAACGTGGCCTCCGGCGAACAGGCGCGCAACGAGGCCACTCGTGGTCAGCGAGCCTCACCCAACCGTGAGGCGGCCTTCTATTTCGACGACGGGCCACGTGGTCCTGGAATATGGGTACCGGCAGTGGTCGACGATGCCGACCTTAGCCGCGGTAGTGCAGCCAGTACCGAGCGAGACGCTCCTGTAGGCTCGCTGCGGTACACCGACGGAGCAGAGTGCCAGGCCAAAAACACGAGCGCCAAATGAGCTTTGCTTCAAGACCTGTCCGAGCACATCTTTACTGACTGTGGCCTCTCGCTGTTGCCTTATGCTTGCGTTGAGTACGCAAAGGTTTTTATTACCGCTGTGCGCGTTCTTTCTCCTTCGCCCTGTCTCTCTTTTTCTGCAGCCTTGTACGCCAGCTGGCTACGCCAGCCATCTGGACATGTCAATAGCTTTACGCGGCCTGTTTTTGGACTGCCGTGCGCATGTCGCAGCTTGTTCTCGGCCTCCGTGCCCTGACACATTGGTTCACTGCGACAATAGCCGGGCGCCGTGCCTCTTTTGGGGTCTGCTTCCTTTGTCCCTCAGTTGTTTATTGCGGCCTCATCTGGATCGCCTTGCGTGTATTTTGTCCCCATCTCGGCTGCCTTATCTGTGTGGATGCCTTGGGTTTGTTGCCGCTTTGGGGACCTAGCTTTGCGGGTGGTTGTTTCCGCTTCGGGATCCACCCTTTTGATTGGTCGTGGACTTGGCAGAAATGGCCACCGGTGCGTGTGTTTTGGTGCTCGTGAGCGCAACTTTCGTACAGCATGACAAGAAGGTGACGTAGCTCGGACTGTAAAGTATCTACAGGCTTAGATGTAGATCAAGTAGATGACAGAAAGGCAACAGAAGACGAAAGGAACGCATGTACAGAGAAAAGACAAACGGAGAACGAAAAGCATATACAAAACAGAAGCAAACGCAGAAAGAAGAATAAACGCGATGTGTGCTATTCATAGTTGGCCGCTCGAAGGCGGCCGTTCTGTACAGCCCGGCCGCTATGTGACGCGGCCGCCGTGCAAAGGTCCTCTTTGTAATCGCACCCCTTCTCGTTTTCGCTGGAGCTGGATAAGCTGGATGCGCAAGTCACTTCGGCATAAGCCAGCGACGCAGCCGACCGCGCGCGCCGTCCAGTACCAAGACGGCGTGGCGGCAAAAGTGGGCAGGCCGCAGTAGTAGCGATGCGGCCGCGGCGATTACGGCCTCTCTGGTAGTCCCCGTATTGCAGCTTGTCAGTAGCAGAGGCGCTATCCAAGTGGACGTCGCTGCCGCCTTGAGCATTGGCGCCGGCCCACTGAGCCGCGGCAGAGGTAGGGACACGGCCGCGACTATTGCGGCCGCGCACCTTTGGGTGGTCTGGCTCCTCCTCATCCTTGTCCGCGTCGTCTGACAGTTCCTTGAAGCTGGCGTCGGAGTCTGTACGGGCCGCCGCGGCCGCAATCATGGCGACCGCCCCCTCGGCTGCTGCAACTATTGGGGTGAAAGGCGCTGGCGGGTCGATGGCAGAAGCGTCGGATGCAGGATGCAGGCGTCGTCGGCGTCGTCTCGGGCGCCGTCTGCGGTGGCGACTCCACGTGGTAGTAGTCATCGCCCATGAAGTAACTTTCCTCGATGTCCTCGTCGTCGTGCGGTTTCGAGGGCGGAGGGTGACGCGAACTGGCAGAAGACAAAGAAGAAGACGTGACACCCGCGTTACGTACCGTGTGCACGCGCTGGCAGCGCCCGCCGCCTCGTGAGGGTGCTCGACCTTGGCCGTAATTTCGGCCTTGCTCGTGCCGATCAACACCCCAAAGTGCACCACCCCCACGGCGGCGTGCTCCACCACCACCTGTGCCTTTCCCACGAGCTCGGCCAGAAACAGCAAGCCAATCGCTGTCATCTTCCATGACAGCTCGTGCACGGCGGCGACCACCGACGCCAACACGTCGACCACCGTCGCCAAGCCGTTGACTGCCGTCGCCACCACGTCGGCCGCCTGACGCCGCGGCCGCGCCCACGTCCACGTTGATGTCGTCAAGCAGAGACAAGTCGCCCGAATTATTGGTCATGTCATCCTTCTCGTTGTCCTCCGCTGACTTAAGGCGCTTGCGCATCTCAATGGCTCGCCTGTTGCGGCCATCTGCGGAATCGGCAACCTCCGGCCGTGACCAAGACGCCAACGTGTTGCGCTCGACTGCCGACGCGGCCAGGGACTCTATGGCGGCCGCGTTAAAGGCCCCCTCGCGGTTCAGAGGCAAGTCCGCCCAAGCAGCCGCCTTCGCGGCCTTGTTGCCAACAGGCCGACCTTGAAACATGCTCTTGCCACGCGCAAACGTAAAAGACAGCGGTGAGTGGCCGTCACTCTCGTCTCAGTCATTAGCTTTCGCTCCTCCAGAAAGCGCGAGGGGGTCCGCATTATCATGGCAGACCGCAGAGACGCCTCGGGCAGCCACCGTGACCCCCAGCACCGCAATTGTAGCACCGCCGCTAAACGTTTCCCACTCCTTGAGGATCCGCCGGATTCTTAGCGGAGGGTACGACAGCTTTGCCGCAACAGCGGGGTTAATGCCAGCGTAGGGGTTGAGGCCACTGAACTTGGCCTTGGCAGCGTTGACGAGCTGCTTGGGCAGGGATGGCTTGTCATCTTCAGCATCAGCACGGCCAGATAGCAGTCCTTGAAGCGATGGACAGCGGGAAAGATGCCGTACCGAAGCTCCTTCATGATGGAAGGAGGCGGGCGGGCCCGGTGGCGCCCGACATGAGGCCTGTGCTCCAGCAGACGGCGGCGAAAGCGGTCGGCCACGTCATCGGCAATAGTACCAATGGTTTGGTTCACGCCGACCACAGCGTTGAGCGTCGCCTCCTTGTAGACTGCCGCGAGCTTGTTCCGCTCGGCGTCAATCCATGACACGCTGCGAGTGCCGAGGCCCCTCATATTTTGCGCTTGACCACGCGCGGCGGCGCTACGCGCTGCGGCAGCTTCCCGAAGTAGATGGTTGAGCGCGTTGCGCTAGCGTTCCTCCTCTGTCTGCTGCCTCACCGGCTCATCCAGCGCCCCGGGGAGAGAGGTGTTCTGTGCCGTTTGCGTGTGCGGCGTCGACACTGCCGGCGCTGCGGTAGGATGGTCGGTGATGGCGTGATCTAGTCCTCTGTGGATGCAAAAGGCGCGTCGATGGGGGGGGTCGGCGCGGCGGGAGAAGTGGGGCCGCCAGAGTTGTTGAAGCCGGTCATGTGCTGGCCGTCTTGATGAGTTTGGCCTTGTCGTTCGGGCAAGTTCTTAGACAGGGTCTGGTCCACGGTCGTTGGAAAAAGCAAAAAGAATGGAAGAGGGGCAGAGCGGGGGGCACTTGGGCAGGAGATGGTCCACGGTCTATTGTCAACAGAACACAGACGGAACTGGGGCAGGGCGGGTCGCAGGGTGGGTCACGGACAGCTGCCAAAGTGAAGGGCGCCGTAGGTCGCGGCCGTAGTAGAGGCCACAACAAATTCTCCGATCTCAAATGCCGCCGAGGCAGCGGCAGTGGCCCCAAGCGCTGGGGTTCCCACCACGCTGGCTCCTGCGGCAGGTTGACGTTCAGCCAATACTCGTTGCGGTTGCCAGAGGCGTCGGGCCAGGAAAGACGACGCTCCCAGCGAAGAGGAAATTGTCGCCGGCGCTCCAGGTTGTGCGCGCGCTTCTGGTCCAGCCGCTCCTGGCGGCCCTCCCGCGTAACTCTCTCCGAGATGCCGTTCTCGTTGGGGGAGATCAGAACGGTAAGAGGGGATGCCCGCGGACAGGAACACCACGGAGGGAACTTAGGATGCTCGCTCCCGACAGTCAGCGCGTTGCGACAAGCAAAGCACAGGCAGCGCATCGCCCGCCGCTTCACAGTGCGGCTTAAGTACGCGCCGTCACACGCCCTGCCCACGACCACCCCCAGGCCGGTTGTGGAGAGGGCCGACCCGCCGAGGGGCAGAAGCAGGTGTCCGGGCGCATGGAAATGTTGCTGTTCACGGTTTGGGAGCGCTAGCACTCCGAACAGATACTCCGCAGGCCCCGCCGCAACTGGGCCTTGGAAATTGTCCGCGCCGTCCGGGCCATACTGGTGGCGGTAGGTGAAGTCGGGGGAGTCCTCTCGGGACGGCGTCGCCGCCTGCTGCTGGCCAGTAGAAATATCAGCTGCTGGGTCCATCTCCGCCGCGGCGGCCGACTCCGCTGCAGAGGTAGGCGCGCGCACCGCGGCCACAGTGTCAGCCCCGCTCTCGTCAGCGCGCGGAGGCGTTGTCGGGGGATGTTGAGATACACTACGTGCGGGGGCGGGGGGCGTCGAACGAGGCGGATAAGCCGCCACTGCCGGCGCTACGCGTGGGGGAGTGGGTGGCGCCGTCGTAGAAAGCGGAGGCGGTGTGGTAGCCATTGGACTCGGGCTCGGCTTGGATCGGAAAAGAACCGTTGTTGGGTTGATTGCTCCTCAAACGGCGACAGCGCAGGCGCAAACTCAGCACAGCTGCCTGAGTAGAGTGGAGCGTGGACAGCTTGTTTGCGATCGCAGCGCCGAAGCCACGCGGCAGCGGGTCGGCAAAGCGGCAGAGAGGCAAGGCGCCAGTGAAAGCGGCCAATCTCCATGCCAAGCGGCAGCACGGCGACTAAGAGACAGCACGGTGGACAAGCGGCAGACCAGGGGCATTGTTGGCGGCCGTTCCGGCGGCCGCCAAGCGGCACAGGGGTGAAGGTGGACCAAAAGGGTCCGACGGCAGAGTGGTGACGACAGGTGAGTGAGCGTGCGTAGGAGCGTGGTTCGGCACCGAGGCCGTGAGCGATCCAAAGCTCCGATTGAGTGTGCCAGAGGCGAGTGTGGGCCACGATGAGTCTGCTCGTGCGCTGGAATCCGCCTGTAGGTGTGTGCGTGTGTGCAATGCAAGGACACGTCCTCGCCAGCACTGAGACGTTAATAGTGTGGGCGGGCGGGCTTTGCGCCGTCTCGATGGCTCTGAGCGGTTGTGTGTCCCGGGCCAGGCGCTGCCGTGTCGAAAAAAGGGGGTGCCGACGCCATTGCGAGGCCCAAGCCACGCGCTGATGGGTCGCAAAGGAGGTGCTGACAAGCGGGCTGAGGTCCCCCATGGAGCATTCTGAGGCCCTTGGTCTTCGGCTTCCCAGATCATGGGCCGCTTCGAGCGAGATCAATGGACCGCGTGCGTCACTCTGGGCCCCTGGAGGGGCCGAATGGATTTCTTTCCAGGGTCGCAAATTGAATCCTCTGAGCGACACTGAGCCTGGGCCCAACACCCTCCGTTTGAGGCCTATGCTGGGCCAGAAGTGTCCGACCGACCGCCGCTTGTGTGTATCGCAATATTTATTACCCGGCCCCACTCGAGGCCCTTACTGTGGAGCCTGTCCACGGGATTACGGTCCAGGATATTGCTGTTTGCTGAATTTTGGCCGATGCGAACAAAAACAACAACGGCAGAAACAGGCGCGTCGGCCGATGGGCGCGACAGAAAAATGACGTGCACCAATCAGACCAGGTTCGGGCCCAGTCCTGTTCCTGTTCGAGTCGGCCAAAATTCAGAAAACAGCAATACACTGGAACCACACCTGTGTGAACCATTAGACGGCAATAAAAGGAATGAGCGCGTTCCCGGCGGCGTGCAAGACGCGGCCTGCGAGCCGCGGCAGTGGAAATCGCACACAGGCGCATAATACCATCGCGAGTCCGAGGATGTGATGGAGCAAGGCACGCCACCAATTCGGAAGGTTGCCCGGCGCACAAGGAACAAGAAAGAAACGCACATGTGCCCGAAGGTAATTCGCTGATGACTGCTGTGTCAGCGCGCCACCAACGCTCTTCCCACCTCTCATTGTGTTCTGCTCGGACCAATATAAAGCCGCTCTTTCAATGATCTGCATCGTGTTTGGTTCATACCAATCGGAAGCCCTCTTTCCATTGATCTGCGCCACATGACTGGTATCTCGACTGCTGTCTGGCCTGGCATCTCGACTCGCCTCCTTTTGGATGCTTCATTGTCTGTCCATGCGATGGAGGGTCGAAGCCCCGCGCCCACCTCTGAGGCTGGCCTGCAGAAAGATCTTGGACCCATCTGTAGTAGCGTGTCAGACTTGATCTTCAAGCCAAAGTGCCTCGTGTCCCGAGGTGGAACGATACAGTCACAGGTCATCCAAGTGACACACAACGCGTGAGAGGAGGCCTTGTCATTATTGGGAGAGTCTCAGACAAGAATACAGAGAGCTGATTGACCAGGCACTCCTTCGACCAAGTGTCTGACCAACGACAGGTCTGTGTTTGTGTCCAGACAAGGGCTGAACGCCTCCGCTACGACAGGGCCTGAGGCAGAAGCAGATGAAGGCACGAGCAGTGGGAAAGTGAATGGAAGGTGGCAAATGCACTGGTCGCAAAGGCACCAGATTCTTCCTGTTGCCGACGTTGTTGCCGACCCAGTCTGAAAAAAGCGCAGTTGCCGGCATATCAACACAAGCACGCAAAGCCCTCACGGTGTGCTGTAGCATTGACCTCGACTTGTGGATACCAAGAAGTAACGATACGGCGTTTGCATAACACAAGCAAGAAAGAATATGATTCGGCTACGGCAAACACTGCGTCGCCAACGCCCACGACACAAGTGAGAAGCAAGCACCACGCACAAACCTAAACAACACCCAGGGCTCTGTGCAGAGCCACTCAAATAAAAAAAGCCACAAGACAGTGGCCGCTTCTGCGGCCACGAGAAGGTGGGCGGCCCAGTCATACAAGCAGCCACACCACATCAAACGCCTCTCTCTCCTCCCTACCTATCTCAGCCACTAGTCGCTTCTTAACCCACGCGGCCCATGCCGGGCCGCTCAAGTCCACGTCCCCGTATCCAACGACCGCCGCCGCGGAAGCCGCTGCGGCGATCCGTGACGCCGTAAGGGGCAGCAGCGGCTCCTGCTTGGCAACCTAGCCGGTGTCACGCACCGCCGCGTGTGGCCCCGGAGTAGCCGCCAGCAGCCCAACGACTACTCACCACCGACACCCTGTCTCGCCGCCGCCAGCCCGCCACCACTTTCCCGTCGCCGATTCCGCACCTGCCTGCCGTCGGCCACCCGCAAATCCCCCCCCGCTGATCCACCGCCCGCCTGCCGCCAGCTTGCCACCACTTGCCCGCCGCCGACACCTCGCCTGCCCGCCGCCATCCCGCCGCCGCTTGCGCGCCGCCGATCCGCCGCCTTGCCGCCGCCAGCCCGTCCCCTCTTGCACGCCGCGGACACCTCACCTTGCCGCCGCTATCCCGCTCTCTCTGTCCTGTCGCGGACGCCCTGCCTTGCCGCCGCCAGCCCGGGGCCACTTGCGCACCGCCGATCCACCGCATTGCCGTCGCCAGCCCAATCATCAGGCCACCGCTTTGCCACCGCCTGGCCACCCCCTGCGCGCTGTCCGGGAGCTGGCACCAGCCCACCTCCTGCCAGCCACCCGCCCACCACTATCCGTATGATACCATTCAACAACCACAAAACTCGCCATGGGCGCTGCTGCTGTCCGTTCTTGCTTTCGAGCATAC
>ENA-ORXT01005574-ORXT01005574.1-marine-metagenome-genome-assembly--contig:-NODE-5574-length-12276-cov-13.206410_pt1 | contig 12276 bp, 19 predicted proteins | sample MGYA00237868_ERZ511482 | MGnify/ENA metagenome assembly ERZ511482 | reverse complement strand
ATACTTTGAGTTTTAAAACCAATGTAGCTAAATATCAATTTATCGTTAGTTTTAGCATCTATAGAGTAGACGCCATCAAAATTTGTAACAGCACCAGTTTTTGTGTTTTCGATTAAAATGGTGACACCTGGCAATGGAATACCACTGCTGCTAACAGTTCCTTTAATTGTCATTTTTTGTGCTTGGGCAACACCAATGTAAAAACATAAAAGAGTTGTAATAAAGACGTACCTCAATTTACAATTAACTTGTAATTTAAAATTCATATATAGTGATGGTTTAATTAGATTATCAAATTTCTAAAATACTTTCGGTTTTAGTTACATATAAATATACACAAAACATAGACAGAATAAAATAATCTTAAAATATGTTAAAAAAATATAGACAAAACCTATACAAAGTCTAAAAAAAGACATTTATTATCCCATTAGGAAGGTGAAACTTATAATTTTACGCATGTTAAATATTTTAACATTTTTTATCATAATTTAAATATAAAATAATAATATCAATATTTATTTAAATAATAATAATAATAAGAAGTATTACATGCTTTTCTATGTTTTAACAACTTTTACTTTTGCATCCTTTATTGGCAATGCTCAAAATGTAAAGGAGGTTGCAGATGAATACTTGAAAGCAAATAAACTGCATGAAAAAGCATTAAAATTAAGGTATAAAAATCCAGATAGCACTATTCTTTTGCTTAAAGAAAGCTATGAGATTTATAAAAGTACTGGAGATTATAAAAAAGCCATTGGAAGTTTAACAGAACTTAGTATTGTGCATGAAAGTAATGCCGATTATGCCTATTCTTATGATGCTTTATGGAATGCTTTAATGGTATCGGACGAGATTAATGATGATGATTTAAAAACCTTAATTTATCTTCGTTTAGGTAGAATTTATAGTTATTATAAAAGAGAAAAGGAATCGCTAACCTATTTAAAAAAAGCGCTAAAAATTCAAAAAAAATTAGTTAAAAAAAAACTAGTTGAAAGTTCTAATTTAACGGTTTATTATTACGCATTAACATCTACTAGTAGAGAGTTAGGCAATTATAAAGCTGGAGAAAAATACTTAGATAGTAGCTACTTATATTATTCTCAAGCTAAGTCGGTGATACATAGCGCTTATTTAGATTTCGAAAGAGGCTATTTTGCTTCAAAGAGAAGCGAAAATGAAAAAGCATTAGAGATTTTTAGTAGCATAGAGCCTTGGTTTATGGAAAACGATCCGTCCTATTTAGTTTTAATTTATAAATATATAGGAGATGTTTATTTTGAATTATCAGACTTAGGTAAAAGTGAACAATATTATTTAAATGCTTTACAAATTTCTAACGAATACAAAAGTCACTTAGATTTTACACCTTTAGCTCACGAAGCTTTAAGTAGATTGTATCTAATTAAAGGTAATTATAAAGATGCTTTTTTTTATCAGAAAAAAGCAAAGGATTTAAATACCAAATTCTTTGATAGTCGCAGTAAAAAAAATCAATCACTTTTTAAAATTAAAAACAATTTTATTTAGCTGCAAGGCAATTCTTTAGTTTCTGTTTATCCTTAGTTAGGAGAGAGCTTTGATCTATGTTAGATATAATTGCGTCAATCTTTCTATCATACTTATCAAAGTAGTTCTTTTTTGTCTGTTTATATGTTGGTGATATTTCAAATGGTGACATCATATATTATTGGTTTAATAGTCTTTGTGCCGTTCTGGTAGTGGTTGCTAATGAGTAATTTTTGTCACAACTATAAGATAAATACGTGACAAATAAAGTTGATTTTTTCATTCCTCTGATTATTTTAAGTCATGATACTTCTCGAATAAATGATACACATACACACCAAATCTAATTTGAAAAGTGCCAATATACTTCCTGTTAGCTGGCTCAATATTAATGCCTGTAGGGTATAATTCAAAGCGTCTATCTTCAAGGTCTTTTTCTAAACTCAGATTAAACATAAACCATATGTGAGGTATGTCATTTTGTGATTCAACTCTAAGTATTTTAGATCCCTTAGGTAGCTTTAATGTTTGAAGATTAACTAAATCTATTTTTACTTTCCATATCTTTTTCATGATCGATCCTTTTTAGCTTTTGATAAATTGAATTTCTTCTTAGCCTTATTCGCTTTGCGCTTTTCCATTTGCTTGTCGTATGTGTTTTTGGACATGGCTAATCCTTAGAATTATATCTTTCAGCGGCCATTACGATATAGGTAATCGCTCCGCAGATACATAATAGACTAATGACTTGTAATACTATTTTCATAATGTGAGTTTTGGTAAAAATGTATGTTCTAATATACGATAAATAATAGCAATATCGCAAAAGAAACTTTTCTTTTATAAATATTTTTACCAATTAAGTTCAGCCGAGCCTAATTTTTCTAATTTTTGTGAATTTTCTCTTTCTGGAATTAATTCAAATTGTAAATAATAGCTCATTGGTTGTAAAAAAGAACGATCAGAACTTATATCTGATCTTAATCTTATCATTTTTAATTTTACATTTTCATCTCTTTCAAATCTAAATAAATGTTCTATTATTTCAGACACGGGTCTATTTTCAAAAGCATTGTTAAGCGGTATTCTGGAACTTTTTAGAAGATTTACTTCATTTTCTAAATCTTTTATATTTTCATTTAATTCGTTGTATTCATCGATGCTTAGTGTTACTGTAGCCATAATTTATTTTTTAGTTTTACTTTTAGATTACTGATTATTTACTTTCAATTCTATCTATTATACTTGCTTTTTTCAATAGTAAATAGTTAATAACATCTCCAAATTTTTCATCTAACACTTCGATTGAAGGTAGTTTGCCACTTTTAATATCATTTGTAATGTCTTGAATAGATATGATGTGCTTCAGCATGAATCCATCTAATACTTCTTCACGAAGTTTTCCAGTCATCATAGCACCAACATTAAAATTATGAAACCGATCATTGTTCCTGACGTACTCTTTTCCTTTTACGACTAATGTCTTTTCGCAATCTTTTAACTGCTTCTTTACGACTTCTTCAAATCTTTGTGTTTTCATGGTATTATTTTTTAGTTTTTCACTTTTATAGACCACCCCCAAAACTCTATATTACACTTGAGTTTTTAGAATGGTTGTTTTTTAATATTATGGCACCGTGGAGGCGGTGCCTTTTTATTCGTTAGGCGGTGCCTTTTTTACTCTGCATACTCATCATTAAAGAAATCAACCAACTTCGTGAACATCTCCGAATCCTTCAGCTTCCAAGCCTTTTTCAATCCTTCATATTTCGACCTCACCACTTTTTCGACATTAAAGAATATCGGCACCTTTGTATCTCTGATCTCTGGCGGCGCATCTGCTGGCTTCTGCTGCTTCATTGTAAGCTCTTCGCCGTCCTCGGTCACGCCTCCCTCCTGCACTCCCTCTTCACTGGTATTGTCGTCGTCGTCATACTGATTTTCGAGCTCTTCATTTGCGGAACCATTGCCACCTTCGGAAGATGAAAAACTAAGCTCGCTTTTCTCAAATTCTAAATCGTGAACGGGCAATTTGTTCTCCATTAGAATCTCTTCAAAGTAAATTTCTTCGACTTCGATTTCTTCCTCTTCCAGCCACTCAATCATGATCGGTTCTGAGATAGCGTTTTTCTTTCCATTGTAGACAGAAAGTAAAACTTTGATGGCTTCCTCACGATTATCAAGTCCATAGAAAACGGCATGTAGCTTTTTGGGGATGGTATAACCTTCTGCTTCCAGTTTTAGAAGCTCTTCGGTCCTGGTGTGTCCATCAAGCCAATAGATGTCTCCTGTGCTATCTTCCCATACATGATAGACTGATGCAATACCATGGCGAATAATCGATTCACGGATCGCTTTATTGTTTTCTGGTAACTTTATGTTTGCCGGCTGTAACGGTAGAATATTTTTCCATTCGACAAGCTGGGATTTGATGATCCTATTCTTTATCTCCTTCATTGTTAATAAATTTTATAATTCATTTTCTTCAAAAGCATCTTTACCCCACAGGTAAATTAATTTTTGCCTTTTAGTCATATTTTTTTGAAATTTTTCAATATTAATGCCCGATTTTAGTAATCCCGTAACTACCATTTTCAAATCTTTTTGATCTATCTCTTCTGCCCCGTACATGTGTATTGCTATTGATTTTGCCATCATTCCTTTTTCTGTTAGTGCTATAAGGTATGAATAGCTTCCGTAGGTTGAGTAGGTTATATCTATTGATTCTGAATTGTCGATTGGTTTAATTGTCTTATTCTCCTTCATTGTTTGGGGTTGAGTTATTAGCAAATAGATTTAATAAGTGTTCGGTTGTAATTTTGAATATAAATTCCTGTAGCTTTTTGTCCTCTTGCACAAAATATTCAATGTGCATAGCGACGGTATCGTTGATAACTTTGAGTCCTTCGGGAGAATCAAAGAAGTCTTTAACGATCTTGGTAATTAAGTCTTTTCTGGTTCCTTTTATTTCTTCGGCGATTAAGCCGTCTACTATTTGTGCTGATAGGTCCATGGGTTAGTGCTTATTTTTTTTGTTTCTAATTTCTGCCATTTCTATAACTCTTTCTCTACTTAAATTGACTTCTTCACCTTTTTTAAGAATTGCTATTTCTTCCTTAGACATATATTCAGATTTCTTTCTAATGTCCCATTTATGGATTCGCTGAAAGGATTTAATTTGTATAGCGGTTAAGCTTGTATTTGGATCTTTACTGATGAGGTCTGAAATATCTAAATATTTAGCATTAGCTAAAAATGCCATTCCAGAAAGGAAATAAGGACCAACAATTTTTGGATTTTTGCTATCCATGAAAATATTAAATGCGCCTCCATAAACAATATTTTCGGCAATGACTGTAATATTCATATTATTATTTAGCTCGTCTATAACCATATGAGAAAGATAATATGGTCCACCTAATGAGCAAATAATTAATTGCCGGTCTGGTATTTCTTTTGTTTCGTGAATCCAATCTAAAATTCTTTCTACTTCATCAATGTCAATATTTTTATCTAAAATGTATTTCTTCATGTCTTTTTATTTTTGTGAGAAATCAAGCTCCAATTGTCTACTTAACATATCGGACTTAATAAAGTCGTCTCGCTTTGTAATCCAATCAAAGTATAATCCTCTATATTTCTTTTTGTATATGGCAGCGGAATATATTTTGTTATCCTTAAATGATAAACCTTTTTCCTTATAGTGATTGATCAGTTCGTGCATGTCGTCAAATTCCATGATCACCCTAATCTTTCGCTTGTATTCTACGGCACGTTGTTTTAGCTTGACCTTAGAAATGCTTTCGACCACGGCAGCTTCATGGAATAGAAGATATCCAGCTCGGTACTCATCGATCAAAGGCGTCATTATGCGCTCTTGACAGTGGTACACAATGAGTTTATAGCCTGAGAATTTCGGTTCTTTGTTTTGAAAAGAAAATCCTTTTTTCTTTGCTGCTTTAATCTCCTTGTCCCACTGCTCCGCTGTTGTTATATATACCTTTAGAGTATTCGGCATTTATTTTTATGGTAGTATTGAGTTTTTAAACTGTTATTTTTTTATGTTAGAAAATAAATTAATCCATAGGTAATTAATGTCCCAAAAATCAAAAAGAGAATGATGATGTTTTCGGGTGCCATACCTGAAGATGTGTGGAATGGAGTCTCTGGTTTTTGGTCTGGGTGGTTCGTTTGTACAAGTTGACCAACGCAAGGCGTTACAGTCATAATAACAGAAGGCGGAGGACTATATTCAGTCTCAGCATATGACAACGACTGACACACATATTCATAACATGCCAGAATATCAATTGCACCCATACCACTAGAGCTATCGGTTCCTATTTCTTCAATGTCTACCGTTGTTGCATATAGAATATTAAAGAGCATATCTTGATGTAATTCGATGCCATTAACTCGGAGCGATAGTTCTCTCAGTGTCTCTACAAGTCCAGCGATTTGAGGCGCTGCCATGCTAGATCCGGACATAAAACGATTTCGGTCACGTCCTTTGGTAGTAGTTGCTGCTGCTGCATAGATAAAAGTGCCCGGTGCAATGACCGATACAAGCCCCTTTCCTTTCGATGACCAAGTAGATACTTTTAATGTTGATCCATTTGGTTCACCGGCGCCAACTGTAATAATGCCTCTCATCTCTTTTACTAAAGCGGCAGGCCAATCGACAGTATTGTGGTCTGTATTGGCTGTACCATCATTACCCACTGCTATAACGGCAAAATTACACCTGTCCATTAAAAAGATTGATAATTCCTTTTTGACATCTTCGTCTAGCTCTTGACTTCCGATAGACATATTTAAGACACGAATCGGTTTATTTGAGTTGTTTACCTCTTCTTTGTTATATTTGTTGATCTCTTTTAACTTGATCACCAACCAATGAGACGGGCCCCCACCACTGATACCAGAAAGCGCCTTTGCATCGATCGCCTTCATTTCCGGCCAAATACCCCTTACTTTACCAATCGTTGTTGATGCGACATGAGTACCATGATCGCCAGGTGTCCATTGCTCACCTGTCACATCTTTACCTAGTCGTCGGACTTTGCCTTTTAGCTCTGAGTGATTTATGTCTATTCCATTGTCAATAAAGCAGACTATGCAATTTGAACCATCGGAATACTCTCGGATAGCGTTGAGCTTGTGGTATTCATGATGCCACAATTTGTTATAGTTAACGGCTTGCGAACGGGTATGAATGATTGAAGGCGGTAGACTATTGTGTATATCTTTTGGCATTTATAAAGTATTGAACCATGCCTCAATTGCTTGGGCTTCGGCTTGATTTAAAAAGGGATAATGAACGGGTATATAGTTGGCGAAACTATCAAATTCTCCATGTGGACCATAGAGTGAATTATCAGGATTCATAGTCGGGACTTTTCGATAGGTAAAGTCTCCAAATATGCCTACGGTCGTGATATCATTAGCTGCATCTGGGACATTGGGAAGATTTACAAATCGAGATATTTCGATGTCTCCTGAGAATGTCGGAGATGTATGGCATTTGATACAATTGTCTTTGGCTAATTGCCAACCAAGCATTTCTTGATCGGAGAGCTGCACTTGTGACCTGGCAAAGTGTCTAAACTTGGTGTTACTTCTTAAGATAGATCGCTGGTAAGCATCAAGGCAACAAGCGACCATAAAAGCCATTTCGTTAGGATCGGTGACGCCTTTGATGATCTTTTTATCAAACATGATTTCAAGTTTTGATATCAATTCTGGCCTATCGAATAATCTATCTACAAAAAACTGTCTATGTCCTGCTAATGCTACGAATGCTTGAAATAGTGTCGCATGACATTTAAAGAGCTTTTCTTCCAGTTCTTTAGATAATATTAATCCAAAATGTCTGATCTTGTCAGCTCTCAAGAATTCGTTGTCAGTACCTCCAAATCTTCCTGACAATCCAGATATTTGATTGTATGCTGAATTCACAGCGGCAGTAGATTTTACCCAATCCATGCAATCCTCTTTTCCTTCATAGCCTTGCATTTTTACAAGCAGCCCTGAGTCTAATCGGAAGCCTTCGCCACACCCACCGACCATACGGACACCATCGGCTCTAAGAGGTGCTTCAAAATTTTTTTCAGGATCGTGGCAGTTTCCGCATGATATCTGACCAGTAGCGGAAAGACTTTTATCAATAAATAGCCCTTTACCTAGATAGATCTTATCCATGGTTAGCTCATTCATCGGATCACTTGGAATGGATAACGTGTCTAAAGGGAGATCGTAAAATGACAAATCGGGTTCCTGTAGGCAGCTAGCTAACAAACAATACAGGCTAATGATGATTAAGGCTTTTATTCTCATTTTAATTTTCTTTATTGCCTAATTTGAAATAAATGTGAGCTTTAAAAGATTGTTAATCATTGTAACGCCCCTTAACTTGTACCTCATCATTCCGTAATACTACTACTCCACAAATCATAAATAAAAGCGACAAAGAAATTTTGCCCCACTGGCCCATGGTCGGGATGTCTGTCATCCCTGTAGTGTCGATTGGGATATCGGGCTGCTCAATTGGTATGGAGTCGATGGGCATATCAGGACCAATAGGGATCGAATCGCATTCTATTTGTATATTATTTTCATCGAAACAAGCTTCTGGATCTGGAAGATCTGGAGTAATAATCAATGAGTCTTGAGCCTGAAACTTGCATATCTCAAAACTGTATATCATAACCACATAATCATAAAATTGATCGGAGTTTAGATAGTTCGTTTGGACATCTATGAAATCGGCACGATATCCGTCTGGCAGCTGAGAGTCTTGATCATTTTGTGCCTCTTGAAGATACGCTTGGTTGTATACCATTATTGTAGCTTCTGAAGTATCGGGTATTGGAATCGAATACCTTTTTGTTTCGATATGGCTGAATAGGCATTCCTGAGAAAAAGCGGTCACGTTGATTATTATCATTGCGACCGCTACCCATATGAAACTATTTGTCTTTTTAATCATAGCCGAATTATTTTAGGTCTTCATCTGATATTTGTTCGCCTTCTTCCATTTTTTCAATAAACAGACCCATTGCTTTGTTTAATGATAAAATAGATTCTATAATAACATTTATGCTGTAAGTTATATAAGCCATGTAAATGACTATAAAAACGAGTGCTATCCATACGATCATTAAATCAATCATAGCCCCAATTCTTTACAAATCTGATCAATGAATTCCACTGCATCAGTGAGCTTTGCTCCCTTCTGTGAGTATTGAACTTTGAATGTAGAGAGCTTGCTTAGTACGGCTTGTTTTCTCTTTACATCATCTTTTGCATTACTGAGCTCAAAGAGCGTATCTTCTAATTCTCGTTTTAAGTCTTCAAACTCCAATTCCAATTCTTGACAATCATCTACAGGAGTTACAACCACGGGCGGTTTCGGTTCGGGTTCAGGTTCTTCTATTTCGTCTTCTTGTTCGACTAAATGTTTATCTACCCATGCATCGTGAATCGGTAGCCATTCAATCGATGGATTAGACGTTCTTCCAGCTCGATTCCATGATGCTAATATCTTATAGCTCATTTTATCTCGCTCGTGATATTCTGTTATATCTACCGTTTGTGGATCATGATCGTTCATGATGTTAAAATCTGTTTGAGCTTTACTCCATCCAGTTCGAGCCGTCGCAGCATATACAACTGATCCAATAAAATCAAAAGCACCTGGTATTTGATGAGTGTGCAGTGCATTATAAAAGTGCATGAACTCGTGGTGAACAGTAATCGGTGATAAAAACCCAAAATTCATTGCCTGTTCATTGACTCGTGAGCGACAGTTTCTACCTAGACAAGACCAAGCGCCACCGTTCGGGTCATATCCAATGCCATAAGAACCAGGTATAGGGTTGTCGTGGAATGTAAAAGTGACTTTCGCGCCTCTGGATCGAAAATATGCTGCAACTTCTTCGCCATGTCGTTCGACATAGTTTCTTTGGGACTGATTGCCTCCGATATGGTGAAAGTCTTTTGAAAGATTGTCTTTGGGCCAGTAGTTTCCTTTGATGCTTGCTGAATTGGTGTGATTGTCGGAACCAAACCATTTCATTTGACAATATCCTTGTTCTTTGACTACGGGGTTTATGTCACCGTGATTAATCGCACAAGAAGAAAGGATGATTGAGAGGAATAATAATTTTATGAATATGTGAGAGTTTGTTATTTTGGACATAGTGTTGAATATTTTTAATGAACGCAATATAAAGCAATTTTTATATATGTATTCGCTTGGATGTCATAAAATAACACATGTTGGGTTTGACGCTTATGAAGAAAAGTTACGATTTTTTTATCTTAATTCTATAGCCTAAGTTGGTTAAACAGTTTTCAATGTCTTCTATCTTAGCTAAAAATGATGGGTATTGAGTTGAGCTATGTGTTTGTGATTTACCTCTTGCTCTAGCTATTTCTGCTTTATTAAAATAGCCTTCAGATATCCCTAATTCTATAAAGTCCTTTATGTTATTATCGCAAAGATCATTAATGAGGTGCTTTTCTATTTCTTGAGCTATCGTTTCATTGTCTGACTCTAAAGCCATCGCATAAGTCCATTCTTTACCCTCTATTTCTACTACAGTGTATATCCAATTCATCCTGCAAGTTTTTGAGCATAAGCGTAAGATATTGCTCTATGAGAAAATGAATCATCTCTAATTTCCAATAATGCATCTGCTCTAAAAGCAAAAATACCCTTTGCATTTACTTTATGTGCAATGACATTTCTAACTCTAGTTGATATTTCTTCACAGTTGCCAGAATCTATGCTATCGTTATATGTCACATAAACTTTTGTTAAGTCTATATCAGACAAGTCAACATTCTCAGTAATTCTTTTTACTATTGCTTTTCTTGCTTTATTTAGTGCTGATTGGAAATCATATTGTGATTCGCTATAGCCTTGATATAACAATTCTGTATAATCAAAGTGATATTCTTCATTATGTGCTTTAAAGCAAATAGAATTACTGTCAACATATAATTTTTCGCTGTCCCTTAATTCGTCTATAGATGAAAGGAAGCCATTAGTCTGATTTATAATATCCTCATCATCTGTTTCATAAGACCATTTAGTCAGGTCTTCTATTACATTTAATTCATTGTCTTGACCTTGAAAATAGCTAATGGTTTTCTCGAAGTACATTTTTTCTCCATTTTGTATACCAACATAAAGTTCTGCATGTCCTGTTCCGCTGTTGGTCTGAGTAGATGCAATTTCTTTTAATTCAATTTCTGGATCAATTTCATCAGAAACATCATCCATGAATGTTTCTTCAAAATCAGATAGCCATATTTTTTTTCTCCAATTTGAACCATCCCAATAGCTTTCAAAGAGGTAATAAGGATCTCCGTCGCTTACTTCGTCAGTCAATTCTTCGTCGTGGTAAAATCCTTCTCCATCGTATGTGTCTTCACTATCTCTTGACTGAATCACTTTTGTGGGCCTGCCATGGTAATCTGAGCAACACACTGAAGGACATACTTCGTATTTTTCCTGAAAATCTAATATGAATTCCTTTACATCTGATAAAGTGTAGCCTGGATTCTCTTCTATAAATTCTTCAAACTCATCATTTCTATTGATGCGATAGTCTTGTATGTTATCTTGAAAATCTTCATCTATAGTGTAGCACTCATAGACTGAAAAAGCTTTTTCTAATTTTTCGCTGTCAATAAAAAAGATGTTGCCATCTTCATTTTTTAGTGTGTATTTCATTTTTAGTATAGTTTAAGTCTAAGCTTCATTGCTTGGATATATCAAATATATGATATAATAATTAGAGTATCAAGTTTTTGATATGATAAATTAAAAAAAGCCCACCCAATTAATAGGTGAGCTGTGATAACATTTGTTAATCTAATCACGCCCTATCATGTGTAGCTCTGAAACTATCAACCCATTCTTTTGATAGGGCAGCTTTTGACGTTTGATTTTGTCGTTTGCTGATCTGTAGGACAAGCTGTGAGTGTCGCATAGGAGCTTTAAGTTTGAATAGTAAAGCTCCTGGTTTTCTGATTTTAGTTTGTAGAATCTCATATTACCAGTTTAAGTAGTAAAGGTAATCTTCACTACCTGAGTCAACCATAATGCAATCAAGTGTACATTCTTTAATTTCGTTATTCACTTCTAATGTGATTGTTTCTTTTCTCTCCAATACATCTTCTTCATCCCAGCCCATTTCTGATTTTCCAAATGCTAAAGCATCTGCGTATGTATTGAATATTTGATGGTTGTATTGATTTGTTATTTCAGTTAAATTATTCATAATTATTTTTTTTAATTGATTTAATCTATAATGATTTTGCTTCTAAGACTGCTAATTCAGTAGCATTTGATTTATCAGTGTCAATACCTACGCCAATATTTCCAGAATCTAATTTTACCATAATCACCCATTTATCTACAACTTCAGTTGCAATTGTATTAACTACTTTTCCTGTAAATAAAAGTGCTGCATTTTTCTGCTTCATTAACTGCTCTCTTACTATTGTATAATTATTCATAATTATTTTTTAAATGTTATTGATGATGTAAATATACGAATGATATTTACATATAATAGCATTAAATGAAAATAATGTGAGATTATTTTCATTAATTAACAATTGTTAATTTTTTATCTTCGATTTCCTCATGATTATCACAATCAAATCCACATACTGACATACGCCCACAAGGGCAGCTTTTTTCATAATGCAAAAATAAATTATCCATATAAATATTTCGCACTTGTT
>ENA-ORXT01005573-ORXT01005573.1-marine-metagenome-genome-assembly--contig:-NODE-5573-length-12277-cov-9.911311_pt1 | contig 12277 bp, 20 predicted proteins | sample MGYA00237868_ERZ511482 | MGnify/ENA metagenome assembly ERZ511482 | reverse complement strand
GCGAGATTCCGAACGGGCACCCCCGGGTGAGCACACGAGAGTTCCAACGATCACTACTGACGAGGACCGCTGCACCATCGAAATCAGTTTCAACAACCAAATGGTACTTGACGGCGGTTCATCGCGACAAAGGCTTGTGAAGAGACACGCGTATTTAAATCACATGTAAGACTGTACCTGGAGAGATGTCTCCTTTCATTTCATTTCGTTTCAATTTTAGTCTTCTTCCAGATCCATCATCCAAGAGAATATATTCAATCTGTCTATCCTAACTATATCCAAAATCGTACTAATTGAATATCCGACTATAATATTGATCCTGACTCTGTCCGTCCCAGCAAGATCTGATTTTGGGTATATGACCTCGTCAAATACTCAATCCAGAGTGCATGTGAGGGGATTTGGATTATATCCTAATGCAACCAAAAGTGCCTGATTCCAAAGCCCCTGATTGTGACTGCCCGTGCTTGCTGCCATATCGTCTGTACTTTCTGTCTTGGTAAACGGCGAGGCAGTCCCGTCCGATCCACCCATCCGCGCCACAAACCTCCTCGTCTTGGCACCGCCGCTATCACCAAGCAACGCACCGACGCTGGCGAGAGCATCCGAGAAGAGTCTTGCGTGGTAGCAGTCGTAGTCGAGCGCCGTCTCCGACGGTACGTCGATGACGGCCTCATTGACGGTGCTGCCCGTGCACGTGCACTGCACGTCTTTCCGCGGCGCAACCCAGCAGGTCATGAGCTCCTCCTCTTTGAACTCGTGCTGGTCTGCGTAGGAGATCCTCGCGACTGCGCCAAACACCGTCTCAAGCGGCCAAACCTGGCCACGGTAGGGAGTCGCGAGGGTCGTGTCAATGAAGGACCGCACCGCCGCCCCGCAGCCGCGGTTCTCGTCCGCGACGCCAAACTCCTCGAGCCACTCCCTGACTCCGATCTTGGTGATGGCATGGCGATCGCCAGGAGGTACCCCTGCAGCAGGTTGGCGCGTGTGTCGCGTCCAGTGCCCACCTTCCTTCCGCCGAGGGTGTGCCGGGTACCCGGCCGCGACTGGCCGAGGTTTGGGAAGCGGTACTCGCTCACGCCGGCGTCGCCGTCCATCGCCGTCTCCTCGATGTCGACGCCCTCCCTCATCTCCATGACCTTGCGAGTGGCATCGGCGCGCACCTCATGCCCCGCCACACTCGTGAGGGACAGAACCGGGTGGTGCAAGACGGGGGCAGATGCGGTTGCTACAAAGCAACGCATGTCTTCCCCCGTCGGCTGCATAGGCGCGAGGCTGCTCAGTGTCCCACGAGCCGAGCGGTGCATGGACACGCGCAGGACGGGGGTGGATGTCGAGGCGCGCTCCTCGGTGCCGCACACGTACATCTGATGCCGGTCCCGAATCAGCGGCAGCAATACGGCATCGCCGCGTGGGGGGCTTGCGGCCAGAATCCGAGGGCAACGACGGCGACAGACAAGGCCAAGAAGCGGAGGCGCCGTGCCATGCTTGGGGTCTTGACGAGTGGCCGCCGTCGCGGGAGGTCGGCACTTGTGCGTCAGGGAGGCGATGCCGCCCCGTACGGCGTCGCACAGCTCGTGAAGCACCAACAACATGGCGCCGACGAGTCGCTTCGTAAACGAAAAAAATCAAAGGGGGAAAGGGCAGATGCCGGGACGCAGGCCGGGGCGGGGCGGGGGGGGGGGGGGGGGACCGGTGGATGCAATGCAGATAATGAAATCAGAGTACGAAGGCGAAAAGAATGGGAAAAGGGTGGACGCCGGCACGCGGGTCGGGGCGGGGGAAGGGGGGGTAGCGACCGGGGGATGCACGATGCAAAACAGGCGGGCAGATCCAAGCCACGTACAACGGCGGGGCAGAGCAGCCGGCGCCGCGTGCGACGGGGAACGCGGCGTGGGAGGTACGGTTGCAGGCAATTGTGGCAGTCATCACTCCGCAGCGGCGGTGCAGGAATGCGAAGAGTTGCTGTTAGACGTGATTACGTGATGCACCACCAAGCAGTGGTGACCAGAGCAGCACGAGTGACGACAGGCGGCGCGCGGACGGTACAGTGTACGATGCGACAGAAAAGATAACAGAAAATTGAGAACGTAAAGGCTGGGCAGCGGGGCGGCAGACAATGGGAGGCACCCCGCCGTGGAACGCCAGCGGCGCCCCGCGGCGGGCGGAAAGTGGTGCCCCACGGCGGTGAGAGCCCCGTGGCGGGAGAGAAGCGGCGTCCGAAGGCCGGGGGAGCCCTGCGGCAGGCGGAGAGAGCCCCGCGGCGGGCGGAAAGCCGACTCCAACGGCGGCGGGAACCCGTGGCGTGCGGGGGGAGCCCGCGGCAGATGGCGAAAGGCGCTTGACGGCCGGGGGAGCCCCGCGGCAGGCGGGGAGAGCCCCGCGGCGGGCGGGAAGCCGACCCCAACGGCGGCGGGAACCCGTGGCGTGCGAAGGGAGCCCCGCGGCACACGGGTAGGGGCGCCCGAAGACTGGGGGAGCCCCGCGGCAGGCGGGGAGAGCCCCGCGGCGGGCGGAAAGCCGACCCCAACGGCGGCGGGAACCCGGGGCGTGCGGGGGGAGCCCCGCGGCACACGGGTAGGGGCGCCTGAAGACTGGAGGAGCCCCGCGGCAGGTGGAAAGCCGATCCCAATGGGCTTTAGTAGCGAGGAAGCCGAGGGCGGTCGTTGTCGACGACTGGCGTCAAGTCGCAAGCGTTTGCGGCATCGGCTGCCAAGAAGCCGTGGGACAAGAAGGCGGTCGTGTGCTACTACTGCGACAAGAAGGGGCATATGAAGCGCGACTGCCTCAAGAAGAAGGCCGACGACGCCAGGGGCAACAAGAAGCCAAACGGCGGGCGTCCGGATTGTGGCGCGGGCGGTGGTGCACCTCCTCGTGCCGCATCGGCCTACGCCGCGTCGGCAGGCCCGGCCGGGGAGCACAAGACTCCCGAGAGCCTCAGAGGGATGTCTACCTGGGTGCTGGATTCCGGCGCGACCAATCAGATGGCTGCAGGGGACCAGGGCTTCACCGTCAAGACGTCGGGAAGCGAAATCAAGATCACTCTGGCTGACGGTCAAAAGGTGTTCATTAAGGGGCACAGATACGTATCCATGGACATGTGGGCGGGCTCCACCAAGGTACCAACAATCCTCGGTGAGGCCTTGCTCTTGCCAGACGTGACGGAAACGCTGTGTTCTGTGCGTGCGGTGTACCGCCGCGGCGGAGCGGTGGTGTTTGTCGGGGACGCCTGCCACATCCTCAGCGATGGAAACGGGGTACTCTCCAGCAGGGTGTTGAGCAACGCGTCTGTCATCGGTTCAGTCAACGAGTCCGGAAACAACGTGCTCAAGGTGACGCCGGTCAAGGCGTCTGCAAGCGCCGCATCAAAACGCATGGACGGCGAGGCGGAGCTGTGGCACCGCAGGTTCAACCACTTGGGTTTCGAGAACCGCAAGCGAGTGGTCGGGATGGTTGCCGGGATTCCAGCTTCGGTGGCGGACGCCGATAGCATTCTTGCCACGGCGTGCGCCCCGTGTGTTGGCGGAATGATGGCGCGTTCCCCGCACCATCGCTTCACTACAACGAGCACCAAGTGCGAGTTAGTTCACACAGACGTCGATGGGCCCTTGACGGAGTCGTTGGGCAGTTCACTATTCTTCATGACGCTGATAAATGACTCTACAGGCTTCATCACGGCGACGCCCATCAAGACCAAGGGGATGGTATCGGATGTCATCAAGACCCGCATGACGCAGCTTGAGACCCTCGCCAGGCTCAAAGTGAAGCGCGTGCGCCACAATGGCGCAAGGGAGTACGTCAGCCACGACCTCAAGGCGTGGTATGACAACAAGGGCTTCCCGTCCGAGAAGACGGCGCCGTACTCGTCGCAGCAGAACGGCAAAACGGAGCATGCCAAGCATTCCATCATGAAGCGCGTTCGCGCGGCACTGCTGGACGCTGGTGCGGAAGAAGAGCTGTGAGCTGAGGCGCTCTCCTCGGTCATCCACGTGCTCAACCGGTCCCCCAACGCCGGCAAGATGTGACGCCTCTTGAAGCGCTCACGGGGCGACGCCTTGACGTAAAGGGATTTGGCGACTGGGGGAGCCGGGCCTGGGATCTCAAGCCCAAGCAGTAGCAGCGCAAGCTGGAAGCAAGGACCGATGTCGGCCGTTTTGTTGGCTACACCGTTGATGAAAGGGCCTGCCGTATCCTTGAGGATGATTCCAACACGATCTTCGAACGCCGGGACGTGCTCATCTAGGAGATCTCAAGCGAGACCATCAACCAGACTCCTGTTTTTGGTTCAAGAGCCAGTCCTCGCCAGACGGCGTGGACGAATGGTGACAAGGAGGACGGTGCAGTGAACATGCTGGACGCGGAAGTCACCAGCGGGGACGAGTTTGCTCCGCAGAAGTCTTCAGAGAGCGACGGCGCGCCGGACCAGGAGGCCGTCCATGGTGCGGAAGACGGCGATGATGATGACGACAGCGAAGACGCGGCGGCCCAAGATGGGCACCAACTGCTGCCTGACTCCACAACGGAGAATGATGATGACGGAGCGCATTCGACCCGGCGGTTTAAGCGCAAGCCGGCACCAAAGGTTACCTCGTCGGAGAGCAACCCGAATACGTACGTGGCAGCAGGGCCCTGTGGTGGCGCTAAATCTGCCTGGGACCTGAGCAAGCCGCCGACCAACGCGAAGGAGGCGCGTGCACGCTCGGACTGGTCGCTATGGAAGGCGGCAGAGAAGGAAGAGTACCTGGCGCACAAGACGCTTGGTACCTGGTCCAAGACCAAGAATAGCAACAATCGCAAGGCTGTCAGGACTCGGTACGCGTACGACATCAAGCGCGATTGAAAAGGCAACGTGGCGAGGTACAAGGCGCGCCTGGTCGCGCAAGGCTTCAACCAAGTACCGGGGCGTGATTTTGACGAGACGTGGGCGCCAGTGCCAAGCACGGAAAAAACACGCGCACTCTTTGCGGTGGCCGGGGCCAAGGACTGGGGGGCTCACCACGTGGACGTCAAGACGGCTGTCCTCAACGCCAAGATGGACGAGGAGATGAACATCAATCTTCCGGACGGCACAGGGCTGGGGGAGGCACATGAGGTCTTCCATCTGAACCTTGCTATATATCGGACAAAGCAGGCGGGGCGCCTGTGGGACATCAAGCTCGACAAAGAGCTCAAGGCTATGGGGGCAGGCCGGTCCAAAGTGGACCCGTGCCTTTACACGTGGAGCCACCCGGTGCACAAGCTGCTTTACATCCTCGTCTATGTGGACGATCTCATCGTTGCGGGCAAGAGCCTTGACGGGGTTCAAGCGGTCAAGAAATCGGTATCGGCGACGTACGACGTGCGCGACATGGGGGAGGTCAAGGAATTCATCAGCATGAACGTAATGCGAGACCGGGCGGCCAAGATGCCCACCCTGAGCAACCTTGGTCATGTTATCGCAATCCTTGAGGCGTTTGGAATGTCGAACCCCACGCGCAACAAGACTCCAATGGTGTCGGGGGCCAAGCTGGCCAAGACGCGGCAGAACCTCTTGCCCGACGCCAACCGATATGCCGAACTTGTTGGCTCCCAGCTCTATCTCTCATCAATGACGAGGCCGGACATTGCCTTTGCAGGGGGCGTTCTGTCGCGCTACATTGCCTGCCCCGAGGAAGACCACATGCGCGCGGCCAAGGGGGTGCTTCGGTATTTTCGCGGGGCTACGCGCCTAGGGGTCGGGTACGACACCCACAAGCCTTTTCAAGGGTACGTCGACGACGACTGGGAGGGCAACGTTGACACTCGTCGGTCGACGACGGGTTTCATCTTCCCGCTCAACGGCGGGCCGGTCTTCTTGACAAGCAAGCGCCAGTCGACCGTGGCGACGTCGACGGCTGAGGCCGAGAACGCGGCCGCCACGATGGCGACCAAGCAGGCTCTTCGGCTCCGCAAGCTTTCATCGGCGCTTGGCGTCGACGGGGGTGCCGTTCCTATGGGGGAAGACAACCAGGCGTGCCTTGCGCTCGTCAACAACCCCAAAGCAACGGGGCGCTCCAAGCACGTGGACGTCGCGTACCGTACGGTTCGCAATAACGTGGCGCGCGTCGACGTGATTTTTTATCTTCCTGCCGAGCGCTGAGATGCCAGCCGACGGGGTCACCAAGGCGCTGCCGGGGCCGGCGTTCAAGGCCTTCCGTGACGCAGGTGGTGTCGGGCCCGACTTGGGCACGGCGGCGGGAGCGCTTGACTCGGACCCAACGTGCTGAGGCACGTCGTCACAGTGCCCGGCTTTGAGGCGCTGAAGGGCTTTAGCGCATCCGGCTGGGCGGGCCCGTGCGCCGATTTCAGGATTTCTGGCCCGAATGTCGCGGCCTGGAAGATCGTTCCGGTATCGACACGGGGCGCAGTTGCAACACGTGGCCTCGTTGCAGGACGTGGTGTCGGTGCAACACGTGGCGATGGGGCTAAAGCGCCTTGGGCCCTCTTCGGGAGGTGCCTGACGGACCGGATGTGGTCGTACGGGCACCCGGCCGGGTCGCGCTTGGTCAGGGCCTCTGCCCGGACCTTCCTGGGCCCTATCCGAGGTCGCCTGAAAAACCGAGTTTTGGAAGGGCTCTAAAGGGCTTGAGCCCCGCCGCGAGAATGCTCTTTATGGAGGTGGAGCCCGATGGACCGGATGGGGTTCCTACGGGCATCAGGGAGGCCCGGAAATGCCTCCGGCATCCTCGCGGGTCTGCTTGAGCCCCATCGGACATCCGTTGAAAACCCGACCACTGGACGTGGGGCTGAAGGGCTTTTGACCCCTCTGCAAGAAAAAGGTCTAGAGGGCTTCAGACCCCTCGGTCAGATCGTCCCCGGAGAGCGTTGCAAAGACTTTCGATGACGGGAATTTGACCGAATGGCTGCAATTATCCCTCGGGTACTGGGGGGAGTGTGAAGTGTACTGCCGCAGTCCCCCAGGGACAATTTGCCCTTACGTCAGTCGTAAGGCTTAGTATTTGTGTGGTGACACTGCATGTACTAGATCGTAGATATTTCAGCGGGGAACCCATTTGGGGTTGAGCTCCTGGGGAGATCTGTGCGGGAAGCGGCACCTGGAGCGTGAGGCTGTGGGCGTCCTTCGGTGGTGCGCGAGCTGCCCTGGGAGCTGGCCTGCGGGCCTTGTCGGCGGCGCCATTGGGGGTGCCTGGGATGGCCCTGCGGCCGAGGTGGCCTGGGGGATATCAGGCACGCCTCCGCACGCCTGGGAGCGCCGTGTCTAGTATAACAACGCACCCACTCGACATCATCGAATTTACAAGCAGGACGGTATCCGAATCGGATGTGGGAAAGCCGGCCGGCACCTGTGAAGGCTTCGTCGTCACGGGCAACGCCCGATGGGCGACGTCTGTGAGCCGCGGCTCCGCCATCATGACCCCCAACAGGGCTTGCGGCGTCCGCGGGACGTTCACGACGCGAACGTTGTGACACGTCGGTCGGCGACAGTTCCCACTGGGTGGGGCAGCATTGTGCTGGGGGCGAGTCGGCTGAGGTCGTGGTGAAATGGCAGTCGGTTGTGCACCGCTGCCCAAGGCACCGGCCTCACGACAACATCGGACTTCGCCAAGGCGTCGGCGACGGCGCCGTCGCCCCGCGCGAGGTCGCCAAACGAGAACTTCTCTGTCAGGAAGTAGTTGCACGGGGACGGCTCGAAGAGGCGGTGCGTCCCGCGGTAAGCGCGCAGCAGCCCCAACATGATGGCGGCCGTCATCATGATGTAGGCGGTACCCTGGATGGAATGGCACGGTCCCGCCTGCAGCAAGGACTGCTGCTGATGACGGGTGGGTACTCGTACGTCAGCAACGTCGGCGTCGCGCACCGCGCGGCCATCGCTGGCGACAAGGGCGCGCGCGCCGCCGTGAAGCAGGTGCAGGAGCACACGGGCAGGGAGATGGCCCCGTGCCCCGCCCGCCGGGCCCTTACAAGCCCGCCACGCGAGGGGCGCGCGGCCTTCAATGCCAAGGCGGCCGGGGCGGTCGCCGGGGCGGCCGGGGCCAGGGACAGTTGGGGGCCTTCTTTGCAGAGTTGAAGAGCGCCAAGGAATGGCCTTACGGAACCGCGGAGCTGGATCGCAAGCGGGCGTACCAGTCCTCGAGGACGGTGTACTGCTCTTCGCCGTCGACGATCGGCAGCTCCGCCGCGATGTGCGGGACCAAGAGCATCCGACCCGGGTTACACCGCAACATGCAGCGTAGCCATCCCGCACTGCCACCGACAGAGCGGACGAAGGACGCAACGCCGCGGTCGGCCGCCGACCGGACGTCGTAGCCTGCCTTTTGGCAAACTCTTGAAAGACAAGCCACAAGATGTGCGCCCCGGTCACATCCTGAAGTTGGGCGGGCTGCAAGACGTCGCTGGCGCGTGGCCAGTCGGCCGTGTCGACAGGTGGCCCCATGGGAGCGAGCAACGCAAGGACGGCGGGCGGCACCGACAGCGCCGGAAGAGCAGGGTGCGCCTGCTCCAGTAGCGGCGTACGCTCCTCCGGCGCACTCGCCTGCCCCCCGCCGGGAGCCAGGACGCGGTCCGTGGCGGCGTTGGACGCACGGGACGTCCCCACTTCGGCCCCGGCGCCGGCTTCCGCAATGACGCCCGCCGGGCGGGGCGGCTCCAGCCACTCCCAACCGTTGGGGTCGTGCGGGAGCCGCATGCCCGGCGGCACCGACGGACGCACTGGGACGGCCAGGTGCCGCCCGCTAGGGCCCGGCTTTGACGACGCGGCAGGCGCCGTCGCCGCCCCCGGGGCAGTAGCTGCCGTGGACCGGCGCCCCGCAGGCGCCGGGGACGGAGCTCCGACGGAGCCGGAGGAGGACGGGACCCCGACGGGGTCGGCGGGATGCGTCACCGGAAACGGCTCCATCCCAGCCGAAGAGGATGTTGTACTACGGGGGCCCCTATGTTCCGGGGGCCACCGTGGGAGCAACGGCAGCGCCGGAGACGTGGCATCCGGCGCGGGGGTCGCAACGCCAGTGGCTGGAAGGAGACGCGGGAACGGGGACGACGGGACGGCCCCGCAGCCCGACCCAAGACGCCAGGGGGGAGGCGTACCCGACCCGCCGTCGGGCGCCACGCGAGCCCCACGGGGGCCCGGGTTGGCGAGCCCGAGAGGGCGCGGCAGGCGACAGCTGACCGGGCGCCACGCGGCGGGTGCAGCGCGTTGCGCGTGCGACGGTTCCTCCGCCTCTTCTTGTCATGATCGCCTCGGGGGACTTGACATGCATGGAGGGAATTATCTGCATTGGTTGGTGACGGCCCGGGTCAATTCCCATTTCGGGAAATTGGGCCCGGGCGACGGATTCCGCCGTTTTAGGACGAAGGGCGACGACGGTGGCAGGCACCGTCGTCGCCGGCAAATAAACCGTGTCTTCATGTCTTGGCGTTTCGATCGGCCCGAGTTCCCAGACCTCGAGTCCCATAGCGGGTGTCGCGCGAGCGGCCCACATGGCCGTTACTTCCCTCCGCCTGAGGTGACCCCCCTGATTGGGGTACTACACCGAGCTTCGTCAAGTTGTTGAACGACAACAACGTCGCTCTTCGATGAGCGCTCACAGCCGCGTGCGTCTGACGGCCACCATGCGTCGTCGGGACCAGCAGCTGGTCGTACGGCGCACAGGAATGTCTGCTCCCATCGTGAGGCGTGAACGCTTTCGCCGGAAGAATTTGCTTCTTCAAGTCATCAAGCGGCCGGCTGCCCTTCCGTTTGGCCGGGCGTTCCTGGCGGACCGACTTTCGGCGGCCACTGAGGCCAAGTGATGGATTGCACGAGCTCTTCGTATTTCCACCAAGGCGCGCTCACTCCGAGGTAACCCCATCGTACGTGTGCCTTCACGTGCGCTGGCCGAGACTGTTTGCAAGAAGCTGGCGCTAGCAGCTGAGGACCGGAATTTGGTTGCTGCAGGGGCCGCGCTAAAGATTTGCCCTGATCCTTCGGGCCAAAGAAACTGCTCCGAGGTCGAGCAGCTGTTCTTGTCCCAGCGCGGAGTCGCCGTAGTCGCGACAAGTGCGTTTGGTCTTGGCGTAGACTGTGCACACTTCCGCGTGCACATCCACTTCGTACGTGGTTGGCATTTTGCTCACCTGTTTTGCTCACCATATTCTATACTTGCAACCATCGGAGCCGGACTTTTCGTGCTTCGCACTGGCAGCCAGCTTGATGTTTGGTCTCGACTTGTCCAGCTCGAGCTCACCTTCTTTTTCGATGTATGCGTGCGTTTTTCTCCGATTATCTTCTTTTCTCTCTTGTTTGTTTTCGCACGTGGCCTCTACGTACGTCTGGTTTAGGCAGGGGCGAGGTCCCTGGCTGAGTCTGCTCAGCAAGATGGTCGCAGCGAACGTGACAGTGAAGACGCGTACCGCTTGCGCTTCTACGATCCAAGAGACGGCCAAGGGATTCAACGCAGCATCGAGTCGGCGCCTTTGACGACGTCGACGACGACTGTCCTAATGCGCAAGGTAACAGATCGCACAACCGAACGCAGCCGAATTTTAGATTTTCAATGGGACGATTTCCACAGGGCTGGAATCGACGATGGCAACACGGATGCCGCCTTAGGCGCGCTCTGAAGCACCGGTTTGGCGCTAGCAGGTAAGCGACAACCGGCGCGCATCTCGGAAATGAAGGACCCAAAGTGGCCCATTCAGCCGCTCTCCGCGTTGTCCAGGTTTCCTCTTCCGCTGTGGACAAATCGCTTTGCAGGCCGCGTTCGCTTCGGGCAAGCTTAATATCTCTGTTCGATGTGATGTGCTAGATATGTGCGCTGTGCCACTCTTCCTGGAGAACGGCGCCGGTGGGCCCACGGTGGTTCACGACGCGCTGAACGACCTGGCTGCTGCAAAATTCGTTGACATCAACTACAGTGATGACTACCCGCTGGTTCAACATCTGGCAGTGCCCGATCGCCAAGATGCGCGAGCTGCCGGGCGGCTTTCCAAGGCCATGAAGTCTGCTGCGGCGCAGCAGCTGGCTGTGATTGACGACGCCCTCGAGTGCCGAGTGGGCCTTCCCTGTGGTCCTTGTCCCGAAACCCGACGGGATGATGCGGTTCTGCGTGGACTACCGCCAAATCAACGAGGTGGCGGTACGGGACGTGTACCCGTTGCCACGTATGGACGATTTTATCGACTTTCTCGAGGACACTCAGGTGTCTTCGACTATCGACTCCGCGGATTTTGACTACGTGGTGCAGACGCGGCCAGGGGTGTCACCCCACGCGGTGGACACGATTCGCGGATCTCAACACCCGCGGGAGACGACGTGGCGATACCCGACGCGGTACCCTGTCTGGCTCTGCTCAACTCGTCGGCCGCGTGGCAGTTTCCACCGGAGACTCAAAGGGGGGCTCCTATCCCCCCTGACGTTCTCCGAGCTCCTCGAGGGGCAAGCGAAAGACTGACGGTGAAGGAGGTCCGCGTGGCGATGGACGGAAAGGAAAAGTCTCGGTTCTTCGAAGACCCGAACGGCCATTTTGTGGGCACGGCGCCAATGGATGGGGCCGCGCAAGTCAACGTGCCGACCCACATGCGCTACGGGGTGATGATGCTGGAGCTCTACCCGCCGCAAGCGGGGCACCCGGGGGAGAACAAGATGTACACGTCGATGCGAAGGTAGTTTTATTGGGAGTCTATGGTGGTGGAAGTCTACGCCTTCGTGGCAAACTGCACTCAGTGCGCAAGGTACCGCATATGCAAGCGACGAAAGACAAACTACCTCAAGAAATTCCCCCCGACGGAACTGCTGACGCAGCAGTGTATGGACCTGCTCGGGCCCCTCCACCGGACGGCGGCGGGGAATGGGAACCTGTTGGTCATAGTGGATTGCTTCTTCAAGATGACGCGGGACATCCCGCTTCAGCAGATCGACGCGGAGACCATCGTGCAAGCGTTTTTGAACAACTGGGTAGCGGCATACGGACCCCCGGCGACTCTGATATCCGACAATGGCCCCCATTTCCGCTCCACGTTCTTCCAAGGGGTTTGTTAGCTCCTCGGGATTTCCAACCGGTACTCCATCATGTACCACCCGCAGACGAACGGCCAAGTGGAACGGTACAACAGGACCATCATGGGTCAGTCGCGGACGGTCGTCGAGGACCACCAAGACCTATGGGATGAGCTGGTGTTGATGCTGACGCTGGCCTACATCAGGCGGCAGCAGCAGAGCACCGGGATGGCGCCCCTTGAGCTCGTTAGAGCATTCCCACCAATGTCGGGCCAACGGTCTGAAACGGTGAAATGAAACCGCTACGTGTGGCCCTGCGAGTGG
>ENA-ORXT01005570-ORXT01005570.1-marine-metagenome-genome-assembly--contig:-NODE-5570-length-12280-cov-3.586741_pt1 | contig 12280 bp, 10 predicted proteins | sample MGYA00237868_ERZ511482 | MGnify/ENA metagenome assembly ERZ511482 | reverse complement strand
ACACCATTCTTTACAAGAGCAACCAAAAGGAGCATGCAAACTGTACAATCATACAATATCGTCCAAGGAGAGAATTACAATCCTATAGTAGCGACTTGGTACACTATAACAAAGATGTTATTACCTGTAGAACATAGTTTACTAAGAGAATAAATTGTGTATTATACACCTTTCCCAAGGCCATTTTATAAGACATATTTGATTGCAGCATTAGGAATCGCTAGAAAGTTCAGAATCGATCCGCTCTTCTAAATCTAAAGCCCCAACTAATATTGAAGACCTCCCCATCTAATTCGGATAACGACTGACATAACTCAATGGATTCGTTATTCGCTAGAGTCATTGATATTCTATTACCATATTCACAAAGTGGTTCTTTCTCACAAGAGAGTGCTACGAATAATAAAAAAAATGTACATGGAGCTCTACATTTAAATGGTAAAAAAATGCCTCAATATTAATTTTATTGAAATATATTCACTTATGTCTAGTTCTGATTCTCATCAAATCAGAAGGTAAAATCTTCAATTCAACCATAAATAAATATTTAGAAAACAAATTTTATGTACTTTTAATAAGTATATCTCTATCAATAACAGCCTATGCAGAGGCAAAACCAATATCAAGAATATGTCAAAAAGCTGAAAAAAGCTCAAGTGAGTAATTCAGCAGATCAGCATCTAAAACAGTTGAGTGATAAGACTGATTATATGTTGACTTTTATGAAAGACCATATGCCTGCAGCTAATTACACTAAATTATTATGGCTGTTTGTCATTCCATTTGGCATCATCAGTTTGATTTCTTGGTATGTGTTTGGTAGTATATTTAGGTTCGTACCCTTCTTGTGTTGTCTTGCCTTTTTGGCATATTGTCGACATGGTTCTATACAGCTGAGTAAGAGCCGTTCTTTTGAAACCCTCAAGGAAAATGAGTCTTTTGATAGTCTACGCTATGTAAAAGGCAAGGTAGATCATGTCAAGAAAGGTATCGAAATTAAGAGACATCGCATCTTGGAAGCTAAATATCTATACACACTCTTTTTTCCATTTTTACTATTCCTCGCTGCTGAATTATTATTGAAGAGTTTTCCATTTAACAATGTTTGGATTGGAATCATTGCCGCTTTTGTCATCGGTAGTTATTGGTGGAAATATGTGTTTGCTGAAGATTTAGACGAGCTCAATCATTATGAGAATTCTCTAAATAGTGATCTAGTAGTTCTCCGTCAAAGAGTCTGATTTACTGCTGCGATTGACTCTGGATCGACATCATCAAAAAAGGAATGTAATTTTATCAATGCTTTCTCCCTCACCTCTTCATTGATATAACATGCGATGGACACTAGGCCAAAACTCAAAACTCCAATATCGTCCGTTAATCCTAAAAATGGTGTCAAATCAGGAATAGAATCAATAGGTGATACAATATATGCAATTGCTCCGATGATGATATTCTTAGCCCAAGATGGCGTATCACTTCTCTTATATGCATAAAATAATAGTAGAATACTGTACACGAGTTTTTGGCCTAAAGTACCTGTATATCTATTGATCCAAGACCATAATTTATCCGTATTGAATACACTTTTCATCCTTTCTCTCTGCTGTTTCATTGTATCAATTTAGAAATAAAACGAATGAATATCCGACTTGGTTCTATGATTAACGTTTTATAGACCAACGTCATGAATTTTCTGTTATTCTGAGACAATGAATTGGCTATAATCATTGAGGGAGTTTACCCATGATCTCATGACTTCATTTTACAATGGTCATCTACAATATAACTATTTGCTTTACACTTTTTGATGATATCGTCCCTTCCTTGTAACAGGCAAACCAATCTCCTGCATTTGGAATATTGACCATTTCCTTTTCTGCATTCTTTGCATCTTCTTTAGAATTCCAGTGGACAATATCGACATAGGAACCTTCTTGATTTTTATGAATTCCCCATTTCACAAAACCCGGAAGTTTTTTCATCCAATCGTTGACTATTTGATCAGCGATTTTTAAGAGCTGACCTTCTGTAATTCCTTCAGCTAATTCATACGAAATGATATCCTTATACATAGTAACACAAGTTATTTATACACTAAAATTAGTCATTCAATTACTAAGGAATACTACATTTCTATATGTAGATTGATCCAGTCGCGAAAGCAGTGAATCATGAAATAATATACTACACAATCTTTATGCAACTCTGTACCACTCATTAGCGTTATATTCACATCAATTGAAGATTACTATGATTCGTACATTTTGCATCATTTTATCAGTTTTTTTCTGTACAATAGCCTTTGGACAGGATTCCAAACTAGCTAATGAATATTACCGTTCGGGCGAATATGAGCAAGCTGCAGAACTTTACAAAAAGATTTGGGTTCAAACTAAATATAACGAGTACTATTTTGATAGATACGTAGAGTCATTATTGGCACTAGAAAAATACGATCAAAGCATTAAAGAGATTAAAACTCAGCTCAAAAGAAACAAACGAGATGTTCACTTATATGTATTATTAGGAAAAGTCCTTGAAAGGCAAGGCAAACTTGAACAAGCTGAAAAACAGTATCAAAAAGCAATAAAAGAACTTCCCAAAGACGGCAATAAAGTCAGAAGTCTTGCAAATGCATTTAATCGATTGACTAAGTATGAATATGCACTTCAGGCTTACCAAATGGGTGAAGCAATATTAGACAAAACGGGAGAATTTTCTTATCAGATTGCAGATATCTATAGACGTCTCGGAGATACTCCTCAGATGATTCATCATTATCTCTTGAGCATCAATCAGAATGTCAATCAGCTTGCTTCAATGAAAAACTTTTTTAGCAGGACATTGACTGAGCAAGATTACATTATCCTAAAGGAAAAACTATTTGAAAACATTCAAAATGATCCTGATAATGCAAATTATCCAGAGCTCTTAGAATGGGTTTACATCCAAGAGAAAGATTATAAAAAAGCACTGCGACAAGCCAAAGCCCTTGACCTTCGATTAGAAGAAAATGGAAGTAGAGTGTTCAATATTGCCATGATCGCTTCAAATGATGCCGAGTATGAAGCAGCCATAAATGCCTATCAATATATTGTCGACACCAAAGGCATAAATTCAAGCTACTATTTAGAAGCCCGACAAGAATTACTCTCTAATAAAAAGAAAAAAGTACTCAAGAATCCTGATTACACTCAAGAAGATCTGGTAGATCTTCAAGGAGAATACAACTCCTACCTCGATCAAATAGGCCGAAATAAACAATCTGCATATATAGTCGCAGAGTTAGCCAATCTTGAGGCATATTATATGAATGATCTCGAAAGTGCGAGCAAGCAATTAGAAGAGATGATTACTTATCCAGGAGTGAATCGGTTTGTGAAAGCAAATGGTAAAATTAGTCTTGCAGATTATTATTTAATGCAAGGAGAAGTATGGGAATCAACACTTTTATATTCACAAGTTGATAAAGAATTTAAAGAAGATTATTTGGGAGAAAAAGCGAGATATAGAAATGCCATGCTCTCCTATTACAATGGAGACTTTCAGTGGGCCCAAAAACAGTTTGATTTATTAAAGGCATCTACGTCAAAATTGATCTCTAATGATGCGATTGACATATCAGTCTTTATTATGGATAATCTAGGCCTTGATACAACAGATGTTGCCATTTCTTTATATTCTCAAGCAGAGCTTTTCACAGTTCAAAATAAATATGATGAGGCTTTTGCTAAGCTTGATTCATTGGCATCTGCATTTCCAGAGCATTCATTAGTCGATGATATTTATTATCAAAAAGCTAAAATCTACCGGAAGCAGCGTGACTATGAAAAGGCAATAGAAATGTACAATATAATTATAGAAAATCATCCTGAAGAAATACGCTGCGATAATTCAATATTCGAGCTTGCAGAAATGTACGAATTAGAGTTAGGAGAAGTTGACAAAGCTCAAGAACTCTATGAGAAACTGTTTATAGACTTCTCGAATAGTGTATTTGCTCTTGAAGCCCGAAAAAAATACCGAATTTTACGAGGCGATAATTTATAAATCCTCTCACATGAATATGTACTACACAGAAGAACAACTTGCCGTACAAGAAGCAGCTAGAGACTTTGCCCAAAATGTACTTAAGGAAGGCGTCATAGCAAGAGATTCGAGTATGGAATATCCAACTGTAGAAGTCAAGCAAATGGCCGAAATGGGTTTCTTAGGCATGATGGTCTCACCTGACTATGGTGGCGGTGGAATGGACACAATCTCTTACGTTCTTGCTTTAGAAGAACTATCAAAAATAGACAACTCATGCTCTGTGATCATGTCAGTCAATAACTCTTTGGTTTGCTGGGGATTGGAGAAATATGGCACAGAATCACAAAAGCAGAAGTATCTAACAAAGCTGGCGACAGGTGAATGGTTAGGCGCATTTTGTCTCTCAGAACCTGAAGCTGGAAGTGATGCGACAAGTCAGCGAACCACCGCAGAGGACAAAGGCGATCATTACATTTTAAATGGAACAAAAAATTGGATCACCAATGGTGGTAAATCTAATGTCCATCTCGTGATGGCACAAACTGACGCATCTAAAAAACATAAGGGTATCTGCACGTTTATTGTAGAAAGTAGTTGGGATGGAGTGAGTCTTGGTGCTAAAGAAGACAAATTAGGTATCCGATCTTCAGATACTCATTCAATCATGTATTCAGATGTAATTGTCCCAAAAGAAAATTTGATAAAAGAGGATGGCTTTGGATTTACATTCGCTATGAAGACACTAGATGGTGGTCGTATAGGTATTGCCGCACAAGCACTCGGTATTCATGCTGGCGCATTCGAATTAGCTGTGGCTTATTCAAAACAAAGAGAAGCATTTGGTAAACCGATTTCACAGCATCAATCAGTGTCTAATAAACTTGCGAATATGGCAACAGATCTTGAAGCCTCAAGGCTATTAGTCCATAAAGCCGCTTGGCTAAAAGACCAAGGAAAGCCTTATGCCAATGCTGCTGCACAGGCGAAGCTATTCGCTGCAGAGGCAGCAATGAAACATACTGTAGAAGCAGTCCAAGTACATGGAGGATACGGATACGTAAAAGAATATCATGTCGAACGACTAATGAGAGATGCAAAGATCACACAGATATATGAAGGCACATCTGAGATCCAAAGACTTGTCATTGCAAGAAATATATTAAAAGGACAATTACACGAGCCTTTATACTCACAGTCATAAATCAAAATGGGAAGATCATATCAGTTGGGTGTTTTTGCAGGGATCCCTGTTAAGGTACACTGGACCTTCGGTTTGATGATTATGTTTATTATTTATGTTGCTGTTCAAAATGGATTCCCCCCTGTTGAATTTGCATATTTTATCTTACTGGTATTTACTTTATTTTTATGTGTCATTTTACATGAATTTGGACATGCTTTAGCAGCAAAATACTATAAAGTCAAAACACGCGATATCATCATATCTCCTATCGGAGGCGTTGCCCGATTAGAAAAACTACCCAAAGAACCCAAAGAAGAATTATTAATTGCGATGGCTGGACCTCTAGTGAATGTAGCGATTGCGTTTCTTTGTTTTGCTGGACTTGCATCAATCTTTGGAATATCAGGAATGGACATTGATCCTAGCACTACCGCACCTGTAGATACCGCTTCGAAATTTTTCAAAATGGTCTTCTATATTAATATCGTCCTATTTTTCTTTAACCTTATTCCTGCTTTCCCTATGGACGGTGGTCGCATTTTGAGGGCATTGCTCAGCCTTAAATTAGGCAGAATGAGATCAACACACATAGCTTCAATTATCGGAAGAATGTTTGCGTTGTTATTTATCGCTTATGGATTATATATCAATCATTATGTCCTAGCAATTATTGGAGGATTCATTTTCTATATGGCCACTTCTGAGAACCGACAAGTGAAAATGGAGGAGGCTTTATTTATTACTCCGATAAAAGATATCATGAGAACTGATTACACGATGGTCTATCTCCACGATCTTATGTCAAAACCAATTGAACTTTCACTGAAGAATATAGAACGTCATTTTCTCGTCGGAGATATTGATAGTCAGGTCGTTGGTACATTACATCATTTTTTTATCAAAGATGCTATTCAAAGTCATACTCAAGAATCTCTTGTAGCGACTTATACATCATCAAAGCTAGCCTTCATAGATCCCGATTCTCCCATTTACGATGTGCGCAATCAGATGAATCGCGAAGGATTAAGTATCGTATGCATCGGTGCTAAAAATGATATCCAAGGAGTCGTCGATCGTGATGGCATTATCAATTTTATGAATCTGTCGGCATAGATTTTTATTTTGCACTATCCTGTAACCTGCTAGTTACAATCTTAATCAAGAGTTACATATTTATAAATTAATCTTGCATCCAAGCTAAATTATTACCTTGATTTCGAAGAGCAAGCAGTTTGAATTTGAACGCTTCTCACTCCTTTTCAAAATACAAATAGATATACAAGGCCAATCCAAAATTTGCTGCATCTGTTGACACTAAACTCCATCCGTCAGCAGCATAATCATCCATGATTTGCTGAATTTCTGGCATCGAACTTTCAATAATATGTTGTTTATTAAGAGATATTTTACTATAATAAGTTCTAGCTTCTACTTTATACTGTTTCATAGTCATACTTTTATAATCACAAGATATAAATTTGAACGATTAATATTTAGCAAAAGATCTCTGACCCAATGTCATTTAGTAAACGCTTTCCAAAGAGAGATTTGGATTCTTTTACGTTTCGTATAAAATACATTTGTCATGACTTTAAAAAAAAATACCAAAATGTTGCTTTTTTCTTACCTAAGAGACATTTGGTCTTTGACCTCCTGACATGTGAGAGCTTCAGTTAAAGACCTCTAAATTTTCAAAAAAACCCATCCGAACTCAATCGAATAGGCTTTCCATTTATACTTTAGTGTAGAACTTTGTTTACATGCGTAATCGACTTTTCCGTATTCACAAACTACATGCTTCGATTTCAGCAATAAAAGTTGTTGCATCTGTTGCATCAAAACCAGGTAACAAACAAATTGAACTACCTGCTTTATAATGTACAACCCCATACTGTTGGGCTTGATCAGAAATGATTTTATTCGTGGCTGTAAACGCACAAGAAGGATCTGGTTTTGGCTTTGCTACCAATGTCGCTGGACAACACTTACCATAACAGTCATCAAAGGTAATATTAAGAATACAATTAGAAGGATTACCTGCTACGTCCTGTCCAACCACATTGAATGATAATGTTGAGCCAATATCTGTACAGTCATATGGGTAAGGAGAAGGCACACTTGAAAATTGGACACTGGCTATATCAAATTGACAATTATCTGTGAAGCTTACATATAGAAGAGGATAAATGAGCATTGGCTTAGAGACAGTAACCACTGCTGGTAGACAGTTCAAAACTGGATTCTCATTATCAATCACAATGATATCAAAACTACATTGCTCTGGACCATTCCCATTCGTATCAATGTATTCATAAACTATAGTGGTCGTTCCAAGTGAAAAGAATGTGCTTGGTGCGCCACCAGATAATAATGTACCTGGTAATGCCGTCCCATCACAATTATCTAAAAACGTTGGAGTAGGATATGCCACTATAGCACCACAAGCTCCAGGGTCTGTATTTACAGTGATATTTGTCGGACAAAAGTCTTGTAAAGGCGGAACCACATCTGAAGATCCACAACAATTATCAAATAAAAAATGCTGATCAGCACAAACAAAATTGGAGCTATTGCCCGTTAAAGAGAAGCCGACCAAAGAAGCATTATGTGAATTTGTTGAATAGTCCATTGTTTGTGTGAGTCCAATATTGTTGCTCGCAGGAATGCCATCTTCAAAAGGCCACCATGCTCTCAAATTGAGTTCATTTCCTGAGAGTTTACAATTCATGGTACTTGCGATCTCTGAAGGTGTCTGCGCATAATCATAGACACGCACATCCGCAATTAGTCCTGAAAAAAATGCAAGTGCCGAAGGTGATCCAGTCCAATTGCCAATACGAAAATCTGGACCATACTGAATCACAATTGTTGGAGTGTTCCAAAGATCAACTTGGACACCATCGAGATAAATAGCTCGGGCTGGACCAGTTTTAGTTATTGCTACATGATGCCAAAAGCCATCCCGTAGATCTGTGCCATAACTAGTGATGATTCCTCGATCTTGGTCGTAGGTCCACAGCTGACCATTATTATTTAATCCAACTTCAAACCTGTCAGTCGGTCCATATGCGAAGATTCGATCTTCATTGCCTCCATTGGAAATCGTCGATGCTTTAAACCAAGCAGAAGTTGTAAAAGCAAATTGGCTCAAAAAATTTGAGACCTCAACTTGATCATCGACGCCATCAAAGTCTAGAGCGATATTGTCGGGTATCGTGCCATATTTGGCATAGTTGAGTGTCGTCAACTGATCTACATATGTGATTCCAAATCCACCAATATAAATATCATCATTCGAATTGATATATAAATCTTCAATTGTACTATTAGACGTTTTGGCAAAACAAGTCCATGTGGACCCATTGTAAGTTAAAATTCCGCAATCAGCTCCATATGCCGGAAATTTTCCAGAAGCATACAAGTTACCGAGAGAGTTAAATTCTAAATCTATGGTTGTTAAACTTGACGGTGCCATTGTCACCCATGATATTCCATTAAAAACCGAAATCTCATAATTTGAAAGTATGATATTATGGACAGCATAAATTATTGAATTGTCGATTTCAACATCAGTCACGACTGTTCCAATTCCCAACCCTATTGTACTCCATGTCAAGCCATCCCATTTAGCAATATTATTCACTATAGTACCAGAAGCATTATCAAATCTACCACCTGCATATAAGTTTCCTAATGAATCAAATGTAATCGACCACACACCACCTGATGAAGGTGATGATAAAGGATAGGACAATCCCAGAGCTAAAGAAGACCATGTCGTCCCGTCCCATTTTGAAATGTAGTTCGATGTAATTCCATTGACTGATGAGAAGAATCCACCGATAAACAGTTCATCTGCTTGATTAATCACTAATTCAATGATGGAAGAATCAGTTGTACCAATAAGTGTCCAAATCGAGCCGTCATACATATGGACTGTCGAAGAATTGCCGGCTACGTACATATTGTCAGAAGAGTCAAATACCATTTTTGTAGGACTCCCAGAAAAAGGGAAAGGAATATCTATCCATGTTCCAGCGATTAATTTTTGAACTTTGAAAGCAGTTGATGTTGTCGCGCTGAGAGTTCTGAACAACTCACCGGCATTGTTTTCAGAAATTGTCTCAACACCTTGAGTCCAATCAGTTATATCCTGACCTTGCTTGGTCCATCCCTTTGCTGTACATTGGGAGGACAGCGATACATTGAAGCTGAAAAAAGTTAAGGTAATTAAATAGACAACTGTCTGAATGGAAATTGTTTTCATGTTTAATAATTTAATGGGATCTCAATTTTAAAATCTAATTTTCATCAAATGAGAATTGTCTCATTGGAAAAAATGGTTTAATTTATTTTGTTTTTAGGCTATCTAACGAGTGAGGATCTGACAGAAAAGCTTGCAAATTTATAATTGATCTCTTGCACTATAGCATAGACCTTATTTAGATATCCAAGCGATAAAAACATGGAAACGTTTTCACAAAGAAAGGTCAATAACGCAGCAATTTATTGTATGCAAACTCTATCATTGAGATTGGAAGTCACAACTTAATTAGCTCATAAGCTAAAAATACTGAAAGTAGCTCAGTTTACTTTTATCGTTTAGAGGAGCGGTTAGATTTGGTACATGAATGGTTAATTATGAATATAAACCGTAGTTAAAGAGAACTCATCTTAAATCAAAAAAGCCTATCCGAACTGAATCGAAATAGGCTTTGCTTTTTTTTATGAGTGTAGAAATCGGCTTACATGCCTAATCTAGTTTTGACTTCGTTCATTAAATCTTCTGATTCGTCTGCAAATAGAAGACCGCCTGTGCTTGTATCAAAGATCATTGTATATCCTTTTTCTTTACCAACTTGATCTACAATGTTTTTTACTTTATCCAGGATTGGTTGAAGTAGTTCTTCTCTTTTCTGAGCAATCTTATTACTCACTTCAACCTCATACTCTTGGATTTTCTTTTGTTCTGCAGCTAATTCGCTTTCTTTTTGCTGGACTTGAACTGGTGAAAATTCTCCACTTTGAGCTTCTTGAGCATATTGCTTATACTTCTGCTCAAATGATTTTACCATTGTTTCTCCTTTAGAAACCATTTGCTTTGAGAATGTTTCAATTTCTGAATCAGCTGCTTTGACTTCTGTTAGTTCTGCTAGAAGTTGAGCTGAGTTCAAATAGCCAAACTTTTGCGCTGATATCGAGCAGATGGCAAATAAACTGAGTAGTAGAGATATTCCGAGATTCTTTTTGAAATTCATAATTCTGTCATTTACTATTAGAGACGCAAATGTAGCTCTATTGGCTCCAATCATTATCATTTTAACGAAAGATTAGTACAAATAATCATCCTTTGATAATAAAATGTTGTCGAAAATTAAAACTGTTAATCTGGTTCGAATCCTAAAACAATACTAAACTTCCCATATCCAGGAAAATTAGTTGCATTTGGATCTTTATCAAGTCCAAAACCATAATCAAAGCCTAGTAATCCAAACATCGGTAAGAAGACTCTGACACCTCCTCCTACACTTCTCTGTAGATCGAATGGATTAAAGTCCCTAAAGTTTTCCCAGACGTTTCCGCCTTGTGCAAAGACCAGAGCATAAATTGTAGATGATGGATTTAAGCTCAAAGGATATCGAAGTTCTACAGTAAACTTATTGAAGATCGTACCGCCACCAAGTGAGAAATTTCGATTACCCGCACCTCCATTACCTGGAAAATCACTCGTCTCATATCCTCTAGCTGCTAATATGGTCGCTCCAGTAATACCTGTGCTCTGATTTGACAAACCATCTCCACCGTAGATATATCGCTCAAATGGGACAATACCGAGAGTCGAATTATATGAACCGAGGAAGCCCATTTTAGAGTTTGCAGCCATAACCAACTTGTCAGTAAAATTGAAATACCATTCTGTATCAAATCTCCATTTGTGATACTCTAGAAGTTTAAATCGATTAGAAGATTCGATACCATTTATAAATGAAGCTTCACTATTTGGATCAGTCAGGTTGCCATCAGTCAATTGATTACGAATACCACGACCTAAATTTTCTTGGAATACAGCTTCTTCTTTTTCTCGCGTTGTTAACTGCCAGAAATCATCTGACCTGAACAAGGAATACGGAGGAGTTAATTGAATAGACAAAGAAACGCTTGATCCTCTTCTAGGATACAGTTGATTATCTACACTTCTTCGACTGAAGGTTTGGTTGATATTAAAATTTCTAAATGCCCCCTGGTTTACACCTATTCCTGCTTCAAAATCATCAAGCTTAATGGTCTCAAGATTTAAAACTGTGTTGGAAACAAAGAAATCGTCAGGCCATTTGATTTGAGATCCTAGACCAATAAAGAAACGATTAATAGCTAATTTTCCTGAGTTAAAGGAAGTCTGATCATATGTAGATGCAGCTAAACCAACTGTAAAACTTCTCGGACGCTCTCCACCTAGCCATGGCTCTGTAAAAGAAGCATTATATGATCTGAAGAATCTACTATTTGATTGTAGTCTTACTGAAACCCTCTGACCGTCTCCTTGTGGCAACGGATTCCAAGTGCTTCGATCTCTTATATTTTGAATTGAAAAATTATTAAAGGTCACACCTAGCGTTCCAATTAAACCACTAAACCCACCATATCCAGCTGATAGCTCCAATTGATCTGATGGTGTTTCTTCGACTGTATATACGATATCCACCGTTCCTCGTTGTGGGTTTACGGGAGTTTGTATATCTAAGCTTTCTGGATTGAAGTATCCAAGGTTGATTAATTGTCTTTGTGATCTGATGATATGTGAACGACTAAATTTTTCACCAGGTTTTGTTCTTAATTCACGTCTGATGACATGCTCATTTGTCCGGTCATTTCCTTTAATAATCACATTGTCTATAGAGGCTTGAGCACCCTCAGATATGCGCATTTCAATATCAATAGAATCTTTGTATATAGATGTTTCAACTGGTTTGACATCAAAGAATAGATATCCTTGATCAAGGTACAAAGAAGAAATATCTCTACCATCATCCTGAGATCGGAAGAGCGTCGTGTAGGGAAAGA
>ENA-ORXT01005569-ORXT01005569.1-marine-metagenome-genome-assembly--contig:-NODE-5569-length-12282-cov-2.503974_pt1 | contig 12282 bp, 14 predicted proteins | sample MGYA00237868_ERZ511482 | MGnify/ENA metagenome assembly ERZ511482 | reverse complement strand
GAAACTTGTCAAGTGGCAATATTGAAATGATATATTTAGGTAACAAAAAAGGAGATCTGGTAACCAGATCTCCTTTTTGAATTAATTGTCAATCACCAGTAATTTGTTTAGCCTCCTGCTGGTTCAGCTCAACATCTCGACTTGTGAATTTTAGCATAATGGTTGGTTCCGTCATTCTGCCAAGCTCTCCATGTCAAACATTTGGATCTGTGCATTTTCTTGATGTGCTTTTTCTAGGTTGCGAACTGCTTGCTTGTAATACGATTCTTTTAACTCACATCCGATAAAGCGACGTCCTAATTGAATGGCTACAACGCCCTCAGATCCAATGCCGCCAAACGGGGACAGAATGGTATCATTTGGATTGCTCCAAACAGATACAATGCGCTCAATGACGCCAAGCTGCAATGGGCAAAGATGACGCTCGTCATCTGTCTCACGTGCTTGACGAACATTTAATACGTCAGTCTCACGAATGCCATCCTTGCAACGTTCGCCATTGCTGCTGTCGCTCCAAGTGCCTGGCATGTAGTCTTCTGAGTACCAAACTGGCCGCGCCCAGTTGATCCATTGATTGCGAGTCACCCAACCATCTGGATTTCCGTCTGCATCAAATGCGGCGTGAATAGGCTCTGGGTTGTCTCCAGGCTTTCGAAACTGCAAAACAATGTCAGGCAAAGCAACATGCATACGAGCGCTGTCAGATCGAAGGCTTTTGAATTGCAAACCAGCATCTTTCGTTCGCATTGCCTTTAGCTGTGGATTCTTGTCGATGGTGATTTCACCGTAGTGAATCCACCCATGATTATTCATCATTTCGATAATCGGTCCTCGAAAGTCTCGCAACCCGATAAAGCCATCACGCCCTTTTTGGGCAACCCCCTGTGTGATGTGAATGAACACAGATCGACCGGGCATCATTACTCGCTGCAATTTTTCAGGAGCCATCAAATAAGAGAATTGCTCGATCATCTGTGAGGTATCTTTCACATTTCCCATGTCATGTGGTGAATTAGTGTAGACGTACATGCCGGGAAATGGTGGAGAGAATACACTGCATCCAACGCTATTAGATTCGATGTTGTCAATTGTTTTGACGCTATCACCAAGGTACATTGTAAAACGGTCGCCTTCGGTTACTTCTTCTTTGTACGGCGTTTCTTCCTTGACGGTCATGCGATCAAAGTTGATACCTGTTTCCATTTGCATCACAATTTCATCATACATATCATTCATAAGTTTCTCCTTTCGTTTTATGTTGCTCACAACCGCACCATCGGCATCTGTAATCACCATGTATACATTAACTTCATTTTTCTGCCCATGTCGCCAGCATCGACGGACAGATTGATAAAACTTTTCATATGAGTGACTCAATCCTACATAAGCAACATTGCTGCAATGTTGCCAGTTCATACCGAATCCGCTCATCTGTGGCTTTGAGATCAACACTCGGATTGATCCATCACTAAAACCAAGCATAGAATCTGCTTTGTGTTCTCGGCTATCAGAACCTTTAATTTCAACAGCATCAGAAATTGACTTTTTAAGTGCTGCTGATTCGTCGTTGGTATTGCACCAAACTATCCATGGTTGATCGGATGCATTCACCATTTCGGCAATAGCTTCTACTCGCTTGTCTAGGCTGGCTTTATTTGCCTTGCGTTGCTCTTGTAAAGTTTTGGCTTCCATCGGTATAAGAGTACCCATCGAATGAGGGTCTAGTCCGATTAGAATTTCGTGGAATGTCAATGGTGGCAAATCAAATCCATCATTAGAGTAACCTAAATCACTTGGTTTACGCATTGCAACAGACCATTCAGACATCCATTCCCAAAATGCAGAAATGGCATAATTTTTCAATCTAAACTTATTTGATGAGTTTCCATCTTGCGTAAAGAACAGAGCTTTAATTTCGGCCTCTGTCATAATTCCGAGGAACTCGGCGTGGTTGATAAGCTCAGTTAGATCATTTGGTGCTGGTGTTGCAGAGCAGCATAGACGGTATGGAATATGCGATCCAAATTCTGTGATCTCTTTGCGCATCTTTCCAAATGCACCTTTTAGAATTGATGACTCATCCAAAACAATGCATATAAAATCGTTTGGATCAAAGTGGTGAAGCATATCGTAATTTGTGACATTGATCATGCCTTCAATTAGATCATCATTAGTTCTGCACAAGTTTACATCAATGCCAAACTTGACGCCCTCCTTGACTGTCTGGTTGGCAACGGCCAAAGGCGCTAAAATAAGGCCAGTGCCCCCATGGTGGTTAATAACCTGTTGCGCCCATTCAAGCTGGCATAGGCTTTTCCCAAGACCGCAATCAAGAAACAATGCGGCTTTCCCTCGAAACAAACTCCATCTCATAATATCGGCTTGATATTCATAGGCCATTTTGTTGAGAAGTTTTCGATCAATAGTAAAACCACTTGGCGTTACTTTGATGCGCTTCTTATCTATAAATTCTTCATATTCTACTAATTCATAACTCATTTTATCATCTCCATTTTCCCGATATCGGGAATGTAATATTTGAACTACTTGACAACATGTTATCATTATAGATAATATTTGTCAAGTAACAAAATAGATAGAATTGAAATTAATGTAATATTTCCACTTGACAAATATTATTTATCGTGATAGTATTAGCACAGAGCGATATATTAACTTTTTGGAGATGGTGAAAAATGTACAACTATGACACATGTTTAGAATTGATGATTGACTTGCTAGTAGCTCGTTACGAATCTGCTTTCCCTGCCATTTTCTATACAGATGGTGAAACGTCCAGAGCGTCGAAAGCAAAAGCTATTATCATTAATGGTCAAGTCATTGCGCCAGAAGAATCTGGCACATGTTGGGAAGTTTACACGGATGATAACCACGTACATTTTGTTGGAGTGGATGACAAGATTCATAGTTGCACATGTACAGATAGACTTGCGCCTGAATCCCCGTTTGGGTCATTGTGCAAGCACACCATTTCTGTTATGATGTTTAAATCAATGCAACTCCACAATTCCCCTGTTAAAATCCTTGCTTCAATCTTAAGAGAGCATCAGGCATTTAAGCTGAATGTATCGCTCGATTTTGGACCATCCGCAATTTCCCTAATTAAAATTGATTCGGTCGAAAATGTAGACGGTCGCTCAATCGTCAATATACCGTTGGCAGTACCAGCGTCACCAGAGCAGTTTGCGGCGGCGTTTGGTGCATACCAAACAACTGGTATCAAGAGTGGCAAGCGAGGCCATTACATGCGGGTATTCAAGTCTGATAATGGAATGAGCGTTGAGGATGTGTCAACGGTTGATGGAATGGCACAAAGAATGAAACAAGCAGCATAAAGGAGATTTGAGATGAGCGTTACGCAATTAGTTCCAAGGTCGGTTATGGATTCAGATTACGCATTAGGTCACATCACACCTAGCGGATATGTTGAGCCAGAAAATTACAGTTATATAGACTTAAAAGAGCATCGCTTGGTCATGGCGGAAGGGTTGAAGCATCTAGGCTCTATGCCGATGTGGGCGCAAGCGGACCTATGCCGACACGTACAAGATGAAGCAGACGGCGGTGGCATCCCGGATGAATGGATGCTGGAGTTTCGCAAAGCTTCTGGTTTAAGCGCTGGAACGATTCGCAACCGTGCCACACTTTCTAGAGCTTGGCCTATTGAATGGCGTATTGTTGGTAGTCATGTTTCACCGTCACATCACAGTTGTTTAAACTCATGCGAGCCTGAAAAGAAACGGGGACTAATAGAAGAGGCTGACGCAAAAGGCTGGTCAGTTGCGCAGCTAGAATATCAGAGAGATAATTACGGTAAAGAGAATGCGCCAGAAGAAGAGACAGAAGAAGAGACAGAAGAACCAGAAGAACCAGAAGAAGAGCAATCTGGCGGCGGTAATTTTCTTAATGACCGAGAATGGATGGAGAAGCCGAATTATCCAACATCAGTAAACCTCAGTATGTCGGGCGATGCTGCACAAGACAAAGCTCTACTTGAAGAGAAGTTTGGTAAAACATACCTATTAAAATTGCGTGAAATAATTGACAGCACAACGTTATCACCGATATTTAAAATTGAAACAGTGGAATAAGGATAAATTATGGAAGGTAAATTTAGGAAAGGATTGCAGTCTCTGCCAGATGGCCTATATGATGAGTTGGTAGAGTCCATTCAGGCGGGCCAGTCTGCCAAAATTAACAAGATTATAAGTCGGTCAGGTCTGGCTAATGCGCCAGTGTACGCAAACATTTTTGACATTTCGCAATGGAACTGTCCAGATATTGAGATTTTCAAAAAGTTCAAAGAGGATGGAGATCGAGCCTTTGGTTACTTTGATTATTACAATGTGGAGTTTGAGCGTGAGCTGGACTTTCTTTATGAGCTTGCAGATTTGCGAGATGTTCCGTTTGCTGACATTGACGCACCATTGCCAGATGGACTTACTAAGCTGTCATGGTTCCATCGTAATTTGCGTGTACGTAATTTTCACAATGTCGATTATTTGGCCGATGACGTTGTCAATGGTGTTGACCAGCGCGAAGAATACGAGCGCATCCATGCTGGAATGCCAAAGAATCCTAATCAGGTCCAACAGGCAAGCAAAACAAAGAAGGTGGAGACGGGTCGCGATTTGGCATCATATGTATACAACGACAATGCTATGGATAGATGGCAAGGTGTTATTAAAGACCTGCTTTCAAGGCGTGTACGTGACATGGGCATTGAAACAGAATGGAGCAGAAGGGGAACGCGCTCTCCATTTGAAAATGGCTTAGAGCTTACAGCGCTTGTCGGGGTGGCAATGCAACGGGTATCTAAGCTGTCGTTTCGCATTAAGTGGTATTACATGCAGCAAAGGCCAGAAGAACTGGCATGCATCCTTGGGAAGATGCTCCCACAAGCATATGCTATCGGCAGTCCATTCCATCCATCATTTATTGCCATGCACACAATTATTGATGCTGTGCTGGTGGAGCTATTTAAGCTGGCTTTTGCATCATCGTCATTAGACGAACTGCCGAGCGGTCGAACGTTGGCATACGAGCTTGACCTGATGGCCGATAATAACGGCTTAGCCAGATTGTGGGCAGGTGTGCATTATGAAAGTGACCACACATTCTGCCGAGATATTTCGAAGCAAATTGCAAATAAGATTTGGAACGAATACACAGCGCAATGGAGGCTGTAATGATGGGGTTGACAATTGCGATTCTGGTGGTGGCTGCACTCATTTTGATTGTTGTCGTATTATCTCTTCTTGGCACCGTTATGATATCTGCTAAAGTTAAAGATCAGTTGAATGCACACAGCAATTCTACTGAAACGATGAAAGATTATTTGAACGCTGTTTGTGAGAACCAAAAGACTATATTGCAAGATTTTGCAATCGCCAAGGGTGACAGAGACTCAATGGCTGAGTTTATGAATCGCTTTTCTGCAAACACCAACACCGATTTTAAAACGATACACATGATGTTGCAGCAGCTGCATAGTCACATTAGCCATATACATGCTGACCATCTTATACCTGATGGCGTTTTGTTACGCGCTGGGCTTGATATGTTGCTTCATCTGTCCGAGTATCATGACATCGAATTGCCCGATGTCATCAAAAAGATGCGGATTCAGTATAAAGATGGGCATGGTCGAATCTATCAAGAAGCCGATGAGAGGTTTGATAGTGAAGTTTGGTCATTCGCTTTTGAAGATGAGTCAAAAGAGCCAGAAACAAAGCTCATTGTTGAGGTCACACAGAAACATGTTGAAAAAGCCAAATCAGCAGGCGATTCACCATCACAAAGCACTCCCATAGCTTTTGCAGTGCGTGATTATGGTTTGTTTTGTGACAATGCAATTGTCACAGTGATTGGCAATAATATCAAAGTTAGCGGATGGATTTTTAGATGCTCAACTCGATTGAGGTTTGATATCTCGCAATGGTTCGATAAGAAAGAAATGTCAGACACAAAAATTGTGTTTGACACAGAGGCAAAAACGGCTTACTTAGAAAGTGAGGGAATAGACAAATGGCAAGTATGATATGAGATACTTTGTTAAGTTTGCACCCGATGCTGAATTACAACAATGCTTGCACGATTGCAGGGCCAGCGGTTTTGAATTGAAGTTTTATTTTTCCGCAATCAAGACGGCTCTCTGTGATTTTCCCGATGTCGGGAATCCAGAGGTGCAAGGCTCAATCATTCGGATAGAGCCAGATGAGGAGTTCTGGGTCGATGATTCTATCTCACAATTGCCATGTGAGCATTATTTCCAGAACATGCCAGATATTAATCTCGGTTTGGTTCACCGATATTCAACTGGCAATGGTGTCAAGCTGGGCATACTCGATTCTGGGATATCTACCCGTGTAGAATTTGGCACAAGAATCTACACGGGGCCGGGCGGTCAAAATGTTGATTTCAATGGACATGGTACTCATGTAGCCGGTATCGCCGCGGCGCAAACTGGCAGAGGTGGATTTATAGGCGTTGCGCCAGATGTTGATATTGTGAGCGCCAGAGCATTGGATGAACGAAACAATGGTTCATGGGGTCTAGTCGTTTCTGGTTTGATGCGATTGTTGCGCAGCGGGTGCAATGTGATTAATTTGTCTCTTGGTGCGATACGAGCGCCAGAAGCGGTGAAAGAGGCTTTTGAGTATGCGACTAAGCACGCTCTCATTGTTGCGGCGGCTGGAAATACGGGCATTGCGTCAGACTTCTTTCCAGCACAATATGATAACGTTTTGTCGGTTGGCTCCATCTATCAAGATGGTGGCATATCGTTTTTCTCGAATCGGCAAGGCGTTGATACATACACGTATGGGAGCATGATAACCAGTTTACATCTCAGAGGCTCTTATGTCTGCCAAAGTGGTACGTCGATGGCAGCACCGATTGTTTCAGGTGCAGCGTGTTTGATGTTATCCCAATTATCATTAGACTTATCCCAAATTGATTACGTGGATTTGTATAATGTGATTGCGGAACATGGCAGATTGAATTTACCTGAATTGCTTGATATTAAAAGTACGTTTTTACCTTTGGTGTGATTATGAATTTTAGAGAATACGAAACAGAAGCAGCAAAAACAGATTATGACATTCAAGATGAGCGAAGCGGCAACTTATCCTACTATGCACTTGGCCTAAATGGTGAAGCTGGCGAGGTGGCAGAGCTAGTCAAAAAGGCTATGCGAGATAGCGACGGCGTTGTCCCAAATGCGAAGATGGCAAAAGAGCTTGGTGACGTGCTATGGTATCTTTCACGTTTGGCGGCTAAGTGCGGTTACACGTTAGAAGAGATTGCAGAGTTAAATATCCACAAATTGCGCGACCGTGCAGAGCGGGGCGTAATTCGTGGAAGTGGAGATGATAGATGATTGAAACAGTTATGCTTTTGGCCTTGCTCATTTGTGGCGAGGCTGGCACACAAGACTATTACGGCCAGCGGGCGGTTGGTCAAGTTGTTGAAAACAGAGTTCGTTCTGAGTGGTATCCAGATACGTTTGAAGAGGTCATATGGCAACCGTATCAGTTCTCGGCGGCAAATGATGGCGTACTCTACCGCTGGAATAATGGACAACCCACGGATGAATGCTATCAAGCGGCACATGATGTTTATTATTATGATATGGTTGATTACACTAATGGAGCTTTGTTCTATCACGCGGATTACGTTTTTCCATCCTGGGCCAAAAACATGCGGCTCAAATGGCGGCATGGTGTACATCTATTTTATTGATTCACGACATCGGGAATAAAACTATGATATTATGGATTTTGCTAGGCTTGTTTACTTTTGCTGTTATCATTTCATGTATTGTTATCTATGCTTGCATTACGATGAAATAGAATGAGCCGAAAGAATAAAAAGAAAAAACAGAATCCCATACGAGCGGCAAGGATAATCTTCTTTGTGCTAATGCTTGGGTTCGTTATGGGGTTCTGGGTTAGTTGTATGATATTGACTAGGTGATAACTATGTCCGTGTAGCCAAGTGGTAAGGCGCATCGCTGCAACCGATGTATCGGCGGTTCGAATCCGCCCATGGACTCTTTACCCTATGGATTAAATGTACCATTCAAACACCTATGGAATATAACCTTGGGCAACAGTCGAAAAAAGAAATGCAAAGGCCATAAAAAAGATGGCAGCAAGTGCAAAAAATGGGCAGTTGCTGGTTATGATGTTTGTGGCTCTCATGGCGCTGGTTCACCCAAAAAAGGTAGAGCAGGCGGCGGCATCAAAAAACAAATAGCATGGGACTTAGAGCATAACCCCAAACTAAAAGCACGTGCCGAAAAGCATCTAAATTCAGATGAGCCATACAGCCTTGATTCTGAACTGGCTATGATGCGTGGCCTATTCGAAGAAACGCTATCTAAATACTCGGACGGGTATAGGCTCACTATCAACGATACGACAGCTCTAAACGCTTTGCAGGATGGCATAGGCCGCATGGTGGAGCGTATCGGCAAGCTCGAACTGATGGCCGTCGATGCGCAAAAGAAAGAAGCTGAGACGGTTTTGCTTAAGGCTGTGGGCAATGTGATAAGTAGCTTTGTTCCGATGGCGCAACGCATGGCGGCTTTACAGTCGTTTAGAGAGGAGATTGGTATTAATGAATAGACGCGACTTTTTCAAACTGTCGGCTTTTTAATATGGAGTGAAAACGAAATCACCCTCAAAGAAATTGTGCTACGCTGGCACCAGAAACGCACAGATTATTTAATTATAGGAGGACCAAATGGCAGCAAAACACATTACGGCGATTCGCCTAACCCAAGCCGATAAAACACTTCTCGCACAATTAGCAAAAGAAGTTGGCACAACGCAGACAGGTGTGATATCGCAACTGCTCAACAATGCAAAAATTGTGCCAGTTAAGGCTAAAGCGTTGACCGTAGAACTACAATCTAAATAATTTGAGGCAAGAAAAAAGCCGCCTTTGTTTGGCGACTTTCTCTTGGCAAAATTATCCACTTTCTGGTATTTGATATTATTCTATCAGTTTCATATCTGAAAAGGTTTCTCCGTCTAGAGCGATATCAACTTTGGTGTGATCTGTAGTCATCGAAAAGCCTTTTTTGTTACCATCCGCATCGCATACGTTAATCATTATTATTGATTTTTTTTCGATGCGATTGAAATAAACTTTGTAGATGATGCCGTATTCTATGATATCCCCATGGGTAAGTTTCAGTGGTGTTTTGTATTTAACCATTAACCCGTTGAGCATATCGGTTTCGGACTCCAATTCTATCATTCTTCCATCTTTTAGCTGCATCATTTTTACTATCTCCAAAATGTTAGTTACTATTTGCTATGCTTTGTGAACCAAGCCAAGAAGAATATAAGCCTGGCGTCGTGTTGCGGCTGGTGCAACTGAACATTTTGTAATTGCGATAAGTTGTAATCTTGTTAGTTCGTTTAGGTTAAGTTTCATCTTAATTTACCTTTTTGCTAATCGTTCGGTTGACTTCGTTATTCATAGTATATCATGATAAATAAAACTTGTCAAGTACTAATTTAGATATTGACAGGATTGACAGGATTGTGTAATAAATCTATGGTACAATAGCCGTATGACTAGTATGTTATCCTCAATAGGCGCACGACTAGAAGATTTCATCATCTTTGAAGATGCGCAAGAAAATGAATTAGACGACCATGTAATAAATAGCATGGAGCGCATATCTGGCAGCAGTGATGCCTATCTCGATATGCTCAATGATTCAGGTTGCCCCAAAGATACGGCTGACCGTTTTCTCTCTGCTCGATACATCCCCCAATCCAAACAACTAGAATTCCACATTGCTGCTCGTCACTGTGACGATGATGATGGGCCAAACAGCATCGGCTACGCTGGCGCACGTGGTCAGGCTAAGAGCCACGCTATCATGTGCCAAGTTGGGCTTGACGATTGCCAGCGTTACCCGGGCTTGAAAGTTCTTTATCTTCGGCAAGTCCAGAAAAAAGCGAAAGAAGCATTTCGAGATTTAATTAAGAAGTGTTTTGCGCATATCGACTATGACCACAAAGAAAGCAGAGGCGAGTTACATTTTCCTAACACATCTTTTGTGGTGCTAGGTGGATTTGCATCTGAGCGGGACATAGCCGGATATCTAGGCATTGAGTATGATTTGATTGTACTCGAAGAGGCGACGGCCATATCCGCCGAAGGTCTTGACGCTATCAAAGGCTCTTTGAGAACATCCAAGGAAGGCTGGCGTACTAGGATGTATCTTGCAACGAATGCGGGCGGCATAGGCCATAGTTGGTTCGTTCAGCAGTTCGTCCGGCCATTCCAGAATGCAGCCGAAACAGTTACGCGATTTATTGAGACAGAAGTTGGCGACAACATCTTTATCGACAAAGCCTATGAGCAATGGCTATTGTCTCTCACTGGTCGCCTGCGTGAGATATGGGTAAAGATTAATTGGGATAGAGGCGAGGGTGCGTATTTCACCACATGGTCACGTGAGCATCATATCATTCCCGATATCGTGAGCATTCCTGACGACTGGGATACGTGGCTGGCTCTTGACTATGGATTCAATCATTATACCGTTGTGATGTTGTTTGCCAAGGATGGCGATGGCAATCATTACATCATCAATGAATACCGGTTCAGGCGAACGTACATAGACGAGATTTGCGAGACGTTAGATGCGGCAATGGTTCAATATAATTTTGCCGACAGTGTGCTAAAGAGGCTCAAGCAGTATGTGCTGGCCGGTAGTGATGTGTTTGCCCGTACCGGCAATTCTAAGCGCACCGTAGCTGACAAGTACGCTGCGAAGGGATACAAGCTCATTCGAGCGCAAACGGGGCCAGGCTCTCGCATCATGGGAGCGCATACTGTACAGGAATTGCTGGGTGATCCGTCAAGAGAAGAGGGGCCGATAGATGCAAGGCTCTTTGTGTGCGAATCGTGCAAGGGGCTTATCGAAACGATGCCGGTGTTGCAGACTGACCCACGAAACCAAGAGGATGTAAAGAAAGTGGATTGCGATGAATCGGGCAAAGGTGGTGACGATAGCTATGATGCTGCTCGCTATGGTTTGCATAGAATTTGGTATGCAAAAGGCAGCAGTAGCGCAAGTTAATCACTTGACAAAACATCACCTTGATGATATGATGATTTCGAGTCATCTAATCTTCTCCAAAGATAAAAAGCCCGTTACGATAGCAGTCGTAACGGGCTTTTTGGTTATTGATGGCACGCTTAAAAGTGGCTAGTTTAACTCGCCTAAGACTTTATTAAATACACTTAGCGACCATTCTGCTTTTTCTATAATTCTAGTAAAGGTTTCAAATAGTTCTTTGTGGGAAGAGTCATGTTCAATCGTTTCTACTGGAACGCCTTTCAGATTCCATTGCGCAGTTGCTAGGTGTATTCTTGCGCAATTTCTGGTGCTAAAGGTAATTGATACTGCTCTTCCACATTCTGATAATGCGGCTTTTGCTTCTAGTTCGTTTACAAGTTTTTCCAAATCAAATCGGTTAATTTTAGTATTTACAGTCATAATCATTTCCTTTTATCTAGTCGTTCGTTTGCTTGTCTGAACTAAGTATATCATGATAAATAAAACTTGTCAAGTACTTTGTTGAATATTCATAATATTGACAGGTTTGTAACATTTGGAAAATCAACTATTAAAATAGATAAACATTTGTGATACAATACCAACATGAGCAAGCAAGCAAGATTTAATACAGAAGGTCTTTTCTGGCATAACGCCCAACTTGGCAAGTGCTTTTGTGGTAGACCTGACAGACTCTTAGAGCCTGACAAAACAGATGCCTATGCCATTAGCCTAATGGAACAGGATTTCTACTTGCCTGGCATGACCAAAAAATCCATCGGGGCAGATGCGTCACGTGGTTGGTCTATGTATGGACCACGTGCAACCGTAGACCGTGCGACGGACCTGCTACGCAATGCGGATGGTGGCAACGGCTGGTATAGGTTTGCGGAGCTTGTCGCTACGTCCTACCATCAACGCTGCAAAGGCGCATTCTGGGAGATAGACAGAGACGGCATAGAGCCTGTCTACAATCCAGATACGCAAAACTTTACCACGTCACAAGCAACGGCTATTCACCACATGGATAGTACTAAGGTTGCATGGCGTAATCTTCGAGATAGAATCCAGTACCCCGTCCTCTACGAAAATAGAAAATGGCAACAGCCGGACTTCTGTCACATGGTGGCCTATGGTGGTGATACTGATTCAGGCAATGATAGGCACATCGG
>ENA-ORXT01005568-ORXT01005568.1-marine-metagenome-genome-assembly--contig:-NODE-5568-length-12282-cov-7.604506_pt1 | contig 12282 bp, 10 predicted proteins | sample MGYA00237868_ERZ511482 | MGnify/ENA metagenome assembly ERZ511482 | reverse complement strand
TGGCACCACCGTCCTTCCCCTTCAACCCGTTACTTGGATGCGTCCCGTCCCCTGCCTCCCTCGTTGCGCTCTCCCCCCCCTCCCGATAGGGCGCGTGTGGCCGCTGCAGCGGTTGCCGCACCAGTGGGTTTCCCGGCGTGTGTCCGAGCCCAGGAGCAGCCCCCCCGCTGCGTGCGGCCCCCCCGCTGCTTGCGCCCCCCCCGCCGCGTGCAGCCCCCCCGCTGCGTGCAGCCCCCCCGCTTCGTGCGGCCCCCCCGCAGCGTGCGGCACCGTGGTCTCAGTACCACGTGCATCTGGGGCCTCTGCCGGGCGGCGCGCAGCGGGCTGCACATTGCTGCCGCGCGCGGCGCGCGGCTAGCGACGCTCGGCGGGCCACGGTGGCAGGCGGGCGGCGGGCTACGGCGGCGCGGATCGGTGCTCAGCGTGCCGCGGCCAGCGGCCTCTGGCCGGCGGCGGCGCGGCGTGCCCGGTCCTGCGGGCGTCGTCGGCGGGGGGCGGCGGTCGGCGTGCTGCGGCTGGCCGGCTGTGGCCGGCGGCGGCACGCGGCGTTCCCCGTTCTGCGAGCGGCGTCGGCGGGGGGCAGCGGTCGGCGTGCTGTGGTCGGCCGGCTCTGGCTGGCGGCGGCGCGCGGCGTGCCCGGCACTGCGGTCGGCGTCGGCGGGGGGCGGTGGACGGCGTCGGGCAAGCGGCCGGCGGGCGTGCGCCTTACGTCGCTGGTGTGCTCGTGTGCGCAGGTGACCGGACAGCGCTCTTGTCTGGGGAGATGGCTGAGCTGGGCATGCATGTGGAGTCCATTTCCGAACATGTGTCGTTGGACGACAGCGAGCCGCTTCTTGTTGCGTCTGCGCCGCTGTCGGTCGATTGCCCACCTCTTCCGGGGAGCGTACCTTCCGTCGTCAATTGCTTTGACGGGGCCAGCACCCCTTCCTCCGTGTCTGGCGGCGTTCCCGCCGCTGTGGAGCTGGGGGATGCAGCTGGTCTCCACCGCGCTCAAGGCGACGACGGCGACGTGGACTGTGGCGCTCATCTCGGCGGTGACGACGGCGCCGTGGACGGTGGCGATCATCTTGACGGCGTCGATCCGGCGGTCGCTCCTGCTGCCGACCCCCACGTCTCCACTCAACAACGCTTCCGGCAGGCTCGCCCTGGACCCCGCCATGGGAAGGGCGGGCGGAAGAAGGGCTCCGGAAGGCGCACCAAGGAGAACTTTGGTCGGGGATTGCGCCGCGTTTTGGGGGCTTTCTTGTCCAACACCCCGGTCGAGTCACTTGCGCGCGACTGTGGCGTCTCTCGTGATGCTGCGGAGGGGGCCATGACGATGCTGCAGATGTGGGAGGACATGGAGGGCAAGGAGCAGGTGTGGCTCGTTCCAGGCATCTTCGGCGTCGTCGCGCGGTGGGGAGAGTGGCGTAGAGACGCTCTCGGGGAGTGTGCAAGTGCGTGTGTCTGGCTGTCCGAGGATGGGCACTGTCGGTGCACCTGCGTTGGTTCAAACGTGCACCAGGACAACCACTTGCACGAGCGCCCCACTACCTGTCAACACGCTGGCACGTTGGAGGCTGCCATGCAAGAACTCTCCTCCGCGCTCGGCGTGTCGCCCGACGACGTCAAGCGACAACTTGGCTCCAAGGCACGGCATGGTGTTGGAGGTGGCGACCCTGATGCCGGCGGGGATCCCATGACGTTCAACGTTGTCGGCGCTCTTTATGTCGCCGTCTGTCCGTCTCCCTGCGGCAACGTCCCCGTGCCGCTGTACCTGACCAACACGCGCTCCTCGTGTGGCTTTTGCCCGGGCGCACGCACCCGGGTTTGCTCTCACTTGAGTGTGGCTCAAGACTGCGGGGCGCCGCAGGCTGCCCATCGTGCCACGACACAGAGCACCGTGCGCAGCCTGGAGGTGTCGGCCGTCTCGCAGCTGCCCATCCCCCTCCTCGACTGCGTCGCTGCTGTGCGGTTGAATGCGGACGTGTGCGCCAAGACGGTCACCGGCGGCACCCTCGTCGTGCCCGCCCCCTCGTCCTGTTCCTTTTGCACTGCGCGTGGCAGGAGACACGACCTGTCGGGCTCTTCCAAAAAGGTCGGCGCCGTTGCCTGCACGCGTGGATTCTGCAAGATGGAGGTGCACCTGGCCAAGTGCTCGTCCTGCCTGCAGTGGGTGTCCCGGGACGGGAGAGAGGACCACATCGTGTTGCTGTCTGTGACGGCCGCCGCGACCTTCACCTGGGTGCGTTCATTGGCGCTCCAGGCGTCAGAGGGGATGTCGTTGACGACGTGCACCACACGGTGGCTCCGTGCGGTGCGCCGTGAGATGGTTGTTGGTGCCCTCCCGCGATCCAGCCCGACTCGTAGCGGCCGCACTTTGCGGAACCTCGTGCTTGTGGGGTTGAAGCTGATGGCGTCGGACCTCCCTGCTGCCCTTTTCACGTGTGTGCACTGCATGGACTGCGACGGGCGGTACAACTTTGTGTCGGCTGACTCCATCTGGGTGGGCTTTGGCAGCGGCGCCGACGACATTAAGTTCCAACACATCACCGAGGCGGTGCCAGAGAACGAGGAGGCCGTCAAGGCGGCGTACCTGATCCGCGGCGAGAGCGTGCGGCGCGTCATCCGAGACGTGATGAAGCCGCGGAAAGACGTCAAAGTGCTGGCGAGGACGCTCCCGGCCTCGGAGGCGGCGGTCGGGGTCCTACTCCCGCGCGCGCTGCCGGCAGCGCACATCAGGGCGCCCACGGCGGGCGAGAAGGCGATCAGCTCGTTGCTGCACACCGTTTTTGACGTCGGCGCGGCGGCCTCCAAGCTGCTGGGGTCTCTCCAGTCTGCGTTGGCCGCGTACAAGACCCGCAGCAGCGCCCAGGCTGACAACCGGACGGCAGCCGCCCAGCATTTGGCGACGTACATTGCGGACATGTCGGCGGCCAAGACGCGCTCACCGAGCGGAGCGGCTTCTTTGCCCGTGGGCGAAACCGCACCGCCAACTGCACCTTCCACAGCCGGGCCGGCTGCACCACCGCCGCTGCAATCGCCACCGGCTACACCTACGACCAACGGGACCGGTGCACCGCCGTCGCGCCCGTCGCCGCCGGCTACATCTCCGTCAAGTGGCGCTACTCCTACGCCGCCGCACCAACCAGCACCGCCTACTTCTTGACCAAGTGGCGCGCTGGCGCCTCCTCCACGCCCACCACCGCCTCCAACTTCTCGCCCAAGCGGCGCGGCTTTACCACCGCCGCGCCCACGACCACCGCCTACATCGTCCCCAAACGGGGCGCCTACACCGTCGACGCGGCCGTCTTCGTCGCTGCCGGCTACAAACAACGCACGTGGCGTGCCTGCAACGCCGCTGCCATACTCATTTGAGCCACCCGCCCAAAAAGAGACAGCTGGGGGCGGCCTCTCTCGTGTCGTCAGCGCTGATCCCGCGGAAAGAAAGGCTAGGGGCGGCGGTCGCGGCCGGGCGGACGGTGCCGCCGACAAGGGCAAGAGGCGGAAGGCGGATTGCGGCCGGTTGCCGTTTAAGGCCGGCAAGGGGGACGTCAACACGGACTCAACCTCGCTCGTCGGTGCGGTGAGAGAGCTGGACAAGGACGCTCGTCGTGAGTTACTGTCTTTTGTGACGGCCATTACGGTGGACAGCGTCGTGCTGCCGTTCCGCGCGTCGCACGTTGGGGCGATCCGACAGCTGGCAGCCCATCTCGCCTCTGCCGATCACCATCAAAAGGTGGGGGACCTGCTCGCCGCATCCACGGCTGACGCACAGCTCCGCGAGGACGACGAGCGGAAGCCGGTCGCGGACATGCTCAAAGAGCTACGTTTTATGGAGCTGGGGCTGCGAGCTGCCAAAAGACTTCATCGGTCCCTGCCAGCCCTGGCAGGTGCGCTGTCGGGCGCCCTGGTTGCCGTCGCCGACGCTGTGAACAAGTTTGTGCAGGCGTGGCGCAGCGGGCCCGAAAAGACGGTGGCCTACGAGCGGCGCTGGGGTGGCAGGCAGTGGTCGCAGGAGGAGATGGCCAAGAAGTTCAAGTCGGAGTATCCGTCGGCAGCTGGTGGGCACGAGCGGTCGGGGACGTGCGCACCCTCCCTGCCGCAATGCCGACCGGAGCCGTTCCTGTGGACGGAGATTTTGAGGACGGGAATGTGCTCAAAGCACTACGCCAAAGCCCACAAGTTCTCCCCCGGTGCGATGACTATCTGCTGCGGCTGCAAGCACCCCCTCGTCCTCGCCTTCACCGTCCTGGACCGGAAAGAAGCCCCGCAAGTCCTGCTCAACATGCTCCTCACCCGCTTTGCGCGCATTCCCAAGTTTCTTGTTTACGACTTTGCCTGTGGGGCCTTCCGCGTGGCACTGGGCAAAGTGGGGTGGCTGCTCATGGACTGCACGGTCGTGTCAGATCGGTTCCACATCTTCAATCACCTTTGCTCGGACGCCTTCGACCCGCGGTCGTACTCCAAGATGGACGGGGCGGACTCGGGCGCCCCCGAGCAGCGAAACGCACCCATCCGCCGCATCCAGACGTCATTGCAGGGCATGGGGGTCGTGCCCTACACCAATCTGCTAGCCTACCAGACGGCCATCCTCAACCACGAGGCGCAGACCAAGTGGAACCTCGGCACCGAGCGGTTGGCGGAGGACGTCGACCTGGCGGGTGAGTACTTTTGTCGGTTTCCCTGCCCTTGTTGCGATGAGCATCCGCCCTCCCGCCCTGCACGCTCCAACTCAAGTAGCACGTCCGATTCGGGGGGGGCACCGAGTGACAGCGAGTCGTCGACGCAAGCGGAAAGTGCGGCGGGCGAAGCGGTCAGCGATGTGGCGTCAGGGTCATCTGGGCGCCTGTCGGCATCCATCCCTTTGAGTACTAGCGACTCGGGAGTGGGGGGCATGGGGAGTGATGGGGGCTCATTGGGGGAGTAGAGTAGTGCACAGACCACGACAAAAAACGTGCCGATGGCAACGAAGCTTGAAGCGAGACGAGAGCGGACGCATCCCACAAAAATAACTATTTTTGTGGCCTCGGTCTTCCCCCCGCTCCGAAATCACTCTGCTGCAACACCCCTGCGGGGAGCAACAGCACGTGCCGCGGAGGCGCCTCCCGTGCGCCCACCCCCAAGCAGACGGTGGTGGCCAGCGCCGCGGGTGCCGGTGTCGCCCCCCCCGCACCCACCCCCAAGCTGACGCCTACGGCCAACGCCACGGGCCGTGGCGGCCAGTCCCCCGCGCCCAGCCCGAGTCAAAAGGTGGCGACCGGCACCACGGGCGGTGGTGGTGCCCCCCCCGAGCGCACCCCCAACCGTACGGCAGCGACAGGCGCAGCGGGCGGCGGTAACTCCCCCCCGCCGCTCTCCCCCCCAGAGATGCGGCCGCGGCTGGCGCCAGGGGTGCTGCTGGAGCCCACCCCGCGCCCACCCCCGAGCTGACGGCGGCGGTCGGCGCCACCGGCGGCGGCGCCACCCCCACGGCGCCCACCCGCAGACAGGCTGCGGCGCCACTGGCCGAGGCGTCGCCCCCCCCGCTGCCGTCCCCGGAGATACGGCCGCGGCTGGGGCCACGAGCGCTAGTGGTGCCCCTCCGGCGCCCAACGCCAAGTGGACGGCGGCGGTCGGCGCCACCGGCGGCGGCGTCAACTCCCCGTCGCCCACCCACAGGCACGCGGCGCCGCCAAGGGCGGCGGTGGCTCCCCCCGCGCTCCTCCCCCCAAGAGATGCGGCGTCGGCTGACGCCGCGGGCGCCGGTGGCGCCCCCCCCCGCGCCCACCCCCAAGCTGACGGCGGCGGTCGGCGCCACCGGTGGCGGCGTCACCCCCGCTGCGCTCACCCACAGACAAGTGGCTGCGGCTGGCGCCACGGGCGCCTGTGGCGCCCCTTCCGCGCCCTCTCCCAAACGGAGGGCCGTCGCAGGCGCCACGGGCGGCGGCGTCACCCCCCCTTCGCGCACGCACAGACAGGCGGCTGCGTCCGGAGGCACGGGCGGTGGCAGCGCCTTCGTAGCGCCCACTCCCAAACGGACGGCTGCAGCCGGCGCCACGGGTGGCGGCGTCACCTCCACCGTGCCGACCCCCAAGCCGACCGCCGCGGCCGGTGCCAGGGCCGCGGCGTCGCCTTCCCCGCGCCCACCCGCAAAGAGACGGTCGTGAGCACTGGCGCAGTGGGCGCGTACAGACACGGACTGGGATGTACCGAGAGCAGCGGCGATCTGCCGAGGAGGTGGTCGCACGGAAACCAGGAAAAGGGGAGCCCGCAACGCCGAGTCGGTCGTCAATACGAGGGGCGTGAAGGGGGGGGGAAAGCACTCAACGGAAGGCGTTCTGTCGATGATGATCGTTCGGCATATGCGCTCGTTGGCTGGTTTAAGGAGGGCTACTTGTGTACTGAAGAGCCCAATGTCACAGTAAATTCAATAAAGCTGCATTGCTGTTCCCTGGATGTGGTCCCAAAACGCACTTGGCGCACATCAAAATACAGTAGCCAGCGAATTAGTCACGAAATGTCGTCTCGTCTACCCCTGTGCGGTGGTGCCCTTCCATCATCGTGCCAACGACCGCCACCCGGCAGCACAGACTGTCAAGGCTCGGCACCAAGGGTGTACTCGGGTTCCCTCGGTGACCTTTGCGGTCTAGGGACCATCCTGCTCATTTTTCATTGCGAGAGCCATTCTGTGACAGCGCCATTCGTCTTCGAAAAGGGCTACAACCGTATGAGCACGTGTGCCTACCACATGCTCCTTTGTCCCACTCTTGCGAGTGAAACGTCTTGTAGAAGCCTCTTGCCATGCCATCGCGTGATTTTTGTGAACCAGGCAACAATGCTTCGACGCTGTGCAGGGCACTTGGCATCGCGTCACTCAGTCTGCTGCACGTCGTGGACGACCACTGCACACATCAAGGTTGTCACGCAAACTCAACAATAAGTAAAACGACTATGAAACAGACAGCTGCACTATTCGTTTTTACCAGAAGCCATGGGAACGACACGCATGCACCACTGGCGTAGGATGACTGGTTGGGAGGGCCGGTTCATCATGATAGACACTTTTTTTTCCAATTCTGACACTGCAGGTGTTCTCCGCATCCTCTGTTTGCCCTTCGAGAGATCTACGCGCATTTCTCGTAGCGCACTTGCTGGTCCGTATCACAGACGTCCGAGATGGGCGCATTAGACGCAACTGCACATCCGCACACGACACATACGAGTTGCCAAACATTCTCCTGAAAAGCATCCCACATGAGTAAAACGAGTACGCCAGGAGCGCCTGTAGCTTCAGAATCGGCAACAAGAGTGAATATCACGGTCAAACAGCCCTCTCAAAATGTCACCATCGTCTACTGGTGCGAACAGACCGTTCCCATGGCCACAGATAAAAAAGAGCAACGCAACTATGTTCTACATCGCTTGTTCAGCCATGCCCCGTGGTGGATGTGTCCGATGTATGACCCCCACGTGTGTTACTGATGGTGTAGCGTCCCAGCAGCAGTCATCAGTGCGGGCCTTCGAGAGCGAAACGAACGAGGCACGGGTACTCTACCCATTGCATACGGCGTAGATGTGTTGTGGTCTGTCATTCTTGTCCGTTGGTGTACACGTAAAGGCCCTGTGAGGCTACCCGTGCCCGCATAAAGACAGGAGCCTGATCATGACGGTGTGGCGCCCCCTGCCGCGCGCACTCTTGCTGGTCAACGGTTCAACACATTCAGAAGTACGCACGTACCACCAGACAATAGCTCTAGAAATGAGTATGCCAGTCTCCAGGTCGTCCAATGTGTACGTACCTGCGAGCCTGCACGGAAAGGTGGTCCATGGCGCCGCGCATCCATCTGCTGGCGCATGTCAAGAAAGCATAGAGGTCCTCTGTCGAATACTCTCACTCTTCGTTTGTGTCATCAGTTGCCGCTTCTCGGGAGCGAGTACGAGGCGCTGACGCTATATCTCGTCTGCCCCGAGCTCCAAAGGGACATGGAGAAGCATGGCAACGTCGGCCTGTCAAGTATGCATGTGAGACTCATTCTGCCCAATGATGACCAATTCTATGATAAATCCGAACGAATTGCCGATCTCCGGGTCTTCTATTATTAGACGACATGCCACGTATCACCATCGCGGCCAACACTTCACGGCGCCGAGCCGCGACGTTGCTGCCGCTTTTGTGAGCAACGTTGACGTATGCATGGCTGACGATCAGGCGAGCTGTCAGTGGCCTAGAACGACTCGCAACAGGGTGGGGGAACAGGACGTTTGGCTCCTGACGGTCGCCATGCGAAGGTAAGATGCCGTTCAACGATCCTGGGGGGCATCGGCTTGGGACCGCATGTCACACTGGGGCTTGATGGCTGACTCGGGCTTGCCCATGGCACGGCGCGGACTTCAAGCAGCCATTTGATGACTGTTGCCTATGCATGTGGCCGATGAGCCGGCGCGCGCGACTGACGGCCCGTCCTGCTCTCGTTTCTTGGCCACGTCCTTGGCCCCTGCTCCTATCTGCCACCTCTTTGTTCCCCTCGTTTTGCGGACTGGAATGGACGCACGCGGTGGAGTGCAGGCCGGTGCCGCAATCACCTTGGATGCGTCGCAGCAGCGAGCGGTGGAGCTGTTTGAGAGTCGCTCCAATGTTGCTCTGTTTGGGCGGGCGGGATGTGGCAAGAGTGAGGTGCTGCGGCGCATGGTGGCCAGCGCCGTTGCGTCCTACGGTCGGGAGGCCATCGCCATCACGGCATTGGCGGGGTCGGTGGCGTTCATAATCGGTGGCCAGACGCTCCACTCTTTGTTTTCCATGGACACCCGGCCGTTGTCACGCGAAGCGTGGCTGCGCGAGACGCTGCGACGTCCTGACGTTTGCCGGCGACTGAACCAGCTACGGGTTGTTTTTGTTGACGAGGTGTGTACGGTATCGTCGTCTCTTTTTTCTCGGCTGGCGTACGTGATGCGGCGGGTGGCCCCACCGCACATGCAGCACCTACCATTTGGGGGTTGTCAACTGGTCGGTATGTGGCCTCCCGTCCCTCTTGCCCTTCTGTATGGCTGCCTGTTCTTTGTTCAACTCATGGTGCCCACCGTTGATGGTTTTTTTCAGTGTGCAATGTGCCAGGCAACTGACTGGTGCGAGCCTGGTTTTCCGTTTTATGCTTCTCTTTTTAAGGCCTTCTCATTCCTCTTGTTGTGTACAGCTGCGGGGGATCCACTCCAGATTGTGCCCGTCGGCGTGTCGGACACCTCCCTGGACCGAATGGTGTTCGACTGCGCCGCGTGGCGGTCCACGTTCGGCGGCGCTGCGGGGAAGGTCTTATGCCTCACCGGCAACCACAGGCAGGCGCAAGATGCAGACTTCCAAAGAATGCTCGACAGGGTACGCTGGGGGCGCGCGGGCGCACAGGACGTCAACCGGCTCAACAGCACATCGTCCAACGACGTCTTGGGCCCGGTGACCCGCCTTCGCATTAAGAAGGTCGCCGTGCAGGCCATGAACAAGGAGCGCCTCGCACGCATTGCGTCGCCCTTGGTGGAGTTCTCGGCAGAGGACGTGATCTTGACGGCGGACCTGTCGCTGGCTGACGAGGCGGTGGCCTCGCTGCGGTCGTGCGTCGACCTTTCGGTCGTCTTGAAGCTGGAGTCGCTTGTGATTTTGACGCGGAAGCTGGGAAACGTCGCGCCGGGCGCGCGCGGCGTCGTCAAGCGCTTCATCGTGGCGGGGGACCAGGGGGTGGACACGGTCACGGAAGTGGAGTGTGACTTTGACGGGGAGCTGATCATCGTCGGCCGCTCACGCTTCTCGGCGTACGACTCGACCGGGACGGAGCTGGCATTCTGCGAGCAAATCCCGCTGCTACTGGGGTGGGCCATTACGGTGCACCGCGCGCAGGGCCTGACGCTGGATGCGGTGGAGATCGACTTTCAGCTCGACTCGTGGTCGACGGCTGGGCTCGTCTACACCGCGCTCTCTCGGGCGCGCTCCTTTTCTTGTCTGCGCGTGCAGGGACTGCGTCGCGACCTGATACATGCTAGCCGCTCCGCCGTGGCCTACTATGCGAAGCAGCTCGAGGAGGGCAACATCGACCCGGCGGAAGACGGGCGGCCACCGATTGAGTCGTCCGTGGGTACTGGTACTGCATTGGTGGTATAGAGCTTGTCTCTTTTCTCTCTCTTTGGTGTAGTAAATGCGTGTCCTCGACTCATCAGGACAGCAAATGGACCAGGTTCGTACGAAGAATAGGGAGCTTGGCGGCAAGCAACGTGGAAAAAAACACTAGCATGTTGATACTTTACGCTGCAGAAACAAAATGCGCATTCCATAGCACGTGCAGTCAACGATGCTCACCATTCTCTCCCTCTTGCAGGCGACGCATCGTCTTGGGGAAGTATACGGCCTTGGCCACAAAGTGGGATTGCAGCAAGTAGTCGTACGCGTCCGTCATGTACAGCAGCTCCATTGCCGGGTAGTCGTGCTGCATGCATCCGTCGTGCACCTCCACGCCGTACACGGTCAGGGCGGGCATGTGCCGCGTGACGAGCTCCCCCATTTTCCCAAGGGAAGCAGAGGGAGCCGCCACCTTGTGGACAGCTGCCATGCCCAACATCTTGGCCTCGGTGCTTGGGGAGCGATCCCAAAGGCATATGCGCGGTCTGAATCGAGCACAACCAGCACGGCCAGGAGCATCAAGCGCAGAGCGGAAGTCGAGTAAGAAACAATCCTAAACGGCGCACCAGGAACAGCCGCACCAAAGAGCCCTCTAAGAAGGACACGGCGTACCCCGTCATCCGCGTCTGCCAAACCAACGTGTGGAGTGAAACAACGTTGAGCATGGTCTCGGTCAACACGCCGTCACCCCACGCCCAGCACGGCACGGTGTCCGGGTCGGCGCCCAGCGAGCGCAGTTGCACCGCAACAAAGCGAGAAGGAAGCACAGCCGAAGGCACCAAGGTGCAGTCGACGTCAGCAACCCCACGAGCAGCCACGCGGCCGTCATGGTACAGTTCTTGGCAGGGTGGACACTCGTACACAACGTCCCCGGGGGAAGGCCAGTTGTGCGCGCGGCCGCCAAACGAAGACTCGGAAACGTCCTCAGCTTGCGCCACGAGTTCAAGGAAGCACTGGTTCACGTACGGGCCGCCAGCGGGGGGGGGAGAGGCAGCCGCGTCAGAGAAGCTGCCATCCCCTTCCATTCGACGAATGCGGCGGGGGCGGGAGCGACCCAGGGCAGCAGCCACATCAGAATCTCCCTCACCCCGACGAGCTTGTGCTCCACGCGCACCTGTTTGTCCCGCCGCAGGGGAGGCCGATCCCGCGCCGCTCCGAAACGAGGAAGACGAGGGGCTCGTCGACGGCGGCCTCCACCGCGGATGACCCAATGAAAACCGCGGGGAGCCCGGCCGTGCACCACCCTCACGACCGAGGCCTCCGCCACCTTGAAATGAGAGTGGCAGACCGACGCCCCGCCCACCTCCACCGCCACCGACACCGCAACGGCCAAAGCCACCGCCACCGTGAGGGGGGGACGGCAGACCGGCACTCCGCCCACCTGCGCCCCCACCGCCACCGCACCGACCGAGGCCGTCGCCGTTTTGGGGCGGGGGTGGCAAACCGGCGCCCCCCCCACCTACGCCCCCACCGCCTCCGCCACGACCTAGGCCGTTACCGCCATGGGGCGGCGGTGGCACGCCGGCGCTCTGCCCACCGACGCCCCCACCGCCGCCGCCACGACCGAGACCGTCGCCGCCTTGGGGCGCGGGTGGCGCACCCGCGCCCCTCCCACCCACGCCCCCACCGCCATTGCCCCGAACGAGGCCGCCGCCGCGTGGGCGTGGGGGTGGCACACCGGCGCTCCCCCCACCCACGCCCCCACTCCCACCGCCACGGCCAAGGCCGCCGCCGCTTACGAGCCGGGGTGGCAGACCGGCGCCCCCCCCACCCCGACCCCCACTTCCACCGCCACGGCCAAGGCTGCCTCCGCTTTGGGGCGGAGGTGGCAGAACGGCTCTGGACCCACCGACACCCCAACCGCCGCCGCCACGACCGAGGCCGCCGCCGCCTTGGGGGTGGGGTGGCGCACCAATGCCCCCCCCACCAACGCCCTCACTCCCACCGCCACGGCCAAGGCCGCCGCCGCTTACGAGCGGGGGTGGCAAACCGGCGCCCTCCCCACCCCCACCCCCACTTCCACCGCCACGGCCAAGGCTGCCTCCGCTTTGGGGCGGAGGTGGCAGACCGGCTCTCGACGCACCGACGCCCCCACCGCCGCCGCCACGACCGAGGCCGCCGCCGCCTTGGGGGGGGGGTGGCGCACCGACGCCCCCCCCCCC